>Ga0247727_10000127_pt1 | contig 165537 bp, 137 predicted proteins | sample WisWelCaveWW1625_FD_202498 | JGI IMG/M metagenome (GOLD analysis project Ga0247727, IMG submission 202498) | Biofilm microbial communities from Wishing Well Cave, Virginia, United States - WW16-25 | ecosystem: Environmental > Aquatic > Deep subsurface > Groundwater > Cave microbial mat... | reverse complement strand
GCCCGATACCCGCTGGCAGTGTTGCGAGAGCCGTTCGTGTTGGAGTAAAGCGCCCGAGACCCACTGGCAGTGTTGAAAGAGCCGGTCGTGTTGAAGAAGAGCGCCCGATCCCCGCTGGCAGTGTTGTAACCGCTGATCGTATTGGAGAAGAGCGCCAGATACCCGCTGGCAGTGTTTCTATAGCCGGTCGTGTTGGAGTAAAGCGCCCGAGATCCACTGGCAGTGTTGAAAGAGCCGGCCGTGTTGGAGTAAAGCGCCCGATACCCGCTGGCAGTGTTGTACAAGCCGGTCGTGTTGGAGGAGATCGCCTGCACCCCGCTGGCCGTGTTGAAAGAGCCGGTCGTGTTGGAGAAGAGCGCCCGATACCCGCTGGCAGTGTTGCTGAATCCGGTCGTGACGCTCGCCAAGGCCGCTCGCCCGAGGGCCGTGTTGGCGCCGCCCTTGGTGTGGATGAACAGCGCGCCGCCCTTGTAGATGCTGCCCGTGCTGACATCGAGCGCCTGATCGCCGCTCGGATTGAGCGTCAGCGTGTCCGTCATCCGCGCTGTGCCCGCGACGTGGAGCTTGGCCGTCGGGCTCGTCGTCCCGATGCCGACGTTGCCGCCGACGGCGACGAAGAGGTTCGCGGAGATTGGATGGAGCCTGCCGAGCGTCGGCGTCGTGGAGGCTTCCAGGCACGAGCCCGGGTTCGCCTGGTCGCGGATCGAGCTCGCGCAGGCGAGCGGGAACCCGAGCAGCGTCGCGGGGCCCGTGATCGGAAGCGAGCTCGTCGGGCCGAGCGGCACGCGGTCTCCCGGTGCGCGCACGTCGTCGGCGAGCGCCGAGCCGCCGCTCGTCGTCTTGCCGCCTGCGTCGGCCGCGTCGCTCGGCGTCTCGGACGCAGACGGGAGCGCATCGACCGTGCGTGATCCAACCGGCTCGTTCGGCGGCGACTGGAGGGCCGATCCCGCCAGCGGCGGCAGTTCCGCCGCGTCGAAGAATCCGCCCTCGAGGCCGCGGAAGAGCTGGTGTCGTTCCGATGTGACGACGTGGAGATCGAGCCGCCCGTCGCCGTCGTGGTCGAGCCAGTGGGCGAACTGCACCGCGCCCTCGACGAGAAGGCCGCTTCCCGCGCTCATGTCGACGAAGAGGCCTCCCTCGTTGTGGAAGAGCCGGCTCGCGCCCTCGCGCGCGCCGACGAAAAGATCGAGCCGGAGGTCGCCGTCGTAGTCGCTCCACAGGGCGAGCGCGGCGTTCGTGACGCCGGAGAGGCCGACGCGCTCGGTCACGTCCTCGAAGCGACCCTCGCCGGCGTTGGCGAGGAGTTGGAGCCTGCCCTCGGCGCTCACGGCGGCGAGGTCGAGCCGCGAGTCGCCGTCGAAGTCGGCCCAGGAGAAGAGCGCGGGCACGCCGTGCTCGTTCGAGCTGGCCGTTGCGCTCGCATCCGCCGGAGGGGCGGGAGCCTTCTCATCAGAAGCCAGAAGGACCGTGGACTGCGCGGGAAGCGCGCACAGCAAGAACCCTCGAAGCAGCAACATGATCTCCTCCTTGGAGATGGACGAAAGTGTTTCCAGTCTGCCGACGGCCCCGATGGAGATGGACGAAAGTGTTTCCAGTCTGCCGACGGCCCCGATTGCCGGGGGGAAGGGAATCAAGAAAACGCCTTCACGTCTCCGCAGGAAGTCGAGGCTGACCTGCTCCGCCCGCAGGGTGCGGGCGATCGGGAGGCCGGACCCTTCCGTCCTCCCGTTCGGTCTTCCGTGCTCCGGACGCGCTCAGTCGGCGGGATCAGCCAGCTCGAGCGTCGTGGGCTGCGCGGCAGCGGGGAGTCGTGCCTCGATCTCCGCGAGCCGGCTCCGCAGCCCTTCCATCTCGTGCGCTTGGGCTTCCCGCTCGCGCGCGTGCTCTTCCGCCTGCGTCTCGAGCCGCTCGTCGAGCTTCTGCAGCTCGTTGAGCAACATCGAGCTCAGGAGGTGGTACTTCACTGTGAAGGGCTTCCCTTCCTCGTCGTAGACGACGAGCTCGGGGAAGACCTCGGCCACTTCCTCGGCGACGAGGCCGTACTCGAGCGGCCGCTCGCCCTCCTGGACCTCGGGCTTGTAGCGAAAGACCACCGGCCGCAGCTCGAGCAGCCGCTCGGTGAGCTCACCCATGTCGCGGATCTCCTCCTTGAAGCGCCGCGAGGAGGAGACCGTGCCGAGCTGGCCGCTGCTGTCGACGAGGACGGGGATCGCGTTGGCATTCCCCGTCGTCACACCGCGGATCCCGGCGATGAACGCGCGCGTGTGCGTGAAGACCGTGCCGATCCGGATCGTGGCATTCTCGCCGGCGGCTCCGCCGTTGTTCCCGATCGCGATGTTGTCGTTGCCGGTCGACAGGTTGGAGCCCGCGCTCCTGCCGATGGCGATGTTCCGATCGCCGGTGGTGTTGGACAGGAGCGCCCTAAAACCGCTGGCGGTGTTGTAGTAGCCGGTCGTGTTGGAGAAGAGCGCCTGGTACCCGCTGGCCGTGTTGCGGTAGCCGGTCGTGTTGGAAGCAAGGGCGCGAGCTCCGCTGGCCGTGTTGAAGGATCCGGTCGTGTTGGCGTAGAGCCCGATCGCGCCACTGGCCGTGTTGAGCGTGCCGGTCGTGTTAGCGTAGAGCGCGAGGAATCCGCTGGCCGTGTTCGAGTTGCCGGTCGTGTTGGAGAAGAGCGCCTGATACCCGCTGGCCGTGTTGCCAGGCCCGGAGGTGTTGGAGAACAGCGCTCGAACTCCGGTAGCCGTATTGTCGTTGCCGATCGTGTTGGATCGGAGCGCGTAGGCCCCGCTGGCAGTGTTGTCATTGCCGGTCGTGTTCGAGCGCAACGCCCCGACCCCGCAGGCCGTGTTGTAGTCGCCCAGCGTGTTGGTGAGAAGAGCGTAGGATCCGTTGGCCACGTTGTAGGAGCCGGTCGTGTTGGATTCGAGCGCCTCGGAGCCGCTGGCCGTGTTGTGGACGCCCAGCGTGTTGGACTTGAGCGCGGAGGCGCCGATGGCCGTGTTCCGGGACCCCGTCGTGTTGGCTCGGAGCGCATAGTCCCCACTGGCCGTGTTGTACACACCGATCGTGTTGAACCTGAGCGCGGAATCGCCGTTGGCCGTGTTGAAGGACCCTGTCGTGTTGGAGAAGAGCGCCCTGTACCCGCCGGCCGTGTTGTAGAGGCCCGTCGTGTTGGACCGGAGCGCGGAATGGCCGCTGGCCGTGTTGGCGTAGCCGGTCGTGTTGGAACGGAGCGCGTAGGCCCCACTGGCCATGTTGGACTTGCCGGTGGTCACGCTCGACAGCGCTCCTCGTCCGACGGCGGTGTTGTTCGTGCCGCCTTTGGTGTGCATGAAGAGCACGCCTCCCTTGTAGATGCTGCCCGTGCTGACGTCGAGGGCCGTGTCGCCCGCGGGAGCGAGGGTCAGCGTGTCCGTGACCCGCGCGGTGCCCGCGACGTGGAGCCGAGCGGACGGGCTCGTCGTCCCGATGCCGACGTCGCCGAGGGCGGCGACGAAGAGGTTGGTCGAGATCGGATAGAGCCGGCCGAGCATCGGCGTCGTCGAGGCTTCGAGGCACGAGCCCGGGTTCGCCTGGTCCTTGATCGAGCTCGCGCAGGCGAGCGGGAAGGGGAGCAACGTCGGGGGACCGAGAGTCGGGTTGCTCGCCGGGCCGAGCGGCACGCGACCCCGGAGAAGAGGCGCGCCACCCGCCGGCGACGAGCCCGCGTTCGCCGGCCCTCCTGCACCGGTTTCGTCGCCCGCCGTTCCTGAGGGAGACTCGGGCGCGCCGGCCGGGGAGAGCAAACCCGGGGAGAGAGTCGCGGGGACCGCCGGGCCCGGAGGCGGGAGCTCCGTCGCCGTGAAGAAGCCGCCCTCGATCCCACGGTAGAGCTGGTTCCTCTCCGACGTGACGACGTGCAGGTCGAGCCGGCCGTCGCCGTCGTGGTCGAGCCAGTGGGCCGATCGGACCGCGCCTTCGACCACCAGGCCGCTCGCGGCGCTCATGTCGACGAAGAGGCCGCCTTCGTTGTGGAAGAGCCGGCTCGTGCCCTCGCGCGCGCCGACGAAGAGATCGAGGCGGAGATCGCCGTCGTAGTCGGCCCACAGGGCGAGGGCGGCGTCTGCGACACCGGCGAGGCCGGCGCGCTCGGTCACGTCCTCGAAGCGACCCTCGCCGGCGTTGGCGAGGAGCTGGAGCCGGCCATCGGCGCTCACGGCGGCGAGATCGAGCCGCGAGTCGCCATCGAAGTCGGCCCAGGAGAAGAGCGCGGGGGCGCCGTGCTCGCTCGAGCTGGCCGTTGCGCTCGCATCCGCCGGAGGGGCGGGAGCCTTCTCATCGGAAGCCAGAAGGACCGTGGACTGCGCGGGAAGCGCGCACAGCAAGAACCCTCGAAGCAGCGACATGATCTCCTCCTTGGAGATGGACGAAGGGTGTTTCCAGTCTGCCAACGGTCCCGATTATGGGGGGAGAGCGTCGAAGAAAGTGCTCCTTCACGACTTCGGCAGGAAGTCGGGACGGAGCTGTCGGCCGGCAGACTTTGGGCGACCCAAGGCCAGATCCCTCCGCCGCGCCGATCGCTCTTCCGCAGCAGTCAACTCAGTCGGTTGGCGGGGTCTTGCAGCGGGAGCGCCGCAGGCGGCGAGCTCGAGCGAGGAATCAGCGGCGGCGCTTCAGGAACGCGCCCAGGCGCTTCAGCGCCTCGCGGATCGTCGCGACGTCGGTGGCGTAGGAGAGGCGCACGTGCGTGTCCATGCCGAAGGCGGCGCCGGGCACGAGCGCGAGACGCTCTTGCTCGAGGAGATCCTCGCAGAAGCCGACCGAGCCGCGCGCGTCCACGTACTTCGAGACGTCGGGAAAGGCATAGAACGCCCCGCGCGGATTGGGCGTCGGGAGCCCGAGCTCGCGCAGGCCCTCGAGGAGGAGCGTGCGCCGGTCGGCGAAGGTGCGCCGCATCGTCTCGGTCTCCGGGGGCGGCGAGCGCAGCGCCTGCTCGTAGGCCGCCTGGCTCACCGCGTTCGGCGAGCCGGTCGTCTGGCTGTGGAGCTTCGCCACCGCGGCGGCCAATTCCTTGGGCCCCGCCAGGAACCCGATGCGGTAGCCCGTCATCGCGTAGCCCTTGCTCGCCCCGTCGATGATCACCGTGCGCGCGCGCGCCTCCTGCGAGAGCGAGGCCGGGCTCACCGCCGGCTCGCCCTCGTAGACCAGCGCGCGGTAGATCTCGTCCGAGAGGATCCACAGCTCGTGCTCGAGCGCGAAACGCACCACGTCCTCCGTCTCGGCGCGCGTCCAGACCGAGCCGGAGGGGTTGTTGGGCGAGTTGATCAGGATCATCCGCGTGCGCGGCGTCAGCGCCTTGCGCAGGCCGGCGACGTCGGGATGGATCCCCTCCTCGTCCATGGGGCCCGGCACGAGGAGCGGCGTCGCGCCGGCGAGGCGCACGAGGTCGAAGTAGCTCGCCCAGGCGGGCAGGGGCACGAGGACGTCGTCCCCGTGGTCGACGAGCGCGTAGAGGCTGCCCGAGAGCGCGTGCTTGGCGCTGTGGCAGACCGTGATCTCGGAGGGATCGAAGCGGCCGCCGCGCGTGGCCTCGAGATGGCGCGCGATCGCCTCGCGCAGGCCGGGCGTGCCGGCCGCCTGCGTGTAGCGCACGTCGCCGCTCTGGATCTTCTTGACCGCGGCGGCCTGGACCGAGCGCGGCGCCGGGAAGTCCGGCTCGCCCACGGCCATGTTGACCACGTTCTCGCCCTTGCCCTGCAGCGCCTTGGCGCGCGCGTCGAGTTCCAGGGTGATCGAGGGCTCGATGCGCGAGATCCGACTCGCGAAGCGCATGAAGCGCCAGATTCTGGTCGAGGAGGGCCCGCCGGGGAAGGGAAGAGCCGGGCTTGCTCGTCGTCTCCCTCCGTTCGCGTCCCTAGAATCCTGCCCGCGATGATCCGCCGGCGCCTCCTCAAGTACCTGGCCATCGGGATCCTCACCCTCGCCCTGGGGGGGGTGTGGGCCTTCTCCCATTTCCTCTTCAATCCTTTCGAGGGGAGCTTCGGGCACGACCTCTCGACCCTGATCCCGCGGGACGTCGATTTCTACGCCTCCAAGGACGACCTCGTCGACGACTTCGACCCCTTCCCGCGGCCCGCCTTCGCCGAGGCGCTCGAGGCGGACCCGCACGGTCGGGCGCTCTCCGAGCTCGGCATCGTGAAGGAGCTCCTCGGACGGATCGACGAGGGGGCCGCGATCGGCGAGCTCGAAGCGGCCCTCGCTCGCCTCCCCATCCGGCGCGAGGCGCTGGAGATCTTCGGAGGGACGAACCTCGCGGTCGCCGGCAAGCTCGCCGGAGAGGACCTCGCCGCCGCCGACTGGGCCGTCTACGGGCGCGTGGACTGGGTCGGGAAGCTCGGATTCGAGCTCCTGAACTCGGGGTTCCTGGCGCTCGAGTCCGAGGGGCTCACGCTCACCCGACTCGTGCGGGGCGTGTCGATCTCCGGAGGCCGGCTCCCGCGGCCGCTCTTCCTGACGCGGCTGCGCGACGTGGTCGTCGTCGCGACCCGCGAGGAGTACGTCGAGCAGGCGCACGCCCTCGACGACATCCGCGGCGAGAACTCCTTCGGCCTCTCGGCCAAGTATGCCGACCACATCGCCCAGCTCGCCGAGGGGGAACGGGACCTCGAGGCGTACGTCGACTGGGGGTCCCTGACCCAGGCCCTGGCGCTCCCCGGCGTCTGGCCCGATCCGAAGAGCCCCGTCTTCTCGACCGCGCTCGCGGGCCGTCTCTTCCAAGCGGGCGCGCTGCGCGAGGCATTCGCGCGCCTCTCCTTCGCCAAAGGCGTCACCTTCGATCTCTCCGGGGAGTTCGACTCCGAGAACGTCTCGAACGAGGAGAAGCGTCTCTACCGCGAGCAGGGCCTCGAGAAGGCCGAGATCAAGGAGTTCGCCAGCCTGGCCCCGGCCGACGTGGGGTTCTTCCTGTGCGCCCGCATGCCGCTGCGCGAACTCCTGAGCGCGGCGACCCAGGCGCTCGACGAGAAGACGCGCGGATTGATCGAGGATCAGGTGCGGGCGGTGTGGGGCCATCCGGATCTCGCGCCGCTCGTCGAGGACGCCGGCGGCGCGTTCCAGGACCGCTTCGCCTTCTTCCTGCGCGACGACGACTATCCCGAGGACACGGGGGCCGACGCGCCGCTGCACGACGACGCGCCCACCTCGGCCTGGGCGCTGGCGTTGCTCGTCGACGATCCCTCGCTCGTCCAGGAGATGCGTGACCGCGTCCACTCGAACCCCGGCGCCTTCGGCATCGCCGGCCGGGATCCCTCCAAGGGAGGCATCTTCTACAACGAGGTCGCGGGGGGTGCGCAGATCATCGAGTACCACAACGCGAACGTCCCCGGCACGGGTCTGATCGCCACGCTGGAGGCACGCGGCAGGGCGGGCAACTACTTCGTGATCGGGAACAGCCACCTCCTGCTCGGCCAGGTGAACGTCGCGTACTTGCGCCAGGGGGTGAAATCGCTCGCCGAGGAAGCCTGGTTCGAGACCCTGGTGAACACCGGGCTCCCGAGCGCCGACGTCGTCCTGTGGTCGAATCCGCGCGCGATCACGAAGACGACCCAGGCCGTCGCGCGCCGCGACGCGGAGCTCGACGTGCCCCTCTACATCGACTGGGACGTCGAGCGTCCGCGCATCGAGCGCAAGGTGAAGCAGGAGCAGTTCTCCGCGGGGGTGGACACCCAGGAGGATCAGGAGGCCTTCGATCTCGCCGTCCAGCAGGAACTCGACCGCTTCCAGAGCCAGTTCGCCGCCGAGCGCCTGCCCGCGATCCAGGCGGACTACCTGCGTCCCTTCGACGCGCTCGAGCTCATGAGCCGCGGGCTCTTCGAGCTCACGATCGACCCCAAGGGTTTCCGGCTCCACGGCCGGGCCGTCGTGCCGTTCGACTCCGCGCAGCCGTGATGGGTGCCCGGGACTGGATTCGAACCAGCATGGAGTTACCCGCTAGCACCTCAAGCTAGTGCGTCTGCCAATTCCGCCACCCGGGCACGGGTTCGTGGGGGCGGGTCCCCCACGGGGCGGGGAAGTCTAGCAGCGGAGGAGAGCGAGACAAGGGGCCCGAGCGTCCTCCGCAGGAGCCCCTCGTTGACGGATCGCGTCGCGGCGCTACGGTCTCTCGCTCCCTCCGGCCGAGCCCCTTCCCAAGGAGTCGCCCCATGCCCTCGAGTCCCCGTGGAAACGCCCTGATCGGTCAGTCCGGCGGTCCCACCTGCGTCATCAACCAGAGCCTGGTCGGGATCGTCGAGGAGGCGAAGAAGCACGCCGCGATCCAGAACATCTACGGCGCGCTCTACGGGATCAAGGGCGTGCTCGACGAGAAGCTCGTCGACCTCGGGAAGGAGTCGCAGGCGACCCTCGAGGCCGTGGCCCGCACTCCGGCAGCCGCGCTGCGCTCGGTGCGCAAGAAGCCGACGCGCGAGGAGTGCGAGCGGGCGCTGGCGGTCTTCCAGAAGCACGACGTGCGCTACTTCTTCTACATCGGCGGCAACGACTCGGCCGAGACCGCCCACATCCTGAACGAGCTCGCGCTCGCCCAGGGCTACGAGATCCGTCTCTTCCACGTGCCGAAGACGATCGACAACGACCTGCGCGTGACCGATCACTGCCCGGGCTTCGGCTCGGCGGCCAAGTTCGTGGCCCTGGCCTTCATGGGCGACAACCAGGACAACCGCAGCCTGCCCGGGATCAAGCTCGACGTGGTCATGGGGCGCCACGCGGGCTTCCTGACGGCGGCGAGCGTGCTCGCGCGCGAGCACCGAGACGACGGCCCGCACCTGGTGTACGTGCCCGAGACGACCTTCTCGCTCGACGCGTTCATCGGCGACGTCGACCGCGTCTACAAGCAGCACGGCCGCTGCGTGATCGCCGTGTCCGAGGGCATCCACGGCGCGGACGGCAAGCCCGTGCTCGAGTCGAAGGAGCGCGATTCCCATGGCAACGTGCAGCTCTCGGGCTCGGGCGCCCTGGGCGACTTCCTCTCCGACGAGATCAAGCGTCGCCTGGGCGAGAAGCTGCGCGTGCGCGCGGACACCCTGGGCTACCTGCAGCGTTCCTTCGCCGGCGTCGTGTCCGAGGTCGACGCGAGCGAGGCGCGCCAGGTCGGGCGCACGGCGGTGCGCGTCGCGACGTCCGGCGACCGCCCGCACGGCTCGATCGTGATCGAGCGCCTGTCGAGCGGGCAGGACTACGCCGTGCGCTACGCCGCGACCGAGCTCGCGAACGTGGCCAAGTCGACGCGCGGTCTCGACCCGAGTCACCTGCGGGGCTCGAACGACATCGCGAGCGCGTTCCTCGACTACGTGCGGCCGCTCGTCGGCACGCTGCCCCGGATGGGCCGGCTCTCGGACTTCCCGGTCCGGCGCTGACCCGGCGTTGAACGGTGGACCGGCGTCACCCGCGGGCCGTGCGCAGGAACTCCTCGTCCTGCTCGCGATCCGGACGCCGGGTCGCGGCGGAGACGATCACGGCGGTAGCCAGGTTGGCTGCGAGGCCGTAGAGCCCGGAGTGGACCAGCCAGGGCCGCAGGTCGTGGCCCAGCTGGGCGGCGAGGTCGAAGACGAGCGTGACCCCGATGCCGACGATCAGGCCGGAGAGGACGCCCGTCCCCGTCGCGCGGCGCGAGTAGAGCGTCGCCACGACCGCCGGGGCGAGCTGCGTGACCGGGCCGTAGGAGAAGAGCAGCAGCCAGACCAGCGATTCCTCCCAGAGGATCGCGACCAGGTAGGCCGCCGCGAAGATCGGGACGAGCGCGATGCGGATCCAGCGCCGCTCGCGCTGGGGCGAGAGCTCCACCTCCAGAGCGCGCACGGCTCCGTCCCGGACGACGATCGAGGCCGCCGCGTGCGCGATCGCGTCGCCGCCCATGGCCGCGGCCAGCCCGCCGGCGCAGAACAAGCCGATCACCAGTTCGGGAACCGCAGCCTCGAACAGGAGGTGCAGGATCACCTGGTTCAGGTCGGCCGGCGCATGGGGGTGCAGCACACCGGCGAACCCGAGCAAGAGGATCGGCACCTGGAACACGAGGAAGGTGGGGTAGAGCACCACCGAGCGTCGGATCGTCCGATCGTCCTTGGCCGTGAAGGCCTTCATGAAGAGGTGCGGCCAGCACGAGAAGCCGACGGTCGACACGAGGATGGCCGATGAGTACTCCGACCACGTCCAGGGCTCGCCGTTCTTGCCGAAGCCCGGTGCGAGGAGTAGCTCAGCTCGCTCCGAGGCCAGGCGGTCGAACATCGCGCCGACGCCGCCGTAGAGGTGCGCGGGAAGGTAGAGCCCCAGCGCCCAGGCCATGGCGAGCATCAGCACGCCCTGGAGCACGTTGGTCCATCCGACGCCCATCAATCCGCTCTTCATCACGTACGCGAGCACGATCGCGTACACGACCGCCGCGCCGGCCCAGGGCGGGATGGCGCCCTGCGACACGATGTCCACGATCAGGCCGGCTCCACGCACCTGGAGTGCGACGTAGGGAACGAACGCGATCAGGGCGACCAACGCGGCCGTTCCGGCGAGCGCCCGGCTCCGGAAGCGGTGAGCCATCATCTCGCCCTGCGTCACGAAGCCGTGCGCGCGGCCGAGTCGCGCGGCGCGCGGACCGAGGAAGTAGAACGGCACGAACCCGAGCACGCCGTAGGAGAGGATGTAGAAGGAGGCCGCGCCCTGCTTGTAGGCGAGCCCGGGCATGCCCAGGAACGTGAAGGCCGAGAAGATCGTGGCGCCGGTGATGAAGTACATGAGCCAGAGCCCGAGTCCCCGATCGCCCGCGACGTAACCCGCCACCGAGGAGCTGGCGCGCCGGCTCGGCCAGAGCCCGACCGCGAGGCAGATCGCCAGATAGGTTCCGGCGACGACGAGCGCGAGGGTGCCGTCGACCAAGCTAGACCTTGGGACTCGCGGAGCTGGGCCCTGCTCCGGTGCGACTCGCGGAGCTGCGCTCCGGGCCGGCGTCCAGATGTGCTGAGCTTCGCTGCTCGTTGCGCCGCGTGCCCCATTCGTAGGCGACCAGGGCGAGGAAGCTCGCGACGATCCAGGCGACGATCCAGGCGAGCGAGAAGGGCAGCCCGAGGACGCGCGGCTCGATCCGGTTCCCCAGCGCGGGATAGACGGGCCAGACGAGCGCCAGCAACGCGCACGCGCAGAAGACCGCGAACGCGACGTGGGGCCAGAGGGGTCTTCGGGAGCGCATCGCGACCGGGCGTCGGAGTCCGAGGAAACATACGCCCACGGCCGGTTCCACGGAAGCGTTCGCGCCCACGGGCGTGCGAGAACGGAGCCGGACGGCCCCATCCGTGAGGCCGTCCGACGACCGTGTGCGTGCGTGCGCTACTGCAGCGTGACCAGGATGCGGATCTTGCCCGTGCCGTTGGCGAGCGAGTCGAGGGCCTTGCCGACGACCGTGCCCACCGACGGCGCATCGGCGCGCATGGCGTGGCCGGGCGTGCCCGAGGTGACGAGCAGATCCCCCGGCTGGATCGGGCCGTTCTCGGCCGAGACCTTGCAGGGCACGATCCCGACGACCGCCACCGGGACCTCGTCGTAGAGGCGCGCCATGTCGGGGCGCTTGAGCGGGATGCGCTGGCCGGCCTGGTCCTCGGGCGAGCCCGCGGGAACCTGCTGGTCCCACTCGCGTTCGGAGCCCACGACGCCGGGCTTGGTGCTGTAGACGCCGGCGACGAGCGTCGAGTGGGCGCGCGCCGACTTCAGGACCGCGCGCGCGTTCGAGGGGTCGATCGTGACGACGTCGCCCGGCTCGACCGAGTCGGCGCCGGTCGTGACCTCGATCATCTCGGCGAAGTCGGCCGGGGTCGTGATACCGACGTCGGTGAAGACCTCGCCGTCGACGTCGACGCGGAAGTCGATCTCGTAGCTGGGCTCACGTTCGCGCACTCGATGTACTGGCCGTTCGCGGGGGAGCCGGTGGGGACCTGCAGTCCGAGAAGATTCTCTCCCGCATTGTTCGCCGACGTGCGCCGGATCGAGGCCACGGCCCTGACTAGTGTCCCTTCCCCGAAGTATCGCCAACAATCCGCCGCACTGAATCGCCGCTGGCGGCGTTGCGCCTCCTCCGAGTATTGCAGCGAATACGCGTCGTCGGCGCGCCTTGCCAGCGACGATCCATCACGGCGCCTTGTTGGCGCTACTTCGGGGAAGGAACACTAGGGGGTTGCTGTAGGTAGTCGCCGACCCCGTCACATCGAGAGCGGAGACGTTGTCCACCCCGCTCGAGGCGCTGAGGGGGACGTCCACGACCACCTTGTTTCCGAGATCGACCGTGAGCGTGGGAAAGACGAAGTTGAAGGTCTCTGACTGGAACACGAAGCTGTCGTCGCTGTCCCTGTACAGGAGTCCCCAGTTGGGGCGGTGTCCTAAGTTACTTAGGACAGCGCCCCAGTTGGGGAAGGCCGACGAGTGCGCCAGCACCATCCGGTCAGCGTTCGTGGTTCCCGCAGCGAACATCTCGATCATCGGAGACGAGCCAGACCCGAAGACCTGCGGGAAGACCAGCGTGTCGAACTGGTCGCGCAAGTTGATGCCCTCGTCGAAGAGGGTGGTGCCGGTGAAGAGGCTGTTGCCCTCGAAGGTGCAGGTGTTCTTGAAGAGGCTGGTGCCGTCGACCGTCAGGAGCGCCGAAGGGGCCGTGGTACCTATTCCAACCTTGCCCGTGGCCGACTCGATGAAGAAGTCCGAGCTGAGCGGGAAGAGCTTGCCCAGCGTCGGCGTGGACGCCGCGTAGAGGCAGCCCGGCCCCGAGGTGTCGTCGAGGGCCTGGGCGCAGGCGGGGAATGCGATCGCGTCGGCTTGCCCGGGCGAAGGCGGAGAAGGGGGTCGGGGGGCCGGCGTGGTCTGCTGCGCGCTCGGCACGAGGGCCGTCGCGAAGAGCGCCAGGGCAACGGAGGAGGGGTGGAGTGAGGGCTTCATGGCGTGCTGTTCGAGTGGATGGAGATGGATCTGCAGGTCGACCTCCACCTCATCCACGGGGGAGCGGCCGCCGTCCCGGCCTTTCGCGAGTTCCGTGCGCAAGTGGTGAGAGTCCCTCGGGCGCCATCCAGCATCGGTGCGCGCTCAGCCGCCGATGGTCTCCAGGATCTCGACCAGCTCCGGGTCGCCGCGGAAGGGATCGAGCGCCGGCGTCGTGCGCAGCTCCTCGAGGTTGCGGTAGCCGAGGTCGATCGCCCGGCGCAGGGTCTCGTACATGCGCGCACGCGGCTCGAGCTCGAGCTCGTCGCGCAGCTCGCTCGCGGGCTCGACCCGCCGCAGGGCGAGGATCCACTCGTTCCAGAGATCGGAGACGAAGCGCACCATGCGCGCGTCGTCGCCGACGCCAGCCCCGAAGGCCTCGATCGCCTCGTGCGCCGCGACGAGATCGTCCAGGAAGCACAACGCCAGGGCGCGTTGGTACCGGAGCAGGAGCTCCTGCATGGGGATCGCGATCGGATAGGTCTCGAGTCCGCGGCAGGGCTCCAGGAGCTCGAGCCCGCGCTCGGCGAGCTCGAGCGCGCGCTCCACGCGCTCGCGCGCGTTGTTCAGGGAGTTCGCCAGGTTGCCCGCCGCCAGCGCGGTCCTCGAGCGCAGGTCGCAGCGGGACGGTTGGGCCGCGAGCAGCGCTTCGAGTTCGGCTACGACCTCTTCTTGGAGCTCGGCGGCATCGTGGAAGCGGCCCTGCGAGTTCCCCAGGGCGATCGCCAGGAGGTCCTTGGCGTTCGCCCGCTCCCGGCGATAGCGCGTGGAGTCGGGGAAGTCCTGCACGAGAGCGTCGAGGAGCGCGAGCGCCTCGCGGTAGCCGGATTCGGCGCGCCCGAGATCTCCGCGCGCGAGCTCGACCTCCGCGAGCACCACGAGCGCCGTGGCGACGTCGAACTGGTAGAAGCGCTTCTCGGGGGCGAGGGCCGAGGCGACGCGCAACGCTTCGAGACCCTGCGTCACGAGGCGCCACGCGAGCTCGTCGTCGCCCAGCTCGAGCTCCAGCTCGCCGCGATCCCGTGCGAGCCGGCCGAAGGCCCAGGCGAACGCGGCCTCCGCGGGCGCCGCCGCGGCGAGCTCGCGGGCCACTTGGTAGCCCTCCTCGAGCAGGGGGCGGGCCGGCGCCGGGCCCTGGACGACCCGATGGGACTCGGCCAGGTCGGCGAGCGCGATCGCGAGGTCGCGCTTGCCCCCCGCGTCCTCTGGATCCGCGGCACAGCGTCCCCGCGTGAGGCGCACGATCTCGCGCTGCAGATCCAGGGCCTCCGAATAACGCAGGCAGGCCTGGAGCACCTTGGCCTTCCCGCGCAGCGCCAGGAGCAGGGTGTCGGCCCGATTCCGGCGCGCGCTCGCCGGCGCATCCCGGCCGGACAGGGCTCGCTCCGCCGCGATGCTGCGCTCGTATTCGTCCACGGCCTCGTCGAGCCTGCCGAGGTCGTAGAGCACCTGGGCGCGGGACAGGAAGAGCTGCGTTCGCTCGGCCGCCACGTCGGAGTCGTCGGGCCGGTCGCGCTCGAGCTCCGAGAGCAGCTCGAGCGCGCGGTCGATCGCCACCAGACGCGCGCGCTGCATGCGCGGGACGTCCTCGAGCTCGTGCGTCGCCGTGTCGCGCAGGACGTGACCGATGGCCGAGAGCGCCGAACGGAAGTGGCGTTCGGACGTCGTGCGCGCTTCGCGCTCCTTGTCGTAGGCCTCCTGGACCGCGCGCAGCGTGCGCATGCGGTTCAGCTCCCACCCGAGCGGTCCGGCGAGCAGGACCAGGGCGCCGAGACCGACCGCGGTGGCGCTCGCCGGCCGGCGTTGCGCGAAGCGCAGCGCTCGCAGGAACACCCCGGCCGGACGCGCCCGCGTCGGACGCCGCGCGAGCAGATGGTCCAGGTCCTCGACCAGCTCCGCGGCGGTCGCGTAGCGACGGGCGGGCTCGTGCGCGAGCGCGCGCAAGAGGACCGCCTCGTCGTCCGCGCCCAGCCGGGGCAGGTGTCGGCGCGGCGGAGTCGGGCTCCCGCTCAGGATGGCGCGCATCAGGGAGGCCGCCGAACCGGCCTCGAAAGGACGGTGCAACGTCAGGAGTTCGTAGAGGAGCGCCCCGACGCCGTAGACGTCGCTGCGGGCGTCGGCCGGTTCTCCCTCGAGCACCTCCGGAGCCATGTACGGGAGCGATCCCACGGCGGAGCTCGAACGCGTCAGCGAACTCTCGCCCGGATCGCTCGCGAGCCCCAGGTCGCTCAGGAAGATCCGGCCGTCGATCGCCACCAGGACGTTCGAGGGCTTGACGTCGCGGTGGAGCACGCCCCTCCCGTGGGCGTAGGCCAAGGCCAGGGCGACGGCGCGCGCCGCGCCCAGGGACCAGGCGCGCCAGGAAGGCCCGGCCTGGAACCCCGAGTCCTCGCGCAGGGATTCCGGCGTGAGTCCACGGACGATCTCCGGGAGGAGCGAGGGGTCGATGCGCGCGGGATCGGGGAAACGCCGGCGTAACTCCACGAGCAGCGCGGAGAGGCTCGTCCCGCGCACGAGCTCCATCGCGAACCACGGCAGCCCGTCCGTCTCGCCCACGGCCAGCACCGGAAGGATGGAGGGATGGTGCATGCGCGCCGAGAGCTCGACCTCGCGGCGAAAGCGCGCGCGCGACTCGGGGAAGACCAGCTGTTCGGGGCGCACGAGCTTGAGCGCCACGTCTCGACCGGTGGAGACCTGTCGCGCGCGGTGGACGACGCCCATGCCGCCCACGCCCAGGCGTTCGAGCGGCTCGAAGTCGCCGAGTCGCTCGGGGAGTCGTTCGAGGCTCGGGCCGAGGTCGAGCAGGTTCGCAGCGACGAGCAGGCTCACGCGGCGGCGCAGGCGCTCGGCGAGCCGTGGGTGGGAGGCGCAGATCGCGTGCAGGGCCGCCGATCCGTCGCGTTCCATCTGCTCGAGACACGTGGCGAGGACCTGCTCAAACTCGAGATCGGGCGTCGAGGGGCTCACGGGCGGGCGTGGTTCCGGGAGGGGATCGCGCGAGCACGCGTCCACGCATAGCGTATCCTCTCGGGGTGCAGCAGCCGTCCGACGAAGCGGACCTCGTCCGGCGCGCCCAAGCGGGAGACCGGGCTGCGGTGGAGGCGTTGCTCGAGCATCATCTGCCGGGACTCGAGGCCTACGTGCGCCTCCGGATCGGCCGGACGCTCGGAGCTCGCGAAGGAGTGAGCGACGTCGTGCAGTCGACCTGTCGCGACCTGCTCGAGCGCCTGGACGACTTCCGCCACGGCGGCGAGATGGCCTTCCGGCACTGGCTCTACGCGACCGCCGCGCGCAAGATCGCCGACCGCTTCGCCTTCCACGCCGCCGAACGCCGCGACGCGCAGCGCGAGGTCCCCGCGGACGCGGCCTCGGGCGCGCTCGGGGCCGCCTTCGCCGATCTCGCCTCGCCCAGCCAGCAAGCGATGGGCGCGGAGTTCCTCGAGCGCCTGCAGGCCTCCTTCGCCGAGCTCGCCGAGGACGAACGCGAGGTGGTGCTGCTCTCGCGCGTCGCCGGCCTCTCGCGGGCCGAGGTGGCGCAGGCCATGGGCCGGAGCGAGAACGGGGTGCGCAATCTCCTGCATCGGACCCTGGTCAAGCTCGCCGAGCGCCTCGACGTCGACTGATCGGACCAGGAACCCGTATCGGGAAGAGTCGACGAGCGTTCCGGAGGGTCTCGGTTTTTTCTTGCGCGTGGCGGAGGCGAGCGGGAGGCACGGGGCGGCGAGTATGATGCTCACTCCCCGCCGGCCTGGATCCCGGTCAAGAGGGCGAGGAGGACAACGCTCCATGAACAAGACGCTCGTGTGGTCGTCCGTGATGATGCTGCTCGGATGCTTCGTGGCCGTGAACGCGGTGGGCGGGCAGGAAGGGGGAAAGGAGCAGGCGACGGCGACCGTGCCGCGCCTCTACCGCGTGATCGTTCCGGTACCGGACATCGAGCGCGCCGCGGAGTTCTACCAGGGGCTGCTCGGCATCGAAGGCAAGCGCGTATCGGGCGGACGCCACTACCTCGACTGCGGCGGCGTCATCCTCGCTCTCTACCAGCCGTCGGGCGACGGTGATGCCGAGGCTCCGCGTCCGCTGCCCGAGCACATCTACTTCGCCGTGTCCGACCTCGAGGCCGTGTACGAGCGTGCCGAGGGTCTCGGAGGTCTCTCGACCGAGACCGGCGACGGGGGCCTTCCGATGGGCAAGATCGCGACCCGACCGTGGCGCGAGCGCTCGTTCTACATGCGCGACCCGTTCGGCAGTCCGCTGTGCTTCGTCGACGAGACGACGCTGTTCACGGGCCGCTAGCCCGGGGCGCGGCTCGCCCGCTCGAGCGCCACCTGGGCACGCGGGCGGTTCCGCCGTGGGGGAGCACGTCGGCTCGGGTTGCGAGACCTCGGCCAGGCAGGGAAACTGTGGGCGTGCTCTCGTCCTGTGCGCTCCTCGTAGGTCTCGCACTTTTCCCTCCGCTCCAGTTGCCGGCCGATCGGTTCGGAGCAGGGCAGGTGGCCGAGGATCTCGCCCTCCTCGAGGACGCTCTGCGAAAGGAGTGGTCCTATTTCGAGTCCCGCACGGCGAGCGGCGACGTGGACGTCGAGGCCTTGTTCGCCCGGGCGCGGGAGGAGATCGGAGGGGGATGCACGCGCGCCGAGTTCGCCCGGGCGCTGCGCGAGCTGGTCGCGGGGCTCCACGACGGCCACGCCGACCTCGTCGTCCCGGGCGTGGAGCCGCGTGCGCTGCGCCGCTTCCCGTTCGACCTGCTGGATTGCGTCGAGGGCGTCGCCGTGTCGCGCGTGGCGGACCCGGGACCGGCGCAGTCCGACGAATCGCCCACGCCGGGCGATCTCGTGCTCTCGATCGGCGGGGTCGGCCTGGAAGAGGCCATCGAGCGCGAGGAGCGAGCGGTCTTCGGCTCGACGGCCGGGATGCGCCGCCGAGCTGCGCTCGAAGCGCTGTGCCGCACGGAGGAGGTCGTCGCCGACCTCGAGCTCGAATCCCCGGCGGGGGAGCGGCGGCTCGTGCGCGTCGCGACGCTGGAGAGCGAGCCGGCCGAGCTGGCGCGTCCGGCGCCGGGGGCAGCGCCGAGCCTCGGCTGGCCGCGCCCCGGCGTGGCGCTGCTCGCGATCCCCAGTTTCGGCCTGCCGGACTGGCCACGCTGGCTCGCGGCGACGCAGGAACAGCGCGACCGCATGCTGCCCGAGGCGCAGGGCCGCTTCGATGCGCTGCTCGATCAGGTCGAGAACGACGAGGCCAAGGCGTTGATCCTCGACCTGCGCGGGAACCCGGGCGGGACCGACTCGCTCGGGATCCACGTCGCAGAGCGCCTGCTCGCCGAGCAGTTCGTGTACTTCCAGCTCTCGGCGAAGACGAACGGCGAGTGGACCCCGCCCGGCGGCATCACGTACTCGCCTCGGCGTCCCTACGCGGGCCGGGTCCTGCTCCTCATCGACGCGGGGACCTTCAGCACCGCGAGCAACCTGGCGCGCTGCCTGCGCGACCTGCATCCCGCTCTGAGCGTGGTCGGACGTCCCGACGGCGCCGGCACGGGAGCCCCGCGCAGGATCGCTCAGCTGCCACACTCGGGAGCCGAGATCACGCTCTGCACGCATCGCGTGCGCGGCCCCGCGGGAGCGATCAGCGAGGGCCATCCGACGTTGCCCGATCGCGTCGTGACCTGGAGCCGCGCCGATCTGCGCGAGCGGAGCGATCCCGATCTCGCGGCGGCGCTGAGCCTGCTGGAGTGATGCGGGTCGCGGCGGGATTGCGGGTCGGTGCGTACCCTTCACGCATTGGCCTCCCGGGGTCCCGCCGCTATGCTGGCCGGCTTCCGTGACCGAGATCGAGATCCCCGACGAGCCCCTGGGAAGCGGCGCGCCGCAGAGCGCTTACAAGAACCTGCTCGTGCCGCTCGTCGTGGTGCCGGCGATGATCGTCATGGTGCTCGTGCTGGTCTTCGCGCTCTTCGGTGCCGTCACGGGCAAGGCCGATTCGCCCTCCGAGAACCTCGAGACGGTGCTCCACGGCGGGCGCAACGAGCGCCGCCAGGCGGCCTTCGGTCTCGTGCGCCAGATCCTCGAGTACGAGCATGCCCGGCGCGAGGGCAAGGAGAGCGAGTGGGGGATCGACGAGACCTTCCTGCCCCAGCTCAGGAACGCCCGCGCGCAGATGGGCACGATCGCCGAGCTCGAGAAGGACGACGTGGCGATTCCCTTCGTGCTCTCGAGCCTGATGGCCCAGCTCGGCGACCCCGAGGGGGTCCATCAACTGATCGAGATGACGCGCATCCCGGAGGGCCTCGACCCGGCGGGAGGGTTCCGCATGGACGCGGTGTTCACCCTGGGCGCCATCGGACGCGACCTCGCGGAGCCGGAGCGGGTCGCCGCGGCTCGCACCCTGATCGATCTACTCGCGAGCGAGGATCACGGGATGGTGCTCGCCTCGGCCGCGGGTCTACAGAACCTGCCCGGTCCCGACACGGTCCACGCCCTGGTGGCCTGCCTCGCTGATCCGAGCGTCGAGATCCGCCTCCAGGCGGCGCTCTCCCTGGTGCGCCTGGGGGATTCGACGGGCGTCCCGGTCCTGCGCGAGATGGCGCAGCAAGAGCCCTATCAGACGGAGAGGGAAGCGCAGCCGCGGAAGTGGGCGCCCCAGCGGGTGTCCGAGAGCCGGCGCAAGGCCATCGCGGCGTTGCGAGAGCTCGGGGAGCCGATCGAACACGACGTCCTCGAGCGCTGGGCTGCGGACGATCCCGATCCCGAGGTCCGTGCATTCGCCCGCCAGCTCCAGGCGGATTCCGACCCCGTGCGCTGAGCCTCGCGGGAGGAGGGCGCTCCCACGCCCAGGGCCCCGGAGGGCTTGCCTTTCCCTGCCCCCCTCACCATCCTGTTGGGCCGAGTTGTGAACCCCGGGCGGTCCGTCGCGGCTCCCGGGCGTTCCCCGGATCGAACGAGTCAGAGGAACCGTGGCCGAAGAGATCAAGGAAGAGACGAAGGAAGAAACGAAGGAAGGCGCAGGGCCTCGCGGGCCGGGGCTGGTGCGTTCGCCGCTCCGTGGAGAGGTGTCCCGCCGGGGCTTCCTCTCCGTCCTGGGGATGGGGTGGGGCGTCTTCACCGCCGCCGCCGTGGGCATGACGGGGGCGATGGGTCGCTTCCTCTTTCCTAACGTGCTCTTCGAACCGCCCCAGGAGTTCAAGGCGGGCTTCCCCGACGATTTCGCGGTCGACCAGGTGGACGAGCGCTTCAAGGCCTCCTACGGGTGCTGGATCGTGCGCGAGTCGACCGGCTTCTACGTGCTCTCGACCACCTGCACGCACCTCGGATGCACGCCCAACTGGCTGGCGGCCGAGGAGAAGTTCAAGTGTCCGTGCCACGGGTCGGGTTTCGTCAAGACGGGCATCAACATCGAAGGTCCCGCGCCGCGGCCCCTCGAGCGCTACAAGATCACGCGGGCCGAAGACGGCCAGATCGTGGTCGACAAGAACACGAAGTACCAGCAAGAGAAGGGGCAGTGGGGGCTCGACGGGGCGTATCTCCCCTACGCCTGAGCTCCGCCCGCGCCCATCGCGATCCCTCTGACGCGTACCCCCTCGCCTAGATGCAGAAGCTCTTCCAAGCCGTCCGGAGCACCCAGATCTGGCGCTCGATCTTCCGCCACGGCTATCCGGACACGCCGCGCAACCGCACGCTCGCGGTGCTCTCGAACACCTTCTTGCACCTGCACCCGGTGAAGGTGCGCCGCAGCGGGATCCGGCTCTCCTACACCTGGTGCATGGGCGGGCTGACGTTCTTCCTGTTCCTGGTGGAGACGATCACGGGCCTCTTGCTGATGTTCTACTACAGGCCGACGGCCGAGCACGCCTACCAGGACATCCTCGCGCTGCGCGAGCACGTGCCGCTCGGCGTCATGCGCGAGATGCACCGCTGGGCGGCGCACCTGATGGTGATCACGGTGTGGCTGCACATGTACCGCGTGTTCCTGACGGGCTCCTACAAACCGCCGCGGGAGTTCAACTGGAACGTGGGCGTGACCCTGCTCGTGCTGACGCTCTTGCTCTCGTTCACCGGGTACCTCCTGCCCTGGGACCAGCTCGCCGTGTGGGCCATCACCGTCGGCTCGAACATGGCACGCGCCACGCCCTTCCTGGGACACGAGGGGCCGGGGGCCTCGCTGCTCTCCTTCGGCGGCCTGAACCTGATCCACGCCGGGGACGACGCGCGTTTCGGGCTGCTCGGCGGGCGCTTCGTCGGCGAGGGAGCGCTCCTGCGCTTCTACGTGCTGCACTGCGTGGGGCTGCCGCTGGCGGCGGCGACCCTGATGGCGATCCACTTCTGGCGCGTCCGCAAGGACGGGGGCATCTCCGGGCCCCTGTAGGAGGGCGCGCATCCCATGGAGAGCCTCAAGTCCTTCATCGACTCGCTCTTCGAGCCGACGCGCTACTTCCTGGGGAGCGTGGCCGCCGTGGCGGCGATCTTCTTCTGGCGGCGCTTCTTCAGCAAGTCGATCGTCATCCTCGCGTTCTTCCTGCTGGGGACGGCTTTCTTCGTGTGGGCGCCGAGGAACGACACCGACTTCCGCGCGATCATCACCAAGCCCGACAACATCCCGATCGTGATGCTGCTCGGGAGCGTCGTGTTCTTCAGCTGGCTCGCCCTGCGCCAGGCGGTGATCAACGACGAGCGCCGGAAGAAGGGCGGAGCGGGGAACGAGGGCGAGCTCGGCAAGCAGAAGGTCTACACCTGGCCCGACCTCGTCTACACCGAGTTCATCTGCATCATCGCCTTCACTGCGTTCCTGATCGTCTGGTCGATCGTGGTGGAGGCGCCGATCGAGGAGCCCGCGGCCACGGCGCGCACGCCGAACCCCTCCAAGGCGCCCTGGTACTTCCTCGGGCTCCAGGAGATGCTCGTCTACTTCGATCCCTGGATCGCGGGCGTCGTGCTGCCCGGGTTCATCATCGTGGGATTGATGGCGGTTCCCTACCTCGACACGAACCCCAAGGGCAACGGCTACTACACCTTCGAGGAGCGTCCCTTCGCCTGGGCCTTCTTCTGGGTCGGGTTCATCCTCTTCTGGGTGTCCTTCGTCATCCTGGGCACGTTCCTGCGCGGTCCGAACTGGTCGTTCTTCGGGCCCTTCGAGTTCTGGGACGTGCACAAGCTCGAGCCGCTCGTGAACGTCGACCTGTCGACCTACTTCTGGGTCGACTGGCTGGGCCGGGCGCTGCCGAAGTCGCCGCTCGTGCGCGAGGCCCCGGGCATCCTGAGCCTGCTCGCGTTCTTCCTGGTGCTGCCCCCGCTCCTGGGCAAGACCCTGCTCAAGGGGCTCGTCGCGCGCATGGGCGTCGTGCGCTTCAACGTCTTCATGCACTTCATGCTCTGGTTCGCGTTGATGCCCACCAAGATGCTCCTGCGCTGGACCGTGAACCTGAAGTACATCATCGGCATCCCGGAATGGTTCTTCAACGTGTGAGCCGTCATGGCTGATCGCGGCGACACCCACTACCGCGTCCGCACCCTGAACCGTTGGTTCGCCTGGTCGAGCCTCGCGCTGCTCGTGGCGACCTTCTGGATGGTGATCGACGACTGGAGCCGTCCGTGGAAGACCTACCAGAAGGGATTCCGCGCGCTCGAGGTCGAGCGCGCGCGCGCCGAGCTCGAGTCTCCCCAGGCGCGCGCCGCCCTCGAGGAGGAGGCGCGGCTCTCGCAGGAGCTCGCCGACGCGCAAGGGCGTTTCGCGAGCAGCCACAGCGAGCTCGAGGCGGCCGAGAAGACCCTGACCGAACTCGAGCACCAGGGCTTCATCGCCACCGAGGGAGAGAAGAAGCTGAAACAGCAGTACAACTGGGAGCGCTTCGTCACCGAGGGATACCTGATCCAGCGCGGCGAGGGCCAGGGCTACCAGGCGAAGCTCGCGAACCTCAAGGCCTACGAGGACCGCCTCGCGGCGGCGAGCGGCGTGAAGCAGGCGGCCGACGCGCGGGTGGTCGAGCAGAAGGCGAAGATCGCCGCGATGCGCTCGAGCATCTCGACCATCGAGTCCGAGCTCAAGGCCTCGACGCGCGACATCGACCTGGTGCGCAAGAAACTCGCGAGCCAGGCGCCCGAGGACGCGCCCACGAAGATCGCCAACGTCGTGCGCGACTTCCCGGGTCTCGACTTCATCGGCCCGAGCCTCAAGGTCCAGAAGGTGATGCCGCCGGACCTCACCTTCGAGCTCAACTTCACCCGGAAGCAGCGCATCGACATGTGCCAGACCTGCCACCTGGCGGTCGATCGTGAGGGCTTCGAAGGAGAGACGCATCCCTTCCGTACCCATCCGCGTCCCGATCTGTTCCTGTCCGCGAAGTCGCCGCATCCCTTGAACCAGCTGGGTTGCACGATCTGCCACCGCGGTTCGGGCGAGTCCCTCGACTTCCAGCGCGCCGACCATCGCGCGACCGACGAAGAGGAAGGCGAGCGCTGGCACGAAGAGTACGGCTGGTACAAGCAGCACTACTGGGACTACCCGATGCTCTCCTCGCGCTTCGTCGAGGCGAGCTGCGTGCAGTGCCACAAGACCTCGATGGACCTGATCGCGCCCGAGGCTCCCGAGGTGGCCGAGGGGTATCGGCTGTTCGAACGCTACGGCTGCCATGCCTGCCACAAGGTGGACGGATTCCCGACCACGCGCCGTCCCGGCCCGACCCTGGCCAAGATCCTGCAGAAGACGAGGCCCGAGTTCGTCCAGGCCTGGGTCACGAATCCCAAGTCGTTCCGCCCGACGACCTGGATGCCCCAGGTCTTCCACCTCGAGAACTACGCTTCCGACGTGACCGTGGTCGCCTCGCACTACGGGCTGGGCCGGGAGATGAAGGGCGACGAATGGAGCGACACGGCCGTCGCCGCGGTGTCGGCCTTCGTCGGTTCGCGCTCCGCGACCGAGCCCCTGCCTCCGATTCCCGTCCAGGGCGACGCGACGCGCGGCCGCGAAGTCTTCCGCCTCTCGGGGTGCCTCGCGTGCCACAACATGGCGCCCTTCACGCCCGAAGGGCGCTCCGAGGCCAAGGATCCCGCGCTCCAGCTGCGCGAGACGAACGAGCACGGCCCGAACCTGCGCGGCATCGCGAGCAAGGTCCATCCGGAGTGGCTCTACGCCTGGATCCGCGATCCCAAGGCCTACTGGCCCCAGACGCGCATGCCCGATCTGCGTCTCTCGGACCCGGACGCGGCCGACGTCGTCGCCTACGTGTTCGACGATCCGGACGGGATCTTCCACGACGTTCCCGAGGGCTGGGCCGAGGGCAAGCGTCCCTACGAGCGCGACGTGCTCGAGGAGCAGGCGCGTTGGTTCTTCAACCGCACGCTCAGGAGCGAGCTCGACCGGCTCTTCCGGGAGGAATGGAAGAGCGACGAGGCCCTGCTCGAGGCCGTGGGTGAGAAGTGGGTGCTCAACCAGGGCTGCCACTCCTGCCACGAGATCCCGGGGCTCGAGAACGCCCAGCCGATCGGCACGGAGCTCACCACCTGGGGCTCGAAGACGATCGACAAGCTCGACTTCGGCTTCCTGCCGGAGATCCTGGCGCGCGAGCACGGCTGGGACCACCATCGCGAGACCGAGTTCAAGCAGTACCGCGAGAACTTCCTCACCTGGAAGTTGCGCAACCCGCGCATCTACGACCGCGAGAAGATCAAGAACCCGACCGAGCGGCTGCGCATGCCCTGGTTCGACTTCACCGAGGATCAGATCCAGGCCATCGCCACCTTCGTGGTCGGACTCGTGAACGACGAGGTGCAGCACGCCAAGATGATCCCGAGCCCCGAGAAGGCGGCCATGGACAAGGGCCTGCGCGTCGTGCGCCAGAAGAACTGCGCCGCCTGCCACGTGATCGAGCCCGGCACGATCGAGTTCCTGGACGAGGACGGGCATCCGCACGCCGTTCGCGGCCAGTTCCAGCTCCTCGACGAGGAGGAGCTCCTGCCGCCGCCGATGGCGGGCTTCTCCGAATACCTGGCGGACTACGAGTCCTACATGCGCGAGGACGACCCCGAGTTCGAGCTCGAGGAAGTCTATGCGCAGTTGCTCGAGCCCGTGCCCGGGCTGGGGGACGTCGGGACGACCTTCTCGATCGCCGACGTCGGGAGCATCCGCACGAAGCCCGCCTGGGGCGGCGATCTCGTGCCGGTGATCGCGGACTACTACCTCCGTCCCGGGATCCGCAGCGACGTGGAGGACCAGGAGGGCACGCTCACCGGCGACGGGGCCGGCAACGTCCAGGACGTCGACGGCCAATGGCGCAGCTTCACGGAGGAGGTCTACGAGAAGATCCGTTGGACCTACGCTCCGCCGGTCCTGATCGACGAGGGCTCGAAGCTGCAGCGCGACTGGTTCTACCGGTTCCTGCTCGAGCCCGTGCCCCTGCGCGAGCAGATCCGCGTGCGCATGCCCACCTTCGACTGGGCCGAGGGCGAAGCCGCCGCGGTGGCGGACCTCTTCGCGAATCGCGCGCGCCTCGAGTGGCCGAAGGGATACGCGCGCAAGCTCCTGCTCGCGCTCGGGAAGACCCCGGCCGAGATCGCAGCAGAGATGGCCAGCATGAGGTTGAACGGCTCCACGGAGTCCCAGATCCAGGGCATCCTGGACGGGAAGCCGGTCGAGACGGCCGCGGGCATCGCGAACCTGGTAGCGTACGGAGGTGCGCAGGGGTTCTCGATGGCGAGCGCGGTGAGTCCGCAGTACGAGACCCTTCCGCAGCGCACGCCTAGCCACTTGGATCCCTACCTGGCGCAGATGCCCGACTTCTACGACGAGGTCCACGCCCTGATCATTCAGCCGGGCGGTCCGAACTGCATCTCGTGCCACTTCCTGGCCGGCGACCCGCCCACGAACGAGTCTCCCATCGCCTGGGCGCCCGACCTCGCGCACACGCGCGAACGGCTGCGGCCGAACTGGATCCGGGACTGGCTCTCGGATCCCGCGCGCATCTACCCCGGCACGACGATGCCGGCCAACTTCGCGCTCGACCAGGAGCAGTGGCAGGGCCTCTACCCCGCGCCAGCGAGCGAGCAGATCGAAGCCGTGATCACGTGGCTCTTCAACCTCGATCGCGCGCTGATCAAGAACTAGACACTGCGCCGAGAGATCCGTACACCCACGACACCCCTTTCAACCACAACCATGAATCCCTTCTCATTCCTCTTCCTTGCCAGCCTGGCCGCCGGGGCTCCGAGCGATCCGGGCGCGGCAAATGTTTCCACCTGCTGCGCCCCTCGTTCCGACGAGACCGGTTCGATCACGGGCAAGTTCGTGTGGGAGGGCGAGAGGCCCGAGCCCAAGCCCAAGCTCACGATCAAGGAGACCGAGACCACCGGCTGCAAGCACGGGGGTAGCGGCGTCGACGCCGAGGATCACTCGCTCATGATCGACGCGAACGGCGGCGTGGGGAACGTTGTCGTGACGGTCACGGTCAAGGACACGCCCCCCGCGGTGCCCGCCGACCCGATCGTGATGGACCAGCTGGGCTGCAAGTTCGATCCGCGCGTCATCGTCGTGCCGGTGGGCGGCACCCTGCGCTTCGGGAACTCCGACGAGACGAACCACAACATCCACACCTTCGCCAAGAAGAACCAGCCCATGAACAAGCAGGTGGCCGGTGGTTCGAACCTCGACATCAAGCTCGACAAGGCCGAGGTGGTCGACGTCAAGTGCGACGTGCACACCTGGATGAAGGCCTTCGTGTTCGTGACCGACGCGTCCAAGTGGGCCGTGACCTCGACCGACGGCAGCTTCAAGCTCGAGGGTCTGCCCCCGGGCGAGTACGTGCTGGACTACTGGCACGAGGAGCTCGGCAAGGGCAAGACCGAGAAGGTCGTCGTCGAGGCCGGCAAGACGGCGATGGTCGAGCACAAGCTCTCCGCCAAGAAAGAAGGCGGCGGGAAGCGCAAGCGCTGAGCCCGCTCGGCGGGGGGTGACCGGCCCCGGGCCGCTCCCTCCACGCGAGACTCGATTCACGCGCACGAAGGCGTTCCTCTCCGGAGGGGCGCCTTCGCGCGTTTCCGGGCTCCGCTCAGCCGGACTGCGCGCGCCGGTGGGATTCCTCCCACAGGCGCAGCCACAGGGGGGGCTCCCAGCCATGGAGGACAGAAGCGATCGCCTTGAGCAGGGACCACTCCTGGGGCGGGAGATCGCTCGGACTCAGGGTCGCGGAGCGCCGGCGAGCTTCCTCGGCGAAGCTCCGCTCCACCACGCCGAGCAACCGCTCGCGCTTCTCCTTTGAAGCCGCGACGGCGATCTCCACCAGGGGCTTCAGCCGATCGCCGAATTCACGGCAGATGCCGAAGCGCAGGCAGAGTTCCTCGATCAGGCGCTCGGCTTCCATCAGGGGGGGACCCAACGAAACCTACCCCAGGAGGACGTTTCCGGCCGTTCCTCGGCCCTCGAATCGGGCCGAACCGATCCTTCCGGGCCCCGGGGAAGCGGCCTCCCGGGGCGGGTTCGGGAGCGACGGGTTCGAAAGGGATTCCTGGTCTCAAGACGATTCGGAACCGAGACCGATGGAGTGACGTTCCCCGCGCCGGATCGCAAGTCGCGGCGCTCCCCGTTCGACCGAGTCTGCGATTCGGAACGAGCTCCCACCATGCGCCTCCTCTCCGCCGTCTGCGCCTTCCTGCTCGTCTTCCTCGGTCTCGTCGCGCTCCCGCGCCGTCCCTCCGGCGTGGTCGCGGGCACCGCCGTGCGCATGGACGTCTCCGAGCTCGCCCGGAACGCGGATCTCATCGTCGAGGGCCGGGTCCTGTCCGCCCTCGCGCAGGAGGACGGGGGGCGCATCGAGACCGAGTACCTGCTCGCCGTCGAACGCACCTTCGCGGGGGACGATCGGCCCCTGCGCGCGATCCGGATGCCGGGCGGCGTGCTGGACGACGGCCGGGGGATGCTGCTCGCCGGCATGCCCCGCATCGAAGCGGGAGAAACCGTCCTGCTCTTCCTCACCCAGCCGAGCGCGAGCGGCATCCAGATGCCGGTCGGCCTCGCCCAGGGGAAGTTCCGCATCCTCGAGCGCTCCGACGGGAGCCGCGTCGTCGTGCGCAGCACGAGCGACGTCGCGCTTCTCCAGCGGGAGACGGGGGCGATCCTCCGCGGAGAAGGACGCACCCTGATGGACTACGCCGATCTCGTGGCTGGGATCGAGGCCGCCCGCGCCGGGAAGCGCTGAGCCCATGGGCCTGCGGCGCCTCCTCGTCCCCGCGGCCAGCCTGGCCCTCTCCGCCGGGCTCCTCGCCCACGTGCGGCTGGTCCACCCGTCGAACGGGAAGCCGCTCTTCTGGTCCAACCCGGGCAACGTCGGGATCGTGATCCAGGACGCCGGCTCGGACGACATCTCCGACGCGAGCGACGAGACCGCGCTCCGCATGGCGATCGAGGACTGGAACGCGAGCTCGGGGACCACGGCGGAGCTCGTCGAGGACGCGAGTCCCGCGAGCCAGGCGCGGACGGACTGGATGTCCTCCAATCTCCACCTGATCTTCTTCGACGAGTCGAACTCGAGCGGTTACTTCCCGCCCGGCGCTTCGGGAATCGTCGCTCTCACGCCGGTGTGGTTCTTCGCCAGCGGCTCGATCAGCGACGCCGACGTCATCTTCAACGGGAAGTATCACGACTTCACCACGTCCCAGGTTCCCGGCCGCTTCGACGTGCGCGACGTGGCGACCCACGAGCTCGGGCACCTGCTCGGGCTCGACCACTCGCCCTGGGCGGGTGCCACGATGTATCCCTTCGTCGATCCGGCGGTGCTCCTGCAGCGCAGCCTCTCCGCCGACGAGGAGCACGGATTGCGCGACGCCTACCCGTCCGGGAGCTTCGGACAGATCACGGGCACGATCGCGCGCGCCACGGGCGGCTCGAAGGTGGCCGGAGCGCACGTCGTTGCGCGCGACGCGATGGGACGCACGGCGTCGAGCATCCTGACGAACACCTCCGGCAACTTCACGATCCGCGGGCTCGATCCCGGAACCTACACCGTCTACGCCGTGCCGCTCGGCGACGGCTCGAATACGGGATCAGACGCGCCAGTCGACGACTCGAACCTCACCTCGTGGCTGACGATCCAGACCGACTTCCAGCCTGGGATCTACGCGCAGAGCGCGACCATCACCGGCGCGAACACGGTCGCGATGGGCACGCTCGAGGTCGAAAAGGACATTCAGCTCAACCTGGGCAGGGAGTCCGACCGCTTCCCGGTGCGCGTCGCCTCCGGAGCGAGCACCACCGTCCTCCTGCGCGGAGCCGGTCTGGATGCGCAGGCGACGCTCACGGCGAGCGACCCCGACCTCCTCGTGGGTTCGCCGTTGTGGTTCGGGACTCAGGTGTCGTTCCAGGTCACGGTCCCGCCCGGAGAGCCCTCCGGACACGTCGACCTGACCGTGGCCAATTCCCAGGGCGAGCTCTCGATCCTCCCGGCCGCGCTGGAGATCACGCCTCCCTCCCCGACGGTGAGCTCCGTGGTCCCCGTGACCGGCGCCGCGGGCGGGGGCACGTTCGTCACGCTCACGGGCACGAACTTCAACGCCGGCGCGCGCATCGTGATCGGCGACCAGATCTACACGGACGGCGTGGCGGGCACGGCGGTCACGGGCCCGAGTTCGATCCAGCTCACGACGCTCCCCACGCTCGGGGGCACGCACGACGTGGTCGTGATCGACGCCACCGGCGTCGAGGGACGCAAAGCCGGCGCGTTCCAGGTGCTCTCGATCCCGACGATCGCCTCGGTCTTCCCCGCAGCCGGCGACGTGCTCGGCGGGACCGAGGTCGTCCTCGGCGGCCAGGACTTCCAACCCGGCGGCGCGGTTCGCATCGACGGCGTCGACCAGGGGCCGGTCACCTACGAGAGCTCGACCCGTCTGCGCTTCACGACCCAGCCGGGGACGCTCGGATCGCAGGTGCTCGAGGTCGAGAACCCCGACGGAGGGCTCGCCTCGGGGACCTTCGCTTACAGCGCGCAGTCGGATCCTTCGATCGCGAGCGTGAATCCGACCAGCGGGAAGAAGGTCGGGGGCGAGACGATCACCGTCGCCGGAGCGAACTTCACCGCCTCGTCCCAGGTCTTCTTCGACGTGGACCCCGACACCGGCGCCGGCGGTGCGACCGCTACGAGCGTGACCTTCGTCGACGCCTCGACGCTCACGGTCGTGACGCCGGCCTTCGCGGCGCAGGGCGCGAAGAACGTGTGCGTGCTCGACGGGAACACGGGCCAGGCGGCCGTGCTCGGCGGAGCCTTCCTGGTCGTGTCGAGCGGAGGCGGCGGGGGCGGAGGGTGCTCCGTCGTGCCGCTCGACGAGCCCCAGTCCACGCACGAGGTCCTCGCCGGGGCCTGGTGGCTCACGCTCGTGCTCCTCGTGCTCGCGCTGCGCGCGCGGTGGCCCTCGCCGCGGGCGGCCTAGACCAAGACTAGCCCATCCGCTCTCAGGACGTTCGGCGAGGATCGCGGTCCTGGGGAAGAAGAGGCCCCAGAGCTTCGTCCACGGCCCCTGTTCGATGAGCCGGTTCCGACTCGTGATCCTCGCGGCGCTGGGAATCGGGCTCTCCGTCTTCTTCGGCCTTCCGAGGTACTTCACGTGGTGGTATCGGACGCGCTGTACGAAGCAGGCGGAAGATGTCCTGTCGATCGCGATGGCGGTCGAGGAGTTCGAGCGCGATCACGGCTGCCTACCCGCGAGGCTCGAAGAGCTGACCATTCCAGACGAGGGCCGGAGTTACTTGGATCGAGAAGAGCTTCCCCTGGACCCTTGGGGCAACTCCTACGGCTACGAACGGTTTCCCGCGCTCGAAGGCGGCTTCCGCGTGATCTGCTTCGGTTCGGACGGAAGGCCCAGCGGAGAGGGCGAGGCGCGCGACATCGACAACCTCTCGCTCCTGCACGGCGTGGAGCAATCAACCATGACGTCCGGCCCTGCCACGGAGCCATCCGAGCCGCAGGAGCCAAGTTTGGGGAAGAGGTAGGAAGGGTTGGCCATCGCCGGAGCCAGCCTGCGACGCGGTCCCTTCGCGGACCGCGTCGCAGGCTGACGAGAACGGATCCGGTCCTCCGCCGGAGAGCCAGGCGCCGTGCTTCCGGGCGTTGTCGAGCACATAGACGAGGGCGCGCCGCACTTCGGTCGGCGTTCGGAGGACGTGCTCGTGGAATCGTTCGAGGAAGACGCGGCCGCGGCGCAGCCAGAGACGGTTCAGGGCCCTCGCGAGCCGAATCGCGAGGGCGTGCAGGCCACGCGACAGACTCCGTCTGTCCTCCGCCTCGACGATCAGATGCAGGTGATTCGACATCACCACGTAGTGGTTCAAGCGGAAGACTGCGCGTTCCATGCCGCCCCGGAGCGCCGCGAGAAGCACGGCGTAGGTTCTGCGGTTACGCAGGCGCGGCAAGCCGCGCCTGAGCTTCCAGGTCACGTGCACGGGATGATGGCGCGAGAGCAGAGGTCGCCTGGCGTGCGGCACGCTCTCCGCGCTCTTCCTCTTCCGTCCCGCGCCCTCGCGTTTGCCTCCCCAGCTCGGGAAGGGCAGCTCGTCGCAACGGATCTTCGACTTCATGTCTCGAAGACCGATCCAGTCCCAGGTGGTTGCACCCGAAGTACTTGATTCGGCGCGTTTCGGAAGCACGCGTGAAGGACGGTCCGACGGGGGAGGTCGTGGCCCAGGAACCAGGAGAACCAGCGGAGGATTTCGCGGTCGCAGAAGAGCCGAGGAAGTGCTTCCATCGTGGGCGACGCGTCTCGATCGCGAGGCCGTTCCGCTCATCGCACGGGGCGTGTGGCGCCCCGCCTACGGCTACGAGGTGCCCCACGAGGGCGAGGCGCGCGACTTCGACAACCTCAGCCTCCTGCGTGGGGGGCGCGCTTCCAAGGACCGAAGCTCGTCGCAGCCGGGTCGCGGGTGATTTCGCCGCGCGGAGCTCCTAGGATGGCTCCCGCGCCATGGGTCCCGTCATCGCCTTCGACATCGAGGTCGCCGGCCACGCCTGGGAGGAGGTCGACGAGATCACGCGCGGCTACCTGCTCTCGCGCGCCCGGGACGACGGGGAGCGCGAGTCCGTGCGCGAGCGCACCGCGCTCTATCCGGGCCTCGGCAAGGTGATCGCGATCGGGATGTGGAACCTCGAGAAGGACCGCGGGCTCCTGCTCCTCGAGGGCGAGCACGTGGAACCCAAGGAGTGGGAACGCGTGCCGCACTCCGACGTCTTCCGCGGCGAGGAGCGGGAACTCCTCGAGCGCTTCTGGGAGGTCGTCGCCCGCAAGCGGCCGATGCTCGTTTCCTTCAACGGGCGCGCCTACGACGGCCCGATCCTGATGATCCGCTCGGCGCAGCTCGGCGTGAAGCCGAGCCTGAACCTGTGCGGCTACCGCTACAAGGTCTCGACGCACCTCGACCTCGACGAGGTGTTCACGTTCCAGGGGTCCTGGCGCGAGCACTACAAACTGGATTACTGGTGCCGGCGCTTCGACGTCGAGAGCCCGAAGGGCTCGATCGACGGCAGCCAGATCGCCCGCGCCTACCGCGACGGGCGTATCGAAGAGATCGGCGAGTACTGCCTGCGCGACGTGCGCGCGACGGCCGAGCTCTATCGGCACGTCGAGGAAACGCTCCTGCCGCTGTTCCTCGCGCGCGAGACGAGTTAGCGACCCGACGCACAGGCTATCCGGCGGCTTCGGCGGGAATCTCGGGCACGGGGATCGAGCGCCAGTCGAGCCGCTCGCAATCCGAGTACAGCGTCTCGAGCCCGTAGTAGGCGCGGGCCTCGGGCTGGAGCAGGTGCACCACGACGTCCACGTAGTCGAGCACGACCCACCAGGAGAGGTCCGAGCCTTCGACCGGTCGGTGGCGCTCGCCGAGCGCCTTCAGGCGCAGGTGGATCTCGTTCTGGATCGCCCGCACGTGGTTGCGGTTCTGTCCCGTTGCGAGCACGAAGTAGTCGGTCACCCGCAGGCGCTCCTCCACGGCGATGACCTGGACGTTCTCCGCCTTCTTCTCGTCGGCGAGGCGGGCGATCACGGCGGCCAGGATTCGCGCTTCGATGGTCGAGGGGCTCCGCTGGGAGGGATGAGAGGAGATCATGGTAGCCCGAGGGCCGCGGGGAGGCCTAGGGGCGGCGTCGCCCGGAACGCGAGGGAAGCCCGGTTTCACGCCCTTTCCGTGCGAAAGGGCGCAGGAGTCTAGCGGGTGCACGGCGCAGGTCAACGCCCGCCGCTGATGGAGCCTGCGAAACGAGGGGCAGTGAACCCCGGGCGATCCCGCCGGTCTCCCTGTAAGCTCTTCGCCCTCGATCTCGGGGAACCGGTCCCCGTTCGAAAGAAAGGCCATCGGATGCTCTCTCGAAGAACCGGCGCGGCTCTCCGCGTCACCCCCTCGCCGTTTTCCCTCCTCGGCTGGCTCCGGAAAATCGTCGGGTCGACCCTGTTCGTGGTCGCCGGACTGAGCCTGGCTCCGCCGGCCGCCGCGCTCCCCGACCCGGGAGCGGCCGGCCCCGTCGCGAGCGCCCCCCGCAGCGAGGCGGACCTCATCCTGCCCGACCTCTCCCAGGTCTCCTTCTTCGGCCTGAGGGGCGACAAGCTCCTGATGGCGGGCCTGGTCGTGTGCGTGCTCGGGCTCTTCTTCGGGCTCTCGATCTACAAGCAGCTCGAGAAGCTGCCGGTCCATCGCTCGATGCGCGAGGTGTCCGAGCTGATCTACGAGACCTGCAAGACCTACCTCGTCACGCAGGGCAAGTTCATCCTGCTGCTCGAGGTCTTCATCGGCGCGATCATGGTCGTGTACTTCGGCTGGCTCAGCCACCAGCCGGGGGTCAAGGTGGCCGTGATCCTGCTCTTCAGCTTGATCGGGATCGCGGGCAGCTACGGCGTGGCCTGGTTCGGCATCCGTGTCAACACCTTCGCGAACTCGCGCACGGCCTTCGCCTCGCTCAAGGGGAAACCCTTCCCGACCTACGAGATCCCCCTGCGCGCCGGGATGAGCATCGGGATGCTGCTGATCTCGGTCGAGCTCTTGATGATGCTCCTGATCATCCTGTTCATGCCCAAGGACTACGCCGGGCCGTGCTTCATCGGCTTCGCCATCGGCGAGTCGCTGGGCGCTTCCGCGCTGCGCATCGCGGGCGGGATCTTCACCAAGATCGCCGACATCGGCTCCGACCTGATGAAGATCGTCTTCAACATCAAGGAGGACGACGCACGCAACCCGGGCGTGATCGCCGATTGCACCGGCGACAACGCCGGCGACTCGGTCGGTCCCACGGCCGACGGCTTCGAGACCTACGGCGTCACCGGCGTCGCCCTGATCACCTTCATCCTGCTGGTGCTGACCGGACACGACGCGCTGCAGGTGCAACTCCTGGTGTGGTTGTTCGTGATGCGCATCATGATGATCGTCACGAGCTGGCTCTCCTACACGATCAATCACGGACTCGCCAAGGGCAAGTACGCGAACGTCGACAAGATGAACTTCGAGGCGCCGCTGACCTCGCTGGTATGGATCACGTCGATCGTCTCGATCGTGGTGACGTACGTGGTCTCCTACCTGCTCATCCCCGAGCTCGCCGGGGACACGACCATGTGGTGGAAGCTCGCCACGATCATCACCTGCGGCACGCTCGCCGGCGCCCTCATCCCGGAGCTGGTGAAGATCTTCACCTCGACCGAATCGGGCCACGTGCGCGAGATCGTGACCGCCTCGCGCGAGGGTGGGGCGTCGCTCAACGTGCTCTCGGGCCTCACGGCCGGGAACTTCAGCGCCTACTGGATGGGGCTCACGATCGTGGCCCTCATGGGCGCCGCTTTCTGGGTCAGCACCAGCTTCGATGCCGGGCTGTGGCGCGCGCCCGAGGTCTTCGCCTTCGGTCTCGTGGCCTTCGGGTTCCTGGGGATGGGGCCGGTGACGATCGCGGTCGACTCCTACGGGCCGGTGACGGACAACGCCCAGTCGGTCTACGAGCTCTCGACGATCGAGACGCTCCCCAACATCAAGCAGGAGATCCAGAAGGAGTTCGGCTTCACGCCCGACTTCGAGCGCTCCAAGGAGTTCCTCGAGGAGAATGACGGCGCGGGGAACACCTTCAAGGCCACGGCGAAGCCGGTGTTGATCGGCACTGCGGTCGTGGGCGCGACCACCATGATCTTCTCGATCGTGATGATCCTGACCGACGGGCTCACGCACGGCGTGGAGAAGCTCTCGATCCTGCACGCGCCCTTCCTGCTCGGACTGATCACGGGCGGCGCGGTGATCTACTGGTTCACGGGAGCGTCCATCCAGGCCGTCTCGACCGGCGCCTACCGGGCGGTCGAGTTCATCAAGGCCAACATCCGCCTCGATTCCGGTGCGCAGAAGGCCTCCATCGCAGATTCCAAGCGCGTGGTCGAGATCTGCACGCAGTACGCCCAGAAGGGGATGTTCAACATCTTCCTCACGGTGTTCTTCAGCACGCTCGCCTTCGCGTGCCTCGACCGCTTCTTCTTCATCGGCTACCTGATCTCGATCGCGATCTTCGGCCTCTACCAGGCGATCTTCATGGCCAACGCCGGCGGCGCCTGGGACAACGCCAAGAAGGTGGTCGAGGTCGAGCTGAAGCAGAAAGGGACGCCGCTGCACGCGGCCTGCGTCGTGGGGGACACGGTCGGCGATCCCTTCAAGGACACCTCCTCGGTGGCCATGAACCCGGTGATCAAGTTCACGACGCTCTTCGGGTTGCTCGCGGCCGAGCTCGCGATCGAGATGGAGAAGAACGACCGGCGCACGCTGCTCTACGGCGCCGCGGGAGTCTTCCTCCTCCTCTCGATGGTCTTCGTCTACCGCTCGTTCTACGGGATGCGCATCCCGGCTGCGCCGTCGCGCGGCAAGTAGGGCCCCGCCGGGGCCCTACGGCGGGCCCGCGTTCTTGCGCCGGCGGCGCATGAGCATCACGAGCACCAGCGAGAGCGCGAGGAAGCCGAGGATCAGGTGCATGTCGTGCACCTTCCCCTTGAGCGTCTCCATCGAGTCGCCGAAGAGCTTGCCGAGGTAGATCGAAGTGGGCACCGAGACGAGCGCTCCGATCAGGTCGAGCGCCAGGAAGCGCGAGTAGCGCATGCCCATCGTTCCGGCCACGAAGTAGCCGGGGATGCGCACGCCGGCGAAGAAGCGACACATGAACGTGGCCCAGTTGCCGTGCTCGGCGAAGCGCTTCTGCAGGCGCGCGAAGCGCTCGGGATGGAGCACGCGCGCCACCCAGGGGATGCGCAGCGCGCGCATGCCGTAGCGCCGGCCGAGCCAGAAGGGGAGCGAGTCGCCGAGCAGGATCGCCGCGGTGCACACGGCCACGATCGGGAAGAACTCGACGTCGCCGTGGTGGTAGAGGATGCCCGCCCCGATCAGGGTCACTTCCTCGGGCAGCGGCAGGCCGATCCCGCACAGGAGCAGGACGACGAACGGCGCGAGATAGCTGAACTCCAGGAAGATGGTGCCCAGGGTGTCGCTGATCTCGAGGAGCGCCATCGCGCCAGTATAGGCGCTGCCCGGCCGATCGATTCACGAGTTTGCCCGGGCTCACTCCGCGGAGAGGACGTTCTTTTCCGGAGTCGCCGCCTCCATCGCGCGCACGATGCGCCCCCCCGCGAGCAAGAGCTCTCCGGGAGTGGTGATCGCGTAGTCATAGGTATCCGGGAGCTCGGCCTGCACCACGAAATCCCCGCTGGGAATGACGTGCACCACCCGGTTCTCCGCGCTGTCGATGGGTTCGGCGAGCCGGATCAGGACGATCATGCGCTCCCCGTGCTCGCTCTCTGCGAGGGCCTCGAGGTGCGCGCGGCAGTGGTCGCAGGTCCAGCGGTAGAAGATCCAGAGCCCGTCGAGGGGCAGCGCGTTCACGTCGGTGTAGGCGGAAAGCGGAGGAGCCCCGAGCGGCGTGTCCCAGACGTCCCGGCCGACCCAGGTCTTCAGATCGAGCGAGACGTATGGCCGGAGGAGGCCGTCCGGGCTCGACGTCTCGCCGCCGGCTTCGCGGTCGATCATCCAGGGCAGCGCGATCGCGACGGCGAGCGCGGCCGCGAGGACCACGGCGCCGGGCCGGCGATCCCCGAGCGACCTCCACGGTTGGACGAGCACCAGTGCCAGCAGGAGTCCGCTGTCGAGCGCGAGCATGACTCCCGGAGGGACGGGGATCTTCGCGCCGAAGCAGCCGCAGCTCGCGGCTCCTCCCGCGATCAGCATCGTGAGCACGGCGTCGAAGACGACGAAGAGCAGCGCGAGGGGCACCCAGGCGAGCCGCGGGCGTAGCAGGCCGAGGAAGGCGAGCGCGAGCTCGATCCCGATCGCGAACCGGTAGGTGAGGCCGGCGTCGAAGCCGAAGTGGGCTCCGAAGTCCCGCACTGGAACCGGCAGGTCCGCGGGCGTGCCCAGGAGGAGCTTGAAGAGCGCCCCGACGAGGATCCACAGACCCGCCAGGCGCACGACGAGCTGGGGAAGGTGTCCCGTGGGCGCGGCGGTCGGCGAAGGTTTTCCTGGGTTCATGGGGAGGGCGCGTCGGGCGAGAGGATACGGGGTACCTTCTCGGCTCGCGAGACGCCATGGAGACGATCTGCAGCCTGTTCGAGGAGGCCGCGCGCGAATTCGCCGACCGACCCGCGGCGATCGAGGGCGACACGCGCCTCACCTACGCCGAGCTCGAGTCCCATGTCCTCTGCCTCGCCGCCCGCTTGCAGGAAGGCGGAGTTCGTCCCGGCGACCGGGTCGCCGTCCTCGGGGCGAACACGATCCCGTTCCTGTGCGCAACCTTCGCGGCGCCCGCCGCGGGTGCGGTCCTCGTGCCGCTGAACACGCGCCTTGCCCCGCGCGAGCTGGCCGAGATCCTGGCCGACTCCGAGGCGCGCGTGCTCCTCTCGTCGCGAGCCTTCGCCGGGGCGCTCGGGGCGTTCGAGGCGCAGGGTTCGCCCCACGAGACGATGCTCTTCGAGGAGGGAGAGCCGCCGGCGGCTCGCCCGTCCTTCCGCGCGGCGCCGGCGGAGCCCGGCGCGCTCGCCCAGCTCTACTACACCAGCGGCACGACCGGCCGCGCGAAAGGCGTGATGCTGACCCACGCGAACGTGTGCGTGCACGCGCGCACGGCCGTGCGCGAGCTCGCGCTCGGTCCCGACGACCGCTGGGGCCACTTCGCGCCGATGTTCCATCTCGCGGACGCCTGGGCCACGCTCGCCGTCACCGCCGTCGGCGGCGTCCACGTGTTCGCGCCGCACTTCGAGCCCGGCGCGGCGCTCGAGCTCGTCGAGCGCGAGCGCATCACGATCACGAACCTCGTCCCGACCATGCTGGCGCGCATGGTCGAGCATCCCTACGCGCGCGATTTCGACCCCGCGAGCCTGCGCCGGATCCTCTCGGGGGGCGCGCCGATCGCGCCCGCGCTGGTGAAGCGGATCATGGAGGTCTTCCGCTGCGAGTACGTGCAGACCTACGGGATGACCGAGACGAGCCCGTACCTCACGCTCTCGCTGCTCCACCCGCACCTCGAGCGCTTGCCGCCCGAGGAGCAGTTCCGCTATCGCGCGCGCACCGGCCGGCCGTTCGCCTGCGTCGAGCTCGAGGTGGTCGACGGAGAGGGCCGAGCGGTGCCGCGCGACGATCGCACGGTGGGCGAGATCCGCGTGCGCGGCCCGACGGTGTCGCCGGGCTACTGGAAGCGCCCGCAGGAGACCGCCGCGGCCTTCCGCGACGGCTGGTTCCACACCGGCGATCTCGCGGTGATCGACGCCGAGGGCTACGTGAACATCGTCGACCGCAAGAAGGACATGATCCTCACCGGCGGCGAGAACGTGTACTCGACCGAGGTCGAGTACGCCCTGTGCGAGCACCCCTCCGTACTCGAGGCGGCGGCGTTCGGCGTCCCGGATCCGGCCTGGGGCGAGTCCGTGCGCGCGGCCGTCGTGCTGAAGCAGGGCGCCCGTGCGAGCGCGGAGGAGCTCGTGGCCCACTGCCGTGGGCGCATCGCGGGCTACAAGGTTCCGCGCTCGATCGAGTTCCGGAACGAGCTCCCCAAGACCGGCAGCGGCAAGGTCGCCAAGGACGTGCTGCGGGCGCAGGTGCGCGGGGGCGGCGATGGCTCGGTCTCGGGCGGCGCGGAGACGAAGCGGGGCGCCTGAGGCGCCCCGCGAGTTCCGGCTCTCGTGTGCCTACACGCGGGAGGCGTGGAACAACCAGAGCACCCAGCGTCCGTCTTCATAGGAGACGAGCGACGTGCTGCGGTAGCGCACCGTCTCGCTCTTGCCCTCCACCGTGCGCGTGCGCTCGAACTCGAGGGCGGCGAAGGAGAGCTCGGGCGAGTGGCAGTCCGACCAGGCGCGGGTGATCTTCGTCGACCAGCCGCCGCCTCCCTTGGTGCCCTCGGATCCCCAGGCGAGGAGCGAGCGCAGCCCGTCCTCGCGCGACTCGGCGGCGAAGCCCTTGCCGTTGCCCTCGGATCCCCAGGCGAGGAAGCCGGGGGGATGCGTCCAGCCCCCGGCGGCCGACCACTCGGCGCCCATGGGCGTCTCGCCGAGGTGGGCGCGGACGGTCTCGAGATCCCCGCGGTCGAGCGCCGCGAAGAGCTTCTCGTGCATCTCGAGCACGGCGCCGGGGCCGGAGAGCGGCTCGGAGCCCGAGGCGAGGAGCGTGACGGACGCAGGAGCCAGCGCGGCGAGAGCGAGAAACGTGAGCTTCATGGGAGCCTCCGTGGGAGCCGATGGGGGTGCGAGCGCCGCCCTGGACGGGAGAGGCCCGGCTCCGTTAGCCGTGGGGATAGGATCGTAGGGACCATGTTCCCGCGCTCGCTACCCTGGGGCATCGCCCTGGCGCTCCTTGCCGCCTGCCGCGAGAAGCCCATGGTTGCCCCGTCGCCCGAAGCGGACTTCGCTCCCGAGCGCGAGCGCATGGTCGAGGACCAGATCGACGCGCGCGGGATCGTCGACGAGCGCGTTCTCGCGGCGATGAAGCGCGTCCCGCGGCACCGCTTCGTGCCCCTCGACCTCGCTCGCGAGGCCTACGGCGATCACCCGCTCCCGATCGGAGAGGGACAGACGATCTCCCAGCCCTACATCGTGGCCTTCATGAGTGAGGCGCTCGAGCTCGACGGCCACGAGAAGGTGCTCGAGATCGGCACGGGCTCGGGCTACCAGGCCGCGGTGCTCTCCGAGCTCGCGCGCGAGGTCTTCACGATCGAGATCGTGCCCGAGCTCGGGCGGCGGGCGGAGGCGACGTTGCGCGAGCTCGGCCATGCCAACGTCCACGTGCGCGTCGGTGACGGCTATCTCGGCTGGCCGGAGGAGGCTCCCTTCGACGCCATCCTGGTCACCGCCGCACCCGACCACGTGCCAGAGCCGCTCGTCGATCAACTGGCCGTGGGCGGGCGCATGATCCTTCCCGTGGGGGAGGAACGCCAGGAGCTGATCCTGATCCACCGCACCCCGCAGGGGATCGAGCGCGAGGAGGTGCTCTCCGTGCGTTTCGTGCCGATGACGGGGATCGCGGAAGAGCGCGAACGCTAGTGTTCCTTCCCCGAAGTAGCGCCAACAAGGCGCCGTGATGGATCGTCGCTGGCAAGGCGCGCCGACGACGCGTATTCGCTGCAATACTCGGAGGAGGCGCAACGCCGCCAGCGGCGATTCAGTGCGGCGGATTGTTGGCGATACTTCGGGGAAGGGACACTAGCGGACGCGGTTTCACCGCCGGCCAAAGTCCTCGCACCGGCTCGAGCGAAGGCACGGTGCTTGCCCGAGCGCGGCGTGCTCGGCCTCGCGCTCTTCACTCCGGTCGCCTTCTGCGTTCCTTCCTTCCAGCTCGCGAACTGCGGACCGAGGTCGCCTTGATTCGGATCGAGTCGACCGGGGAGACGCGCAGGCACGAGTACCAGAAGCGGGTCTTCCTCAAGCGCTACCGCCGTCCCTGACCGAGCCGGGACCTGCCCGGTCTCGAAAGAGCCGACGGCACCCGCTTGAATGAGCAGCCCTGGAGAGGCCTCGGCCGTGCTGCATCACGCGAGGCGTCTCGGCACCACAAACCGGAGGCCCTCGTGGACTGGCTCACCGACCCCAACGCCTGGATCGCGCTCGCGACGCTGACGGCGCTCGAGATCGTGCTCGGCGTCGACAACATCGTCTTCATCTCGATCCTCTCGGCGAAGCTCCCCGGACCGCAGCAGGTCCGCGCGCGCACGCTCGGGCTCGCGCTGGCGCTCTTCGGGCGCGTGGCGCTGCTCCTCTCGCTCACCTGGATCATGCGGCTCACGAAGCCCCTCCTCACCGTGCTGCGCCAGGAGATCTCCGGGCGCGACCTGATCCTGCTCGCCGGCGGGCTCTTCCTGCTCGCCAAGGCCACGCACGAGATCCACGAGAGCATGGAGGGCGATCACGGCGAGCGGAAGGCGAAGGCCTCGTCGTTCGGCAAGGTGCTCGTGCAGATCATGATCCTCGACCTCGTCTTCTCGCTCGACTCGGTGATCACGGCGGTGGGGATGGTCCAGGACGTGGGCGTCATGATCACGGCGGTCGTGATCGCGATCGTGTTCATGATGATGAGCGCGGGCGCCGTCGCGGCCTTCATCCACCGTCACCCGACGGTGAAGATGCTCGCGCTCTCCTTCCTCCTGCTCGTGGGCGTGGCGCTCGTCGCCGACAGCTTCGACATCCACGTCCCGCGCGGCTACGTCTACTTCGCCATGGCGTTCTCGGTCTTCGTCGAGATGCTGAACCTGCGCGTGCGGCACCCGAAGAAGACGGGCTCGCCGACGCACTGAACTCGAGCCCTGGGGCACCTTCCAGCACCTCTTCCGCGCGATAGGGACGGCAAGGGAGCGTTCCCGAGGTTCGTCCCGCCCGGACCTCGGGAAGCCGGTAGGATCCTGTTGCCCCTTCGTTCTCGGATCCGCTTCCCCGCCGGAGGGAGACGCCATGAAGTGCGGTCGGAAGATCGTGATTCCTTGCCTGGTCTTCTCCGGACTCTCCTTCGCCGGCACCCGCTCGAGCGCCCAGGCCGTCTTCCAAGAGCAGATCAAGCTCAAGTCACCCCTCGTCCAGCAAGACGCTCTGTTCGGGAGCGCGGTTGCGGCGTACGGCGATACCCTCGTCGTGGGCGCCTACAACGAGGGAAGGATCGTTGGTTCCCTGGCAGGTGCCGTCTACGTCTTCCAAGCCGAAGGACCGGGGGATTGGGACCTGGTGCGCAAGCTGAGCCCTTGGCCCTTCGTCATTTGGGCCGGGTTGAGCGTCGACATCGAGGGGGACGTGATCGCCGCCGGATCCAGTAACGGAGGGGTCGGTCTGTTCAAGAGGAACGTGGGAGGACCGAATGCGTGGGGGCGCGTCCAGATCGTGTTCCCGCCGCCTCAACCATGCTGCTCGAGCGAGTACGGCTGGAGCGTGGCCCTGAGCGGCGAATGGCTCTTCGTCGGCGATCCTATGCGCGAGGTTCCGCCGCTCCCGAACGGCCCCGGGAAGGTCTTCATCTTTCGGAAACAGCCGCTCGAGGACAACTGGGTCTTCTTCAAGGAGATCGAAGGGGATCCCTTCATGGGTCTCGGGAATGGGATCGCTGCGGAAGGAGATCTCGTCGCGGTCTCCGGCCTCGCTGGCGGGACGGAGGTGTGGCTCTTCGACAGGAACCTCGGTGGGCCAGACAACTTCGGCCTCGTGAAGGCCTTCGCTGGCACTCCGCTCGGCATCCCGCGGTCCCTCGATCTGGGCGACGATCGCCTGCTCGTCGGAGATTGGAACAACACCGGCGGGATCGGCGGCGGAGCCCGCATCTTCGAACGCGACCTGGGAGGCCCGGACAACTGGGGACTTGCAGCGAGTTTCCTGGCGACCGTTCCCCAGGATGCCCTCGGGTACAGCGTCGCTCTCCAGGACGATCTCGCCTTCGTCGGGAGTCCCTCGATCTTCTTCGGCGGCAACGAGGGTCGGGTCTACGTCTGCGCCCGAAGGAACGGAACCTGGGAGCCCGCCGGCATCTTGGAGGCCGGGGACGGGATGCTGGGCAACGCCTTCGGGTCCGCTCTCGCGGCGACGCGATCGACACTGTTCGTCGGCGCGCAGAACGACAGCGAGGGACAGCAGAGGAGCGGCGCCGCCTACGTCCTCCCCTGGAAGCCCCTGGGAAGAGTCCTCGGTCCTCCCCGAAACGGGGGCACGAGGTCGTTCTAGGGGCCTCGGGAAGACCGGCTGCGAGGGAATCGTGATCCGGCTGCATCCCCGCCTGCGACCGCGGCATGTCTCGTGGCGGAACCCATGTCCGCCGAACCCATGAGCCCCTCGCTCGAGCTCCTGCTGCGGGAAACGAGCTGGATCCGCCGGCTCGCGCGCTCGCTCGTCGCCGATGCGAACCAGGCCGACGACCTGGCCCAGGAAACCTGGATGCGGGCGCTCGAGCATCCGCCGAGGGTGGGCGAGAGCCTGCGCGGGTGGATCGCCACCGTCATGCGCAACCTCGCCCGCGAGCGGCGGCGCTCGGAAGGCCGCCGCGCCGAGCGCGAGGAGCGCTCCGCCCGATTCGAATCGCTCGCTTCGTCCGCGGAGCTCGTCGGTCGACTCGCCACGCAGCGCTCGGTCGTCGAGGCGGTGATGGAGCTCGACGAGCCCTACCGCACGGCGATCCTCCTGCGCTACTTCGAGGAGTGCACGCCCACGCGCATCGCGCGCGAGCTCGGCGTGCCGCTCCCCACCGTGAAGTCGCGGCTCGCGCGCGGGCTGGAGAAGCTCCGCGCTCGCCTCGACCGCGAGCACGGCGGGGAGGGACGGACGTGGTGTCTCGCGCTCCTGCCGCTCGCCGGGCGACCGCTCGGCGCGGCGAGCGCGCCCCTCCTTCCTCTATCCGTCGGAGCTCTCGCCTTGAACGCCAAGTTCCTGCTCTCTCTCGCCGGCGCCGCCGTGGTAGGCGCCGTTCTCTTCGTCGCCTTGCGCGGATCGGAGCCCACGGCCCGCCGAACCGAGGGGCCCCTGGGAGGGACGCGAGAGGACCCGAACACCCTGGCCGCTCCCGGCACGGGGCGCTCCCCCGAGGTCCTCGCGTCGTCCCGGGAGGAACCCGCACGCGTCGCCGCGGCGCATCCCGCGCGGCCGGCGGGAGAGTCGCCGGTCGCCGCCCGACCGGCATCCTTCATCTTCCGAGGCCGGGTGATCGACGCCGCAGGCCGGGCACTCCCGGGGATCGCGGTCCGTCATGCCTCGAACGGCCCGGGACGCGACCTCGACTGGAGCGCTCCCGACGCGCCCTCGGGGGCCCGCGCCGAAACCGACGCGCACGGCCGCTTCGAACTCGCGACCTCCGACGGCGGCGGAACGCTGCTCGTCGACGACGAAGACTATGTCACCGTGCTGGCCGGCAAGCCGATCCTCACGGGGATCGTGCTCGTGGCTGCGGAACGCCTCGAGCTCTCGGGCGCCGTGTTCGATGAGTTCGGTCTGCCGCTCGAGGGTGCCAGCCTGCGGGTCGTCCTGCCCGAGGGATTCCGGGGCCGCTTCGACGAGGTGCTCGACTTCTCGGCCGACCTGTCGCTCGAGGTGCGCACCAGGGAGGACGGCGCCTTCGCCTTCCCGAACGCGCCCTTCGTCGCGGGCGCCAAACTCAGCGCAACGCGGGAGGGTTACGTCTCGCTCGAAGAGGACCTGCTGCTCTTGCCGATGCGCGATCACGTGATCGTGCTCCACCGGCCCCTGCTTTCTACCCGCCGCATCACGGGGATCGTGATCGATCCGCTCGGCGCGCCGGTCGAGGGCGCGAGCGTCGGTTTCGGGCTCGATACCACACGCAGCGACGAGCGCGGGAACTTCGCCTTCGACCTCGCGGCCGAGCGCAGCTTCAACGCCTCCGCCCAGCGCTTCTTCATCTTCGTCCCCGATGCGCTGATCGCCGTCAAGCCCGGCTTCCAGCCCGGGACGTTCGCGCCTTCGGCGCGCGACGAGGCCGGGGAGCCCGTCTGGCCCGATCGTGTGATCCTGCGGCTGGGTTCGGAGCCGCTCTCCATCGGGGGGCGCGTCGTCGATGCGGACGGGGAGCCGCGAGCGGGCGTCCGAGTCTGGGCTACCGACCTCACCTTCCTCGGCGGGCTCGGCGATCCGAGCCGGGACGAAGGTCCGGACGTCACCCACGTCGAGACGCTCCTCGCCGGCAAGCCCTCGGGCTGGAACTGGGTCGAAACCGAGGCGGACGGCCGGTTCCGCATCGAGGGGCTCCTCGACCGCGACTACACGCTCGAGGCCATGGATCCCTCGAACCTGCTCCGGGCCGTCGAACCCGACGTGGCCGCCGGGCGCCGCGACGTGGAGATCGAGCTCGACTCCGACGCCTCCTTCGATTCCTTGCGCGGGATCGTCGCGGACCACTCCGGCAAGCCCGTCGCGGGCGTGCGTGTGGCCACCATGTGCGACGCCTTCCGGGCGCGTTTCCAGGGTCGAGTGATCGGTACCCACCACTCCGGCACCGACGGCGTGGTCACCGACGCCCTAGGACGCTTCGCGTTGAACGAGGTTCCCAAGGACCTCGTCTACTTGCGGCTCGACGGAGCGGACACGATCCCGCTCGAGTGGGGGCGGGGCATCGAGGGGGGACTCGCCACCCTGGTGGGAGAGGACTTCGACGACCTCGTGATCACCGTCTCCGTGCGCTGCCACTTCCAGGTCGAGCTCTCCGTTCCCGACGAGGCGGACGAGATCTCGGTGCTCGACGCAGAGGGGCGCGTGCTCGTGATCAGCGAGTTCCTGGGGAACGGACGGCGGGAGCTCGAGCGTCAGCCGATCCTGGAGGGGCGCACGAACACCCTCGGGATCGGCGACGAAGCGCGCACGATCGTCCTCTTCAAGGGGGGGATCGAGGTCCGGCGGGCCGCGCTCGAACTCGCCGCGGGCGAGCGGGTCCTCGTGCGCCTCTGAGGATGGGCTTCAGGGTCTGGTCTCGCGGTCCTCACCCGAGAAGGCCTCCAGTCAGCGTGCTGCGGTAGAAGTCGACGGTTCCCTCGTCGATGTGCCAGTGCGGGACGATGCGTGCGATCTCCATCGCCGCTTGGATGCCGACCTGGTTGACGAGTTCGAGGGCCAGGCGTTGTGCGCGCCGGTTGAACGAGCGGGCTGAGCGCGGTAGCTCGGCCAGGCGCACCGCCCGCTCTCGATTCCAAGCGCGCGAGCCCGAGGTGGCGCACGAGCCCATCGGCGAGGAGAGAGGCCCGCTCGTCCGAGGGATCCCAGTCGAGTTCCTCGGTCATGATCCGGAGCAGACCTTCGACCGTCGGCGAGCGAGCGCGGGGCGGGTCGGCTTCGGCTTGCATGGCTCCTAGACCTCCTTCGTTCACGTACTTGCAAGGAGTCGCCCTCCTCCCAACTGGCGGTGCGTGGAGGAGGGCGACGTTGGCTGCGGGAAGCCTTCCGGGATCGTGGGTCGCCGAAGGCCGGAACCGGATGCGCGGAGGAGGGTGCGCGGGACCCCGGGCGAACGGCGATCTCGGGGTTGGAGTTTGAAGGCTCCTTCGTGCCCCGATGAAGGTCGCGACAATCCTCCTCGAACCCTCCACGCGCACGAGCATGTCCCCACCTTTCGCCTCCGAGTTCGTTGGCGAAAAGAAGCCCGGCGGGGAATCCGAGCCACGTCGGGTGGCGAACGATCGTTCCCCCGTCTGGGCGGGAGCGAACGGTCCAGCCTCCCCAGAAGTCCCTGGCGATCCTCGACCGGTCCGGTCGCGTCCATACCGAACCGGGGCGAGCGGTTGCTCGATCCCCTCGCCGGCAAGGGGAGACTTCATGCAGGGAGGGGTCCCCCCCTCTGACGGCCGGGAGGACCGCGGTATCCATGGGCGGAGGCGTCTTGCGGACTGAGGTCGCTCGGCGTCCGCCGACTTGGCGGTTGAATCTCCCTAGGCCTCGCCCATGAGAGGTCGCGGATCTCGCGGCTTTCAACGCTGGCGCGGCTCTCGGGTTCCTTCTCCCCTCCTCAGAAACGGGAACCCATCGAGAGACGAGACGACCGCGCTCATGCGCTTCGTGATGGCCTCCTAGGGATGGAGACCGCGGGGTCCGTTCGGGGCCGGGATCTTCGGGTCCTGGCCCCGCTCCTTTGACGGACAGTTGCTCGACGCGACGGCGGGCGGGGAGTCGCTACCATAGCCGCGTCCGTGACGCATCCGCTCCCGCCGATTCCCCGTCGCGAATCCGACGACCATGGAGCCGAGGCCGTCCGTGAGCGACTCGCCCTGTGCGAGGAGGCCGCCGGACGGTCGCTCCCTCACCTCGGGGGCAGGCCCGTTCCGCCTGGGGAGGCCCGAGGCAAGGTCGAGAACCTGATCGGTTTCGCCCAGGTTCCCGTGGGGATCGCAGGGCCGATCCGGGTCGACACCCACCGCGGCGTACGCGAGGTCTACGTCCCCATGGCGACCACCGAGGGCGCCATGGTCGCCTCCTATTCGCGGGGGATGAAGGCGCTCCGCGCGGGGGGGGCCGTCCGCGCCCGGGTCGTTCGGGAAGGGCTCTCGCAACACCCCGTGCTCGTCTACCCGGATGCAGCAGCCGCAGGGGCCGCGAGTTCGATCGTCGACTCCGTCCAAGCCGACCTGGAACGCCTCGTCTCCGGCGTCACCCGGCACGGACGACTCCTCTCCGCGCGGCCAGAGCTCTTCGGCCGGCGCCTCGTGCTGTGCCTCGATTTCGCGACGGGAGACGCGATCGGGATCAACATGGCGGCTCAGGCCGCCGAGCTCTGCTCGCGACACGTCGCCGAGCAGACCGGGGCGATCGCCCGCCACGTTCACGGAGAAGACGTCGAGAAACGCGCGAACTCCCGCGCTCTCCTCGAGGGGCGCGGGCGCAGCGTCGTGGCCGAGGCCACGATTCCCCGACGGACATCGGTGGAGCTCTTGCGCGCGACTCCCGAGGACCTGGTCGCCATCCAGCGCACCTATGTCGTGGGATTCCTGAGGCTGGGGACCCACAACTGGCTCGTGCAATCCGCCAACGCTCTCGCCGCCGTCTTGCTCGCGTGCGGTCAGGACGTGGCCTACGTCACCGAGTGCGCCACGGGCTATCTCGAGTTCGAAACCACGTCGAGCGGAGATCTCTACGCCTGCGCGGTCCTGCCCTCGCTCCTCGTGGGAACGGTGGGGGGCGGATCCGGGCAGGGAACGGCCGCGGAATGTCTCGACCTCCTGGGCGTGCGCGGCGAGGGTGGAGCGAACCTGTTCGCCGAGATCCTCGCAGCGACGGTTCTCGCTGGGGACCTCTCCCTGCTAGCCTCTTTCTGCAGCCACGAGTTCGTGGGCGCCCACGAGAGGCTCGGCCGCAATCGTCCGTCCCAGGATGGCGAACGAGTCCGATAGCCGGAGGGAAGGGCTCGAAGCCTGGGCCTACGGAGCGTTCGCGGTAGGAAGCGCGGCGGTCGTGTTCTTCCTGATCCTGGGCTCGAGACCGGGCGGGCCCCTTGCGGTGATCGTCTATCGCTGGGGAATGCTCGCCGTCTTCGTCGCCGCGCTCGTCGGGCTCCTGCTCTCGATCGTCTGGAGCTTCCTCCGCAAACCCGTGCTGCAGCGCGGTCGCTGGAAACCGCTCTCCGTGTTGGCGGCGACCGTCTGGGTGACGAGCTACCCGTTTCCCTATCCTTCCTCGCACGAAGGGCATCCGAGCCCTACGTCTTTCCAGACCCCGATCGCCGAGTCCTTCCGGGTCCTCTTCGCCGGCGAGCGTGCGGAACGCGATCCGCTCGCGCTCGATCCCGCGCGTTGCTTCGGCCTCGTGCTGGAGACTTCCACCGAGAACGTTTCCGTGCGCGCCCCGGCTACGGGACGCCTCCTGGCCTTCACCGCCCTGGACGAGCGGCTTTCCTCCCTCGGTCTCGAGGGGGCGCGCTTCCTGCTGCAAGTGCGAGAGAACGAGGTCCTGGTCCTCGAAGGCCTGGCGCCGGACAGGCTCGCTCTCCCGCCCGGATCCGAAGTCGGCGCGGGAACGATCCTCGGCCCTCTCGCCGGGAACCGACTCGGGGTCTTTCTCGTCGACCGGGCCACTCTCGACCTCGGAGAGGGGATTCCCATGCGGTTTTCGCTACAGGGAGGGGCATCCGTCGAGCCGGTGCGGCAGGCCTTGGAGGCGGGTCAGGTCCTCCCCGGCGAACAGGGAGGAAGAGGTCAGCGTTGACTCCCCGCCCCACTGCACTAACCTAATTCGCTTCGAATTCCGAAAGATAGGGCCCCTTTTTCCCGGCCTGGGCCCGGTTCGGTCTCGAGGTCCCGACCCCTTCGCCAATCCATTCCATGTCATCGGCGGTCCAAGCAGCAACGGTACCCACGCAGGGGAGCGAGACGGCTCCTCTGCGACGGCGCAACATCGGCATCATGGCCCACATCGATGCCGGCAAGACCACGGTGACGGAACGGATTCTCTTCCTGACCGCCAAGATCCACAAGGTGGGGGAAGTCCACGACGGCGCGGCCACCATGGACTTCCTGGAGGAAGAGCAGAAGCGGGGGATCACGATCCAATCGGCGGCCACGACCGTCGAGTGGGACGGCTACGAGATCAATATCATCGACACGCCCGGCCACGTCGATTTCACGGCCGAGGTCGAGCGCTCGCTGCGCGTTCTCGACGGGGCCGTCGCCGTATTCGACGGTGTCCAAGGGGTCGAGGCACAGTCGGAGACCGTGTGGAGGCAAGCCGACCGCTATCGCGTCCCGCGGATCTGCCTGATCAACAAGATGGACCGCGTGGGCGCCGACTTCGATTTCTCCGTCCAGACCATCGTCGATCGGCTCCAGGCTCGGCCCGTCCCGGTCCAGTTCCCCGTCGGCAAGGAGAAGGAGTTCCGCGGGTTCATCGACCTCGTTCGGATGAAGCTGATCGAGTTCGACGAGGAGAGCCAGGGCAAGAGCGTCTCCGAGCAGGAGATCCCCGAGGAACTGCGCGAGGAAGCCGAGCTGCACCGCCACGCCTTGTGCGAGACTGCGGCCGAGTTCGACGAAGAGCTGCTCGACCTCTTCGTCGAGGACGAACCCATCCCGACCGAGCTCCTGAAGCGCGCCCTGCGCGCCGGCACGCTCGCGATGGAGATCACTCCGGTGTTCTGCGGCGCCGCGCTCAAGGACAAGGGCATCCGCTTCGTTCTCGACGGTGTGATCGACTACCTGCCGAGCCCGATCGACGGGCTCGAGGTCGTGGGTACGGTTCCGCGCAGCACCGAGGAGATCCGGCGCAAGCGGAGCGCGACCGACCCCATGTGCCTGATGGCCTTCAAGACCATCGCCGAGAGCACCGGCGACCTCACCTTCGTGCGCGTCTATTCCGGCATCCTGCACAAGGGCGTGCGCGTCCTGAACCCGCGCACGGGCAAGTACGAGCGCATCGGGCGCTTGGTGCGTGTCCACGCGAACAAGCGCGAGGCCGTGGAGGAGATCCGGGCCGGCGACATCGGTGCGGTGCTCGGGCTCAAGAACACCGTCACCGGCGACACGCTGTGCGACGAGGACCATCCGATCCAGCTCACGAAGATCCAGTTCCCCGAGTCGGTGATCTCGATGTCGCTCGAGCCCAAGTCGGGACAGGACCGCGACAGGCTGGGCGAGATCATCGGCCGCATGATGCGCGAGGACCCCACCTTCCGGGCCTCGACCAACGAGGAGACGGGCGACCTCGTCATCTCGGGCATGGGAGAGCTGCACCTCGAGGTGATCGTCAACCGCATCCGGGGCGAGCACCGCTGCGATGTGACGACCGGGCGCCCCAAGGTGGCCTACAAGCAGCAGCTCACCCGGTCGCGCGAGATCGAGTCGCGCTACATCAAGCAGTCCGGCGGCCGCGGTCAGTACGCCGTCATCAAGGTGCGCTTCGAGGTCGGCAAGCCCGAGGACGGCATCTACGAGTTCCTCTCGGAGATCAAGGGAGGCTCGGTGCCGCGCGAGTACATCCCGGCCGTCGAGTACGGCATCGGAGAGGCCATCAAGGGCGGCGGCACCGCCGGCTTCCCCTTCGTCAACGTGCGCGCCGCCCTGTTCGACGGCAAGCATCACGAGGTGGACTCGAGCGAACAGGCGTTCCAGGCGGCGGGGGCCCAGGCCTTCCGCATGGCCTCCGAGAACAACAACACGCTCCTCGAGCCGATCATGAAGATCGAAGTGCGCTCCCCGGACGAGTTCCTCGGCGGAGTCGTGGGCGACCTGAACTCGCGCCGGGGCGAGGTGGGCGAGGTCGAGGCCCTCGGCAACCAACGCATCGTGCGCGGGCTCGTGCCGATCGCCGAGATGTTCGCCTATTCCTCCGCGTTGCGCGGGGCGACGCAGGGACGCGGTTCCTTCGCGATGGAACTCCACGAGTACCGGCCCATGCCGGCTTCGCTCGCCGAGGAGATCCTGAGCGGCGGCAAGTAGGAGCGACCCCGCTCCGGTCCTTCTCTCCTCTGGAAGGGCCGGCTCCGGTCCGTATGCTACCGACATGACGCGCACGGCCCGGCGCCGTTGGAGCCGAGAGTTCCCCGGCGAGATCGATGGCACAGCCTTCGGAGAGAGCGGCCCGGTCTTCGTCCACGGATACGACCCGCCCGCTGGGGGCAAGTGGATCGACAGCGTGATCCCGGGCAAACTCGTGGCGTTCGAGCGCACCACGGGCGAAGTGCTGTGGCTGTCGCCGTGTGAGGTCGGATACGGGCGCGGGTTCGGGGGTGGCCTCGGCGAACCGGACGAGCTCGTCCTGCTCGGTCCGAGCAGCGCGGGCCACCGGATCGCCCGCATGTCCGCCACGACGGGCGAGTTGATCGGAGCGCGCGAGATCTCCGCCTTCGATCAGGCGCTGGTTGCTGCCGACGTGTGCATCACGGTGATGCCCAGGCGCGTCTCGGGAATCCTCACTTCACCGATGCTCGAGGTCTGGAGTCACTCCCACGAAGGCGAGCGCTACCACCAAGTGGGACGCGCCGGGCGCGACCTCTTCGTGACTTACACGGATGCCAGACGCCGGCAAGGAGTCCTGTGTCTGGACGTCGAGAGCGGTGAGCCGCGCGGCACGTTCGTGGATCCGACCTATCCGGTCATCCACGAGCTGGCCTGCGGGGACGGGCTCCTCGTGTTGCTCGTGGGTAGCCGTCCCGCGGGAGCGCGTTCCGCCAGCGCTTCCTCGCTCCGGCTCGAGGCCTTTCGTACGGGAGGAAGCGCGGCCCATCCGCTCTGGAAACAGGAGCTCGCCGATGAATCTCCCGACGAACTCCCCGATTCGAGCATCTCGCTGGACAGCGGGAAGCTCTACGTCGCCCACGGGGCCCTGCTCGAGGTCCGCGACGGATTGAGTGGCCGGGACCTGGGGGAGATGACGATTCCAGGGCTCGACGAACGGGTCGCCTGGAGCGTTTTCCAGGGGGCCGGCCTCCTGGCCGAGGAAACGCGCACTTCCGTGTTCGAACTTCCCGCTTGAGGGATCGGGGTCCATGTCCAAGAAGGCCTCCGCGAAGTTGGAACAGGAGCTGGACGCTCAGGGTCTGGTCGTTCAGAAGTACACGAGCACCGTGCTCGTCGTCGTGCCCAAGAGCGGGTATGCCGAGACGACGCTGCGCTACGCGCGTTCGGCGCTGTTCAATGTGCACGTCGGAACGCGCTGCGTCTCCACCGATGACCAGGCGATGATCTTTGGCGAATTCCAGGACGAGCTGCAGGCCGACGAACGACTGAGTTCCGCCACCGCCCTCGAGCCCTACTCGGGTCTGATCCTCTGCGGGGGGCCAGGCGTGGTCGATCTTGCCGACCATGCCGACGTGCTGCGTTTGACCCGCGAGGCCGCGGCCCAGGGGAAGCTCGTTGCCGCCTGGGGACGTTCCGTGGCCGTCCTCGCCAAGGCGGGGATCGTCCGCCGGAAGCGGGTGACGGGCGATCCGTCCCTGCGGGAGATGCTCGAGGCGAGCGGGGCGCGCTACACGGGGGCCCAGGTGCAGGTCGACGGGAAGCTCGTCACCGCATTCGACGACGCCGCGGGACTTCGATTCGGCAAGGCGCTCGCCCAGATCGTCCGCATCGGATCGTAGGGAGCCTCCGAGCATCTATCCGACTCGGTGAGGAAGGGGGTATGCTGTGACCCTCCATTCCCGCGAGGGTCCCACCGGGCGGCCCGCCCGAGATCGAGTCCGGACCATCGGCTGGCAAGTCCGAGAGGTTCTCGTGAATACTGCGGCGATCGTCGAGACGCTGGCGAAAGAGTTCTCTGTCGAAGTCGAGCACGCGCAACGCGTGTTCGACCTGCTCTGCGCGGGATACAAGGCGCCCTTCCTGGCGCGCTATCGCCGCGCGGAGATCGGCCCCTTCCACGAAGGGCCGATCCGGCGCTTCGCCAGGCGCGTGAAGCAACTGGAGGAACTCGACCGACGCCGGGGCACGCTGCTCCGATCGCTCGAGGAGCGAAAGGCGATCGAGGGCGAACCCTCGAACGAGCGCCTGCGGCGCGCCCTCGAGACCTGCACGGACCGGTTCGAGCTGGAGGACCTGTTCCTGCCCTTGCGCCGTCCCGAGCCGGAGGTCCAGCTCGCGCTCGATCGGGGCCTGGGGGCGCTCGCCGACCTGCTCTGCACGCAGGTCCCGGGAACGGAAGCGGCGTCCGAGGAGGAGAGCGAGGCGCACCCGACCGAGGAATCCGCGCAGGCCGAGTCGGAAGCGGTTCCCGCACCCGACGGAGCCCCCGTGCCCGACGCCGGCGCGCCCCCGGTCCACGCGCCGAAGATCGAGTTCTCCCCGGAACTCGCGCGCGCCTGCGCTCCGTTCGTGAATCCCGACCGCGGAGTCCATTCCGAAGGGCAGGCGCTGGAGGGCGCAATGCGCATCCTCTCCGATCGACTGGGGAGGAGCCCGTCCGTGCGCGTGGCGCTGCGGCGTCTGCTCCGGAAGAACGGTCGACTCTCGGTGCGCCCGCTGACGGAGGAGAAGAAGCTCGGGACCTTCCGCTCGCTGCTCAAGCTCGACGCTCCCTTGAAACAGGTCCAGGGCCATCGGTTGCTCGCCCTGCGACAGGCCCAAGCCGCACGGCTCGTCGCCCCGACGCTCACGCTGGACGAAGCGCTGGCGTTCCCGCGCGTGCGGGCGGCGTTCGGCAAGCATCCCCGACCGGAATTCGAGAGCGTCCTGCGCGTCGTCGCCGAGCAAGCCCTGCGCCAGCGGCTGCTCCCGATGATCGAAGACGACGTCCGCAACGAGCTTCGGGAACGCGCCGAGGAGGAAGCGGCGCGCTTCCTGGGACAGCATCTGCGACAGATCCTGCTCGCGCCTCCGGCCGGGGCGAGACTCGTTGCCGGCATCCACGTCGATCCCAGGGGGGACTACCTGATCGTCGTCGTCGATCGCGCGGGGACTCCGGTCGAGCCCGAGATCAAGATCGAGGTCGGCGCCAAGGGACCGGCCGAACTCGGGGGCGAGCTCGCCCAGATCCTCTCGGCCGGGGTGCGCGATCTCGTGGTCGGACACGGCAAGAGTTCGCGAGAAGCCGTGTTCAAGTTGCGCGCGGCCCTGCACTCTGCCGGCGCCGATGCCTGCGTCTTCGTCGCGCACGAAGGAGGGTTGACGACCTACGCGAATTCGGAGGCTGCGCGCGCCGAGCTCCCGCAATGGTCGGCACCGGCGCGGGAGGCGATCAGCCTGGCGAGACGCCACCAGGATCCGCTGCTCGAGCTCTTGAAGGCGGACGTGCGTTACCTCGGGCTCGGCCGCGAGCTCTCCCTGGTGAGCAAGGCCAACCTGCGCAAGGTTCTGCACGACACGGTCGAGTCCTGCGTGGCGCACGTCGGGTGCGACCTCAATACGGCGTCCCTGAGTCTCCTGCGACACGTACCGGGCTTGAGCTTCGAGCTCGCGAAGAAGATCGTCGATCGCCGCGCGGAGCGCGCCTTCTCCTCGCGCGAGGAGCTGCGCACCGACGGCCTGCTGGACGACGTCGCCTGGACGAACGCGATCGGCTTCCTGGGGGTGCGCGAGTCCCCCGAGCCGCTGGATCGCACGGCCCTCCACCCGGAGCAATACGACCTCGTGCGCCGCGTGATCCTGGAAGGGGGCATGAGCGTCGAGGAAGCGCTCGGGGCGCGCGACGCCACCCGTGGACTGAAGCGTCCCGAATCGGGGGTGGACGATCTCGTCTGGCGCGAGATCCTGCGGGAGATCGCCCATCCCGGCCGAGATCCGCGCCCGCGGGTCTTCCTGCCGCGCCTCCTCCCTCCGGACCTCGATCCCAAGACGCTCGTCAGGGACCAAGTGGTCGAGGGCATCGTGTGGAACGTCACGAGCTTCGGCGCGTTCGTGGACCTGGGGATCGCGCGTGATGGGATGGTGCACATCAGCGAGATCTCGGACCACTACGTGCGCGACGCACGCGCGCTCTTGTGCGTGGGGCAAATCCTGCGAGCGCGCGTCCTCGACGGCCAGGGACAGCGCGTCGAGCTCTCGCTCAAGAACGTGCCCGAATGGAGGCGAACCCCTCCCCCCGAGGGCGAGCGGCCTGCGCGCCGCCGGCGGGAGGGCTCCGAGAGACGGGGCGGCCACGGGCCGCGTGAGGAACGTGCCGAACCCCAGCAACTCCTGCGCGCGGCGCGGTCGCGTCGCGACGGTCTCGTGACCGGGAAGGGCGAGCGCAAGCGAGGGCCGGGAGGCGGCGGACGCGGGCGCGGCGAGGGAGGAGGCCGCCGCGGGGACCGTCGTCCGGATGCCGACGAGGGCTACGACGCCGAGGCGATCCGCGAGGCGACGCGCAGCGTCGGGACCTACAACCCCTTCGCGTCCTTCTTCAAGCAGGGGCCGGAGCCGAAGGGGGATGCGCCCTCCTGAGCGCTGGACAGGACGGTTGGACCGGTGTTTCCGAGTCCGCGGACTACGTTGCGGGCGGCCCCGCGGGCTAGCTCGGTTCGCGCCGCGAAATGATGCGGCGCACCTCGCTCGACAGGAGCCCGCTCAGGGGGTCCGAATCGGTCGAGGGGAAGGGGGCCTCGTGGCGCTCCGCGCTTCCCTCGGAATGTCGCTTGCTCTCCAGGCGCTCCAGGGTTTCGAAGAACTCGATGCGCGGCGTTTCTTCCTTCGGCAGGGCGGGTCGAGGTCCCTCCGGGTGCACCAGCCGTCCCTCGAGCGCGGAACGCGTCTCGTGCAGGGTATGCAGCATGCTCTCGAACCGGGAGCGGACCTGGACGTCCACTTCGTGGAAGCGTTCGTCGATCCGAGCGTGGAGTTTGTCTATGCTCGCCGCCAGCCTGAAGAGCCCGTCCTTCGCGCCGTCCATCTGTTTCTCGGCCAGGGTGTGCTGTTGCTGGCTCAGGTTCGCTTGCCCTTCGCTCAGGGCCGCGACCTCCTCGGAGACGCGCAGCACGGAGGTCAGGAGTTGGTTCGAGTCGGTGGCGAGTTGATCGATGACGAGGAGCAGATCGGATCGAGCGGAATCCTCCGAGTGCTCGCGATGGAGCCGAGACATCTGTCGCGCGACGATTCCCACGGCGAACAGGACGATGCCTCCGAACACCATCGAGCCGTGCTCAAAACCCAGGCCGACGAGCTTCTGGTCGAAGAGGCTGAGCGTTTCTGAGAAGTGCGGGGAGAGCGCCAGGGTGATCCCCCCTGCGACGAGGACGAGCCCCAGGAATCCGAAGAAGAACGTTCCCGTGCTGGCAGGGGGTCGGGAAGAACGAGGAAGTCGGGCAGGGCAACTGCCCGAGATCCCCGTGCTCCCTTCGCGATCCTCTTCTTGGCCGGCCTCTTCTCCCCGCAGTTCCGTGCTGTCTTCCTGACGGACCATTTTTCCCATTCCTGTGTCGAGAGAGGTGATCGTTGCGGGATCGGGAGGCCGTCCCCCCGAGGCGGAGGTCCTTGCGCCGGATTCCCGGTTCCCCGTTTCGCGCGCCGGGGGCGCGTCTCTGCGGGACTCTCCTCGGGCCCGCCGGGGGCGCATCTTGAGTCGAACGGAGGTCTTTTCGGCCGTCCCTTCTCCCCTGCGCCGTCCAGCCGCTATGGTTGGTCGCGGGGTCCGTCCAGGATCCCGGACCGCGCATGAAGAGTGGAGAGATCCACGGGATCGGAGTTTCGCCGGGCCTGGCCCTGGGGCCGGTGCACATCGTGCACGCCTCGACCACCGACGTCCCCACCTGGTCCGTCGCTCGCGAGGACGTTCCCCTGGAGATCGGGCGGCTGGCGAGCGCCCTGAACGTGGCTTCCCAGCGCCTGGAGGAGCGCCGCAAGCGGGTCGCGACCGCGACCGACGAGAAGGACGCCGAGATCTTCGCGGTCCACCGGATGATCCTCCAGGATCCGATCGCACTGCGCGACGTGGAGGCGTCCATCGCCGAGCAACGCATCAACGCCGAGGCCGCCATCCAGGCCCTGATCAAGCGCTTCGACGCAAAGATGAGCAAGCTCGACGGCGGCAGCGTCCGCGCCTATGCCTCGGACGTGAGCGACCCGTGGAAGCTGGTTCTCGACGTGCTCCTCGAGCGGGACCGGGAGGAGGTGCTCCAGGCGGAGGAGAAGGTGATCCTCGCGGCCGCCGAGCTCACTCCCAAGGTCATCACCTATCTCGAGCGGGAGCGCGTGCTCGCGGTGGTCGCCGAAGCGGGCGGGCGTTTTTCCCACGGCGCGGTCCTGGCCAGGTCGCTCGGGGTTCCCTGCGTGGTGGGGCTCGCGAACCTGCTCGCTCGCCTCGAACAAGGCATGCTCGTGGCGGTCGACGGAGACCGCGGCGTGGTGCAGCTCGCTCCCAGTCAGGCAAAGATCGACGCCTGGCTCGACCGCAAGGCCTCCGTCGATCACCGGCGCCAAGCCCTGCGTTCGGAGGCGGGGGAGCCGGCGGTCACCCCCGACGGCGTCAAACTCGCCCTCCAGGTCAACATCGAGAGCGTCCACGAGTTCGACACCTTCGACCTCTCTCACTCCGACGGCGTCGGACTCCTGCGCACCGAGTTCCTCTATCTCGAGCGCAGTCAATTCCCTTCCGAGGAGGAGCAATACCGCCTGTACCGGCGGGTCCTGGAGCGACTCGATGGTCGGCCGACGACGATGAGGCTCCTCGACATCGGAGGTGACAAGCCGCTTCCCTATTTCAAGACTCCCCCGGAGACGAATCCGGCCCTGGGCTGGCGCGGCATCCGGATCACCCTCCAGTGGCTCGACCTCCTGCGGGTCCAGCTGCGCGCCATGCTCCGGGCGAGCCCGGCCGGGGACCTGCGGATCCTGCTCCCCATGGTCAGCTCGATCGAGGAGATCCGCGCGGTCCATCAGCTCTTCGACGAGTTGCGCGCCCAGCTCAAGAAGCAGGGGTACGAGACCGCCAACGAGCTCCCGGTCGGAACGATGATCGAGGTTCCGAGCGCCCTCTTGGCGCTCGAACACTTCGTGCGCGAGGTCGACTTCGTCAGCGTCGGGACCAACGACCTCGTCCAGTACCTCCTGGCGGTCGACCGCGACAATTCCTGGGTATCCGGACTCTACGATCCGCATCACCCTGCGGTGATGCGGGCCCTGCAGGACGTCGCGGCAACCGTGCGTCGGGCCGGGAAGTCCGCCTCGGTCTGCGGAGACATGGCCAGCGATCCGGCCACGGCCGTCCTTTTGCTGGGCATGGGGTACGACTCGCTCAGCGTCGCCCCCCAGTTCCTGCCGGAGGTCAAGTACGCCGTGCGCCGCATCTCGGCCGAGGAGTCGCGCGGCTACGCCCAGCAGGCCCTCGCCCAGGAGACGTCGAAAGGCGTGCGCGCGGTACTGGAGCGGATCCGTGTCCGTCTGTATGCGCGCGACGGGAATCCGGTGGCGTCCTGATTCTGCAACTGGCACGGGATCTTCTCGCGAGCGAGCGAACCTGGCTGTTCAGGAAAGCCCATTCCCGCTAGAATCCGCCGTGCTTCGCCGTTCGGTTCCCGCACGCTGCGCATCGTGCCTCACGCCTGACTTGCGCCGGACGTCGACGAGAACGAGGGTTGTCCCAGACAAGGAGGGGGATCTTGGGTGGTTCGAATGGCGCAGCGGGCCGTTTTCTCGCCCCGAAACGCGGGAGATGGTCCCAGGCCGAACAGGCCCGGTTGAAGGAGCTCTACGGTTTGCGGGACGAAGGCGCCATTGCGCGCGAGCTCAACCGTCCCGTGGCCAGCGTCCGCAAGATGGCCGACCGCCTCTTCTCGGGCGAAGCCCGTCAGGGGCCCTGGGTGGCGAACGAGGTCCTGCGGCTCAAGAAGTACCTGGGCGCTTCCCCGGTCGAGGTCATCGCGCGAATTCTCGGGCGCGAGGCACGCGAGGTCCAGCAGCGGATCATCGAACTCGGTCGGATCCAGCGGGACGGCACCTGGACCCGGGAGGAGATCGGCGAGCTCAAGCGCATCTACGGAACCCGGACCGACGAAGACCTGGCGCGGATCTTCGAACGGCCGATGCAGGAGATCGTGGAGGTCTCCCAGAAGTACGCCCTCTCCAAGGACAAGGCCTTCGTGCGCAAGCTGAACGGCGAGGCCTCGACGCGGATGCCGCGTTGGAAGCCGGCAGAGCTCGAGATCTTGCGCAAAGAGTATCCGGTCACCGCCAACCTCGCTCTCGCACGCAAGCTCGAGCGGTCGGTGAAGAGCGTCGTTTCCAAGGCCCACAACTTGGGCCTGCGCAAGTCGTCCGAGCGGCTGCGGGACATGGGCCGCGAGAACGTCAGCCTGCGCTATCGGAGGAGCTGATCTCGCCGATTCGTTCGGCGTGCAGAGTGCAGGCTCCGAACGGGTTCTCGACCCGTCCGGAGACGCACAGGACGCCGCGGGACGCGAGCCGGTGACCGTCGCGCTCGTACACGTCGGGAAAGACGACGACCTCCGCCAGGCCGCTCGGGTCCTCCAGCGTGAGGAAGCGCATCCATCGTCCGTCCGAGGTGTGCGCGCGGCGCGAGGCGGCGAGCCATCCGCGCACGTGCACGCGCCTTCCCGCGTGGATGGCGAGTTCGCCGCAGGGAACCGCGTGCGGTCCGCCCTCGGACGCGGGGAAGAGCTCGGTGGGGTGGGAGTCCACGGAGAGTCCGAGGATCTCGAGTTCGAGGTGCCCGCGCGTCGTCGGATCCAGGTCGGGGAGGGCGGGTAGGGCGAGCGCGGGCATCGCGGGCTCCTGGAAGAGGGGTGCGCTCTCTCCTGGAGCGAGCCCGAGCCGACCGATCCCGATTCCAGGACCCGACCACCCGGCCGGGGCAAGCGGTCCGCCCCGCGCGAGGGCGCGCGCGCCAGGAGTGGTCCGGCACGCGGCCATCGCGCTCGGATCGAGCGGCGGTCCCAGGTCGCGGGGCGGCCGCCTCTCGGGAGAGGTCAGGAGGTGGAGCCTCCAGAGCATCTCGGGTCGGGTGCGATCGAAGGCGTCGAAGGCGCCGCTCTGGATCAGGTGCTCGGTTTCGTCGATCCGCGCGCGCGTCCGCTCCAGGAAGTCGGGGAGCGAGAGGAAGGGACCGCGCCGCGTCCGTTCCTCGATCAAGGTCCGCAACGTGCCCTGGGAGAGGCCGCGAATGCGATCGAGACCGATGCGGATCCCCGAACGCGCGTCGTTCTCCTTCCCCGTCAGGCGTTCGAGCGTGAAGCCCTCTCGACTCCGGTTGACGTCCGGCGGCAGGATGGTGGCGCCGAGCCGCCGCGCTTCCTCCACGTAGACGCGGGCATCGTAATAGCCCGTGTCGTTGTTCAGGAAGGCGACGAGATAAGCCACGGGGTGGTGCGCCTTGAGGTAGACCGCGCGATAGGCGATGCGGCCGTAGGTCACGGCGTGAGCCTTGCAGAAGCCGAAGGAGGAGAAGTTCGCGACGAGTTCCCAGACGCGTTCTGCGTCCGCGCGTTCGACTTCCCCGAGTCGGCATCCTTCGAGGAAGCGCCGGTGCAGCTCCGCGAGCTCCGCGGTGAGGTGCTTCGCGAGTGCGCGACGCAGCCCATCGGCTTCGCCCAGGGAGAAGCCGGCGAGCGCCACCACCGCCTGCATCACGTCCTCCTGGTACAGCATCACCCCGTGGGTCTCGTGTAGGAGTCCGGCCAGGCGCGGGTGGGGCGCGTGCGGTTCTTCCAGGCCGCGGAATCGCCGGACGAAGGCAGCCTTCATGCCCGAGCCCGCCGGCCCGGGCCGGATGAGCGCGATCGCCTGGATGACGTCGTCCTGGGTTCGTGCTCCGATCTCCTGCAGCAGGTTGCGCATGCCGGGCGATTCCACCTGGAAGCAGCCGAGCGTGCGTCCGCGGACGAGGAGTTCGGCCACGTGCGGGTCGTCTTCGGGGATCGTGTCCAGATCCGGCGTCGCGCCCTCTCCGAGCGACACGAGGCAATCCTCGATCACCGTCAAGGCCCGGTTGCCGAGCAAGTCCATCTTGACCAACCCGATCGCCTCGACGCCGTCCTTGTCGATCTGCGTCATGATCACGCCCTTCGTCGCGCGCTGGCAGGAAACGAGGTCGGTGATCGGTCCGGGTGCGACGACCACGCCGCCGGGGTGGAGTCCGAGATGCCGCGGCGCGTCGAGCAGCGCAGCTCCCAGCTCGAGCACGCGCCCGAAGCGCTCGTCCTCGAAAGGGAAGTCGTGGCATTCGGGCGTGGCCGCGAACGAACGCGCGAGAGGGTTGTCGCGGAGCTCCGTGGGCACCGTTCCCAGGGACCGCGGCTCGGGCTCTCCCTCCCCGATCCACCCGGAGGGAAGGGCACGTTCGTCGCCCGAGGCCGCTGAGGAATCGTCCGGCTCGAGGTCGTCCGCCTCCGAGTTCGGGGGGAACCAGGGGAGCCGGCGCGACCAGCGGTTCACTTCGACCGGGGGCACCCCTTCGGCGAGCGCGGCTTCGCGGAACGCGGCCCGCAATCCGAAGCGATTCAGGGTGGCGATCATTGCCGTGCGCTCGGCTCCGAAGGCCTCCCACACGTGTTCGAGCACCTCGTCGCGTCGCCGCCAGCAGAAGTCGAGATCGATGTCGGGTCGATCCGCGCGCATGGGGTTCAAGAAACGCTCGAAAGGGAGCCTGTAGTGCAGCGGATCCGCTTCGGTCAGGCCGAGACAGTAGGCGACGAGGCTGTCGGCCGCCGAACCGCGTCCGACGCACGGGATCCGCCTCGAGCGCGCGAAGTCGGCGATCTTCTTCACCAGCAGGAAGTAGGGTGCGTAGCCCAGGTCCTCGATCGCCGAGAGCTCGAAGTCGAGCCGACGTACGACCTCGGGCTTGAGGGGTGCATAGCGTCTGCGTGCGCCGTCGAACGCGATCTGACACAGGCGCGAGTAGGCCGTTTCGTGCGGATCGAGATCGATCGCCGGGAAGCGGACGCCGCCCAAGCGGGGCACGAACGCACAGCGTTCGGCGACTTGCAGCGTGCGCCGCAGCGCTCCCGGATGCTCTCGCGTGCCACGCGACAGGGGACCGGGGACGTCCGGTAGGGCCGCGAAGCGCGACGCAAGTTCGGCCGGCGAGAGCAAGTGCGCGGGGAGTTCGGCGAGCCAGGAGGGTCCGAGATCGCAGACGAGCGCGTTGTGCTTGATCGCGGTACGAACGCGGTGGTGCTCGAAGCCTCGCGCGGAAGCAAAATGCACGTCGGGTACGGCGAGCGTCGCGAGTTCGAGCGCCCGTGCCGTCTCGAGTAGCTCGCGGACGGCGATCGAGGGGGCCGGCGGCGGAACCTTGGGGGAGAGGAGGCTCGTTCCCGGCTCGTCCTCGACCACGCGGCGCCCCGGAGAGCGGCGCTTCTTCGCCAATGCCGCGGGCGAGATCGCGACGAAGAGTCCATCGCGCGGGAGCCGCCCGGCGAGCGCGTAGGCGAGCCTGGGATGATCGACCAGGAACACGAGGCCTTCTTGGAAGCGCAGCGCGGACTCCACGAGGTCGAAGGACTCCGCTCCCTCGAGCTTCGCCCCCTTGGAGCCGGGGTCGTCGCCGAGCTGGCGTGCGGAGACGAGCTTGCACAGGTTGCGATATCCCTGCTCGCTCTCGACCAGGGCCACGAGCCGTCCGGTGCGTCCCGTGGGGTCGCTGATCTCGGCGCCGAGGATCGGACGGACGCCGCTCTCGGCGCTCCGCAGGAAATCGGTCGTTCCGCCGAGGGAATCGACGTCGGTGAGCGCGAGGGCTCGGAGTCCGAGCTCCGCGGCGCGCTCGGAGAGCTTCACGGGGGCATCGACCCCCGTCAGGAGCGAATGCCAGCCGTGGACGCGGAGGGGGATGTACATGCGACACCAACCCCCCTGCAGCACCCTAACAAAGACCGAAGCCGGCGGATAGGACGGACGGTGAGGAGGCGCTCGGCTGGAACCTCGTTGCCCTCGCGCTTCCGTTGCTCACAATGTCGCGCCTTCAAACTCCTCCCGAAAGACTTCAACGATGGGCAAGGGCGACAAGAAGAGCCGCAGAGGCAAGATTTGGCGAGGCACGTACGGCAAGCGCCGTCCGCGCAAGCGTGGCCACGCGAGACCCGCTGCCGCCGCGAGATCCGTGCGGTAGATCCTCGGGGCCGGCTCTGCGCGGGGTGAGGTTCCGCCGACACGAATCGAATCCCTCCCAGGGCGGAGCCCGGCGCGCGCTCGTGACCCGCGAGGACCCCGGGGTCTTGCGACTCCTTCCGGGGCGGTCGAACCCGCCCGGATCGACGCGAACGGCGACGGCGAAGCGCTTCTCTTCGCTGCGGATCCTGCCGCGCGTCGGAGCCTGGTAGATCGCGCCGGAATGGTGGATTCATTGATTCAGCGAGGGCGTGCGCATACGGAAACCGTCCGCGCGCAGGGGATGCGTGGTTTGGAGCGGCGTGCTCGAGCCGCGCAGGATACGGCCGAAGCCCAGGCGCTCGCGCAGGCGATCGAGGGCGCGGTCCAGGCGGCGTTGGCGGTCCGCACGGCTCGCGCGAGGCGACGGGACGTCCATTCCGTCGAAGAGACGTCCCTGCCAGCCGACGGCGGGAGAGAGATCGTGGAGAGCGATCCCGAGGCGCTTCACGAGCGCTCGGCGGCGCGGAAGTTCGGCGAGGAGTGCGCGCGCGTGTTGCCAGATCTCGTCGGTGGAATCGGTCGGTCCCGGGAAAACCCTGCGTCGGGTGGCGGAAAGGCCCGCATCGTCGGCGAGCCCCGGGACGATCCGAGCCCGGGTGTCGACGTAGCGCAGGTGCACCTGGAAGGAGCCCGCGACGAGTCCCGAGGCGCGCAGGCGATGCGCCGCCCGTTCGACCAGATAAGACAGCATCGCTTCGATGAGTTCGCGCCGGCCCTCCTCGGGCTCGAAGGTCGTCTCGCGTTGGATCGAGCGGGGCGCGCGAGCGACGAGTCTTCCGTCGTCGTCGAGGGCATGCGTGGCCTCGACGCGCTGCGGGTCTCGGCCGCGCGCGCGCTCGTGGAGCACGAGGCCATCCCGTCCAAAGCTCGCGAACAGGATCTCGCGTGCGACGAGCCGAAGCTCTCCCACGGTGCGGATCGCGTAGCGCTCGAGGCGCGCGCCGATCGCGTGTCCGACGCCCGGCAGGTGCTCGACGGGAAGCGGCGTGAGGAAGGTCTCCTCGTATCCGGGCAGGATCTCGCCGATCCCACCGGGCTTGGCGAGTTTGCCGGCGATGCGCGCCAGCATGCGATTCGTCGCGATCCCCACGGTGATGGGGAGCGCGGTGCGCTCGCACACGGCTCGGCGGATGCGCGCGGCGACGTCGCACGCGGCGCCGAGGCAGCGCGTGCTTCCCGTGAGGTCGAGGAAGAAGTCGTCGATCGAGGCGACCTCGACGCGGGGCGTGAACTCGAGCAGCGCGCGGGTCGCCCCCTCGCGCAGGCGGTTGGCGGCTTGCGAATCTCCGTCGCGGAAAACGGCCTGCGGACAGCGGCGCGCGGCCTCCGCGAGCCCCATGCCCGGCCGGACTCCGGCCTTGCGCGCCTCGTAGGAGCACGACATGACGAGGTTGCGGCTCGTCGGGGGACCGCCGACGATCACGGGATGCCCTTCGAGCTCGGGATGGAGCGCGATCTCCACCGAAGCGAGGAAGGCGTCGACATCGAGGTGCAGGATCCGCGGTGTGCCCGGGGCGAGCCGCGAATCGCGATGGGGGAGGGTCGGCATAGGGGGCTCCGATACCCTAACAAAAACCGAATCGAATGCGATTCGTCCTATCCTCGGTCCGGATGGGGATTTGAATCGCTGATCCCGGTCGCGTCCGTCCATGGAACCTAGAATCACCGCCCGTGGAGCTCGTCCTCGTCCATCCCGAGATTCCCCACAACACGGGCTGCGCGGCGCGCCTGTCGGCGGCGCTCGGCCTCCCTCTCCACTTGGTCGAGCCCCTCGGCTTCTCGCTCGAGGACCGCTACCTGAAACGGGCGGGGCTCGACTACTGGCCGGCGGTCGACTTCGTCGTGCACCCCGACTGGGCGCGTACCGCGCGATTCCTCGCCGCGAGGTCGGCACGCCCCCTGGACGAGCGCCTCCGGCTCTTCACCGCCCGCGGCGGGCCTTCCCTCTTCGATGTGCGTTTCCAGCCGGACGACGTGCTCGTCTTCGGCTGCGAGACGCGCGGCCTCCCGCGCGAGCTCCTCGAAGCCCATCCGGAAAGGCGCGTCTACGTCCCCATCCGCGAGAACGTGCGCAGCCTGAATCTCGCCAACGTGGTGTGTCTCGGAGCCTACACGGCCCTGGTCTCGGCGGGCGTGCCGCTGCCGCGGAACGACGGCCGCCACGTGCCCCATCCCCGGAGCCGAGAGGACGTCCGTCCCTCCGAGCGGGTGCGTTCTCCGGCGTGAACGCGCGCCGGCCCAGACGGGGAGACGTCCTCGAGCTCGACGTCGAAGGCGTCGACGATCGCGGCCTCTCCTTGGCGCGCTTCGAGGGCGAGATCGTGCGCCTGCGCGGGGCCCTCCCCGGATCGCGGGTCCGAGCGGCGGTCCGCCATCGACGCCCGGGGCGCATCGAGGCCGTCCTCGAGGAGGTGCTGCGACCCTCCCTCGCGCGGGTCGAGCCCCGCTGCGCCCATTTCGGCGTCTGCGGCGGGTGCAGTTACCAGGACCTCGCGTATGCCGCCCAGCTCGAGGCCCGGCATGCGCAGCTCGCGCGGGTCCTCGCGCCGCTCGGGGGGCCCCCGATCGCCCCCATCCGGCCCTGCGCGGAGCCCTGGCACTACCGCAACAAGATGGAGTTCACTTTCGGGACGAGGCGCTGGATCGAAGCGGGCGAACCCGGGGAGGTCGATGCGAGTTTCGCCCTGGGGCTCCACGTACCGGGACGGCACGACAAGGTGCTCGACGTGCGCTTCTGTCACATCGCCTTCCGGGAGGCTTCGGCGATCGTGGAGAGCGCGCGCTCTCTGGCGCAGAGCCTCGGTCTCGAGGCCTGGGACCTGCGCACCCACGCCGGGCTCCTGCGCCATCTCGTGCTGCGCAAGGGATTCACGACCGGCGAGATCCTGGTGCTGCTCGTCACGAACGAGACGGCGGTGGACCGGATCGATCCCTTCGCGCGCTCGATCCTCGAGCGCCACCCGGAGATCACGACCTTCGTGCAGCAGGTGAACGCGGGAGTGGCGCAGGTCGGTTTCGGCGCGCAGGAGCGGGTGCTCTTCGGCCCGGGTTCGATCCGGGATGAGATCGCGGATCTGCGCTTCACGATCTCCGCGAACACCTTCTTCCAGACGAACACGAGGCAGGCGGAGCACCTGGTCGAGCTCGTCCGGGCGCGTGCCGGGGTGGCGCCCGGCGACCTCGTCTTCGACCTGTGCTGCGGTTGTGGTCTCTTCTCGCTCGCGCTGGCCGCCCGAGGTGCCGAAGTGGTCGGGTTCGAACTCGTCGGATCGACCGTGGAGGACGCGCGCGCGAACGCGCTCGCGAACGGGCTCGAGGGCCTGCGCTTCCGCGTGGGCGATCTCGTGCGCACCCTGGATCCGGCCGAACTCGCGCACGAAGGGATCGGCCGCCCACGGACGTGCATCGTCGATCCGCCGCGCGCGGGCCTGCACCCCCGGGCCGTCGCCGCCCTCGCCGGTCTGGGACCGGAACGGATCGTGTACGTTTCCTGCAATCCCCGCAGCGCGCTCCGGGACCTGCGCACGCTCCAGCGCCGCGGTTACCGGCTGGAATCCGCCGAGCCCGTGGACCTCTTCCCCCACACGCCGCACGTGGAATGCGTGTTCGCACTCGCGCGCTCCGCCTCGCCGCCGGGGGAGCGTGGGCAGGAGATGGCTGGAGAAAGCGCGAGCGGTTAGCCTGCGTTGCGATGTCCTCCGAGCTGCGAGTCGAGGCCGGAATGCTCCTGGCCGCCTGGCCGGACCTCATGGACCCGAACTTCATGCATAGCGTCGTGCTCATGTGCCAGCACTCCGAGCAGGGCGCCTACGGCCTGGTGACGAATCGGGCTACCGAACTCCGCGTCCGCGACCTCCTTCCCGAACATCCGATCCTCGGGACCTGCGACTTCCCGGTGCATCTGGGCGGTCCGGTCGACCACTCGACCTTGCAGTTCCTGCACGTCGTCCCCGACGAGATCCCAGGCGGCCTATGCCTCGACGGACGCATCTGGCTCGGGGGAAGCCTGGAGGCGATGGCGCACTTCGTCCTCGAGAACGACGAGCGCTCCCGGCACTCGCTGCGCGTCTTCCTGGGCTACTCCGGCTGGAGCTCCGGGCAGCTCGAGGCCGAGCTCGGCATCGGATCGTGGATCCCGGCCCCGCTCGATCTCGAGTCCGTCTTCGGGTCCGAGGGGGAGCCCGCCTGGCGCAGGCTCGTTCGCTCCCTGGGCGGCCCTGCGGCGGATCTCGAGAACCACCCGCCGGACGTGAGCTGGAATTGATCGGCCCGATGGCCTCCTACCGACCACGACGTCCGCCCGAGGGCGGTCCCGCATGACGGTTTCCGGACCTTCCCGCCGGACGTTCGGCCAGCGCTTCCTCGGGTGCCTGATCAAGGGGCTGCTCGGTTGCCTCGCCTTCCTCGCCGGGGCGGCCGTGGTGTTCGTCCTGTTCCTCCCCGCCGCCGGAGGCCGGGTGGTCGCGCGCCTGCTCGAGAGTCGATTCGCCGAGCGCCATCTCGGGACCCTCGAGATGAACGAGGCATGGCTGCCCTCGTTCTACGGACCGCAGCGCATCGACGGCCTGAGTCTGCGCGACCCGGAGGGGGACGAGATCCTGCACGCCGACCTGCTCGCTCCGCGCTTGGGAGCGACGAACGAGGACGACTCCTTTGGGCCGATCGAGATCCACGTCGATCGGCTCGACCTCGTCGAGGACGCCCAGGGTTCGACGAACCTCGCGCGCGCGTTCGCCGCCCGTGACCCCGCGCGCCCTCCGGGCGCGCTGCGCGTCGTCCGAGGAACGCGCGGCGTTCGGTTCGGGAGCGAGGGGTTTACCTTCGACGCGGGGAGCGGATCGATCACCCTCGCTCTCTCCATCGATCGGCTGAGCTTCACCGATGCGCTGGGGCGGGGGCTCCTGCTGCAGGAGCTCGTCGCCTCGGGCAAGGTCGTGCCCGAGGCCGAGCACGTGCGCCTCGAGCTCTCCGGCCGGGCGCGGCTGGGTCGGGGCGCCGCCGAAGGCGTCTCGTTCCGCTGGATCGTGGAGCACCTCGAGCGCCTGGGCGAGGCGGGGGAGGCACCCGGCTCGACGTTCGAGGTCGACCTCTCCGAGGTCCCGGTCGCGGAGCTCGCGGCCCTCTTCCCCGGCGTGCGGGAGCTCACGCCCGCGCTCGGGGATCCCATCGAGCGCGTCCGGCTCGTGCTGCGCGGCGAGCCCGCAGGCCCGCGGCTCGAGGCCAACGTGGACTCGCGGGAGACCCATCTCGTCGTGGCGGGCTCGCTGGATTTCCCGAACCGCCGGCTCTCCGGCGGAGCGGGCGAGGGCGCGCGCCTCGAGTTCCCGGCCGATTCCTGGTGGAGCCGGGTCGCCCTGCCGGAGCTCTTGCCCTTCGCCGACGCCCTCGAGGTCGCCTCCACGAACGGACGGGCCGCGTTCGTCCTCGAGGACCTGGTGCTCTCCCTGCGCGGAGGATGGCCGGGATTCTCGGCGCGCGTGAAGCTCGAGGCCGAGACCGTCTCCTTCGCGTTCCCCCCCGCGCTGGCCGCCGAGCTCGGGAACGGGCGCATCCGTCAGGCGCTGCCGCTCTCGATCCCGATCGAGGCGGGCCGGGTGCGCTTCGCGTCCTTCGCGCTCGCCGCGCAGGGCGGGACGATCGCGGTCAGCGGAGCCTACGACCTCGCGGCGCGCTCCTACCTGCCGTGCATCCTGGCCCTCCCTCCGGAGCTCGGAGGTCGTTCCTTCGAGCTCTCGGGGCCGCGCGAGGATCCGCGTCTCGATCCGGTCCGGGATTGAAGGCTCTTCCGTTCCCTCGCGTTCGTCCTCGGCGCGTGGAGGTCACCCTGCCCGGAATCGGGCCGGCGGTGTATCCTGCCCCGCGGTACCGCCGATTGGAGGCAGAATGAGCGATCCGCTTCGGAAGCTGCGTGGCGTGATCGGCATCGGCCTGACCTGGGTAACCCTCTGGGCAGCGCTCTTCGCTCTCCTCGTAGCCGTCACGGCGGTCATCGATCCGGACAGCGTCGACCCGGGGGAAGGCCCGATCGTGGCTGGACCAACGCCGGGTGTCCATGGTCCCATGCCGTCGATGACCTTGCCGGAGGAGCGGGAATGACGCAGGAATCCGAGACGCGGACCGCCAACCCGACGATCACGGAGATCCTGGCCCGGTTCCTCGAAGACCAGCGGCGGCGCCTCACGCCCAGGACGTTCTCCAACTACGAGCACGTGGTCGAGCTGCTCCAGCACTGCCTGGACGGCTATGGCCACCAGTCGCTCGACCGGGCCGACGCCAGCCGCTTCGAGCGCCTGTACAACGCCGAGGGCGCCGAGCATCGCGAGTTCTGCGAGATCTTCGGGCCGGAGCACATCCTGCAGAACCTGGACGAGTTCCTGGGGTACTTCATGGTCCGCAAGGTGATCGCGGGCAAGGAAACGCTCCGGGCGGCCGGAACCGTGACGAAGAAGCTCGCCGCGTGGCTGGCGGAGAACGGGTACGTCGCGGGAAGGGACGCAGAGGATGCGGCGAAGCGCGGCGGTGAAGCGGCGCGCGATCTACCGCGGGCCGAGGAGCTCGCCTCCCGACTGCGCGAGCTCGCGGTGGGTCGAGGGCGGGGCGACGAGGACGACGAGCGCGAGGGTCACTTCAGGATCACGCGCGTCGAGAACGGCAGGATCTGGCTCGAGGACGGCGTCGGCGGAGACGACGTGTGCTCCCTGAAGGTTCCAGCCGACGTCGCGCGCCGATGCCAGGTAGGTTGGACTCTCTCGGGCATCCTGGGTCGCTCCGGCAAGGGCTGGCGGATCGTCGAGGCCTGGAACGTCTACCCGTGATGCGTCGCCTGCTCGTGGCGGCCGTTCGACGAGTCTCTTGGGTATCCAAAACGAGAGACTCCCGGCTACGGGCCCTTCACCAGACGGCCGAGTTTGGCCGAGACGTTGCGCGCAACGTTCTCGAGGAGCTCGTGGCCATCGCGGTCGTCGAGCCAGGCCTCTCGCTCCGCGCTCCAGTCGTAGTGCCAGGCGCGGTCGCCGGCGGCGAACCACATCTGGGTCGCGGCGGCCTGCCGGTTCAGGATGAAACGCACGCCGTCGGCGAACTCGAGCGCCACGACGCCGTCGGAGGTGGAGAAGTCGAGCTCGTCGGGGTCGAACTCCTCTAGCCAGTCGGCGACACGCTCGAGGCAGGCGTCGGCGAGGCGCACGAACAGGGTCTTGTCCATCGCTAGGAGACGGTCGAGCGCTTGCGTGCCACCGTCTCGAGGGCGGAACCGAGGTCGCGCACGATGTCCCCGGGGCTCTCGAGCCCGATGGAGATGCGAATCAGCCCGCGGCTCCCGGCCGCACAGGAATCGCCGTCCGCGTAGGCCGAGTGCGTCATGCTGGCGGGCATCTCGATCAAGGTCTTCGTGTGTCCCAGGCTGACCGCGAGCGTGACGGAATAGGCGTTCGCCCCGAGCTCGTCCAGGAGGTCCTCGGCCTCGATGCGCTCGGGATCGACCTCGAAGGCGATCATGTTCCCGGCGGCGAAGTCCCCGTCGAAGTCGGAGAGCTGCTTCCTCGCCAGCTCGCGCTGCGGGAAGCTCGCCAGGCCCGGATAGACGACGCGCCGGATCAAGGGGTTCTTCTCCAGCCAGGTCGCGACCTTCTGGGCCGTGTACTGCTGGCGCTTGAGCCGCAGGGGGAGCGTGGGGAGCCCGTACACGAGGATCGCCCAGGCCGCCTTGGCCGAGAGGATCCCGCCGAAGTCCTTCCGGTAGAGCAGGAGCCGCGGGAGCATTTCCTTCGGGGCGATCACGGCGCCGCCGAGCTCCGTCCCGAAGCCGCCCAGGTTCTTGGTCAGGCTGTGGATCACGACGTCGGCCCCGAGCGCGAGCGGGCGCTGGCCGAAGGGCGTGGCGAAGGTGTTGTCGATGAAGACCCGGATCGCTCGCTCCTCCGGGCGCTTGGCGTCGACGCGATCGACGAGCTTGCGCAGGGCTCCGATGTCGATCAGCTCGAGCGTCGGATTCGCCGGCGACTCGAAGTAGATGGCGCGCGTGTTCTCGCCGATCCTCGCGCGCAGCGCGTCGTGGTCGTTCAGGTCGACGCGCGCCACGGAGATCCCCTGGCGCGGATACCAGTTCGTGAAGAGCGAGTGGGTGCAGCCGTAGAGCGTCGGGTGCGCGATCACCTCGTCTCCGGCGGCGAGCACCGAGCCGAGCGCGGCGGAGATGGCCGCCATTCCGGAGGCGAAGGTGACGCAGGCCTCGCCGCCCTCGACCTCGGCCAGTTCGCCCTCGAGGATCGAGCGCGTCGGTTCGTCGAGGCGGTCGTAGATGTAGACCGGCGCCTCGCCCGTGTCCTTGACCAGGCGTCCGAACTCGCGGAAGCCCCGCGCGCCGCGCGCGGCCGAGTCGAGACGATAGGTGGTGGACGAGGAGAGCGGCGGGGTGACGTGGTGACCGAAGTCCCACTTGGCCGAGTGCGCCGGACCGTGCACGAGCCGCGTCGTGGTCTTGTATCCCTCGGTCCTTTTCGATCCGTCCTTGTTCTTGCGCTTGGCCATGAACGTCTCCGCTGGAAGGTCCAAGGTAGCGCTGTGGCGCCGCGGGACGGCGTGGGATCCGACGAATCGTCGTCTCCGGAAACGTCGATGAGTGGGGCTCAGCCGAGCCCCATCTCGTCCACGCCCTCCTCGTCGAAGCCGAGCGCGTGTCCGAGCTCGTGATAGAGCGTGACGCGGATCTCCTCCTCGAGCTCCGCGCGATCGCGGGCAATGCGCTCGAGGTTGCGCTGGAAGAGGAAGATCGTGAGCGGCATCTCCCCCGACGTTCCCGAATCGCGCTCGGAGAACGGCAGTCCCAGGCACAGTCCGAGGAGATCGGGGGCGTGTCCGGATTCCGGGGCACCGACCAGCTCCGCCGTCGGCATCGGGTCGATCACGACCGCGACTTGCTCGAAGGCGGCCTGGAAGTGGGGCGGGAGTTCGCCCGCGGCCGACCGGACGATCACCTCGAACTCTTCGGACGAGAGGCGGAGCGGCTTCGCGCGCCCCTCGGAGTCGAGGCGGTGGGCGCGCACGAGCAGGGCGTGAGCCCGATCCGCGTCGCCGTCGAGGTCGGCGAGGAGCGCGAGCTCTTCGAGCAAGGGCGGTCCTTCGTCTTCGATGTCGAGCCGCTCGAGCGCCGCGCGCGCCTCGTCGAGGCGCCACTCTGCGAGGCGCACCTTGCCCTCGACCCACAGCGCGTTCGGGTCGTCGGGTCCGGCGAGCTCGCGCACGCGCGCGCGCGCCTCGTCGGCCTCCTCGATGCGTCCGAGCTCGAGCAGCGCCTCGCAGGCGAGGACCCAGCGGTCGCCGCGGTCGTCGGGGAGCTCCTCCAGGATCTCCAGCGACTCCTCGAACTCGCCCTGGCCCTGGAGCTCGAAGGCGCGGTCGATGAGCTCGTCTTCGCGGCGCGACACGGCTCGGGTCAGTCCTTGGGACCCCGCGCGGGACCGTTCGATCGCCGGGGTCCGGCGGGCGCCTTGCGCGCCGAGCGTGCGCGCGGGGCGTCGCGCTCGGCCTCCTCGCGCACGCGCGCCTTCGTCGCCGCGAAGGAACAGATCGGGCAGCGCGCGAGGTCGTGACGGCGCGCGGGGCAGTGCTCGCGCCCGAAGAGGATGATCTGCAGGTGGAGCTTGATCCAGCTCGACTCGGGGAAGAGGCGCTTGAGGTCGCGCTCGGTCCGCTCCACCGAGCTCCCGTCCGAGAGCCCCCAGCGCGCCGCGAGGCGATGGATGTGCGTGTCGACCGGGAAGGCCGGGATGGCGAAGGCCTGGGCGAGCACGACGCTCGCCGTCTTGTGCCCGACCCCGGGCAACGCCTCGAGCTCTTCGAAGGTGCGCGGGACCTTCCCGGCGTGCTTGTCGACCAGGTCCCGCGCGAGCCCCTGCAGGGCCTTGGCCTTCCCCGGCGCGAGTCCGACCTCGCGGATCAGGTCGTGGATCTCCTTCACCGAGAGCTTCGACATCGCCGCGGGCGTGCGCGCGCGGGCGAAGAGCCGCGGCGTGACCTCGTTCACCTTCTTGTCGGTCGTCTGGGCCGAGAGCACGACCGCGACGAGCAGCGTGAAGGGATCCACGTGCTGGAGCGGGATCGGCGCGTCGGGATAGAGCCGGTCGAGGACTTCCTGGATGCGCCGCGCCTTCTCGGCGAGAGAGAGCCTTCCGTGCACCCTTCCGTGCGCCATGGGGGCAGAGGATACCGGGTGCGCCCGCGTGTCCCTGCTAGGATCTCCCTTGTCGTGCGCGCCGCCCTCCTGCTCGGGATCCTGCTCCTCGTCGCGCTCGCCGTCCTCGGCCTGCTCTTCCTGGGCGCAACGCCGCGGGAGGGGGACGTCGTGACGCCGCCCCCCACGGACGAGCTCGCCGCGAACGCCAGCGTGAGCCCGGGCACCCGCGAGGCCGTTCCGTCCTCGGCAGAGGAGCCGGTCGGAACGCCGCCCGCGGAGACGCCGGTCGATCCCCCTCGCCGGAAGGACGAGGAAGCCTTCTGGCGTCGTTGCACCGGCCTCCCCCCGGCGGAGGTGCGCGATTGCATCCGCGCCGGACTCGCGGGACGCGTGCCGACGCCCGCCGAACTCGCCGGACTCGCCTGCGCGGGCGGCCCCCCCGACGGCGCCGATCTCCTGCTGGCGGTGGAGGTGATCCACCGCTGGAATCCCGCGGAAGTGCCCGCGGGACTGCTGGAGTTCGGCCAGCTCTGTCCGGGCTCCGATGACGTGGGGATCGCGCTCGTGCGCGACCTCTTCCCGAGCGACCCCGTCTGGTGCGACCGCCTGGCGGCGGCGATCCGCCCCGAGCTCGCGTTCTCCGCGGGGGCGGAGGGGAGCCGGGGACTGCTCGTGCTCGTCGACGCGCTCGCGGAGGCGGGCTTCGAAGACGAACGCCTCCTGCTCGAGGCCGGCGCGCGCGGCGACTTCGGCGGGAGCGATGCGCAGGGGGCCTTCGCACTCGTCAACGCCTGGGCGCTGCAGCGCGAGGAGCGCGGCCGGATCGAGTTCCTCGCGAGCGTCATGCGCGCGCCGAACTTCCAGGGCCGGGCGGAGGAACTGCGGGTGCTGGTCGAGTGTGCGACCGACCCGGCGATGGTCGAGGAGGACGTGGCGAGCGCCTTCGCGCTCGTGGACGAACTGCTCTCCCACCCGCGCCTCGCCCGCGGCGCGGCGGAACGCCTGCTCGAGCTCTACCGCTTCTCGCGCCTGCCGCGCTGGCTCACGAGCGGCGAGGGCGCGGGACTCCTCGCGCGCGCGAAAGAGATGTCGGGCGGAGGATAAGGTCGAGCGCGCAAGCTCGGTGCAGTTGCGGAGTGCCTCAGCCCTACCTTTCTCCTTCCAAACGAAGTCGTGGATCCGGTCCCGACGGCTCTCGCTGTTCGAGCCGTCCGGTCTCTGGACGGGTCGAAATCCTTGGGATGAGGACATCTCCGGGCGGTCTTGCCCGAGTATCTGTTCCCGGGCAGCGGCTGCTCACGATCCTCCACACGAGATCGCTCAGCGAATGGTCACCGCTCCTCGTGGCCCGATCGGCGAGGAACTGTTTGAGCTCTTCCGCCTCGGGGCACGACAGCGTCTGCGCGAGGTGCACGTACACCCCCCGAAATTCTTCGTCGCCCGCATGCCGCTCGATCCGCTCACGCTGGCGAAGGAAGGCCTGCGCCAGGAAGTGGTCCGCGATCTTCTCGTGGCGCAGCTTCCATTCCTTGTGCTCGAAGCCATCGACGACTTCGACGACAAGAATGGCGAGCTTGTGCCGTTCGAGAACCTCAAAGGCCTGCGGACAATCGGCGGTCGTCACCTGTCCTTCGGACCGCATTCGATACACGAGCTCGGCCAGGGCATCCAACGGGAACGGCTGACCTCCGTGGATCGCCTCGAACTCACTCGCGGCCTTGTCGACGAGCTGTTCCTGCAAGCGGTAGACATCGGGCTCGATTCCCTCATGAAGGAGGGCGGCGACGAACGTGAGGTCCATCGGGTTCGAGAGGATCCGATCCTGGGCTCCTACTTCCTCCTCGTCACCGAGCACTCGTCTCGCCTCGGAAGCTCGAGTCAGGAAACGCTCGACTCGTGCTCGGTACTCCATGGCCCGAGCGCCTCCGTCCTCCGGGTGCCGAGTAAGCAGGAACGCCTTTCGGCCCTCCATGGCGATGGGCTCGAGCTCCCACACGACAGCCGGTTCGATCTCGAGCTTGAGCAACGCCGCTTGCTGCGTCGTCACGAGCACATCGGCCTGCGAGTGGGCGCGAAGGAAGCGGCAAACTTCGTTGCGCGCCTCCGGCCCGGCCTCGTTGAGGCCGTCGATGAAAACTTCCAGGCGGCCGCTGTGAATGATCGATTGGAGGAAAGCGCTGTCCTTCGCCTGCCCGAGCAGGAGATCTGCGAGGCGCTCGACCACTCCCGATCCGCAGTCGCGGGCGAAGAGGTGGGCGACGGTGGCCGGTCTCCTTTTCTGGATGGAGCGTGCGATGAACCAGGACTTGCCGAGCCCAGAATCCCCGACGAGCACCCGGCGGTGCCCGCGAACAACTTGCTCGAAATCATCGATCGAGAGCTGCCTTTTCCCCTGTCGCACCTTGCGATCCCGAAAGTCGGCCTCCATCTCGAACGAGACCTTGGCGGCTGGACTGACCAACGCCTCCCCGAAGGGAGACAAGAGCCGCCGGCGCAGAAAGGGAATCCACGTGACCAGGAGTCCGACGTACACGAGCCCGCCGATACGACGGACCCAGCGGTTCCAGAAGAAGATGGCCTGGACAACCTTGAAGCGCGGATAGAGCCAGATCAGTGACGCCCAGAACAGAGCGTGCACCGAGAGAACGGCGACGATGCGAACGGACCATTCGCGAACCTTGGCGCGGGAGCGGATGTTCCGGACTACATGGAGAACGGCGTCGTGATCCGACAGTTCGAGCCCGCCAGCGATTCGCTCTAGCTTGTCGATGTCGGGCACCTGCCACATGCCTGCCTCGTCCGCCAAGCGGGCGACCTTGGCAATCCGCGCAGAGACGGTTCGCGGCAGCGAGCTGCTCTTCGTGTCCAATCCTCTCGCCTCGATCAGGAGGTCGATCAGATCAAATGGTTGTGGATAGTGGTTCCGGAACGCAGCGGGTTCAGACCGGAACGGCGCGTCGGATCTCGGTTCCCGCACCAGCCATTCGATCAAGTCCTCAGTATCAAGCTCACCGCCGCCGAGGTAGTGTGCCCAGAAGCGAAGCTCCGCTCGCAAGCGGTCCACCTCGCGCGCACCGGTGAGCAATCCGTCGTTCGCCAGGATCTGGGCGATCGTTTCGCGTAGCAGGAGCCGTTCGACGTGCCCCACGACCTGCGATCCAGAACCGGAAAGTTCATTCCTTTCCGATGGAACGGCTTGCGGGTGGCTGACGGCCACGGCGATCTCCTCGAGCGCTCGGGTGACCGTCTGGCGGAATCCGTTTTCGGTGTCACTCAAGAGCGAAGCGAGCAAAGGCAAGGCATTCGATGAAGGTGCTCCGAGCTGGCCGAGCGCTTCGGCCGCGCTCTGCCGCACACTGTAGTCATTGGAGGAGAGCAGCTTGGTGAGCTCGGGCACTGCAACAGCGGCGTGCTCGCCGAGTCGACCAAGGGCCTCGGCCGCACTTTGGAGTACCCAGGAGTTCTCGTCGGCGAGCAATCTCCTGAGCTCTGGCACCGCTTGCGCGGCGTGCGCCCCTAGTGCGCCCAGGACTTCGGCGGCGTTCTGCCGCACCCTGTGGTCCTCGTCGGCGAGCAATTTCGTTAGCTCGGGCACCGCCGCCGCTGCGTGCTCGCCGAGTCGGGCCAGGGCTCGGGTAGCACTGAACTGCACCCGGAGGTTCTCGTCGGCGAGCAGCTTCATGAGCTCGGGAACCGCAACCGCTGCGTGCTCACCGAGTCGGCCCAGAACGTCAGCCGCGACCTCCCGCACCTGAGGGTCCTCGATGGTGAGTAGCCTTCTGAGTTCGGGCACCGCCGCCGCCGCGTGTTCGCCGAGCATGCCCAGGGCATTGGCGGCGCTCCGCCCGACAAAGGGATCAATGAGCAGCTTCGTGAGCTCGGGCACTGCTGGCGCAGCATGTTCACCGAGTCTGCCCAGTGCCTCAGTCGCGCTGTCCACCACTCCCGTGTTCCACCCTCTGTAGTCGAGGTATAGCAGCTTCCTGAGCTCAGGCACGGCCACCGCCGCGCGCCCACCGAGTCGGCCCAGGGCCCTTCCGGCGCTCCTGCGCACCGTGGTGTCCTGATCGGCGAGCATTTTCGTGAGCTCGGCCACCGCGACAGCGTGCCCGCCGAGTTGCCCCAGGGCTCGGGCTGCGCTCGGTCTCACTCGGATCTGCTCGCCGGTGAGTAGCTTCGTGAGTTCGGGTACCGCCGCCGCCGCGGACTCACCGAGTTCGGCCAGAGCGTCAGCCGCACCATCCTGCACGTCGGTGTCGGGATCAGCGAGTAGTTCTGTAAGCTTGGGTACCGCCGTCGCCGCGTGCTCGCCAAGTCGGCCTAGGGCCTCGGCCGCGCTGCGTCGCACCCTGGGGAACCGGTCGGCGAACAAGTCGGTGAGCTCGGGCACCGCTCCCGCGGCGTGCTCGCCGAGTCGGCCCAGGGCTTCGGCTGCGCTTTGCCGCACCACGGCATCCGGGTCGACCAGCAGCTTCGTGAGCTCGAGCACCGTTCCCGCGGCGTGCTCGCCGAGTCGGCCTAGGGCCTCGGCCGCGCTCCGCCGCACCGCGGTGTCCGGGTCGACGAGCAGTTTCGTGAATGCGGGCAACGCCCCAGTCGCGTGTTCGCCTAGTCGGCCCAGGGCTTCGGCCGCACTACTCCGTACCCAAGAGCGGTGATCGGCGGCAACGCCTTGCGCGACGAGTCGAATTATCCCTTCCAGATCCTTGACTGAATCCGACGCCGGTTCGGCCGCCAATGCTCCTGCCGCGGCGAGTTCGCCCAGCTTGGCGAGGCCGAGAACGCGCGTTACCGGATCTGGGTCTTCCAGCGCTGCGCGAATCCCCTTCAGTTGCCAGTCTTGCGCGGGGAGGGCGGCAGCCTTGGGCGATTCATCTTGAGCGGCCCGTGCGAGTGGGAGCGCGATCAGGATCGAGAGCAGCATCCGTTGAGGATCTCCGGGAAGACTTGGAGGAACGCGACTCGTGCGTCGGACTGGCGAGCGGAGGTTGGACGCGGTTCGCTCGCAGTAGCCGAGTCTACAGGTCGATTGCAAGGGGGTATAGGTCGCGACGCAGGCCAACGTCCGCGACGGGCAGTTGACTATCCAAGGTCGCCGAGCCGCGCGTTCCGCAGCCGCAGCGCGTTCCCGATCACGGACACCGACGAGAGGCTCATCGCCGCGCTCGCGATCATCGGGGAGAGCAGGAGCCCGAAGGCGGGGTAGAGCACGCCCGCCGCGACCGGGACGCCGAGGGCGTTGTAGCCGAAGGCGAAGGCGAGGTTCTGGCGGATGTTCGCCATCACGGCGCGCGAGAGGGCGCGTGCCCGGACGATCCCCTCGAGGTCGCCCTTCACGAGCGTGACGCCGGCGCTCTCGAGCGCGACGTCCGTGCCCGTGCCCATCGCGATCCCGACCTGGGCGCGCGCCAAGGCCGGGGCGTCGTTCGTCCCGTCGCCGGCCATCGCGACCGTGCGGCCCGCGGCCTGGAGGCGCGCCACGAGCTCGCTCTTCGCGTCCGGCAGGACCTCGGCGTGCACCTCGTCGATCCCGAGACGCCGAGCCACGCTCTCGGCGGTCGCGCGGCCGTCGCCGGTCAGCATGACGACGCGCACGCCGTCCGCCCGCAGCGCGTCGAGCGCGGCGGGCGTGGACGGTTTGATCGGATCGGCGATGCCGATGAGCCCCGCCGCTCGTCCGTCGACGGCGAGGAGGATCACCGTCTCGCCCGCCCGCCGCCGGGCCTCCGCCCGCTCCGCGAGGGGCCGCGCGTCGATGCCGAGATCGGCGAGGTGGCGGGCGTTCCCGAGCGCCACGCGCCGGCCGTCCACGTCGCCGACGACGCCGCGGCCGCCGCGCGATTCGAAGTCGGTCGCCGCGCGCACGACGATGCCGCGCGCGGCCGCTTCGGAGAGGACGGCCGAGGCGAGCGGGTGCTCGCTCGAGCGCTCGAGCGAGGCCGCCAGGGCGAGGCAATCGCGCTCGTCGAAGCCCTCGCCGGGATGGGCCAGGGCCTCGACCGAGAGGACCCGCGGCCGGCCCTCGGTCAGCGTGCCGGTCTTGTCGACGACCAGCGTGTCGACCCGCCCGAGGAGCTCGAGCGCCTCCGCGTCGCGGAAGAGCACGCCCGCGCGCGCGCCGCGGCCCGTGCCTACCAGGATCGACATCGGGGTGGCGAGCCCGAGCGCGCAGGGGCAGGCGATGATCAGCACCGCCACCGAGTTGACGAGCGCGTGCAGCGCGCGCGGCTCGGGCCCGAGGAAGCCCCACACGAGCGCCGTGACGATCGCGACCGCCACGACGGAGGGCACGAACCAGCCCGACACGCGGTCCGCCAGGCGCTGGATCGGAGCGCGGCTGCGCTGGGCTTCCGCCACGAGCGCGACGATGCGCGCGAGCAGCGTCTCGCTCCCGACGCGCTCGGCGCGCATCACGAAGGACCCGGTGCCGTTCAGCGTGCCCCCGATCACGCGGCTCCCGGGCCCCTTCGCCGCCGGGAGCGACTCGCCCGTGATCATCGACTGATCGACCGCACTCCTGCCTTCGAGCACGACGCCGTCGACCGGGACCTTCTCGCCGGGCCGCACGCGCAGGCGATCGTCCGGCGCGATCTCCTCGAGCGGGACGTCCGTCTCCGCGCCGTCGCCGCCCACGCGGCGCGCGGTCGTCGGCCGGAGCTGGAGCAGGCCGCGGATCGCGCCCGAGGTCGCGGCCCGCGCACGCAGCTCGAGCACCTGGCCGAGTAGGACGAGCGTCACGATCACCGCGGCGGACTCGAAGTAGACCGGCGGGACTCCGCCGTGGAGCAGGGCCGGCGGGAGGACGCCCGGGAAGAGCGTCGCGAACGCGCTGAAGCCAAAGGCCGCGCCTGTGCCCAGGCCGATCAGCGTAAACATGTTGGGATGGCGCGTGCGGATCGAGGCCACGGCGCGCACGAAGAAGGGCCAGCCGCCCCAGAGGACGACGGGAGCCGAGAGCACGAACTCGATCCAGACCGCCGCGCGAGGCGAGAGGAGACCCTCGAGCGGCCGACCCGGCACCATGTCCGACATGGAGAGCGCGAAGACCGGGAGCGTCAGGGCGAGGGAGCCGACGAATCGTCGGCGCATGTCGACGAGCTCGGTGTTCTCCTCCTCCGCGGCGCTCGGGACCTCCTGCTCGAGGGCCATGCCGCAGATCGGGCAAGCGCCGGGCACGTCGCGCGCCACCTCCGGATGCATCGGGCAGACGTAGCGGCGTCCGGGGACCCCGGCGGGAGCGCGCGAACTGACCGTAGGCATGGATCGGGCCGGCGCTTCGGCCTTCGCGGTACCCGTGTGGGCATGGCAGCAGGGCTTCACGGTCTCTTCGGTTCCCATGAATAGGGCTAGCCTATCCGAGGTCCCGCCGCCTCCTCTCCGAAACCCCGCACTCGATCCGCGATGATCCGCAAGCTCGCCCACGGCAAGTACCGGCTCTACTCCGAGAGCAAGGACCGCAAGACCGGGAAGCGCCGGAACCTCGGGACCTTCCCCACGCGCGCCGCGGCGCAGGAGCATGAGCGCGCGGTGCAGTTCTTCAAGCGCCGTGGGGCACGCAGAGGCTCCTGACGAGCGTCCGAGGGCGGCCGCCCGAAAGCTCGATGCCGGCAGACCAATTCCGCCCGATTGGTCGGTGGAAGCGCTCCAACCGACCGCGGGCTTGGATCGGGCCGGCACCTCGGCGTTCGCTGAGCCCGCGAGTGGTCAGCAGCGAGCGGTCGAGTTCCTCCGTCATCGGTGCGCGGGCGGGGGATAGCCTATCCGTCCGTCTCCTTCCATCCGTCGAAAGGACTCCGATGATCCTCCCCGCCTTCGTTGCCCTCTTCGTTTCCGAAGGCCAGGACCACTGCGCGCTGTTCGAACGCCTGCGAGACGGGGGATTCGGAAAGGGGTGCTCGTGAGCAACCACCGCCGCAAGCCCGAGTCTCCTGGGGTGCAAGGGAGGCTTTTCATGACCCACGGATCGGGTAAAGGTGGTGAGGTCGTCCTGTACCGCTCCCCGGACGGCGAGGTGCATGTCGAGGTGTGCTTCGAGCGAGACACTGTCTGGCTGTCTCAAGCGCAGATGGTGCAGCTCTTCGGACGCGATCAGTCCGTGATCGCGCGGCACTTGAGCAACGTGTTCGCCGAAGGGGAGTTGGTCCGGGAGGGCAATATGCAGAAAGTGCATATTGCTTCCTCGGACAAGCCCGTTGCCTTCTACAACCTCGACGTCATCATCTCCGTCGGCTACCGGGTCAGGTCCAAGCGCGGCACGCAGTTCCGCATCTGGGCCACGCGGACTCTGCGCGAGCACCTGTTGCGCGGCTACACGCTGAACGAGCGGCGGTTGCGGGAGACGGGGCTCGGCGAGATCGAGCAAGCGGTCGGGCTGATGGCCAAGACGCTCTCGAGAAACGCGCTCGTGACCGACGAGGGACGGGCCGTGCTCGACGTCGTGCAGCGCTATACCGGCGCCTGGCGACTCCTCCTCCAGTACGACGAGGACCGCCTGGCCGATAAGCCGGGACGCACGGCCAAGCCCAAGCGGGACCTGACCCTCGAAGAGGCCCACGAGACGATCGAGGGGCTGCGGCGAGCGCTCGAGGAGCGCGGCGAGGCGAGCGAGCTCTTCGGGCGCGAACGGGGAGAACAGCTCGGTGCGATCCTGGGGACGATCCGCCAGACCTCTCGACGGCAAGCCTCTCTACCCGAGCGTACAGGTGCGGGCCGCCCACGTCCTCTATCTCGTCATCAAGGACCATCCCTTCTCGGACGGCAACAAGCGCATCGGCACCCTCTTGTTCCTCGACTATCTGCGCCGCAACGGGCTCTTCCTGCGACGAGACGGCCGCCCGAGGTTCGCCGACAACGCCGTGGTCGCGCTCGCGCTCCTGATCGCCGAGAGCGAGCCCGCCCAGAAGGACCTCGTGATTCGCCTGACGCTGCACTTGATCGAGGACGGGGCGTGAGGGGGAGGGCTTGCGCCGAATTCGTCGTCGAACGGAGCGCCGGGGCCTGGAGTCGGAAGAAGGAGCGGCCTGCCGCGATATCCTCTGGGACCGGAGGACACGATGATCATCGCTCTCGGTCTCGCGGCTGCTGCCTTCTTCCCCCAGGAGACCGAGCAGGACTCTGGCCGTCCGATGCCGCCGGAGGAGGCCTGCTACGACGTGGTCTCCTACGGCCTCGAGGTCGAGGTCGATCCCAAGGCGCGCGCGATCGAGGGTCGTGTGCGGATGCTGGCGCGGCTGATGCAGCCCACCACCGGTCTCGTGCTCGATCTCGACGATCGGTTGAAGGTGCGTGCTGTGAGCGTGAGCGCGAGCGAGGAGGGAGCTCGGGCCGTGGCCGCCACCTTCCGGCACGAAGCCGGTCGGATCGATATCTCCGGGGCGGGGCTCGAGGCTCTCCTCGTGCCCGGTGAGCTCTTCGAGGTCGACGTGACCTACGGTGGGAAGCCCCGCGAAGCGCCGAACCCGCCCTGGGACGGCGGCTTCACCTGGTCGAAAACCAAGGACGGCTCGCCCTGGATCGCGACCTCGAACCAGATGCAGGGCGCCGACCTCTGGTGGCCGTGCAAGGACCAGCCCGACGACGAGCCGCAGACGATGAGCATCGCCGTCACGGTGCCCAAGTCCCTCGTGTGCGCCTCGAACGGTCGGTTCGTCGCCGCGGAGACGAAAGGAGGCAGGACGACGTGGCAGTGGTCGGTGACGACGCCGATCAACGCCTACGGCGTCGCGCTGAACATCTCTCCCTACGAGACGATCTCCCGCGACTACACGAGCGTCGCCGGCGACACCTTCCCCGTGACCTACTGGGTGCTCCCGGAGAACCTCGACAAGGGCAAGGTGCTCTTCGAGGACATCATGAAGCAGATGCGCGGCCTCGAGGAGCTCTTCGGGCCCTATCCGTTCCGCGGCGACAAGTACGGCGTGGCCGAGACGCCGCACCTCGGCATGGAGCACCAGACGATCATCGCCTACGGCAACCAGTATCGCGGCAACCCCTGGGGCAACGACCACGGCCTCGACTACCTGCACCTGCACGAGTTCGCCCACGAGTGGTGGGCGAACCTCGTCACGGCGAAGAACTGGAACGACTTCTGGATCCACGAGGGCTTCGCGACCTACGCCGAGGCGCTCTACACCGAGAAGGTCGCCGGCAAAGCCGGCTACTTCGACGTGATCCGCTCCAAGCGGGACGGGATGGCGAATCGCATCCCCGTCGCGCCGCGGGAGCCTCGTACGGCGAGCGAGATGTACAGCGGCGACATCTACAACAAGGGCGCCTGGATCCTGCACACGATGCGCTTTCTATTCGGCGACGAGACGTTCTTCCGGGCGCTGCGGCGCATGGCCTATCCGGATCCAGCGCTCGAGAAGACGACCGACGGCAGCGCCTGCCGCTTCGCGACGACCGACGAGATCCGTTCGATCGCGGAAGAGGTCTCCGGGCGCGAGCTCGAGTGGTTCTTCGAGATCTACCTGCGCCAGCCGCACTTGCCGAAGCTCGTCACGGAAGAGAAGGGCCGCGAGCTCCGCCTGCGCTGGGAGACGCCGACGGACGTGCCGTTCCCCATGCCGGTCGAGGTTCAGGTGGGGGAGGAGCGCGTGCGCGTCGAGATGCCCGGCGGACGCGGTGTGCTCGCGAACCCGAGGAAGGCGAGGATCCAGATCGATCCCGACCAGTGGCTGCTCAAGGAAGAGGAAGGGTAGACTTCGAGCACCCATGATCTCCCACTACGTCGACAAGGCCCTCGCCCGCGCTCGCTACGAGCTCCTCGATGACCGCTCCTTCTGCGCGACCGTGCCGGGACTGCGGGGCGTGATCGCGACCGGGAAGACGCTCGAAGCCTGCCGTCAAGAGCTGGCGGAAGTCGTCGAGGAATGGATCCTCGTGCGAAGGGCGCGCGGACTTGCCGTTCCGCGCTGATGGGGATACCGAGCGTCAGCGAGCGCATCCGCGCCTTCCTCGAGCAAGGGCCCTGGGCGGTCGTCGGGGCCTCGCGCGACCGCGCGAAGTACGGGAACAAGGTCCTGCGCTGCTACCTCCAGAAGGGACGCGCGCCCGTCTTCCCGATCCACCCGCGCGAGACGGAGGTCGAGGGCGTCGCGGCCTACCGCGACCTCGCCTCGACGCCCGAGCTCGCACGCGCCGCTTCCATCATCACGCCGCCCTCCGTGACCGAGGAGGTCGTCGAGCAGGCGATTCTCCTTTGGATCCGCCACCTCTGGATGCAGCCCGGCGCCGAGAGCTCGGCGGCGGTCGAGCGCGCCGAGCAGGCCGGGATCTCGGTGATCGCCGGCGGGCCGTGCCTGCTCGTGGTGCTAGGCTACCGCGAGTAACGAGCAGCGTGGAGCGATCCGAGCCGCGCGCTACTCGGAGAGGAGCGCCCCGTCCTTTCGGAGCTGCAGGAACCAGAGCTCGCTCGATAGGTTCCGGTTCGTTTCGTCGATCCTTCCTCCGACGAGGAGGTCCCGAGATTCCTTCGAGACGTCCCTTCTCGTGCACACGATCGGTGAACGGAACCTCGCGTCCGGCCGAAGCGTTCCCGTGCGCGTGCTGAACTCCCGGTGGGATCGGACGCTGCCGTCCGGCCGCAGGAACAGGACGAAGAGCGTGTCCCAACCGCCGACCAGGAGGTCGGGCGTCCCGTCGCCATCGACGTCACCCGGGCCCGCGAGCTCCTCCCCGATGTCCATTCCTTCCTTCAGGCGAGCGTCGAAGCCGCCCGTCCACGCACTGATCTTCTGCTTGCCCCGGAGCGAGCCGTCGCGCCGGAGGAAGCAGACCCAGACGGCGCCGCACTCCCCGCCTTCGAAGTCGTTCGATGCGCCGATGGCCAGATCCGGTACGCCGTCGCGGTCCACGTCCCCGATCCCGGCCAGGCTCTCGCCGAACCAGGGGTGCTTGTCGCTGAAGCCGTCGCCGCGACCGTGGATCCGCCGGACGGACCGGACCGTGCCATCCCGGTTCAGGAGCAGGATCAGCACCGATCTCCCGTTCTTGTACCCGATGTCGAAGGTCGGATCCTGGCCGGCCGCGAGGTCCGGGATTCCGTCTCCGTCGACGTCCCCGAGACTCGCGAGCGCGTTTCCGAGACCGTAGTCGGGTCCCACGCCTGCGGCCTTCAGGGCTGGTAGATCGTGGAGGGAGACCTGGCGAGCCACGGTCCCGTCCGCTCGCAGGGTGAGGATCCACGTGGCTCCGGGCCTCGATGCTCCTTCCCTCTTTCCCGGGGCTCCGACGGCGATCTCGACCTGGCCGTCCCCGTCGAGGTCTCCGAGCGTCACGAGCGAGGTTCCGAACTCGGCGAACTCGCCCAGGGAAGCCGAGAACCCTCCGACCGATTCGCTGATCTCCTGCCGACGAAGCAAGGTTCTCTCGGGGCCCAGGAACAGGATCCAGAGCGCACCATGGAAGTGGCCTGCTTGGCTGTTGCGGTAGGCGCCCACGGCCAGATCCTCGAATCCATTCCCATCCAGGTCGCCGATCCAGTCCGCCGACGAGCCGAAGCCGCTCTCCTCGTCGATGCCCAGCCCCCACGGCAGGAGCTTGTGCCGGACGGCGAGCGGAGATTCCGTGGCGGCGACGAGCGGCTCTCCGGACCTGGACTCGGCGGAGAGCGTTTCCTCGTAGAGGTGACGGGCAAAGGGAGAGGAGCTGGCCAGGCTCTCGAGGCGAGCCTTGTCGACGCGGGGAACGATCGACGTGACCTGGTCCCGGGTCTCGGGCTGCGTGCGGAAGTCGAAGCACTCGCGGTACGCGCAAATCGCGGCACCGAGGTCACCCAGAGGGACGAGCGCTCCCTCGACCGGCTCTCCATCGACGAGATGAGTTTGAGTCTCGATGTTTCGCAGGCGATAGCCGACCACGACCCCGTCGTCGAGGATCGGCATGTCGCCTTCGTCTCCCGCTCCGAGGACGCGACCGCCGTTCAGGAAGAGGAGGACGCGTTGGCCCTTCGCATACTTCGCCCACCTGCGGGCGCACGTCCAATCGCGGAACCGCTTCAGCTCCATCCTGGTCGCGGGCGCAGTGCCGAACAGCTCCTCCTCGACCTGGAGGACGAACGTGTCTGGCTCCACCTGGAGGATCGTCCCGGCCACGGCGAGATCGGCGCAGGCGATCAGTTCGTGCAGCTTGTAGGCGTCGTATTCGGCGCTCGCCCCCGAAACAGGGAGCGCGCTCGTGGTGCCGAGCGATCCCCAGACGAGGACCATGGGGACGACCAGCCGACCTGCGGAGTTCCACCTCATGACAAGGCATATGGAGAGCGGGGTTTGCATCTCGATGCTTCCTTACCTCGGACGATGGCTTGGGTGACGGTCGTTCCATCGAAGGAAGGTCATCATGGCGGAAGTCAGGCTCCGATTCGCTTGACAGGAGGATAGGGGCTCGCACGATGTGCGCCATGCCCCCGTTCCACGCTGCCGTTTCGCCGTCCCCGCCCGATCCCATCGGGCATCGGGGGTTCGACGAGGGGGCGTGTACCGGCCCCGGCCCTGGAGAAGCGTGAGCCATGGCCAAACGGACGATGATCTACAGCGTTCACCCCGGCGTCGAGAGGGTCCAGAAGTGGGTCGTGGATCTGCCGTCGAAGACCGGCCGCTCGCTCGAAGAGTGGCTCGACCTCGTGAAGAAGAAGGGACCGCAGGGCGAGCCGGAGCGGCGCGAATGGTTGAAGAAGGAGCATGGCCTCGGCACGAACGCGGCCTGGTGGATCGCCGAGCGCGCCGCGGGGAAGGCCCAGAACGACGCCCCCGAGGCCTATCTCGCAGAGGCCGAGCGCTACGTCGAGGACATGTTCGCCGCCAAGAAGGCGCACCTCCTGCCGATCTACGAGCGCCTGCTCGAGATGGGGCGTGCGCTCGGCAAGGACGTCAAGTTCTGCCCCTGCAAGACGATGGTTCCCTTCTACAGGAACCACGTGTTCGCCGAGGTGAAGCCGGCGACCTTGAAGCGCGTCGACCCCGGGCTCGCGCTCGGGAAGACGAAGGTACCCTCGCGCTCGCGCCTGGTCGACACCGGCGGGGCGGCGAAGAAGGACCGCATCACGCACGAGTTCGAGCTCGCGACCGTCGCCGACATCGACGACGAGGTGGGGCGCTGGCTCGCGAAGGCCTACGAGCTCGACGCGTAGGGTGCGGATCGCGGGCTACCTCCCCGACTCCGCCACCGCGACCGCCGCGGCGAGGCCGGCGTCGTGGGTGATCGTGACGTGGATCCGGTCGATCGCGCGCGCGCGGGCGATCTCGGCCGTGCGGCCGTGGAGGACGAGCTCCGGGGCGCCGCCGGGAGCGCGCCGGACTTCGATGTCGCGCCAGCGCACGCCGCGCGTCCAGCCCGTGCCGAGCGCCTTCATCACCGCCTCCTTGACCGCGAAGCGCCCGGCGAAGTGCGTCGCGGGGCGCGCGCATCCCTCGCAGTAGCGTCGCTCGGCGGGCGTGAAGACGCGCTCGAGGAAGCGCTCCCCGCGCTTCTCGAGCACGGCCTCCAGGCGTTCGATCCGGACCAGGTCCAAGCCGAGGGAGACGACGGCCACGGGGGGCATCCTACGCATCCGTCCTCGCAAGCGGGAGGACGCCGGGAGCCCGGGCTCGTACGATTTCGTAGCGTGACCGAAGCGGGTTCGATGCGCCGCTCGTGGCGGCGGCGAAGCCTGGCGTTCCTCGCCGGGGGCCTGGCGAGCTTCGCGGTGGGCGAGTGCCTCGTGCGCGCCTCAGCGTCGTTGGCGCGGATCATGGCTGCCCGGCATGCAGCGGCTTGCCCTCCTCGGTACCGAACATGGGAACTCGAGAGCGGGAAGCAAGTCGCGGAGGACCGAGCAGGGCGGTGCCTGCCGCCGTCGGGTTTCCTCTTCCACTCGGAGTGAGACCTGCGCGTCGAGACGGTCGCGCGCGAGCGGATCGACCGGGATTCCTGTTCGCCTCCGGCCTCGTGTTCGTTGTTACCGCGGGGTCCGAGTCAGATAGGACGACCGTGACGGAATGGGGGCAAGGCCCTCGGGAGAATGGAGATGAAGACCGGCAGTCCGTGGACACGCTGGTGACGCCGCGTGAGTCCTCTGGCAAGACCGCAGCAGGGAAGAGAGGAGAAAGACATGCGAACTGTATTTCGGACCATCATGGGATCGGTTGATTGGCCGGGACGTGCCCTTCCAACCCGCGGCTCAGGGCTCGCGCTCCTCGCGGCATTCGTGCTCGCTCCCGGTTTCAAGGGACAGGGCAGCGGCACGGGAGCGGTGTTCAACGCCTACCGGATCGGCGGAAACGGAAGGGGAACCATCCAATCCCCCTTGTTTCCAGGGGAGCAGTTCAGCGTAGGGCAAGTCCCCAGGGCCATCGTGAAGGACGATCTGGATCGAGACGGGGATCTGGATCTCGCCGTCATGGACTACGCGAGCAACGAAGTCTCGATCCTCTTGAACGAGGGCAACGGGAGGTTTGCGCCGCAGGCGACGTACGGTGTGGGCTTGGGCCCTGTTTCCATGGTGGGGAGGGACCTGGAAGGAGATGGAGATCTGGATCTCGCCCTCGCGGACTACCGGAGCAACGAGGTCTCGGTCCTGCTGAACGCCGGTGATGGGACGTTCGTGCTGAAGGGGACGTTTGGGGCCGGGAAAGGTCCGGTCTCCATGGCTGTGGGGGACTTCGACCGAGACGGGGATCCGGATCTCGCCGTCGCGAACCAAGAAAGCAATCCTGCCGCCGGAACTGCGGACGAAGTCTCGGTTCTCTTGAACGATGGCGACGGGACCTTCGTGCCAGGCGGCGCGTACGAAGCGGGGTCTCGCCCCGTTTCTCTGGCCGCGGTCCAACTGGACGTGGACGGGAATCTCGATCTCGCCGTCCTGAACCAGGGGAGCAACCAAGTCTCGGTTCTCCTGGGCAAGGGGGATGGGACGTTCGCGAAGCAGCAGACCTATGGAACCGGGATTTACCCTGTTTCCCTGGTCATCGGCATCCTGGACGGAGACATCGGCCCGGACCTCGTCGTGGCCAACTACTACGGCAATGACGTCTCTGTGCTCTTGAACCCGGGTAACGGGACCTTTGCTCCACAGAGCACATATGGAACAGGCTCGTATCCCAGCGTCGTTGCTCTGGAGGATCTGAACGGGGATGGGGACCTGGATCTCGCCGTGGCGAACTACTTGAGCGGCGACCTCTCGGTTCTCCTGAACCGTGGCAACGGGACGTTTGCGGCGCAGACGACCTACGAGACGGGCACCGGGCCGCTTTCACTGGCCGTGAGCGACCTGGACGAAGACCAGGACTTGGATCTTGCCGTCGCGAACTACTCGAGCAGGAACGTCTCGGTCCTCTTGGGCAATGGCGACGGTACGTTTGCGACGCAGAGCACGCACCGAACGGGGTCTTATCCCGATACCCTCACCGTGGGCGATCTGGACGGAGACGGCGCTCAGGATCTCGCCACGGCGAACCAGGGGAACAGCAGCGTCTCGGTTCTCTTGGGCGAGGGTGAGGGGACCTTTGCGTCGTACAGCACGTATGGAACGGGTCCTGTGCCGGTCTCCATCGGTGAAGACGACCTGGACGGGGATGGAGATCTGGATCTCGCGGTTGCCAACTACTACGGCTATGGCGTCTCGGTCCTCTTGAACGAGGGCGACGGAGCATTCGAGCCACAGAGCGTGTATGGAGCCGGTTCGTATCCCAGCTCGGTGGCCGTGAGCGATCTGGACGGGAACGGAGATCCGGATCTCGCCGTCGCGAACCAGGGCAGCAACGACGTCTCCGTCCTCCTCGGCGCCGGCAACGGGCTGTTCTTGCCGCAGAAGACGTATGGAACGGGCTTGTATCCCAAGTCCGTTGCCGCGGGCGATCTGGATGGAGACGGAAACAGGGATCTCGTCGTCGCCAACCACTATGGCAACGACGTCTCGGTCCTCTCGAACAAGGGCAAGGGGACGTTTGCGACGCAAAGCGTGTATGGGACGGGCTTGCGTCCCAACTCCGTCATCGTGGGCGACCTGGACGGAGACGGGGACCTGGACCTCGTCGTCGCGAATCTCCTGGACGACGACGTCTCCGTGCTCCGGAACGAGGGGCGCCGGCGTACGCGGCTCGTCGTGGGCCAGCCCGGATTCGCGCAGCAGAAGACGTACGGGACGGGCTCCCTGCCGAGGTCCGTCGTGGCCGGCGACCTGGACGAGGACGGTGACCTGGATCTCGCCGTCGCGAACCAGGGGAGCAGGGACGTCTCCATCCTATTGAACAGGGGCGACGGAAGTTTCGCGACGCAGACCTCGTACGGCACGGGCTCTTATCCCAACTCGGTGGCTGTGGGCGACCTGGACGGGGACGGCGATCTCGATCTCGCCGTCGCCAACTCCTCCAGCAACAACGCCTCGGTCCTGTTGGGCAACGGCGATGGGACGTTCGCGACGCAGAGCCTGTACGGAACGGGCAGAGGAGCCTTCTCCGTGGCCACCGGCGACCTCGACGGAGACGGGGCTCTCGACCTCGCCGTCGCGAACTACCTGGACAACGACGTCTCGGTGCTCTTGAACCGGCGGAGTCCCTCCGGCAATCGACCCAAGTACAGGTCGGTGGGTGCCCTGACGTCCAAGTAGGGCTATGTGCCTCTCCGGCGTGCTGAACCCGGGTCGGCTCTGAGCCATTCCGTCGTGGGCCCGGGGTCATCGTTCCTCCAGGTCGGCGCCCCCTTCGTTACGTGACCGCTTCACGGTTGCGCGTCCTCACCCGAAGAGGAGAATCATCCGTAAGCGTTGACCCGCGTTGATGGCGCCGACTCCTGGGTCGTCCTCTTCGCTCCGTTCCTCATGAAGCTGCTCGTTTTTTCCATCCTCTGCGGGATCGTCGCCTGCCGTTCGGAGCCGAGATGGGACGCGTCCGCGGCCATGCGGGGAGTGGAGGCTCGGCAGGAGCCGGGGAAAGGCGTCGACCGCGGCGCAACCGAGCAGGATCCTGTCCTGCTCGAGGCCCGGGCGCTCTTCGAGCAGGGGCGTGGAGCGCGGGAAGCGAAGGACTTCGAAACCGCGCGGGCTCGTTTCGCCGCCGCGATCGAGGTCCTCGACGACATCGAGTCTGGCCGAGAAAGTAAGGAGTGGGCGGACCTCCTGTCCGATCTGGGCAAGGCCAGCCACGAATCGGGCGACCTGCACGCGGCCCGCGCGGCGTGGAACCGGGTCGTCCAGTTCCGCGAGCGGACGCTTCCAGGCGACCACCCGGACTTGCAGCTCGCGCGACTCGAGCTCGCGACGAGCGTGCGCAAGCTCGGCGACCTGCAGGCTGCCCGTGAACTCCAGGAAGAGGCGCTCGAGGTCTTCTGCCGAACGCTGCCCGAAGACCATCCCGATCTGCAGAAGGCTCGACGAGGCCTCGCCGCCACCCTCTCCGAACTCGGCGACCTGCACGCCGCGCGCGAGCTCCTGGGAAAGGTGCTCGAGGTCTACACGAACACGCTGCCCGACGACCACCCCGACCTGCAGCGAGCGCGGGGGGATTTCGCCCTCACCCTCAGGAACCTCGGCGACCTGAATGCCGCGCGCGAGCTCCAGGAAAAGGTGCTCGAGACCTTCGTCCGTACGCTGCCTGACGACCATCCCGACATGCAGATGGCGCGGCTGAACCTCGGTAGCAGCTTGTTTGACCTTGGCGACCTTGCCGCCGCGCGCGAGCTCGAGGAGAAGGGGGTCGAGGTCTATTCGCGCACCCTTCCTGGCGACCACCCGGACCTGCAGAAGGCGCGAATGAACCTTGCGGGCACCCTCTTCGCTTTGGGTGACGTTGCCAAAGCGCGCGAGCTCCTGGAGAAAGTGCTCGAGGTCCGCTCCCGGACGCTGCCCGAGGACCATCCCGACCTGCAGCGGGCACGACTGAACCTCGCCATCATCCTGAGGGTTCTCGGGGACTTGCACGCCGCGCGCGAGCTCCAGCAGAAAGTGCTCGAGGTCCGTTCTCGCACGCTGCCCGACGACCACCTCGACCTGCAGAAGGCGCGCATGAACCTCGCCAATACCCTGGCCGACCTCGGGGACTTGCACGCGGCGCGCGAGCTCCAGGAAAAGGTCCTGGCAGTGCTGTCCCGCACGTTGCCCGATGACCACCCCTTCCTGCAGGCAGCGCGGGGGAATCTTGCCCTCACTTCGATGACCCTCGGGGACTTGCATGCGGCGCGAGGGCTCCAAGAGAAGGTCCTGGAGGTCCTTTCCCGCACGCTGCCCGGCGACCATCCCGACTTGCAGAAGGCGCGGCTGAACCTCGCCAACACAGTCGCCGGGCTCGGCGACCAGCCGGCGGCGCGCAAGCTCCAGGAAGAAGTGCTCGAGATCTACTCCCGCACGTTGCCCGAGGATCACCCCGACCTGCACTGGGCGCGACTGAACCTCGCCGCCACTCTGTCCAACCTTGGGGAATTGCACGCTGCTCGCGAGCTCCAGGAGAGGGTGGTTGAGTTCTTTTCGCTCAACCTGCACGAGACCCATCGCGATCTGCAGTCGGCGCGGGAGATCCTCGCGTGGATCTGCGTTGCTCTGCGCGATGGACCCTCCGCTGCAAGCCTGGTCTCGAGGCTTTCCCAGAGCTGCAGGCAGTCCATCAGCCCCTTCTCGGCCTCCCCTCGCGAACTGGAGGCTCGTGCGACGGATCGTGCGTGGCTCGCGTCCAGTGTGATCTCGATCGCGCAGGGGGCGGGTCTCTCCGAGCCGGTCGAGGACCTCGCGCGAGAGGCCTTCCTGCTGGTGGAGTCGGTGCGCGGCGCGGGGCTCCTGTGCTCCCGCGTGGCACGCACGGCAGCCGCGGATCCAGAGCTCGGCGCCCTGCGGGAGGAGATCCGCGCGGCGAGCGACGAGCTCGCGCGCATCGTCGAAGGCGATTCCGACCGCGAAGCCCTGGCCGACGCTCGGCGCAGACGCGACGACGCGCAGAGGGAGCTGGCCGCTCGACTGAGCTCGACCCCGGAAGGCCGGAAGCTCCTCCTCGAGCCCGGTCTCGACACTCTCCCCGCGATTCTCGATGAACGCGACGCACTCGTGGCGTATTGGCGCTACGAGCGCATCACTCTGGACCCAGCCGCCCCCTCCCGAGAGACGCGGCAAGAGAGCCTCGTCGCCTTCGTCGTTCGAGCGGAGAACGTTCTCTCGCTCGTGGAGCTCGGTCCGATCGACGCGATCGAGGCAGCGGTGCAGCGCTGGCGCGAGGCGATCGGGCCCGCTGCGGACGCCCGCGGGGTGGGCGGCGTCGGGAAGGGAGCTGCGGCGGAGCGCGAGGCTGGAGAAGTCCTGCGTCGCCTGGTCCTCGACCCGCTGCTTCCATCGTTGGAGGGAGTGGATCACCTGGTCGTCGCGCTCGACGACGTCCTGCACCTCGTGCCGCCGGACGCGCTTCCACGGGACGATGGTTGCGTGGGCGACCGCCTGCGCATCGAGGTGCGTCCGGCTTTGTGGGAGCTCTTGCTCGAAGACGAACGCCCGACGGGAGGAACGCTCGTCGCGCTGGGAGGCGTGGACTACGGAGCGGTTTCGGGAGCCCGCGGCGAAGGGCAGAACGGAGCTGCAAGAGTCGAAGCCGCCGAGGCCGGAGTTGCCCAAGGTGTCGACGGACAGAGCCGTGCCTCGGCGCCGGCCAAGGTTTCGACCGTGGAGTCGAGCGTCGGCGCGTGCGCCTGGGTGGCTCGGTCTGGGCCTGGGACCGCGAGCTTCGTGCCGCTCCCGGCCACGGCCGAGGAGGCCGAGACGATCGCAAGCCTGTGGGAGGAACAGGATCTCGGGCCGAGCATGCTTCTCACCGGCACGCACGGATCGCGGGCCGATCTGCTCGAGGCCGCGCCCCGTGCGCGCTTCGTGCATATCGCGACGCACGGCTGGTATGCCCCCGAGTCGATCCAGTCGACGGCGGATCCGCAGCCGCTCGACCGCTGGACGGGTCTGGGCGTGGCGATGTCGCGCCTGGAGCAGGTCCGTGGCTCGAGCCCGATGGTGTTGTGCGGCCTCGCGCTCGCCGGGGCGAACCTGCCGGAGGACGAGCTCGGCCGCGTCTCGGGCCTCATTACCGCCGAGGAGATCGCGGCGCTCGACCTCTCGAACTGCGAGCTCGCGGTGCTCTCGGCCTGCGATACCGGCATCGGCGAACTGCGTCGTGCCGGCCAGGGCGTGGCCTCGCTGCAGAAGGCCCTTCACATGGCGGGAGCGCGCAGCGTGATCACGAGCCTGTGGAAGGTTCCGGACGAAGCCACCAGGGAGCTGATGGTGGACTTCTACCGGCGCCTGTGGGTCGAGAAGAAGCCCAAGCATCGAGCCCTGTGGGAGGCGAAGCTGCGACTGCGGGAGTCGAAGGACGATCGGGGGAAGCCGAAGTACGGCGTGCGCGACTGGGCGGCGTGGGTCTTGACCGGAGACCCGAACTAGCCGGCCGGGGTGACCGATGCCCGGCCTCATGTGCGCACGCGCTCGGCCGCCGATCCCCGAGGATCCTGAGCATCGCTCGCGGCGGTTGCCGAGGAATCTCTGTTCGCTTTCCGCTGAACGGACGCTCCTTCAGATAGGTCCTGCCTTCGCAGGAATAACCCGGGGTGCTCGGGCGTTCCCTCGAGTGGACGGGGCTACACGGACACCCCAATAACATGGAGAAGAGCTATGAGAGCCAACAAGGAGATTGGTGAGATGGGTTCGTTTCATGAATCCCTGGACTTCGGTCAGGAGACGATCATGAAGAGCGACGAACAGAGCGAGCGCTCCAACCGGATGCGTGCAATCGCTCGTCGAGAGGCGGCGGTTGTCGAAGGCGGGCTACAACTGCAGCGCGAGTGCTTCGATCCCCAAAGCGGAGTGCCTTTTGTCCTCGGTGGAGGATTCGTTGCCTAGCGTGTTCGAGGTAGGGAGGGAGGGAAAAACTAATCCCTCCTTCTCTCGCTTCCCACTCCTTGACGTTCCCCGAAGTAGACGCGGGACGCACGGACGTCCCCAAGACATGGAGAGACACGATGAAAGCCAACAGAGAAAACGGTTCGTTTCATGAATCCCTGGACTTGATCGACGAGAAGTCGATGAAAGCGATCGTCGGCGGCTGGCAGATCATCGGTGCCAACCCTAGTACTCGCCCGCCACCTGGGTGCGGATGCGGATACTACGGCGGCCCAATGGATACTGTGGGTTACTTCCAGGAGCTGTGGCCCAGGACGATGACGGGTGGGGGAGGCGGGGGAGTGAACTGAACGGTTGGGATTCGTGTGGGCCGGGGAGAAGGAGCCGAAGGCGACCGGACCCCCGGCCAGCTCGCGATCAGTATGGGTCTTCCCTTCGACTGCCGCTCCTGAATCGAGAGGGTCCTGGATGCGCCCTCATGACCTCATCGACCTTCCGCGAACAGAATCCATGTGACATTCATTCGGGAGTTCCTTCGTGTTCCGCCCTTACCCGTGTGTGCGCCAGACCGATGAGAGCGATTGCGGAGCGGCTGCGCTCGCGACGGTAGCCCGCGTTCACCGCCGCTCGATCGGTCTCGAGAAGATGCGAGACCTGGCTGGGACGGATCGCGTCGGAACGAACCTGCTCGGACTCCTGGAAGCGGCCGAGAAGCTCGGATTCTCCGCCCGAGCGGTCAAGGGCCCTTGGAAGGCGCTCTCCGAGGTCCCCCTGCCCGCCATCGCTCACGTCACCACGGAGGAGGGGTTGGGACACTTCCTCGTCCTCCATCGGGTGCGGAAGCATTCGATCGTGGCGGCGGATCCGGCCCGAGGGATCGTTCGCCCGTCCCGAAAGGAGTTCTGCGAGCGTTGGACAGGGTACTTGCTCCTGCTCGTGCCCGAGAAAGTCGCGTGGTACCGCCAAGAAGGGAGCACACCGCCGAGCCCGTGGAGTCGCTTCCTGGCGCTGCTGCGTCCCCAGGCTTCGATCCTGGCGGAAGCCTTTTTCTGCGCGCTTCTGATGACCGTGCTCGGTCTCTCGACGTCGTTCTTCATCCAGCACCTGGTGGACTCCGTGCTGGTTCATCGCCAGTGGAGCCTGCTCAACGCCCTGGCGTTGGGCATGTTGGCTCTGGTCGTCTTCCGGACGGTCTTTGGCGCGCTTCGGGGGTATCTACTCGTCCACATCGGACGCAAGGTCGATCTGACGCTCATCTCCAGCTACACGCGACACATCCTCAGCTTGCCCCTGAGGGTCTTCGAGACACGGCGCATCGGAGAGATGCTCTCCCGCGTCAACGACGCGGTGAAGGTGCGCGAGGCGGTCAGCGGAACCACGTTGACCGCCGTTGTCGATGGGACCCTCGTGATCCTGTCGGGCACCGTGATGTTTGCCTACGACTGGCCGTTGGCGTTCGTGGCTTGCGCCTTCGTGCCCGCCCTGGTCTTGACGACTGCCGCGCACCATCGACCGATCAAGCACCTTTCCCGGGAGACGATGGAGAAGGCCGCTGCTCTCCAAGCCCATCTGGTTGAGGACATCGCCGCGGTGGACACGATCAAGGCCTACGGCCTCGAACGTTCCAGGTCGGACGAGAGCGACGACTCCCTCGTCAAGGTCCTGAGGTCGCTATTCTCCTTCCAGATGCTCGGATTGAGCCTGAACTCCTGGGCCATGCTAATCGCGGGAGTGGCGGGCATCGCGGTGCTTTGGTTCGGCGGTCAGCGCGTGATGGCCGGGGCTCTCACCCTCGGCCAGCTCATGTTCTTCTACAGCCTGCTGGCCGCGATGCTAGAGCCGTTGCAGCGGCTTGCGTCGGTGAACATGCAGGTCCAAGAGGCGTTCGTGGCCATCGACCGGCTTCACCAGATCATGGATCTCGAGCTGGAGGATTTCGACGGCGAGCGGAAGGCCTGCTTCCAAGGGGTCAAACGAGCGATCGAGTTTCGCGGCGTCTCCTTCCAGTACGGTTGCCGTTCCAAGGTGCTCGACGGAGTGGACCTGGAGATCCCCGCGCGATCGACCGTCGCCATCGTCGGCGAGAGCGGATCTGGCAAGAGCACCATGCTCAAGCTTCTGATGCGTTTCTACGACCCGGTCGAGGGCTCCATCACCGTCGACGGATTGGACATGCGCGACTACGGTTTGAGATCCCTTCGATCGAAGGTCGCGCTGGTGTCGCAGGATCCCTTCCTTTTCGCCGGAACGATCGCGGACAATATCCGCATCGGCCGGCCTCAGGCCTCAGTTCAAGAGGTGATCGAAGCGGCCCACGCGGCGGGCTTGGAGGAGTTCATCGCCAAGCTTCCTCAGCGCTTGGAAACCACCGTTGGAGAGCGCGGCGCCAACCTCTCCGGGGGGCAAAGACAACGCTTGGCCATCGCTCGGGCCCTCTTGTTGAGACCAGAGGTTCTGATATTCGACGAGGCGACGAGTCACCTGGACACCATGACCGAGCGCGCTATCCAGGCGACTCTGGAGACCGCCTTGGCAGGGAAGACGGTGATCTTCGTGGCTCATCGCCTCAGCACGATTCAGAAGGCCGACGTCATCTATCTCTTGCACGAGGGACGGGTTCTCGAACGCGGCTCGCATCGCGATCTAGTTCAACGGGACGGCCGCTACGCGGCTCTCTGGCGGAGCCAGACCGAGACCCTTGGGACAAACGGCTCGGCCGCGCGTTTGCCGCTCGACGCGCCGATCACGAATGGGCGTTGTATCGACCAGGAGATCGACCATGCGAAGGGCTGAAGTCCTCGATCTCGCCGACTGCGCGGAGTTCCGCCAGACGATCCTGGCTCGTCCACCCCGGCTCGTGCGGGGATCCCTGCTCCTCTTCGTCTTGCTCCTCGGCAGCGCTCTTGCGTGGGCGGCCGTCTGCGAAAGCGACATCGTCGTTCGGGCTCCCTGCGTCGTTCGACCGATGGAACCCGTTCAGAAGGTGCAGGTTCCCCTGCATGGGGAGGTCGAGGAGGTCCGTTTTGCAGAAGGCCAGAAGGTCGAGTTCGGCGACGTGCTCTTGCGCTTGAAGACGGTCGAACTTGATGAAGAGTTTTCCAAGCTCCAACGTGCCATCGAGAGGAAGGGGACGGAGCTCGAACGGCTCTCCACGCTGCACCGGACCCTCCAGGCGGAGCATCGGGAAGCCCTAGCGCAAGCCGAGACGAGGATCGAGATTGCTCACGGCGAGCTACAACGAGCGGAAGGCGAGATCCAACTGGCACTCGGCGCGCTCGAGCTGATCGAGGCCGAGGTAGAGGCCTCACAGCGGAGCGTTCAGCGACAGCGCGATCTTTTCGAACACGGGACCATCTCGCAGGCGGAGCTCGATGCCTTCGAAGATGCCCTGCGCAAGGAACGAATCCGCGAAGAGTCGGCTTGCTTGAAGGTGGATGAGGCGAATTCCGACGTCGATCTCGCTCGAAAGAGACTCCTGGCCTCCCGGCAGGAACGGGATCGGTTGATCCAAACCGGCCAGGCGCGTCTCGAAGAGCACGAGCTCCGGATCGCCGAAGGCGAGAGCGAGCTGGAAGCCATGCAGCACGACCTGGCTCTACTCGAGTACGACCGAAAGCGGAGCGTCGTTCGAGCCCCGATCGGCGGCGTCATCACCGAGGGAGAGATGCAACGGGGAGACATCGTGGCCGCCGGCCAGACGGTGGCCGAGATCGCGCCCCCCGGAGTGAGGATCGACGCTTATGTGGGGAACTCCGACAGCGCGGGTTTGTATGAAGGCCAAAAAGTTCGCGTGAAGCTGGATGCCTACGACTACCAAAAGTACGGGGAGCTCCAAGGCGAGATCTTCTATGTCGCTCCGGACGCCGAACGCCTGGAGCCCGTGCTAGCAGGCGGGGTTTCCGTGTATCGGGTCAAGATCCGTCCGGCGCACGATCGCTTGGGCGGTTCGGCTCGACCGATCGAGCTAGGAATGACAGGAGTAGCGGAGATCTTGACCGGACGAGAACGTTTCCTCGCGCTGGCCTTCCGGAGGCTAGAGCCAGATATGAACCGGGAGTAAGCAACGGATGACGGTGCTATGGCGCTACCTGCACCAGGTCCGATGACCGCGATGGCGAGGGGGGACGCCGACGGTGGATCTGGATCCCGTCGCCCGACCTGGCGACGCTGCGGGCAGGACCCCGGCTAGTGTTCCTTCCCCGAAGTAGCGCCAACAAGGCGCCGTGATGGATCGTCGCTGGCAAGGCGCGCCGACGACGCGTATTCGCTGCAATACTCGGAGGAGGCGCAACGCCGCCAGCGGCGATTCAGTGCGGCGGATTGTTGGCGATACTTCGGGGAAGGGACACTAGGGGGCGGTCTCCGCCACCGCCACCGCCGCCGCGATCCCCCCCGTCGTGGGTGATCGTGATGTGGAAGCGTTCGATCGCGCGTCCGCGGGTGATCTCGGCCGTGCGGCCGTGCAAGACGAGGTCCGGCGCGCCGCCAGGGGCGCGCCGGACTTCGATGTCGCGCCAGCGCACGCCGCGCGCCCAGCCCGTGCCGAGCGCCTTCATCACCGCCTCCTTGACCGCGAAGCGTCCCGCGAAATGCGTCGCGGGGTGCGCACGTCCCTCGCAGTAGCGCCGCTCGGCGGGCGTGAAGACGCGCTCGAGGAAGCGCTCCCCGCGCTTCTCGAGCACGGCCTTCAGGCGTTCGATCCCGATCAGGTCCAAGCCGAGGGAGACGACGGCCAGGGGGGGCATCCTACGCATCCGTCGCCGCCAGCGGGAGGACGCCGGGAGCCCGGGCTCGTACGATTTCGAGCGTGACCGAAGCGGGTTCGATGCGCCGCTCGTGGCGGCGGCGAAGCCTGGCGTTCCTCGCCGGGGGCCTGGCGAGCTTCGCGGTGGGCGAGTGCCTCGTGCGCGCCTTCGTGGGAGCGCCGCTGCGCGAGCGACTGCACGTGCTCGAGATCCGCGCGAACGCCACGCGCGGGTGGGAGATGGTGCCCGGACTCCACTACACCTACGAGCACCCGGTGCACGTGAACGCGCTCGGCCTGCGCGGTCCCGAGGTCGAGCCGAAGGTCCCGGGCGAAGTGCGCGTGCTCGCGCTCGGCGACAGCCTGACCTACGGGCAGGGCGTGGCGGACGACGAGACCCTGCCGGCGCATCTCGAGCGCGAGCTCCGCGAGCGGGATCCGACCCGCCGCTTCACCGTGGTCAACGCCGGCCTGCGTGCCTACGACACGCGCCAGGAGCTCGCGCTCTTCGAGGAGCTCGGCGAAGCGATCGATCCCGACGTCGTGATCCTCTTCTGGTACTGGAACGACTTCTACGGGCGCGATCTCGAGGCCACGCGGGCGCGCCTCGAGGCGAGCGGCCCGGTCGCCTTCGACACGGGCACGCGCATCGAGGGCTGGGAGCGCGTGAAATGGAGCGCGCGCCAGGTCCTGCGAGCGAGCGCGCTCGTCATGTTCCTCCACGACGCGGGGAGCGGGTTCTGGGCCGAGACCCACACCGAGGCGGAGACGGCGCGCGGCTTCTCGGATCTGGATCCCGAGCTCGAGCGCTTCGCGGCCCTCGCCCGCTCGCGCGGCGCGCGGGCGCTCGTGGCCGCGATCCCCGATCCGAGCACGCTGGAGGAGCCCCGCTTGGAGTCCTCGACCACGGCGCGCGTCCTGGGGCGCGCCCGGGCGCACGGCCTCCCGACCCTGGACCTCGAGGCGTCCCTGCGTCCCGTCGGCGAGGAGCGCCTCTCCCTCTTCGTCCTGCCCTTCGACGGACACTACACGTCGGAGGGAAACCGCCGCATGGCCGTCGGCGTGGCTCTGGCCGTGCGCGCGTGCCTCGCGGAGGCGGCCCATTGAGGGAACGCGTGAGAGAACGCGTCTTCGTCCACCACGCGCGCCTGGACGCGCCCCCGGAGGAGGTCTTCCGCTGGCTCACGCGACCCGGCGCCCTCGCGCGGCTGACGCCGGGCTGGGAGCCGGTCGAGTTCACGTCCGCGGACCGTCCGCTCGCTCCCGGCAAGCGCGTGCACCTGCGGATCCCCTTGGGCCCGCTCCGTCTCCACTGGGTGGCCGAGCACCAGGCGGGGGAACGGCCGCTCTCGTTCCGCGACGTCCAGGTGCGCGGGCCCTTCCCGCTCTGGGAACACGTGCACGAGGTGCAGGGACTTCCCGATGGCCGGGGCTCGATGCTCGAAGACCGCGTCCGCCTTCGGTTACCCTTCGGCGCACTCGGCGACCGTCTCGTCTGGGCGCACGTGGAGCGACGGCTCGCGCGCCTGTTCGCCCACCGCGAGCGCGTGCTCGCGGCCGATCTCGCCCGTCACCAGGAGCTCGCAGGTGTCCCCATGAAGATCCTCGTCAGCGGTTCCTCCGGTCTGGTCGGCTCGGCGCTCGTGCCCTTCCTCACCACGGGCGGACACCAGGTCGAACGCCTCGTGCGCGGGAAGCCGCGTGACGAGCGCGAGATCGCCTGGGATCCCTCCCGCGGCGTCGCGGATCCCGCGCGCATGGAGGGTTTCGACGCCGTCGTGCACCTGGCCGGCGAGAACATCGCCGCCGGGCGCTGGACCACGGAGCGCATGAGGCGCATCCAGGGCAGCCGGATCCAGGGGACGAAGACCCTGTGCGAGACCCTCGCGCGCGTGCAGCGCCGTCCGGCCGTGCTCGTCGCGGCCTCGGCCGTCGGCTTCTACGGCGATCGCGGGAACGAGCTCCTGACGGAGACGAGCGCGAGCGGCGTTGGCTTCCTGGCGGAGTTGTGCCGCGCCTGGGAAGGGGCGACCGCGCCCGCCGCCGACGCCGGGATGCGCGTGGTGAACCTGCGCATCGGCGTGGTGCTCTCCGCTAGGGGCGGCGCGCTCGCGCGCATGCTGCTGCCCTTCCGCCTCGGTCTCGGCGGACGGATCGGGAACGGGAACCAGTTCATGAGCTGGATCGCGCTCGACGATCTCGTGGCGGCGATCCAGCACACGATCCGCTCGCTCGCGCTCGCCGGTCCGGTGAACGCGGTGGCGCCGAACCCGGTGAGCAACCGCGAGTTCACGCGCGTCCTGGCGGGGGTCCTGCACCGTCCGGCGATCGCGCCGCTGCCCGCCTTCGCGGCGCGGACGCTGCTCGGGAAGATGGCGGAGGAGCTCCTGCTCGCGAGCCAGCGCGTCGTGCCGGACCGCCTGACGGCGGCGGACTTCCGCTTCCGCTGGCCGGACCTCGAGGGCGCGCTGCGGCACGTGCTCGGGCGCTTGAAGTAGCGGTTCGGAGTCCCGTTCGTCGGAGAACTCCTTCCGCGGATTCGGGCCTGCCGAGCGCGGAGGGGGCACCGAGCCTGATGCCTGACGACTTCCGAGTGATGAACACTCTAGGCGTCGCACAATGCCGCTGCGGGCTCCACGCCGAGGCGCTCTCCACGCTCTTCTGCTCGGCCGAGCTTGCGAGCAGGGAGGGACGCGAGGAACCCGTGAACCTCGCCTTCCTCGCCATGGATGGGCCGCGCTGATCACACTCCTCGAGGCCTTCCTCCGTTCCTCCGCGAGGCTTCCGAGGGCCTCGTCATAGTTCCGCGTGCTTGGACAGTGGACCAGCAGACGCGGCCAGGCTGCGCATGCGGTAGATGAACACCACGGCCATCACCGCCACGCCTGCGAACCCGCACGCCAGCGTGGGCAGGAGGATCGCGAGCATTCCACCCATCAGCCCGCCCTCCATGAAGGCTAGGACGACCTTCGGGTCGTGCCCCTCGCAGGTGAAGACGTATTTTCCGGCGCGCGGTACGTCAAAGCGGAAGATCGACCTCCCCTCGTAGCTCCCGAAAGGTACGTCGTCTGCATCCGCGGCGTTTCGAGCGCAACCTCGCCGCCGTCCGCGCGTCGGAGCTTGCAGCGCAGGTCCGACAGCTCGCCGGTCTCGTAGATCGTTCCGTCCACGACGCTGCGCGATTCGTAGAACACGGTGTAACTGCCGGCGTGGAGCTCGATCATGCGCTTGCCAGGCACGACCACGCGCTCGAGCCCGGCCACCCTGTCGTCCAGGCGGCCGATCCCGGACCAGAGCGCGCCGAAGCCCGCTACGATCAGCACCAGGCCGACCGGGTACCACCAACCGCTGGGTCTGAAACGGGCCATCACCAGTTGCTTGTGGCTTTGATCATACCCTTCCGTGCACCCAGGAAGGTGTCGACCTTCGGCACCAAGAAGTTCGGCTGAGCGCCGGTTCAAGGAACTCGGGGCCCGGCTCGCAGAAGGCGACCGGGGAATCGAGGTTCGAGACTTGGAGCACGACCGTGAGGACCTTGGACTGCCATGGTCGTATCCTTATTCCTCATGTCCGTACCCGGCCTCCAGGTGCTCCTCGCCTCGCCGCGCGGCTTCTGCGCCGGCGTCGACCGCGCGATCGAGATCGTCGAGCGGGCGCTGGAGCTCTACGGGCCGCCGGTCTACGTGCTGCACGAGATCGTGCACAACCGCCACGTCCTGGAGGACTTCCGCGGTCGCGGGGTGCACTTCGTCGAGACGCTCGAGGACGTGCCCGCGGGCTCGGTCACGATCTTCAGCGCCCACGGCGTGGCCGAGGAGGTCGAGCGCCGCTCGCGCGAGCGCCAACTGCGCGCGATCGACGCCACCTGTCCGCTCGTGACCAAGGTGCACCAGCAGGCGCGGCGCTACGAGGAGGAGCGGCGCGAGCTCGTGCTGATCGGCCACCCCGGCCACCCCGAGATCGTCGGCACGCAGGGGCGCTTCCACGGCCGGGTCCACGTGCTCTCCACCGTGGAGGAGGTCGAGCGGCTCGAGATCGCCGATCCCTCGAAGCTCGCCTACGTCACGCAGACCACGCTCTCGGTGGACGACACGCGCGACGTGATCGCCGCCCTGAAGCGGCGCTTCCCGCGCATCCAGGGCCCGAACCTGGCCGACATCTGCTACGCGACGCAGAACCGCCAGAACGCGGTCAAGGCGCTCTCCGACGAGATCGACCTCTTGCTCGTGGTCGGCTCGCAGAACAGCTCGAACTCGAACCGCCTGCGCGAGCTCGGCGAGCGCAAGGGCGTGCCCTCGCACCTGATCGACTCCGACCAGGACCTCGATCCGCGCTGGCTCGCGCCGGGCATGCGCGTCGGCCTGACGGCGGGCGCCTCGGCGCCGGAGTCCCTCGTGCGGCGCGTGATCGCGCGGCTCGCCGAGCTCGGTGCGGGGGAGGTGGAGGAGATGGAGGGCGAGCCGGAGAACGTCGTCTTCAGCCTGCCCCCCGAGCTCCTTCCCGGGGCCCCCGGTGCACCCCGAAGGCCCTGACGTGCTCACCGGCGTCGCCCGAGGCGGGCTCTTCCCCCGTTACGAGCTCCTCGACGGAGAGGATCGTGCCGCGGAGCTCGAGGTCACGGCCTTTCGCGAGCGCATGACCATCCGGGCCCAGGACTCGGAGTGGCGCGGACGGAGCTCGGGCTGGTTCCGGAGCTCGTTCGCGCTCGAGGACGAGCACGGAAAGGCCGTCGCGCACGCCGAGAAGCCGAGCCTGTTCCGGCGGCGCCTCGAGGTGCGCATCGAGGGCCGGCCGTACCGGCTGGAGGCCGCCTCGGCCTTCCGCCGCACGTTCGTGCTGAAAGAGGGCGGGCGCCAGGTCGGCTCGATCGCGCCGGAGGGCGTCTTCTCGCGGCGGATCCGGGCCGACCTGCCCGCGACCCTGGCGCTCCCCGTGCGCGCGTTCCTCGTCGGCCTGGTGATCGTCCAGTGGCGCCGCGCGGCGCGCAGGCACGCCGGGTGACCGGCGCGCCCCCCGGCCTCAAGGTTTCCTGCCCGGCCGCCGAAGCCGGGAGGGCACCAGGAACCCCATGAGACCCTTCCGGCTCCTCTGCGCCCATCTCCCGATCCTCCTCTGCGCCGCCATCGCGGTCGCCTTTTCGTCCGACCTCGAGCTCTTCCGGCCGCTTCACACGGAACGGTCGTTCGCCTGGTTCGTGGTGGTCTTCGTGCCGCTCGCCGTGCTGCTCGCCCTCGTGCAGCTCGGGATCTGGCTGGTCTGGGCGCGCCGCCGACTCTCGTGAGCCGCGGAGCCTCGGGCCGCGACCCTTGCGGGTCGCCGGTCGCGAGGCGTAGCTTCTGGCCACCGCAGCCAGGAGGTGGCCGATGCCCAGCGCATTCATCGAAGCCGATCTTTCTCGAGCGTCCCCGCGCATCGAACGCGTCGAGTCGTTCGGCGATCCGCGCCTGGCGGACTACCGGGCCTTGCGCGAGCGCGAGCTGCGCAGCGTCCGGCGCGGAGCCAGGCGGTTCGTCGCCGAGGGGACCCTGGTCGTCGAGCGCCTGTTCTCTTCGCGTCACCGGGTGCGCTCCGTCTTCCTGCGCGAGGATCGTCTGGAGCCGCTCGCCCCCCTCCTGGCGACGCTCCCGGAGGAGACGCCGGTCTACTGCGCCTCGACCGAGGTCTTCACGCGCACGAACGGGCTGAACTTCCACCAGGGCGTGCTCGCGGTGGGAGAGCAGCGCGAGCCGGTCGACCAGGACGAGCTCCTCGCGCGCGCCAAGCGCGTCGTCGTGCTCGTGGCGGCGATCAGCCACGACAACCTGGGCGGGGTGTTCCGCGACGTCGCGGCGCTCGCCGGACCCGAGGGTGCCGTGCTGCTCGACCCGCGCTCGGCCGACCCGCTCTATCGCAAGTCGATCCGCGTCTCGATGGGCTGGGCGCTGCACGTGCCCTTCGCGCGGCTCGATCCGTTCCCCGCGGGGCTCGAGCGCCTGCGCGAGCGCGGTTTCCGGCTGCTCGCGCTCTCGCCCGGCGAGCGCTCGCGCGATCTCTCCGACGTCGCCTGCGAGCGGCACGAGAAGCTCGCGCTCCTGCTCGGGACCGAGGGGGATGGGCTCGACGCGAGCACGCTCGAGGCCGCCGACGAGGTCGTGCGCATCCCGATCGCGCCCGGCGTCGACTCGCTGAACATGGCGGTCGCCTGCGGCATCGCGCTCCACGCACTCCGGCCTTGAGCCCGGGCGTCGATCTCTCACCCGAGGTGTTCCGGGCGTTCGCGCTTCGCGCGGTCGATCTCGTCGCCGAGCATCTCGCGGCCCAGCGTGACGGGCCCGTGCGCCGTCCTGTGCCCGAGGCGTTGCGCCAGGCGCTCGTGAACGAACCCCTGCCGCTCCGCGGGAGACCTCCCGAGGAGCTCCTCGAGCGCCTGCGCGAGGCCGTGCTCGCGTACCCGATGGGGAACTCGAGCCCGCGCTTCTTCGGCTGGGTGAACTCGACCGCCGCTCCGGCCGCCATCGTGGCCGAGCTCCTGGCCGCGAGCTTGAACCCGAGCGTCGCCGGCGGCGATCACGCGGCCACCTACGTCGAGGCCGCCGTCCTGCGCTGGATGAAGGAGCTGCTCGAGCTGCCGCCCTCCGGCGGCGCGATCCTGACCAGCGGCGGCAGCGTGGCGAACCTGATCGGGCTGGCGGTGATGCGCCACGTCGCGACGGGCGGACAGGTGCGCGCGAAGGGCCTCGCCGCAGAGGCGCCGCTCCTCGTCTACGCCTCGGGTGCAGAGCACTCCTGCGTGCAGAAGGCGATCGAGCTGCTCGGGATCGGGAGCGAGAACCTCCGGCGCGTGGGCGTCGACGCCGAGCGCCGCATGGACGTGCGCGCGCTCGAGCGCGCGATCGCCGCGGACCGCGCCGCCGGCGGGCGGCCCGCCTGCATCGTGGCGAGCGCCGGGACGATCGACGTCGGCGCGATCGATCCGCTCGCGCGGCTGGCGGAGATCGCGCGAGCCGAGCGTCTCTGGTTCCATGTCGACGCGGCCTACGGCGGTCCAGCGATCCTCGCGCCCGAGACGCGCCACCTGTTCGACGGCCTCGACGGCGCCGACAGCGTGGCGGTCGATCCGCACAAGTGGATGTACGTCCCGATCGAGTGCGGCTTCGCCTACGTGCGCGACGCGGGCGCGATGCGCGACGCCTTCTCGCTCGTGCCGCCCTACCTGCGCGACGAGACCGCGGACCCGTGGTTCTCGGAGTTCGGGATCCAGCAGACGCGCGGGTTCCGCGCGTTGAAACTGTGGATGGCCTTCCAGACGATCGGCCTCGAGGGCTACCGCGCGGCGATCGCGCGCGACGTCGCGCTCGCGAAGAAGCTCGTGGAGACGATCCGCGCCGCCGCCGACCTGGAGCTCCTCGCGGCAGGCCCCCTGAGCATCGCCTGCTTCCGCTACCGGCCCGCGAACCTACGGGGGGACGAGCGCGCCCTCGACCAGCTCAACCGCGCGCTCCTCCCGATCCTGCAGGCGGAGGGCGAGGCCTTCCTGACGGGCACCGAGCTCGACGGCCGCTTCGCGCTGCGCGCCTGCATCGTGAACTTCCGCACGACCGAGGAGGACCTCGATCGGTTGCTCGAGGCCGTGCGACGCGCGGGGAAGCGTGTGCTGGCCTCGTGCTCGGCGGCTCGCAGCGGACGCGAGGGACCGGCGTGAGCGCTCTCGCCTTCGCGCCCTAGACTGTCGGCCCTTCAGGAGGAGTCATGACCCAGGTCTTCGTCGTCTATCACAGCGGGTTCGGGCACACGAAGCTCCAGGCGGAGGCGGTGCATCGCGGCGCGGCGAGCGTCGCGGGCGTGCGCGCCGAGCTGCGCACGACCGAGCAGGCGAGCGCGAACCTCGACGAGCTCGACGCGGCCGACGCGATCGTGCTCGGCTGCCCGACCTACATGGGCAGCATGTCGGCCGAGATGAAGCGCTTCATCGAGGTGGCGGCGAAGAAGTGGTTCACGCTCGCCTGGAAGGACAAGGTGGCCGGCGGCTTCACGAACTCGAGCTCCTTCTCGGGCGACAAGCTGAACACGCTCGTCGGGCTCGCGGTCAACGCCATGCAACACGGCATGATCTGGGTCAGCCTGGGAATGAACCCGGCCGCGAGCGATCCCGCTTCGATGAACGCGATCGAAGGGCCGGGCCCGGAGGTCACGAATCGCGTGGGCTCCTTCTTTGGGCCGATGTCGGCGAGCTTCCAGGTGAAGCCGCCCGCGGCGCCGGGCAAGGGCGACCTCGCGACCGCCGAGGCCTACGGCAAGCGCGTGGCCGAGGTGACGCGTCGACTCCGGTCCGAGAAGGCCTGATCCGGGCCGGCGCCCGGAAAGCCAGGGAGAGAGAATGGAAACGAAGATCCAGGGCATCGGCCAGATCGCGATCGCCGTGAAGGACATCGGCCGCGCGGTCGAGTTCTACCGCGACGTGCTCGGGCTGAACCTCCTCTTCCAGGCCCCTCCCGGACTCGCCTTCTTCGAGTGCGGCGGCGTGCGCCTGATGCTCACGCTCCCGCTCGGTCCGGCCGAGGACCATCGCACGTCGGTGATCTGCTACCGCGTCGGCGATCTCGAGCGAGCGGTGAAGGACCTCGAGGCCCTCGGCGTCCGCATGGATCGCGGGGCCGAGCGCGTGGCGAAGCTCCCGGGCGGCAGGGAGCTCTGGATGGCCTTCCTGCGCGATCCCGACCGGAACTTGATCGGGCTGATGAGCGAGCGGTAGGCGCGTCGAGGGATCGACAAGCGCCCCGGAGCTCAGGGATCTCTCGGGATGGCTGGATTTCGCGCGCCGCACCTCGCCTGTGTAGCGAATGCGGCCGCGGCCTACCTACCACTCGATGGCGAGGTCGTGCACCTTGTCGAGGGCGTCGCCCGCGACGACGCGGTCGCTCGCGGTGACGGCGAGTGCAGTGATGCTCGAGTCGGCGGTGAACCCGGCGACGAGCTCACCCGAGGCGAGGTCCCAGAGCTTGAGCGTCTTGTCGCCGGAACCCGAGAGGGCGTGCTTGCCGTCCGCGGAGAGCGCCACGGCGTTGACCCAGTCCTGGTGGCCCTCGAGCGTGCGGAGCGCCTTGCCCGAGGCGAGGTCCCAGAGCTTGAGCGTTCCGTCGCCGGAACCCGAGAGGGCGTGCTTGCCGTCCGCGGAGAGCGCCACGGCGTTGACCCAGCCCTGGTGGCCCTCGAGCGTGCGGAGCAGGTGACCGCCAGGCGCAGCTAGTGTTGCCCTGAGCGGCAGCAAGGCGGGACGAGGGCCGATCCCTCTCGCTCTCTCGGCGAGCTCGTCGATGTCGGGCAGGCCCACGCGCAGCAGTCGTCCACGCAGTTGCGATGCGAGTTCTTTCGGTCGCGTAGAGAGGACGTGACTCGAGAGCTGCAAAGCCCCGGCAAGCAAGCGCGCCGGCTCATCCTGGGATACGTCGAGCTGCTCGAAGTCGTTCAGCAGCGCGACCGGCTCGGTCGCATCGAGCTTGGCTTGGAGCCAGCGGAAATCGAATAGCAGGCTGCGGAGTTCGTCTCGCCGTCCCGCGGCGATCAGATGCTCCGCAAGATGCTCGAAGAAGTAGCCGTCGTCGGGGCCGCCATGCCATCCATCGGCACAGAGCCTCCGATAGGCCTGGAGGAACCTCGCATGGAGTTGCCCGGGGTCCCGTGCGCCGCGGCGGACGTAGTCGTGCTGGAGGTCGTGCAAGCCGAGCCGCCCTTTCGCGTCCCGGCGCGCGAGAGAACGATCCACGAGCTTGTCGATGAGATCCTGGACCTTGAACTCGTCCAGGCCGAGCGGCGACCAGAACGTGTGCAAGACGCTCTCGGGTATGGGCGTGTCTTCCGCGAAGACCGCGAGGTCGAGGTAGCGCTCGCGCTCTTCGGGTTCCAGCTCCTGGACGCTGACGTCGATCGCTGCCAGGAGATTCCGGTACGGCTCGCCCGGCAGCGTCCCGAGGTCCCCGAGATCGGCCTGGCGCAGCTTGGCGAGCACGTTCGGCCATCGATTCCTGGGGCGTTCGCGCAACAGGGAACCCACGATCGCCAGGGCCAGCGGGAGCTCGCCGCATTCTCGGATGATCGCCACTGCCTCCTCGGGAAGTTCGTCGGGCTCCATCCCCGAGTAACGAGCGAGGAGGGTCCTCGCCTCGTCGCTGGGCAGTTCCTCGAGCCGGCGCTGGTCGGCGTTCAAGCCCTTGGAGACCCCTTCGTTTCGCGTCGTGAGGAGCAGCTTGCCTCTTTCTCCCAGTACGTCGAAGGCGCGCCCATGGTTCGCGTCCCAGACGTCGTCGAGTACGAGCAGACAGGCCTTGTCCTGGAGCGACTCCTTCAAGAGCTCTCGACCACTCTGGACGGTGTCGATTCGGGAAGCGTCGACACCCAAGGTTCCTGCAAGCTTGACCTGGAGACCGAGGAGATCGGGCTCTTGGCCCAACGTGATCCAGTGAGTGCCGTCGGGGAACGCTCGCCGTACGCCAGGGTCGCGCGCGAGGGCAGCCGCGAGCATCGTCTTTCCGACACCGCCCATGCCTTGGACCGCGAACCGCCGGGACTGCCCGATCAGGGCCAGCGGCTGGGGAGTGGGGGAGACCAGAGCCTTTGCGAGATCGCCGTATTCGCGCCGTCCTTGGTACTGCGGAGGGAGCGGGGGAACCCCGGTGAACCGGAACAGGCGGAGAGGTTCCTGGGTGAACGGCGATGGAGCTGGCGAGGCTCGGATGCCTTGAACCAGCTCCTCCAGCGCCTTCGGGCGAAGACCCGACCGCAGGTCCATCCACTGGAAGTCGCGTAGGAGGACGGGGAGCTCCGGCTTCTCGTGCGCTCCTGGAAGAAGGATCGGGATCAAGGGGATCTTCCGATGCACGAACTCTTCGATCAGGGCGCGCATCTCCCGCTCGGCCCACAGACCTAGCCCGGAAGGCCCGAACAGGATCGCGGCCGATCCAGACCGCTGGATCGCGCGCTCGATTGACTCCTGCCAGGGCTGTCCCGGTCGGAGGACCCACTCGTCGAGGAAGACTCGCACGCCGCGGTCGCGCAGAGACTCCGCGAGCTCTCGAACGGACGCCTTGTCGTGATTGTTGTGGCACAGGAAGACGTCGAAGGGTTCCCCCGGTGTTTCGGTCACGCCAACGGTCGCAGTGCCGCGAGGCCGATCGTCGGGCGGCCCGGAGAATGCTTCGTGGAGGAGCCTCGTGGGGATCAGGTAGCTCGTGTCATCCGTCGTGTCGAGAGCGACGACGATCCCGACCGCGCTGTCCTCGTTGGCGTCCCAAACCAACGAGCCGCTGAATCCACGGTCGATTCTCACGCCTCGGGCAGGAGGATCGACTTGCCACCAACCGCCCGCGACCGGTCCAGCGAGGATACTCCCGCGAGAAACCTTTCCCGGAAGGGGGCACCCGAGGACTCTGACCTCGTTGCCCTCTCTTGGTTCTTGGCGCAGCAAGTCGGACCAGGAGGGGCCTTCGGACCAATCGGTCTCCGCCTCCAAGAGACAGATGTCCTGGAAAGCCGCACCGACGAACGTGCGAGCCGGCGGATGCCAGCAGAGGACTCTCGCCACGATCGGTTTGCCCAGATGAAGCGGAAGGATCTGGATGGCGGTCTGCCATGGCGGCTCCTGCTCGTACTCATCCCGGTCGATGGCTCGATTGATTACGTGCGCACAGGTGATCAGCTTCCGGGGTCGGAGCATGGTCCCGAGCCCCACAGGTTTGCCCTTTGTGTCGAGGACGAACGCCGTCCAGTCCTGGGGAAGCTTCGACATCGCGGTCGGTCACCCTAGTCCGGTAGCGCCTCTCCCCACATGAGCCTCACGACCACGTGGGCTTCCGCGGATCCCTTGACCAGGACGCAGTTGCCCTCGCCGGTCAGCTTGAAGCCGAACTCGACTTCCATCCCACGCGGGGCCAACTCCTTGACGGTTTCGATGATGGAGGCCGCCACCGGGCGCATGGCCTCGATCGCCTTCTGGAACGTTTGAGGGGACTTCAGGAGGTCGCCTGCCCCGCTCGCGCGAACCATGCCCCGAGGCTCGTCCACTTCGACGAAGACCTTCTGCTGATTCGATCCCGCGAGGTCGAACTCGACGAGCGCCATGGACTGCTCCTCTCCGTGTGGTGGCCTCCAGACTCGAGGCGCGGAGCGTACCACGCCGCGCTTGGGACGGTGCTGCTCCAGCCGCGCTCGCCAGGGCATCCCGGAGAGAAGGCTCCGGGTCGGGGACGGGCGCCACTCCGAAACAGCCATCATGATCCCCCTGTACTGGCAACGAAGAGGAGGGCTCGCGTCCGTGGCGGACAGGGGACGGGGCAGACTTGGACGACGTGTCTCGCCATCGACGCGGCAACTCCGAGGACACCGTCGGAATCCGCCGGCCGAGATCCACCAAGCCTCGTGGTCGCGGTCTCCGAAAACGCCTGGAGCCCGGCAGGGGGCTGCCGGGCTCCAGGACTCCCAACCTCGTCGAGGTTGGCCGTGTGCAAGCTCGGTTACTCGAGGACGAGGCCGAGCTTCACCGCATCGAGGTTCTTCAGTTCGAGTCCGCCGACATGGGCGACGTCCAGATCCAGTTGGGTTGGAATCAGGGCGCTGTCGAGGACCTTCTCCAAGTTCGCCACGAAGGTGTCCTTCGTAGAGAGGTCGAGCCCCAGGCCCTTCACGACTTCCAGACGCTTCAGCGTGATGGAGAGATCCTGAGGGGCGATGGCGGCGAGGGAGGTCAGAGCCGGGAGGATGAGGGTCAAGCCGAGCATTTCAGTGTCCTTGTCGTGAAGGGGTCTAGAGGTGCATCCGTGCCGTTCGGGTACCCGCGGTGGTCGGGTTCTCGAGGTTCCAGGCCAGGTCGTTCAGCCAGACCGTGACGCCTTCGAGTGAATCGCTGGTGCCGACGAGCTCGATCCAAAGTTCGCCGGAAGGAAGCCACTTCAGCTCCGCCACCCAGGAAGCAGGCCGCGACTCGAGCCAGGCGTTCCACCAGGGGAGGTCTCGCCACGCGCGCGCCTCTGCGGCGGACAGTCGAATCATGAGGTTCATGTTGGTTTGATTACCTCGGTTAGGAGTGTGCGGTATGCACACGTCCGTCCTGTACGCGTCGCGACCGAGTAGGGACACGGCCTTCGGTGCACCGAGTGGGCACGCGGTCCTGGAATCGTGACGCCGGTTCCGCGTGGCCGGCATCCGCCGGCGACGTCGCACGTCGTCGAAGCAGCGCCGCGCCGTACCATCTCCCGTCGAGTGCTCGTCGGAGCGTGCTGTGGGCGACTTCGAAGGAACGCCGCTTGAGCGAGCGCATCCTCTCTTCCACGATGGCCTCGCCATTCGCTTCGAGGAGCACGTAGTGGGGGAACTGCGTGCGGCTTGCGAGTCCCTCATACATCGAAACGCCTGTACCGTGTGAGATCGGCAAGGTGCAGGGACGAGACTGGCGCGCGATGCGAACTCGAAAGGGTGTCCCTTGAGGGCACCCTCGAGTACAGCGCGGTGCCGACCCAAGGCACGCTCTTTCTTCGTGCAGGGAGCTCTTGCTCCGAGGGCGACGGTCTATCTAGACTTCGCCCCGATCAGCGGAGCCTCTGCAGGGAGAAGGAGCAGCAGATGAAGGGACGCAGGCATGGATCGGAGACTCCAGAGGAAGGCCAGTCGAAAGAGAAGAGGCCCACTCCTTCGGAGGACGACTGGCTTGAGGCGGTGCTCGCCGCCTTGCCTGCCCGCTATCCCGAGCTTCTGCTGCGCATTGGCGACGAATGGGTCCGACGGATCGCGGACGCGCCATCGCGAGAGTTCCTGCAGACTTGTCTGGATCGAGGAGGAGAGGCGATCACCGCGCCTCCCGCTGGGGTCGTCCGTATTTGCCGGGCGGCGTTGCTCGAGACCCTGCAGGTGCTGGGGAAGGGGGATCCCGAGAATCCTCTTCTTCGACCGTGCCTCGAGGACGTGCTTGGGTTCCTCCATTCCCGAGACGGAAGAGGGCCTCTCTCGAATTCTTTGGACCCAATGCCTCCCGAACCTGGCGATTCGGGAGGACCATGACCATCATGAGGATCATGGAGGGGGTGGATGGGCCTGGCGAAGGCCGCGCGGCTTTGGCCTGCGACCTTCGGCTACTTTGTTGCGAGTCTTGGGACGCTAGGCTCTGGCTGCGTGGCCTGCTCTCCGTAGGTCTTCCCGAATCCGCGACCCGCTTGGAAGCTGAACCAGTCCCATGAAGAAACACGACCTTGAGCAGTCCGCCCCAGTCGAACAAGAGCATCTCGACAAGCGTGTCCTGATCTTCGCGCGCTTGATCGCCAAACTGCGCGCCCGCAAGAAGCCGACTTGGATGACGAGGGCGCGAAAAAGCGAACTGCCGATGCATCACGCACCAGTTCAACCCGGAGTACGCGTCAGAGATCGGTAACGGCGCTGAAAGTTCTCGCTGAGCCCTGGCTCGGGGAGCATCCTTGGCTAGAAGAGCGGCCGAGGTCCTACGCCAGCCTCGCTGGATTCTGCGCGGATCTCTGCCCCATCTCCTCCGATCCGAGTGCAGAGCAGTGTCCCCTCGAGACCTGCAAGTGCCGGAGTTCCCTATGAACGACGAGAATCCTCCTTGGACCTCGGCCGCGTTGTACTCTTCGGACATCCGCGCCGATCTGCTTCTCGCGACCGAGTGCTGGCGCGCACCAGCCCCTGATCTGAGGGCTGTAGCGAACCGCGCTCTCGAACGGCTGAGCTGGACGTTCGTCTTTAAGGTGCTGCGGGTCAAGCACATGGAACCGAGCCACGACCATATCCATCGCTTCCAGGTCGGCGTCGTTTCCGAGGCGATCGACTGGCTCAAGGACCAGACCGCGCCCACTCCTGACGACCTTCGGGTGCAGCTGAATCGTTCCACCAATCGCCTCTGCCAGGCTGAGTACCGGCACCCCGAGGTATCGGGGGACGACCGAGCCGACGATAGCAGGCCGTCCTACTGGGACTCGGTCGAGTCCACCGCACCCCTTCCGGAGGAGATCGCCTCCTCGCACGAGATCGCTCACCGCTTGCTCTGGGTGTGGGACGAAGCCGTGGCCCACCTGTCCAGGAGCCACCCCCGCTATGGCGGAGCATGGAAGGCGTTCGAAGCGAGGCCTGAGGGGCGCAGGCCTAACAAGCGCGCAGTTCGCGCGATACGCGAAGCCCTCGTCTGGGTGCTCGATCGCGAGGTCAACCGTCTCGGGCGCGCACATCCTGACGCTGAGCTCTTCGATGTCCTGCTGCGCTACTTCAGGGGTGACGAGCACAAGCGGGGAGTAACCCGGTGGATTCAGGTCCTTGTCGACTACCTCCATGAGCAGGAGGCCGCGCACGAGGAGGTCGAGGCCGGGGCAGGTCCGAGCTAGCCTCCCGACGGACCGCGCGCCGCGGGCATCGGGCGCAGCGTCTCGGCCAGGGCGTGCCCCGCCGCCGCGTTCCCGTGCGCGTTCCAGTGCGTGTCCGCGAGGTGGTAGAGATGCCGGCGGCCGTTGGAGAGCGGCTCGACCGCGCGCAGGATCGGCAGGAGATCCAGGACGGGGATGCCCCGCGAGTCGCAGAACTCCCGCACGAGCCGCTGGGGCCGGTCCCGCTCGAGCGCCGTCTCGTTCCTGCTCGCGATCGCGCGCCACAGGGCGTCCTCCGCCTGGAACTCGTCGGGGATGAGCAGGATGTCCGGCTCCATGGGCAGGGCCTCGGACTGGATCAACTCGCGATACTCCGGCGGTCCGATCGCCGGCACTCCCAGGTTGTAGACCGTCACGTCCCCGAGCTCGCGCTCGGCGATCGAGGTGTAGTGGAGCGGGAGGGGGACCATGCCCACGCCGAAGGAGTCGCCGATCACCACGACGAGCGCCTTCGATTCCCCGGGAGCCGGCGGCTCCTCGTGGTAGTCGCCGCGCGAGTTCACGCGGTGGCCGAGACGCGCAGAGGAATCCGCCGGCTCCCGAGCGGCGGCCGCCCGCTGCGGGCTCAAGCGCAGCGCCCCATCCAGCCGAAGGGAATGATCCCGTCGAGCTCGCGCTCGACGCCCCCCCATCCCGAGAGGAGCCATGGTGTCCCCTGCTCCCAAAAGCTTCCGTTGCGGAAGTCTCTTTCTTGCGTTCTTCGCCGCCGCGTGCTCGAGCAACTCCAGTCCCGGCGGGCTGACGATCACGAGTCAGCCGCCGACCCGAGCCACGATCCGCGAGCCGTACCTCTACCAGGTCGTGGCCAAGAACGCCCTGGGCGCTTCGGCCTTCGTCCTGACGAACGCACCCGCGGCGATGACCATCGACCCGGACGGCCTGGTCTCGTGGCTGCCGGCCTATCCCGACCTCGGAACGCATCCGGTCGAGATCGAGGTCTCCGACGCGAAGGTCAGGCGCCGCCAGTCGTTCTCGCTGCGCGTCGACCAGGGTCTCCTGCTCGGTACGGGTCTCTCCTGGCTGGGCCACACCGGCTCGGGCACGCCCCTGGACTACGTCGACCACGTGTCGGGCCACGACCCCTGGGGCAGCGTCATCGCGTTCCAAACAGCCTGGCGCGACCCCGGCGACCGGATGAGCGAGATCCCGGGCCTCGCCTCGACCGCGATGGTCGACGCGAGGACGTACGGCTTCACTCCGACGGTCGGCATCGGCTGGACCGACGGCCAGGGCAACCCCGACCTGACTAGCGATTCCGAGCCCGCGAACAATTCCTGGTCGAACCAGGAGACGCGGGCGGAGTTCCTGCAGATGGCCGGCGACTTCGCGGCCCTGTACCAGCCTCCCTATCTCTTCCTGGGGAACGAGACCAACGTCTACTACGCGACCCACACGGCGGCGGAATGGGCCGATTGGATCAGCGAGTTCGAGGCCTGCTACGACGCGATCCACGCCGTGAGCCGGGACACGCTGGTGTTCACGGTGTTCCAGCTCGAGTTCATGAAGGGCCTGGGAGCCAAGACGGGCAGCGCTCCACCCGCGAGCTGGGACCTGATCGCGGATCACGACGCGAGCGGCAAGATCGATGCGATCGGCTTCACCACCTATCCGTACCTCGAGTACGACACGGTGGCCTACATGCCCCCCGGCTACTACCAGGAGATCGCGAGCTACTGGACGGGCCCGGTGGTGTTCTCGGAAATCGGCTGGATCGCCGCGGACAGCGGGCCCTACCTGGGATCGGAGAGCGAGCAAGTCGCCTTCCTGGACGCATTCTTCGACGGGACCCAGGACCTGGACCTCGTCGACGCCAACTGGCTGTTCCTGCACGACTGGGATCAGCAGGCTCTGGTCCCGGCCTTCGCGAACATCGGCCTGCGCGACAACCTCGCGTCGTTCGTCAGGCTCGCGGACGCCAGTTGGCAGGCGCAGGTCGCCCTGCGCGAAGGACGCCCGCGGGCGTTCGCCTGGAGGAAGCGGCTCCCCAACCAGCCACAACGGGCGCAGCGTTGAAAGGGGGATTCCCGACGTAGGATGCTCGTCGGAGCTGCCGCGATGGACGCCGCGACGCCCTCGAACGGATCGAACGCCGATCGCCAGCGCCCTTCCCGATGACGCTCGAGCCAGTCTCTAGGGCTTCCGATCGCCCGCCGGGGTCAACGGGAAGAGGACGAGCGTGTAGCGCGGCGGCCCGAGCGCTGCTTCCTGCGTGACGATCGGGCCCCACGTCCCGTCGACGAAGTCCTGGGTCGGGGCGAAGCGCTCCTGGTAGTCGAGCTCGCCGTTCCCGAGCAGGTCGGGCGCGGTGATCTCGGTCGCTCCGATCGCCAGCAGGAATCGCCCCTGCGCCGGCGCGTTCGGCCGCAGGTGGACGGAGAAGAGGCACTGCGAGCCCGCCGTCTCGGGGTGCCAGTCGAAGAACGCGCTCGGATCCCAGTCGTACACCGACTCCTGGTAATCCTTCGGCCGCGGGTCGTCGAAGATCGGCAGGTGCTGCGTGCGGAAGAGCGAGTCGATCGATCCACCGACGGGGCGGACGGCCACCTGTTGCTGCTCGAAGAACGGCAGCTTCAGGTTCGCGTAGGGCAGCGTGTCGAGCAGCGGCGGGTTCAGGCCCAGATACGTGAACCCGCGGATGAACAGGTACTTGTCGCCGCCGCGGTTCTGCGCGTCCTCGAGGTACTGCCTCTTCGGCGGCGGCAGGTAATGGGGCGTCAGGCAGAGCATGTCGACGTGCCCCCAGCGCGTGACCTTCTGTCCGCCGATGGTGGGGCGCCAGCTCGGTGCGATGTCCACGTCGTAGCGCGGGTCGCCCCACGGATCGCCGGGGATCCCCGGGCTCCAGCCGGCGAGGAGCGCCTGGTTCACGAGCCCGCTCGGGCCCGTGCCGGCCTTCCACAGGAACGCCACGCGCTCGAGGGCCTTCGCCATCGAGCGGATGTTCGGGGCGTAGCCCGCGTAGTCGAAGGACGAGGGGTCCTCGAAGAGCGGGTGCCGCGGGTCGGTTCCGAACGAGGCCTGCTCGGGCGTGAGCGCGGCGTTCTCCGCTTCCTCGGCCAGCTCGTCGAGGTAGTGCGAGCGCAGGAGCACGCCGTAGACCGTCGCCTGCGAGAACACGTGCGCCACGAAGTCGTAGCTCGGATTCGGTTGGTCCTGCTCGTCGTGCGTCCGGTACTCGTCGATCCACTGGAGGAGTAGCTGGGCCTGCGCGCTCGTCCCGAGGGGCGCCTGACCGGCGGCGAGCTTGAAGAACGGCCACATCCAGTGCATCCAGACGTCCTGCTTGTCGGTCGCGGCCTTCTCGCTCGCGAGCTGCGAGAGCAGGACGGGTGGGCGCAGGAGTTCCTCGGCCCGCACCTGCCTCCAGCTCGAGATCGTGGTCTGGGAGACCATGTAGGCCGGATAGCTCGCGAGGTCCGCTTCGTCGAAGAGGTAGGGCTCCACCTCGTCGGGCGTGACGTTGTCGTTGATCCACGCCTGGGGGGACATGGACACGTCCACCGGCCCGATGCTCGGGAGGTCGCTCACGGGATGGAAGCCCTTCCAGCGCCAGTCGAGCCGCGAGCCGTCGAGGATCGCCTGCTCGTCGTAGTTGGCGGGCGGGACCTCGCTCCCCTGGATCGGGATGCGCGCCATGTAGAGGTAGCGGAAGCTCCCGGCGCGGTCCGCGACCATCAGGTTGCTCCCGTTGCCGTACACGAGCAAGCCGCCCGCGAGCACGGCGTCCACGTCGCTCTTCGCGTTGCGCGCGCAGCCGAAGCGCAGGACGTACTCCCACGGGCTGCGCTCGTAGGAGAAGGCCGCCTGCTCGAACCGGACCACGCCGCCCGGCACGGGCGGATCCGCCGTGAGCGGGACGACGGGATAGCGGTCGAAGCCGAGCGCGGGGTTCTCCGCGGGATGGCGCGGAACGTAGTAGCGCGTGTCGAGGTAGGAGCTCGTCGCGCCGGAGAGCGGGTCGAAGTAGGGGACGAGCTCCTCGACCTTCTCGAGCGCCACCTCGTCGGTGAAGCCCGGACCGGTGAAGGTGAAGCGCAGGTCCTCGGGATCGGGGGACGGCTCGAGCGTCGCCTGCCAATTGTTGTGGGCCACGGGTGCGCCCGCGGGCGCCGTCACGAGCCAGGAAACGGAGTCGTTGAAGCCCTCGAAGACGCCCGGGATCCCCGGCATGCAGAGCCCCGTCGCTTCGTAGTGGTCGCCGGCGATCTGGACCAGGTAGGGCCGGACGTGGAGCTCGTTCAGGGCCACGTGGTTGTCGCACAGGGAGAGCGCCCCGCCGGTCGTCGCCGAGAGGCCGACGAGCCAGCCGTTCGAGAACTTCGTGGACTGGCTGAAGGACCGCACCCCGAGCGAGGGGAGCGGCGCGGGCGCGACCGGAAGCGGCGGGTCGGGCTCGTCGTCGGGGAGCACGTCGAGCTCGACCGGGTTCCCGTGCAGGAGGAAGAACGAGTTGAGCGCCGCGCCGAAGCGCAGCACGTGGTCGGCCGTGATCGGGAGATCCTCGTCGAAGAGCCGCTCGAGGACGCGCTGCATCTGCTGCGGGACCGTCGGGTCGTTCCAGGAGCCGAAGGGCGAGAAGGCCTGGTTCATGTAGTCGGGGACGGGATCGATCGGCGCCTCGAGCGCCGCGCCGAGCAGGGCGGCGAAGCGCGGCGAGTTCGCAGGACCGGCCGGCTCCCGCCACCACGCTCGGCCCGCCTCGATCCCGCGCACGTAGGCCTGGATCAGCGGCAGGAGCTGCGCGGCGGCGAGCTCCTGTCGGTGTCGCGCCGCGACGGCCGGCACGTCCCACAGACGGATCAGCCGGTCCTCGTCGAGGTAGCTCTCGCCCGCGATCTCCGCCATCCGGCCGCTGTGGAGCCAGAGCAGGTTCAACGTGCCGACCGGGAACTCCAGCATGTGATGGAAGCCGAGGCCGTAGAACGCCGCCTCGTCGGTGTCCCCGAAGACGTGGGGGATCATGCGCGCGTCGTAGTAGATGCGTGCCTTCTCCTTTCCGAGGTTCGCGGCCTTCTGGGCCGAGAGAGGCGGGGCGAAGAGCGAGAGCGCCGCGGCGGCGATGCCGGCGAGCGGCCAGCGCCTGCGCGTCCTCAAGAGAGCGGGACCGTTCGCCTGCACGTGTTCGCGCACCATCGGTTCCTCCTTCTTCGGCGCAGCGCTTCCTGCGCTGGCTGCTCGACGGTCCAGATTAGCGAGCCTCTACCGGTCCGGTAACGAGAGCGACGGAGGAAGCAAGACGATTCTCGGGAGGCGCGCTGCAACCTCGGCCGCGTGGGGCGGTCTGCGTCCATGGGGGGGGCGACCCATGGAACGAACCCGAGCCAGGGGCTCGAGAAGAGGAACGACTTGACCCCGTCACGCCGTCGGATCGACGAACGCTATCCGGAGCTCGTCCGGGAGCTCTCCACCCTGCTGGACGCCGCGCGCCGCGCCGCGGCTCGCGCGGTGAACACGGTCATGACGGCCACCTACTGGGAGGTCGGCCGAAGGATCGTGGAGCACGAGCAGGCAGGATCCCCCAGGGCCGAGTACGGCAAGAGCCTGATCTCCCGCCTTTCTGCCGACCTGACGAAGCGCTTCGGCCGTGGTTTCGGACCGGTGAACCTCAGCCAGATGAAGAGGTTCTATCTGACCTGGGGTCCGGGGGCGATTCTTCAGACGTCGTCTGAAGAATCCAGGTCCCAGCCGGGGACGTCGGCCCGCTTCCCCTTGCCTTGGTCGCACTACGTACGCCTCCTGTCCGTCGAGAACCCCCTCGCCCGGCGCTTCTACGAGGCCGAAGCTCTGCGCGGCGGATGGACGGTGCGGCAGCTCGCTCGCCAGATCGGCAGCCAGTTCTACGAGCGTGCCGCCCTCTCTCGGAACAAGGCCAAGATGCTCGCGACGGGCGCCGAGCCCCGGCCCGAGGACGTCGTCGACGCGAACGAGGAGATCCGAAGCCCTCTCGTGCTCGAGTTCCTCGGCCTCAAGGACGAGTACTCCGAGAGCGAGCTCGAAGAGGCGCTGATCCGCCACCTCGAGACCTTCCTGCTCGAGCTCGGCGGCGACTTCGCCTTCGTCGGACGCCAACGACGGCTGCGGCTGGACGACGCCTGGTACCGCATGGACCTCGTCTTCTTCCACCGGGCGCTGCGCTGCCTCGTCATCGTCGACCTGAAGCTCGACCCGCTGACGCCCGGCGACGTCGGCCAGATGCACGTGTACTGCAACTACGCGCGCGTCCAGTGGACCCGGCCGGGCGAGAACCCGCCGGTCGGCATCATCCTGTGCGCGCAGGAGGGAGCGGAGCTCGCCCGCTACGCGCTCGAGGGCCTGCCGAGCGAGATGCTCGTGCGCGAATACCTCACGGTCTTGCCGGAGGAGCGAGTGCTCGCCGAGGAGCTCGCGCGCACCCGCCGGCTCCTCGAGGAGAGAAGAGCGTAGACTCGTGGCGGAGGCTCTCCGTGCCCGATCCTGCGCTCTCGCCCTCGAACATCTATCCGACCCTCTCCTACGACGACGCTCCCGCGGCGATCGAGTGGCTCTGCCGCGCCTTTGGCCTCACGAAGCGGCTGGTGGTGCCCGGTCCCGATGGCACGGTCATGCACTCCGAGCTCAGCCTCGGCCCCGGCGTGATCATGGTGAGCTCCTCGAGGCCCGACAAGGGACGCGTCAGCCCGCGCAGCCTGCCGGCGGTCCACCAGGCGCTGTGCGTCCGGATCGACGATCCCGACGCGCACTACGTGCGCGCGAAAGCGGCCGGCGCCGCGATCCTCCAGGAGTTGCGCGACGAGGAGTACGGCTCGCGCGGGTACATGGCCAAGGACCCGGAGGGCAACCACTGGTACTTCGGGACGTATCGACCGGGCGCGTACTGGGGAGACGGGCCACAACGCGACGGGACTCCGGCGATCGATCCCGTGATCCTCAAGAGCTTCGAGACGCCCGACGAAGTGCGCGACATGCCCCTCGGTCGCTTCGAGCTCGCCCGCCTCGGCGGAATGACCCTCGGTCGCGCGACCTACCAGCCGGGCTGGAAGTGGTCCGTCCACGTCGGTCCCGCCGTGGGCGCGCAGCGATGCACGGTGGAGCACGTCGGGCTCGTGCTCGCCGGCCGAGCGACCGCGGCGTTCGAGGACGGGAGCGTCGTCGAGCTGTGCGCGGGGAGTCTCTTCCACGTCCCGGCCCGGCCGCACGACAGCTGGGTCGTAGGGGACGAGCCCTACGTGTCGCTGCACTTCCTCGGTGCCGAGCGCTACGCGACCTGAGGCAGGGACGATGCTGTACATGATCGTCGAGCGCTTCCGGAACGGCGATGCCGTGCCCGCGTACCGGCGTTTCCGCGATCGTGGACGGCTGGCCCCGGAAGGATTGAGGTATGTCTCGAGCTGGGTCACGACGGACCTGAAGGCGTGCTACCAGTTAATGGAGTGCGACGATCCCCGCCTGCTCGAGCTCTGGATCGCGCAGTGGAGCGATCTGGTCGACTTCGAGGTCCTCTCCGTGATCCCGTCGGCCGACGCCGCCGCGAGGATCGCGCCTGCGCTGTAGAACCCCCGCTCGGTCGCGCTCCCAGGAGGGACGTTCCGCGCACGACGCCGAGGAGACACCTCGTTCGGCGAGGTTGTGTGGCAACATGTCGGCCGGCCGCGAAGGAGGAACCGCCATGATCATCGGCGCGCATTCGATCGTTCACAGCAAGCGCCCCCAAGCCGACCGCAAGGCGAGGAAGCGCTGACCCAGACCCTGCTCGAACGCAAGTGACGGCGGCGGCAGGGCCGCCCTTCGAGGAACTCCCATGAAACGTAGTCGACCCCGCAGCGCCTCCCGTGCGACGCCCGCGAGAGAGCTCGCCGGGTTCATCGCCAAGTTCGACCCGCAGATCGCGCGGCTGCTGCGCTCCGCGCGCGGCGTCCTGCGCAAGCGGTTCCCGACCGCGGTCGAGCTCGTCTACGACAACTACAACGCGCTCGCGATCGGCTGGGCGCCGAACGAGCGGGCGTCCGAGGTGATCGTGTCGCTGGCCGGCTTCGCCCGCGGCGTGTGCCTGTACTTCACGCACGGGAAGAAGCTCTCGGATCCAAAGAGGCTCCTGCAGGGGAGCGGCAACCAGGGGCGCTTCCTGCGGCTCGAGAACGCGGCGCAGCTCGCGGAACCGGCGGTCGAGGCGCTCCTGCGCGCGGCCGTCCGGCAGGGAAAGACGCCGCTGCCCGCGACGGGACGGGGGTACACGGTGATCAAGTCGATCTCGGCGAAGCAACGGCCGCGACGCCCGGCGTGACCCTCGAGTCGAAAAGGCTTCGTCATGCGCCGGAGCGCGCCGGGCTCGAGCGCGCGGAAGTTGCTAGGGTATGAGGTGCCTTCGCCCAACGCTGCGTCCGCGAGGGCATCCGACTTCCTGGCATCCCGTTCGACCGAACGTTCCAACCCGACCATGATCCGCCGCTCTTCGCTCGCGTTCCTCGCCGTCCTCTCGGCTTCCTGTTCGTCGATGGGAGAAAGGGGAGGAGGCGTGAGCATGCCGCGCAACGATGCCTCGCCCGCGCCCCCTGCCGTCGCCCCCGCCGTTTTGCAGGGCGCCTTCGAGAAGATCGGCCTCCTCGCGCCGAGCTCCTTCGCGGCGCTCTCGATCTGGCCCGAGCAGTACTCGGGCGGCCTGCTCGTGCTCGAGGCGCTCCCGCACGGATCCAGCGTGGGCGAGGGCGACGTGGTGGCGGTGCTCGACACGCGCGCGATCGACGAGGAGATCCACCGTTTCGAGCTCGAGGCGCAGTCCGCCGCGATTCGCCACCGAGGCGTGGTCGAGAAGAACCGGCTCGACCAGGAAGCGGCCCGGTCGCAGCTCGAGCTCGCGCGGGCGGGCCTGGCGCGCGCGCAACGTTCCCTGGAAGGCTGGAAGAAGAACGAGCTCGCCTTCCAGGAGCGCGAGGACGAGATCTCCAAGCGCTGGGAGCAGGCGAACGTCGAGGACCAGACCGACGAGCTCGACCAGCTCCAGAAGATGTACGCGGCCGACGCCCTGGTCGATGCGACCGAGGACATCGTGATCAAGCGCTCGGAGCGCCAGCTCGACCTCACCCTGAAGTCGAACCAGCTCTCGCGCGACCGCAGCCGGCATCGCAAGGAGCTCGACCTCGCGCTCCAGACCGAGCAGAGGGAAGAGCAAGTGGCAAAGCAGGCCGAGGATGTCGCGCGCCTGGTCCGCCAGCAGGCGCTCGACGCAGAGGCCCGAGCAGACGCGGAGCAGCGTTCGGCCGAGGCGCTCGCGGACCAGGACGAGAAGCTCGCGCGCCTGCGGCGCGATCGGGAGCGGCTCGTCCTGCGCGCGCCGCGCGGGGGCGTCCTGCTCCACGGCGCGTCGAAGGACTACCGACCGGGCCGGACGCCCGTCCGTCATGACCGCGGCGGCCAGCTCGCGTTCCACCAGGATCTCTTCCTGATCGCCGATCCCGAACCGACGGCCGTCGCGCTCGTCGTGAACGACGGCGAGGCGGCGCAGCTTCCGCAAGGCGCGAGCGTGCGCGTCGAGACGCTCGGACTCGTGCAGGCGAGCGGGCGAGGCACCGTGCAGGTCGCTTCCTGCCCGAGCTCGAGCTCGGCGAGCGAAGCGAACTACACGGCCGACGTGGTGCTCGAGCAGGGTCTCGCGGGCGCCGCGTACGGATCGCGCGCCAAGGTCGTGGTCGAGACGCCCGAGGCCGCCCCCGAGGCCGAAGGGTGAGGGGCGAAGGGTGAGCGCTCGCAGAGTGATCGGCGCGCTCGTCCTGGCCGCGCTTCCCTCGTGCGGGCCGGACTCCGCGCCCGCGACGGTTCGATCTCCCCTGCAGGAGTCCGCGCAGGAGTCTGCGGAATCGGCACAGACGTCCCGGCAAGAACCTGCGAGTTCGGCGCAGGATCCCGCAGAGAAGCCCGCGGAACCGGCGCAGCCGTCCGGGCAGGAACCGCAGGAGCCGCAAGATCCATCCGGGGAGCCTGTGTGGACGCGCGCCGCGCGGGTCGGCGTCGGAGAGGCCGTGCAGGGCGCCGTCGCCTGGCTCGTCGCGAACCAGAACGCCGATGGGTCGTGGGGCTCACACGCATCGTCGCGGCCGTACGAAGTGCTTGCGTCGATCCCGGGTTCCCAGGAGGCCTTCCGGGTCGCGACGAGCGCGCTGTGCGTGATGGCGTTGCGCGACGCCGGCTCGAAGCGCCCGGAGGTCGCGAGCGCGATCGAGAAGGGCCTCGACTTCCTGCTCGCCGACTTCGACGTGAAGCGCCAGAGCGGCATGGAGCACTACAACGTGTGGACCTTCGGCTATGCCCTGCAATGCTTCGGGGAGGAGGTCGGGCGCGCTCCTGATGGACCGCGCGCCTCGGCGCTGCGCCGCGCGGGCGCAAAGATCGTGGAGCGCCTCGGGCAGTACCAGACGCTCGACGGCGGCTGGGGCTACCTGAGCCTCTCGGGGGTCGCGACGTTCCAGCCCTCGGACACGTCGATGAGCTTCACGACTGCGACGATCCTGCTCGGCGCCGAACGCGCGCAGGAGAACGCGATCCAGATCCCCCAGGCCATGATCGGGCGCGCGGTCGACCACATCCGGCGCTCGCGGCTCTCGGACGACGCGTTCCTGTACGGCGAGTACCTGAAGTACCGGCCGCGCATGGGGGTCAACGAGACCTACGGCTCGGCCTGCCGTACGCCGCTGTGCCTGCTCGTCCTCGACGCCTTCGGCGACGAGGTCTCGCCCGAGACCTACGCGAAGAGCCTGGAGAACCTGCTCGTGCGCTCCGCGGACTACCAGAAGGCGGCCGTGCGCCGTCCGATCCCGCACGAGTCCTGGTACCACGTCTCGGGCTACTTCTATCTCTACGGACACGCCTACGCGGCCTACGTACTCGAGAAGCTCGACCGGAAGACGCAGCAGCGCTTCTGGCCGCTGCTCGTCGACGCCGTCGAGTATTGCCGCGAGCCCGACGGCTCGTTCTGGGACTACCCGCTCTACAGCTACCACAAGCCGTACGGGACGGCGTTCGCGCTGATCGCGCTCGCGCGGGCGCAACGCTTCGGCTTGAAGTAGCGTGCGGCGAGCGACGAGCGTCCCTGCGCGGAGGAGCAGGTCATGAGCGAGGCCGGGGTTCTGGCCTCGCGTCGCGCGGAAGGTTGCTGCGTTTGGCGCAGCATGGGAACGCGCCCGACACGGGACCACGGAGGGAGAGCGCAATGCCCGAGCGATCGCTGACGCTGCGCGAATCGGTCCAGGTGCTCGGCAAGCACCATGGGCCGCCGAAGCCCCTGCCGATCGCCGACCCCTTCGAGCTCGTCCTGTGGGAGAACGTGGCCTACCTCGCGCCGCCCGCGCGCCGTCGAGAGGCCTTCGGAGAGCTCAAGCGCACGATCGGCACCACGCCGGCAGCGATCCTGGCCGCCAGGCCGCAGGTGCTCCAGCGCATCGCCGCCCGCGGCATCCTGGCGGGCACCTCCGCGGAGAAGCTGCGCGAGTGCGCGGAGATCGCGGTCGAGAAGTTCGGCGGCGATCTCGCAGCCGTGGTCCGGGGACCGACCGACGCCGCCAAGCGCGCGCTGCGGTCCTTCCCCGGCATCGGCGAGCCGGGGGCGGAGAAGATCCTGCTCTTCAGTGGTCGAGCAGCCCTGCTCGCGCCGGACTCGAACGCGCTGCGCGTGCTCGTTCGGCTCGGACTCGTCCGCGAGGAGAAGTCCTACGCGCGCACCTACGCCGCGAGCCGCGAGGTCGCGAAGACCCTGCCCGCGGACCCGCGCGCGATGCAGAGGGCTCACCTGCTCCTCCAGCTCCACGGCCAGACCTTGTGCAAGCGCAGCGCTCCCTCGTGCGACGAGTGTCCGCTCGAGCTCCGGTGCGCCTATGCCAAGGCGAGCGCGGGCGGCGCAGCGAGTTCCGGCGCGGCGCAGGAGCCTCCTCGGCCCGCGAAGCCGCGGCGGACGGCGGCCAACCAGCCGGCGCCCCGCAAACGCCCGGCCCCCGGTCGCGACGACCCGTAGGTCAGCGCTCGCAGGAGGTGGTCCTTGGCCATGGAGCGACCCACTGTTCCCGCTGCGCGAGATTCGCTCGACGCTGTCGAGCGAATCCTCCGGAGGCATCGCTGATCTGCAAGTACCGTCCTCGGGATCCATTCCTCAGGATGAGATTCGCCAGACACCGTCTGGCAAATCATATGGCCATGGCGAGATTCAGCAGACGCTGTCTGCCAAATGCGGTGCCGGGACATCGGATAGGATGTTCTCCGTGCGCGACCCGCCCCCGGATCTCGGACGACTCTTCCAGCAGCTCGCGGCGCAAGAGGGTGGCATCCGACCCGTGGCTCTGCCGCGGGCGTACCTGCGGGCGCTCCAGGAGATCGAGGACCTTCCGTGCAACCAGCCGGGCCAGGACAAGTCTTGGGTGCTGCGCGCCGAGCGACGCGAGCGCGACATCCTCGAGGATTCGCAGCGTCTGACCTGATCCGTCACATGGAGCCCGAAGGAGTTCTCCTGCGTGCTCTGAACGAGCGCGGAGTCCGCTTCATCGCCATCGGCGTCCGGGGGGGCAACCTCTACGCCAAGAGCGCTCTCCCCGGTCTGTGTCGCGGGCCTCGACCGGTTCAGTAGAAGAGCACGAACCGGCCGCCGGGGAGCGCGACGGCCTGCACGAGGCTCCAGGTCGGGACGCCGTCGCGGCGGCCGGACGCGCCGTCGACGGGCCGGCCGTCGGGATCGTAGAGCTGCCAAGCGAGCGCGCCGCCCTTCGCCCAGCCCATGCCCTCGGTCCAGGCGAGCAGGGTCGAGCCGTCGGCGACGCAGGCGATCGACGGGTGCTTGCGCTCGCCCGGGTCCCCGGGCGCGTCGCGGAGCTCGAGCTCCGCGTCGCCGAGCGACGCGAAGCGGATCTGGCCCGACGATTCGAAGGCTCCGAGGACGCCGCGCGGCCCGCGCGCGAGCGAGTACGTGCTCATCACTCACGTCGGCACGCGCCATTCGTCGACGAGCTCGGCGCGGAACGAGCCGCCGGGCTCGCCGGCGAGGAGGAGCGTCGTGTCGCGGCGGTCGCCGTCGAAGGCGGTGCGATAGAGGATCGCGACGCCGCCCTTCTCGGTCGCCGCCGCGCCGAGGCCGCAGCACGGGCACACGCCCCGGCCCTTCTCGCTCGCGGCGCTCTCGCGCTCGAACGTCGCGCCGTCGTCCTTCGAGCGCGCGACGAACACGCGCCGGTCGACCTCGCCCTTTCCGCCGTCGGGCGCGTGCCACGCGACCCACACGTTGCCCGCGCCGTCCGCCGCGACCGCGCCGCCCCCGTCGAGGCCGTGGTGCTTGCCCGCGAGGTCGCGCTCGGGCTCGAACCTCGTCCCCGAGTCGTGGAGCCGAGTGTAGAGCATCCCGGTTTCCTTCTTGCCGCGCGGGGTCCCGTTCCACGCGACGTGGACGCGACCTCCGCGGCCGAGCGCGATCTGCGCCCCGCGCACGTTGCCGATCGCGGTCGCGCTCTTCGCCTCGGAGTTGACGCGGATCGGCTCGGTGAACGTCCTGCCGCCGTCGCTCGAGCGGACGTATTCGAGCTCGCCCGCCGCAGCGTCGCCGCGGAAGTACACGAGATGCAGCACGCCCGCCTCGTCGACGGCCGCGCGCGGCTGGATGCCGTCGGCCGGAGTGCGGTGCAGCTCGACCTTCGATTGCGGAACCTGCGCCAAGGCGAGGGTCAGGAGCATCGGGATCATGGCCGGCACAGAGTAGCGCGCACGGGAAGAGAGAGCCTTCCCTCTCTCCCGGAGGTCCGGTGGCGCTGGCACCGGGGCGATGCTCACAGGCTAGACAAGGAGGGGCGCGCGGGTACGGACTCGTGCGGTGAGCGCGGGCGCCAGACTTGGTACCCTCGGCAAGAGGACCGCTCTTGCCAGGGAGTGCAGACACGGGCTCTTGCGGCTCATGCCGAGGGGATAGGGATGCAGCAGGTAACTCTTGGGATTCAGGACGAAAGCACAGGGCAGGTCTCTAGGGTGAGTGGTGTTCTTGAGGCCCACGAGGTGGAGCTACTTGATGAGTTCGTGAGGCTCTCCGAACGAGCCTCCTCATCAACGTGGGTGCTGGAGGGATGTCCCGCCCAGCTCAATGTGAACTGGAGAGAGGGGCAGCAACTCGAAGTCAAGGCGGAACTGCCGGATTGGGAAAAGGTGCAGTCGTTCCTTCTTCGATTTCGGCCCTTCATTCTTGAACGTGAGCGGACCTACTTTCCTAAAGTTGCGAATTTGATTGCTCGCCGGCTGCAGAGTCCAGCTGTAGATCGAGTGCTCGCACCAATGCGAGACTACTTCATGGGCAAGTCGCTGCAGTCCAGGATCATTGTCCGGTCGAATGCTGTCGTTCTGAACTCGCCAGACACGCTCGACAAGTGGCTGAACGCCTACGAGTTCCATCAGGACCAGGGCAAGCGTGCGTGGCTCGAAACGCTGCACAAGATCATGCCTCTGGAGTCGACCCGAGTGTTCTTTCTAGTGCTCCTCACCGACCGGCTGAAGGCGGTCCTTCAACTGGCTGGAGTAATCAGAGTGCTTCTTGGTCAAGTGAACGAAGTGAAGATTCGTGTCAAGCGTCATGGCGCATGACATGGCGCAGGGGCGGACGGAACCTCACATGTCGCACCCTTGAACGCGGGCACCGCTGTCACCGGCCAATCCGGGGCGAAGCTACGGAGGTCCGAGCTCGACGAGCGGCGCGCCTTCGCTGACCTCTCCGCCGTCGGCGACAAGCACGCGAACGATCTTCGCACGCTGGGGGAGCGACGCGCCTGGCACGTACACGAGGTGCGTGAAGGTCTTCATCACCTCCACTAGGCCGAGCGTCGTTCCGACATGGATCACGTCTCCCGGCTTCACGAACGGGGGATCCTGCGGCGACGGGCGGTGCCAGAAGCGCCCGCTGTAGGGGGCACGGAAGACGAGTCCCGATCCCTCTGTGTCCGTCTTGGCCCCAGTGGCTCGAGAGCTCGGCTTCGATCCTGACGCTCCTCGAGTTCGCGATCCGCGCGCGTCCTTCGCGCTCGGCGCTCCGTCCGGACCGGGATCTGCGCCCGCGTCCGCCTCGAGCGGCTCGAGCTCGTAGAGCACCGTCCCGTACCCGACTGGCTCGTGCACGCGCTTCGGCCGGTCGGACGCGATCCGGCCGCTCACTCCGCTCGGGGCGACGAGCGCGAGGGCACGGCCGAGGCTCTCGAGCACGCCCGCCTCGGCGCCGGGGTAGAGGAGTGCGCCCTTGGGGAGCGCGTGCGTGAACGTGCCGACCTCGGGGGAGCGCAGGAGGATCCTCGCGCCCTTCTCCTCGGAGCGTTCGAGCAGGAGTTCGAGCTGGGTGGTCATCGGGACCCCGCGGAGCGTGCGGTCATCGCTTTGCCTTGAGCTCGACTCGTGGCCGATCGGGGGGGCTTGCCGACGAGGATCATCCTTGCGGTGAGCTCGACCACGTCCATCGTCACGCTTCGAGCCGTTCGGCAAGCCCGTCGAGCCGCTTCGCCCAGAAGGTCTTCATGCGCGTGGCGCTCTTCTTGTCCGGGAGCTTCGAATGCTGGACGTGTGCCATGCTCTTCGCCTTGCCCTTGGCGAAGAGGTTCACGTCGACATCCGTGCGTCCGTCCTTCCAGGTGCAGCGCAGCGACTTGTTCTTCGTGTGCTTGCGCACGGTGATCGGCTCGGGGAGCCAGCGCTTGCGCAGCTTCGGATCCGCGAAGGCCGCGAAGAGCTCCGCCACCGGTACGCCGACCGTGCGGCTGCCGCCCACCTGATAGCCCCTCGCGGTCTCGTACTTGTCGCGCAGCCCGCGCGCTTGCTCGTAGCCGACGGTGACCATCTGGGACCACCAGCCGCCGATGCGCTTGCCGCTCGGATGGGCGCAGCGGGCGACGACCCCGGCGATCTCGCCGTGGCTCATGTGGCGACAACCCTTGCGGTCGAGGTAGGGGAGCCACTCGCTCCAGGAGCAGCCGGTCGCCTTGGCCACGGCCTCGTCGCCGATTCGGGCGATGGTCAGGGGACGAGCAGAGCTCTTGCTGGACTTCTTGGTTGCCTTCTTGGTCTTGCTCATGGTCATCGTCGTTCCGAGGGGAGGATCCACGGCGCTGGGCCTCGCTGGAAGCGGAGGCCTCCGCCATTTCCCGGCCATTCTGGGCGAGGACTTGGCAACCGCCAGGATCGAGTGTGGTCCTTGCCTGGCATGTTCGAGGAATTCGCGGCCACCGCAAGAGGGGGTGATGGCTTGGATCCACCCTAACTCATCGCGGGATCGGGCTCGACGGTCTGCCCGCATCGAGCTGGACGGCCTGCCGCCTCGGCATCCAACGGAGGATCGGCCGTGACCATCGCCATCTCGCTCAAGGTGAACGACGGCCTGGTGCTCGCGGCGGACAGCGCCTCGACCTTGATCGCCCAGACGCCGGGCGGTCCCGAGGTCGTCCAGGTCTTCAACCACGCAAACAAGGTCCTGAACCTCCGCAAGGGGCTCCCGATCGGGCTCATCATGTGGGGAGCGGGGGCCATCGGGAGAGCCGCCATCTCGACCCTCATCAAGGATCTGCGGCTCCGGTTCACGGGCGCCGACTCGCGGCACGCGGGCCGGGAGCACGGGGATTGGCGTATCGAACCCGAGGCCTACTCGATCGCAGAGGTCGCCAAGCTCGTTCGCCGGTTCGTGTTCGAGGAGCACTACCTGCGGGCGTTCGAGGGCTGGCCGCAGAAGCCGCCTCTCGGGCTCATCGTCGCCGGGTACTCGTCCGGCGGAGACCTCGCCGAGGAGTACCGCATCGAGATCTCGGACGAGGGGGAGTGCGGAGAACCGGTCGAGGTGCGTCCCAGGGAACAATGTGGAGCCACTTGGAACGGGCAGCCGGAGGCGATCAGCAGGCTCGTTCTCGGGTACAGTCCGGGCCTGGGCGACGTGCTCGTGGAGCTCGGGGTGAAACCCGAGAGGATCCCGGGGGTCATGGAGGTGATCACCCGGTCCCTGAGGGCTCAGATCATCTACGACGCGATGCCGATCCAGGACGCGATCGACCTTGCCGAGTTCCTCGCGGATCTCAGCGCGCGCTTCTCGCGCTATACTCCGGGCGCGGTGACGGTCGGCGGTCCGATCGAGATCGCGGCGATCACGAAGCACGAAGGCTTCAAGTGGATCCAGCGGAAGCTCTACTTCTCCGAAGAGTTCAACCCCGAGGTCGAGCGATGAAGGACTACGGCGAGCTGCACGGCGGGTGGTTCGAGGGAGACCCGGGCCGTTCGCCTTTCAATCCCGAGGTCTTCCCGTACAAGCCACTCAAGCCGCTGGGCTCGGGCTCCTTGTCCGCGACGCCGGTCGATCGCAGCAAGCTGCCTCATGTCGAGATCACGCTCCCCGACGTGCTGGAGGACCGGGCGGGAGGAGAACCGTCCAAGAAGAGCGGTTGACCCGGGGCGTCGAAGCCGTGGCCACGCGTTCTCGAAATCCAGGCCGAGGCTCGGGGCAAGGGTTGAGTGGACGCAACACTCGTCGATCCCCACGGGAGCGGGAACCATGACTGGAAAGCCCAAGACCATCGACGACTATCTCGCGGCCCTGAGCGCGGACCAGCGCGCTGCGCTCAAGCGACTTCGGAAGACCATCCGGGCCGCGGCGCCGAAGGCCGAGGAGTGCATCAGCTACCAGGTCCCCGCCTTCCGCCAGGGCCGGATGCTCGTGGGCTTCGGCGCGGCCGCGAAGCACTGCTCCTTCTTCCTCATGAGCTCCTCCACGCTGGAAGGTTTCCAGGACGAGCTCGAGGGCTACGACACGAGCAAGGGCACGATCCGCTTCCGACCGAATGAGCCCCTGCCGGCGGCCCTCGTGAAGAAGCTCGTGAAAGCCCGGCTCGCGGAGAACGCGGCGCTGGACGAGAAGGCGCGATCGTAGGGCCGCATGCTCCGGGAGGCCCGGGGTCGACGGCCGCGAGGAGACCATGCAGACGATCTTTCCCATCCTTCGATACGAGGACGCTCGCGGCGCCATTCGATCGCTCTGCGCGACCTTCGGCTTCGTCGAGCTCTTCTCGGTTCCGGAGTCGGGGCATTTCGTCCGGCATGCGCAACTGAAGCTCGGCACGAACGTCGTCATGCTGGGGTCCGTCAGGCCCGACGACGGCCTGGTGAGCCCGCGAGCGCTGGGGGTCGCCACGCAAGGCCTCTGCGTCTACGTCGACGACGTGGACGCGCATTTCGAACGTGCGCGAGCGACGGGCGCGGAGATCACGAGCCCGCCGCGAAACACCGACTTCGGTGCACGCGAGTACCACGCCCGCGACTTGGAGGGGCATCCGTGGACGTTCGGCACGTACCGCCCCGATGCGGGCGGCGGAGGTTGACCTGGAGGTTCCCCGCAGGAGGACGCGCGAGTGGACGCTTTGGGTCGTCGCGGCGTCGTGCTCTCTCCACGTGGCGGAGGAGTACCTGACCGGCTGGCAGGCATGGGCGCGCGAGACGCTGGGCATCGTGATGCCGACGATGCGGTTCCTTGTTGCCAATGCCGTGCTCGTCGCGGCGGCGTTCTTCCTCGCCCGCATCGGGTGGAAGCGGCCCGCGCTCAGCCTCGTCATCCCGGCCGCGACCCTCGTCAACGCCGTCTTCTTCCACGTCCTCCCGACCGTCGTGCAGGGCCGGGCGTCACCGGGCGTCTATTCCGCCACGCTCCTCTACGTGCCCTTCTCCTCGTGGGCGTTCCTGGGGGCGTGGCGCGATGGCGTACCCAGGCGTGCCATGGCCGTGGCTCTCCTCTCCGGCACGCTCCTGATGCTGGCCGTCGTCCTCGTTGCGAGAGCGCTGGGGAGCCCGGGCCGGTAGGGAGCGAGCAGGGTGAGAGGCAGGGACGCCCGACGATGCGCGGGCTCCCGGGGCACGTGCCGCTCTAGCTCCGCTCACGGGCGAGCACCGCGAGGTCGTGCAGGGACCAGATGCGCGGGTTTCGCTTTGACTCGCATCGCGGAGGGCTCCAGCTCGCACGCCTGAAGTCCAGGAGTTTGGGCTCGAACCTTGCGTCCGCCGAAGATCACGGTCAACTGTTGGGGGGGACCCGGCTGACCAAGAGGAGTTGACGCCCGCTTGCCGTGACGGAGGAGGAATTCAGATGGAGGAGAGATCGCTGCACGAGTTCCTGCGGACGAGCGCGGGCCTCGCCGATGACGAGGTCGACCTGATCCTGACGAGGTGCGTCGAGATACTCCCCCAAGATCACGACCTGCAGCCGGAAGCCATCCTCCCCAGAAAGAGTGCTCCTGGAAGCAAGCCAAGGCTCGTCGTCCAGGCCCTGCCGTTGATTCGATTCAACTTGAAGGAGTTCTTCCTCGAGGCCGTGCCTCTCCTGGCCTCGATGGGGACCGGTCTGCCGGCCCTCGCGACGGCATGGCCGGCGTACAAGGCGCTCGTGGGCGTGTTCGAGGTCGAGATAGACGGCGAGGCTCACTACGAGGTCGTTCGCTGCCTGTACGAGGACTTCCTCGGTAACGTCGTTGATCTCCCGCGGCTGCGCGCGAGGCTGATCGAGAGAGGAAGGGTCGATCCGGACCAGGAGCCGACCTTAGAACGGATCGTCGCCGACCTTGAGAAGCTCGGCGTCTTGGACCGGAAGGACGGGGCGTACTTGGTGAAGACGGAGTGCGTCGTCGGTTCCTTCGAGGACTGAAGGGACCCGACACGAATCAAGGAGGGTGTGGATGGCGATCGTCGATCCGGAGCTCGAAGCGGAGATCATTCGCGGAAGAGTGGAGGAGCGGCCAGTCTCCTTCTGTGCGGCATTGCCCCGGTGGAAGCACGGCGAGCCTCCCCGACAGGAACTGGAGCCCATGCGGGAGGATGGCATCCGAGGCCACCCGCGCAACATCGCCCGCGCCTGGGAGGGCGCGCGGCGCCGTCCAAGGCTTCGGGCCCTTCCGCCAGAAGTCCTGGACGACTACCTGACAACACGTTGGGGGGCACTCCGTGAGACCCTGGTGGCATCGGCGAAAAGAATGGAGCTCCGCGTGTTGGAGCACTCGCAGATTGCGCCTCGGGAGCGTTGGGGGGAGGACCGGACGATCTGGGTGGAGTGGGAGGACGACATCGCCTGCCTGCTCCGACTCCGAGGCCGCCCCGAAGCCGTGGCCCATCTGCTGAGCAGCGAGGCGATCGAACGGGCGTTCCTGCCGGACACGAGGGGCATCGGCGTGTCCGAAACGGATGTTCGGTCAGCCCCAGACTTGGAGACGATCGACGGAGTGTCCGAAGATGCGCTCTCTTCCTGGGGGATCGAGCGGATCGGTGCCGACGCAGTGATCGGGTCGACGTCTCCCTGGGTCAAGTCCGTTCGGGTCGGGATGCTGGACGGCGCGGTCGACTTCAGGCACCCCGATCTCCAGTCCTTGTCCGGATACTCGTGGGGCAAGCACGCTGACGGCCCGCCTTCGATTCACTCTACACACTGCGCGGGGATCATCGCAGGGCGACCGGGCGGCGGGCAGCGCTATGGCGTGTGTCCGGAGGCAGAACTGTACGTGGCGGCCGTCTGCGATCCGTCCGGATCCACGACCTGGGATGGGGTCGTCTCGGGAGTGAGGTGGCTGATCGAGCAGGAAGTGCTGGTGATCAACGCTTCGATCGGCGGGCAGTACGCGGCAGGCAACTCGGGCTACGCTTGGTTCCTCGAGTTCCTTGAGGAGCGGGCGTCGCAGCTAGGCGTCGCCGTCGTCACGAGCGTGGGCAACGAGGGGCACGGCCATGTATCGACGCCCGGCGTCGAAGACCACGTGTACACGATCGGCGCGAGCGCTCCCTCGGATCGGGTATCCGGCACTAGCGGCGGGCGGACGCTCACTCTCCGTGGAGCCGGCGGAAAACTCTTCTGCGTGACCAAACCCGACCTCGTGGCACCTGGGGTTGCAATCCGTTCGTGCATCCCTGGGGCCAAATGGGGTTATCTGGACGGGAGTTCCATGGCTTCCGCTTTCGCCGTTGGCGCTCTTGCCCTGCTGCTGTCCCGAACGAATCTGCTCGCATCCGAGTCCGACCCAGTTCTGCGCGTAGAGATGATGAAAGCGCTTCTCGAATCCGGCTGCGAGCCTCTCGGGGAGTTTGGGAAAGATCAGCGCTACGGCTGGGGCCGCCTCGACCTTCGGGGTGCGTTCCAAGAAGCCCGGCGTCAGGGATACAGGGTGAACGCCCCGCGTCCCTGACCGCTCAAGGGCGTTGCCTAAGAGGTCGATGAGGGCCGGCGACCGGCCCATGACTTCGCCCTTCCACAAGATCCGCCCGGACTCGCTGCGCGAGTTTGCTCTAGGGAACTCGACAGAAGCGCGAGCCGTGGTCGTGTTCCTCAACGTCCCGATCGCTGGTCATGAGGAGTTCGACCTTGCGACCGTGCGTCCTGGCCATCCTCCTCTGCGCTATGGCTGCGCCAAGAGGGTCGTACGTTCGTCGCTCACTGCGGAGCAGCTTGAGGAACGTCGGCGAATCCGTGCGGCAGCCAAAGCGTTCCTGCGGAATGTAGTCGCCTCTTCCCTCCAGGACCTCAACGAACGTGATTTGTTCGGTGTCCGTGCGAACGCGGAGCAGCTAAGGCGGATCTGCGAAAACGAGCTGGTTCGCGAGATCCTGCCCGCGGGCTGACTCGAGCACTTCAGGCCTGTGGCTCATCCCCGTTCCCGCGACAACGCCGCCAGGTCGTGCAGGGACCAGATGCGCGGGTTCTTGATGCGCCGCTTCCCGATCGACTGGTAGGAGGCCTCGGCGAAGAGCACGAGCCACTTGCGCAGCTCCTCGAAGCGCACGATCTCGTCCGTGTCCATCTGGCTCGCGGCCTGGTACGGGTCCATGTCGCCCTCGATGCGTTGCTCGACCTCGCGCATGCCGTCCGCGACCTTCTTCTTCTCGGCCGGATCGCTGGCCGCGATCTCGAAGTCGTCGTCGAGCTTGGTGTTGAAGGCCGCGATCGCGAGCGTGCGGCCTTCCATGACCGCCAGGCGCGTCAGCGGCGTCGAGAGCTGCACGATCGGGTCGTAGGGCATGCCGGCCATCGCGTAGTAGCCGGCGCCGCTCGCCTTGCGCAATAGCACCGTGAACATCGGCACCGTGTTCGTGCTGTTCGTGTAGATCAGGCTCGAGCCGTAGCCGAGGAGGCCATGGCGCTCCGCCTCGACGCCGATGTCGAAGCCCGAGACGTCCTGCAGCCACACGAGCGGGATCCCGTCGGCGTCGCAGGCGCGCGAGAAGGCGGCGAGCTTCGCGATCCCCTCGCGGTAGAGGATGCCGGCGGGCTTCTTCCCGCCCCCCTTCTCACTTGGATGGTGCTCGGGATCGGCGATCAGCCCCTGGCGGTTCAGGGCGAAGCCGAGGTAGAGCCCGCCGACGCGCCCGACGCCGACGATCGTCTCGCGCCCGCGCTCGGGCAGGATCTCCCAGAAGAGGCTGGCGTCGACCAGGCGCGCGAGCAGCTCCTCGGCCTCGTAGGCCATGCGGTGGTCCTCGGGCACGAGGCGCGCGAGCTCGCCCGGCGGGAAGTGCGGCTCGGCCGCCTCGCCGCCGCGGCGGTAGTAGTCGACGGCGGAGCCCGGGAGCTTCGCGACCTCGGCGCGGATCCGTCGCAGCGCGATCTCGTCGTCGGGCACGCGCTCGTCGGCGCAGCCTGATTGCGCCACGTGGACCTCCGGCCCGCCGATCGAGAGGCTCGAGAGGTGCTGGCTCTTCGCGCCTTTGATCAGGGCCGCGCCGGCGACGACCATGTAGGCCTGCTCGGTCATGAAGACCACGTCCGAGATGATCGGCATGTAGCCGCCGCCCGCGATGCAGTCGCCGAAGACGCCCGCGATCTGCGGCACGCCCGCGGCCGAGAGCAGGGCGTTCTTCTTGAAGATGTGCCCGGCGCCCGTGCGGCCCGGGAAGGAGCGCGCCTGCTCGGGCAGGTAGAGCCCGGAGCAGTCGACGAGGTAGATCACCGGCAGCGCCAGGCGCAACGCCATCTCCTGCGCGCGCTCGATCTTCTCCGGCGTGCGCGGCCACCAGGAGCCCGAGGCGACCGTGTTGTCGTTCGCGATCACCATCGCCCAGCGCCCGTGCACGCGCGCGAAGGCGGTGACGACGCCGGCCGCGGGGCTCGTGCTCTTGCCGAACGTGACGCCGTGGTTCACGCCCCAATTGACGAACGTCCCGACCTCGAAGAGCTCGCTACCCGGGTCCTTCAGGCGCTCGAGCCGCTCGCGCGTGGTGAGCTTCTTCTTCTGGTGAACGCGCTCGACGTACTCCCCGCCCCAGCCCTCGTGGACCTTCGCGCGGCGCTCGAGGAGCAACTTCTCGCGCTCGGCCGCTCGCGCGAGCGTGTGCGCGACCTCGGTCCTCGTCAGGAAGGCGTCGAGCGGGCGGCCGATGGGGGCGAGGGGGATCTTGGCCATCGCGCGAACTACGTCTGGGCGCCGGCCGGCACGGCGAAGCCGGGGATCGTGGAGGTGTCGTATTCGCCGCGGCGAAAACCCTCGTCGGCGAGGACGGCGAGATGGAGCGGGATCGTCGTGGCGACGCCCTCGATCTTGGCGGCCGAGAGCGCGCGCTGCATCGTCTCGATCGCCTGCTCGCGCGTCGGGGCGTGGGCGATCACCTTGGCGAGGAGCGAGTCGTAGTGCGGCGGCACGCGATCGCCGGCGGCGAGGTGCGTGTCGATCCGGATGGACCCCGGCCCTCGGTCGGACGGAATCGCGAAGGCGCGCACGAGCCCGGGGCTCGGGCGGAAACCCTGGTTCGGGTCCTCGGCGTTGATGCGGCACTCGATCGCGTGTCCATGCGCGCGCATGTCCGCCTGGCGCAGCGCGAGCGGCTGCCCCGCGGCGATCTCGATCTGCGCGCGCGCGATGTCGACGCCGGTCGTCGCCTCGGTCACCGGGTGCTCGACCTGCAGGCGCGTGTTCATCTCCATGAAGTAGAGCTTGCCGTCCGGGGCGCGCAGGAACTCGAGCGTGCCCGCGTTCTCGTAACCGACGGCCAGCGCGGCCGCGAGCGCTCGCTCGCCGAGCGCGCCGCGCTCGGCGGCCGAGAGGACCGGGCTCGGGCTCTCTTCCAGGAGCTTCTGATGCTTGCGCTGCACCGAGCACTCGCGCTCGAAGAGGTGCACGCCGTGTCCGTGGGCGTCGCACAGGACCTGTACCTCGACGTGCCGGCCGCCCGTGAAGTAGCGCTCGAGGTAGAGCGCGCCGTCGCCGAAGGCCTTCTCCGCCTCCGCGCTCGCGGCCGCGAAGGCCTCGCGCAGCTCCTTCTCGTGCGCGCACCGGCGCATGCCGCGCCCGCCGCCGCCGGCGTCGGCCTTGAGCAGCACGGGATAGCCGATCTCCTTGGCGCACGCGGCCGCCGCGTCCGCGTTCGCGAGCGTCCTATCGGACCCCGGGATCACCGGCAGCCCGGCGGCCTTCATGGCGCGTTTCGCCGGCGACTTCGCGCCCATGAGCTCGATCGCGCCCGCGGAGGGGCCGACGAAGGCGATCCCGTGCTGCCGCACGAGCCGCGCGAAGCGCGCGTTCTCCGCCAGGAAGCCCCAGCCCGGGTGGATCGCGCTCGCGTGGGTCTGGAGCGCCGCCTGGACGATGCGCTCCATGCGCAGGTAGCTCTCCGAGGGCGGCGGCGGCCCGATGCACACGACCTCGTCGAAGGCCTTCGTCCAGCTCGCGGCGAGGTCCGCCTCGGATGCGACGCCGATCGGCGCGATCCCGAGGTCGCGCGCCGCGCGCGCGATACGCACGGCGACTTCGCCGCGGTTCGCCACGAGGAGGCGCTGGAACATGGGGGGAGAGGTTAACCTCCCTCTCTCCCGGACCGACGGTCCGGCCGACTTTCCGTGCTCCTCCTCAGGCTTTCCCAGGGGCTCCTCTCGGCGCTCCTCCTCTCCTCGTTCCCGGTCGTCCGCTCCAGCGGCGAGGAAGACGGAGTCGCGGAGCACTTGCGCGCGCTCGCGGATCCGAGCGGCGAGGTCCGGGCCGCCGCCGAGCGCTGGCTCTCCGCGCGCGTCGAGCCCTCGGACGCCGCGCTCGTCTCCGACGCGCTCCTGCGCGGCGACGCGGAGGTCGATCGCAGGCTTGCCCACGTCCTGGCGCGTTCGCCCAGGGGCCTCGACCTCGCGGCGATACTGCGCGAGCGCGCCGACGCGTCCGTCGGGAGCGTCGTCGAGGAGGCCGTGCGCGAGCGCTGGGCGCGCACGGGGGCGCTCGAGTTCCCCGCGCTCCACGGGGGAGACCTCGTCGCGCTCGCTCTCGAGCTCTGGGCTTCGTTCGGAGCCACCCAGACGATCCGCCTCGAGCTCGGAGGCACCCTCGGGGAGTCGGCGGCGCTCCTCGAGCGCGAGGGGCGGATGTTCCTCGGTCTCTCCGTGGAGCCTGCCCTTCGCCTGCGCCATCCAAGGGTCGACGCGCCGCGCGTCCTCGAAGGCCCCTGGAACCGCGTGTGCCTCGAGCTCGCCGGCGCCTACGGGGTCGAACCCGAGCTCCACGGGCTACCCCTCGAAGCCTCCAGGGAGGCGCCCTCGTCGCCGGCGTTCCTGGCTTTCACGGCAGGCTCGTGTGGAGCGCGCAGCGACGAACGGATCCTCTCCTGGTTCCGCGCGGTGGTGCTCGAGACGGATTCCGGGGAGCGAGCCGCCGCGGCGCTCGCGCTCGTCTCCAGCGGATGGTCGGACGGTCTCCAGTGGTTGGAACGGCGCTTCCTCGAGGGCGGCGACGGCGCCGTTCTCGAGGCGCTGCTCCACGCGGCGACGACCGGGCGCGTCGTCCAGGCGTTGGTCGACCCCGCGCGCGTGCGCGCGCTCGTCGCGCTCGCCGAACGGGAAGCGGCGAAGTCCCCGCCCGATCCGGGGCACTTCGAGCTCGTCCTGCGCGCGCTCTGTGCCCTCCCGCCGCAGGGCCTGCGCGGAGCGAGCCTCGTCGATCCCGTGCTCGAGGGATGGAGGGAGGCGAGCGCGCGGGGACGCTGGATCCGGCTCGTGGTCCTGGAGGGCATGGCGTCGGCGCGCGGTGCGGATCCCGCGCGCGAGGTCCTGCTCGCGCCCGACGCCGAGCGGCCGGTTCCCACCGGGCTCGTGCTCCAGGCCCTGCGGACTTGGGCCGCCTCCGGCGCGGGGGCCGCCGCCGGCGTCCGGGTCGATTTCGCGCCCGCCGCGCTCGCGCGCGCGCTCGCGGCGAGCGCGAATCCCGAGCAGGCCGCGGAGCTCGGCCGCACCCTCGCGCAGGGAGGGTTCGCGCTCCCCGACGAGGGCGCCGCGCCGAGCGGGCTTGCGGCGATCACGCTCCTCGCATGGGCGCTCGAGCTCGGGGAGGACGGCCGAGCCGGTCGGATCTGGCACGCCGCATCGGCGAGCGGAGGAAGCGACCCGGAGCGCTCGATCGCGGCCCTCGCGCGGGGTCTCGCGCGCGCTTCGCGGACGGGCCTTTCTTCCCGGTTCGTCGCCGCATGGACGGCCGCGCGCGGGGAGGCCGAGCGCAGAGGCGCCGCCGCCACCTCGCTCGAGTCGGACGTCGCGTCCATCGATCGGGCCGCGATCCGTTCCGGCGGTCTCCCGGGCGCGAAGGTGCTCGAGATCTGGGAGGCCTGGGCGAAGGAGTCGCGCCTGCCCGAGCAGGACCTCGATCTCCTCGCGGTCGTCGCGGGACTCGGGGCCCATCCCGCGGCCAAACAGGCCCGCGCGACCCTCGTCGGCGGTCTGGGTCGCGTCCTGGAAGGGAACGGGAGCGTGGAAGAGGTCCGACCCCACCTTCCGGCCCTGGAACGCGCCCAGGACGAGCTCCTGGCGAACGGATTCGATGCCGTCGCAGAGGAGTTCCGGCGCGAGATCGAGCGCCTGCGAACCGACCACCGACGGTCGAAGGCGGTCGAGGCGCTCTTCTCGTCGGGCTGGCCGCCCGCGCCGCGCCTGGCGCAGATCGACCTCGGCGCGCGCACGCGCCGGCTCTCGCTGCCCGACCTTGGCGCGGACGAGCCCCGGTGAGGGGTTCACTCCCGAACCCGGGTTTGGGAGACTCGCGCTCGACGGCGAATCGTCCCTGCCCGCCCATGGCACCCTTCTCGGTCCCGATCCCCTCCGAACGGCTCGAACCGGCGCCTCCCGGCGAGGGACGCGACGTCCCGGTGCGGCGCGAGGAGCTCGTCGTCGCCAGCGCGCCGCACTCGCCGATCGCCGAGCAGTTCCGGCGCCTGCGGAACTCGGTGCAGGCCCTCAATCCCGAGGGAGCGGCGCGGACCGTGCTCTTGACGAGCGCGCTCGACGGCGAGGGCAAGTCGGTCGCAGCGCTGAACCTCGGTCTGGCTCTCGCCGAGCTGCCCCAGGTCCGGGTGCTCGTCGTGGACGCGGACACGGGGCACCCGTCGATCGAGCGCTACCTCGAGCTGCCGCGGCGCCAGGGTCTCCAGGAGGTGCTCGGCGGATCGCTCGACCTCGAGGCCGCGATCCGGCGCACTTCCGTCGAGCGCTTCGACGTACTCGGAGCCGGCGGTGCGCCGCGCGATCGCGCGCTCGATGTCGACCGCGTGCGGTCCCTGCTCCACGCGCTGAAGCGCCGCTACGACTACGTGCTCCTCGACGCGCCCGCGGCGCTCGCCACGAACCACGCGGGCGTGCTCGGGTCCCTGGTGGACGGGATCGTGCTCGTCGTGCGCCTCGGCAAGACGCAGAAGGAGGTCGTCGAGGAGGCCTACCGCATGCTCGAGAACCTGGGCGGGAACGTGCTCGGCACCTGCGCGACGGGCGCGGAGGATCCCTGGCGACCCTGAGAGCCGGGAGGCGGCTCAGTCGAAGAGCCAGCCCTCGAGCAGCGGGAGGCGCAGCGGGCGGCCGGTCCGGGCCGAGCGCAGGAGCTCGTGGACGTGGGCTTCCTGCCAGGCCCGGGCCCGCGCGAAATCCGCGAACGCGCGCTCGCGCGCACGGAACTCCGCCCCGTGGACGACGCGGCGCGCGCCCCGGGCGGGGGCGGTCGGCTCGAAGACGGCGTGCAGGAGCTCGTGCGCCAGCACGAAGCGCACGAAGAAGCGCGGCACGCTCGCCTGATCGAGCACGGGATGGATGCGGACCCGGCGAGTCCGCGGGTCGAAGTTCCCGAGCTCGAGCGAGTGCCAGCTCCTCCGGCGTCCCCGGCGTCCCCAGGTGATCGCGGGCCGGCTCTCGAGCGGGAGTTCCGCGGCGAATTCCCCGTCGAAGAGCTCGGCCGAGAACTCACAGAGGTCGTGATGCCGTCCGCGCGGCTCGAGCCGGACCGCGCGCGTGCGCGGGGGCTCGCCGGCCCTGGCGAGTTCGTCGAGGAAGCCCCGCAGGTGCCGAGTCGCCCGTCGCGCCCGCCCCCCGACCTCGAGCCAGCGGACGAGCGAGTCGCGCACGTCCTCCGGAGCGAGAGCGAAGCCCTCGTGCAGGCGCACGGAGAGCCTCGTCTCCTCTCGCTCGGCGACGACCATGCGGCGGCGGGCGCGCCCGAAGCGCACCGCGACGGGTCTTCCCATGCGCAGGGAGAGCTCGCGCGACCAGCGCTCGGCGTCCGTGGGATGGAGCGGAGGCATGGCGGTTCACTCCACGCTACCGAACGCCTGCGTTCGGCACGAGCGGCGTCTCAGACGTCGATCCTGAGCTCGACCTCGCGCTCCTCGCCGGCCTCGAGGCGCACCTCGATCGACGTGATCGTCGCCTTCTCGCTCCCGGGGACGGGGAAGGACTCGATCGTATAGCTCCCCGGCGGGAGCGGGACGCTCTCGAAGCGCCCCGCGTCGTCCGTCTCGAGGAAGGGCACGGAGGCGCCGGTGCCGGAGACACGCAGGCGCGCGCGTGGGATCGGCTCGCCACCCGGCGAGACCACGCGACCGCGGAGCCGCTTACCCGCCTCGAGCTGCACGGTGATCGGTCCGCTCGTGCCTCCGCTCCGGATGGAGAAAGGGCCCGCGACCTCGGGCACCGTGTCCGGACCGCGCAGGATCACCCAGACGTTCCCCGGCACCAGGCCCGCGAGCACGAGCTTCCCGGCCGTGTCGCTCGTGGCGCCCTGCGCCGGAGGCGCGGCGAGCGGAGCGAAGGCCTGATTCAGCGGCGGCGCGTAGGAGAAGACCTCGGCCGCGATCCCGGGAGCGGGCTCGCCCCGGACGAGGAGCTCGAGTTCGAGCGCTCCGCCGCGCTGCAGGACGACGTCGCCGAGCGAGACCTCGGCCTCCTCCCCGACGGTCACGGGCGCGGAGATCGTCGCGGCGAAACCGTTCGCCTGCGCGCGCACGACGTACTCCCCGGGGCGCAGATCGACGATGCGGAAGCGTCCCTCCGCGTCGACGCGTTCTCCTGCCGCGAAGCCCGGCCCTCCCGGGGCGTCGCCGCGCAAGGCGGCGGCGCGCGGGAGCGCCTGGACCCGGGCTCCCGCGGGAGCCGGGGTGTCGTCGGGGGCGACGAGCCGGCCGACGATCGAGGGCCAGGGGCGGAGCTCGAGCGTGATCTCCGATCCGTCGGCGTCGGCCTCCTCGAGGCCGGCGGGCCGGTAGCCGCGAGCGAGCGCGCGCAGGCTCCAGACGGGTGCCCCGAGGGCTTCGAAGCGAACGCGGCCGGTCCCGTCGGTCGCCGCCTTGCGCGGCGGGAGGTGCGGGTCTTGGCTGCGCAGCTCGACGTCGACGCCGGCAAGGGGCGAACCACCGCGCGCGACGGCTCGCACCACGAGGGTGCGCGCCGGCTGGAGCGCGATCCGCGCTTCCTCACCGAGGACGCTCTGGAACTCGAGCGAGTTCTCGCCGAGCCCCTCGGCGCTGGCCGTCAGGATCACGAGCCCCCGGGGCGCGGCGGGGAACCGGAAACGTCCCTCCGGGTCGGTGAGTGCACGGTCGCCGATCGCGAATTCCGAGGGCCTGCCCTGGCGCATCGTCAGCCGGACGAGGGCGTTCTCGACGGGGCTCCCGGAAGGACCGACGACGACGCCCTCGATCGCCGTTCCGCGCTGGAGCCACAGGGAGCCGAGCTCGAGATCGCCGGGTTCGAGCTGGTTCCCGAGATCGCGTTCCAGGGATGCGAATCCATCGGCCTCGATGCGCAGGGTCACGTATTCCGCAGGGGTCGGGAGCGTGACCCCGAAGGTGCCTCGAGCATCGGTCCGTCCCTCGCTCATGAGCTCGCCCCGTGAGAAGAGCGCGATGCGCGCCTCAGCAGAGGTCCCGCCCTGGACGAGGACGGTGCCGGAGAGCCGCCGCGAGGCGCTCGAAGGGGGGCGCACGGTCGACGTTCGCGCGGAGGAGCCCCTCGATCCTTCTCCCGCGTCGGGAGCGGGCGCGGGGAGCTCGAGCGGGCTCGCGGGGGAAGCCTCACCGACCGGGGCGAACGAAGAGGGGAGGATCGCGGTTTCGCGCCGCCCTCCGTCCTGGCGCAAGACAAAGAAGAGCGCGAGAGCGAGGAGCAACGCGCCGGCGAGGACGAGGGCGTTCTTCACCGACGGAGGCCCGGTCGGGCTAGTTCCTCGGAGGGAGGTGCAGGTCGAACTCGTAGGTCTGGCCGTCGGAGATCACGATCTCCGTCGTCGACTGGGCCATGTCGACCGCACCGGCGAAGGGGTTGCTCACGATCCCTGCCGGCCGCGTGGCGTAGAGCTTGTACGCACCGGACTTGGCGTTGCGGAGCGTGTAGTGCCCGTTCGCGTCCGTCCGACCGGAGCGTCCCGACCACATGTCGGTGTCGGCCGGCATCAGGACGATATTCGCTCCGGCGATCGTCTCGCCTTGGGGGCCGTACACGATCCCCTGGATGATCGCTCCCTTGACGAGGCGCAGGTCGCCGAGATCCGTGGCGGGTCCGTCCGGCACGTTGACGTCGTTGATGATCATCGGGCTGTAGCCCGGTACGTCGACCTCGACCTGGTAGCGGTCCGGCGTCAGGAGCTCGAGCTCGAACTCCCCGTTCTCGCCCGTTCTGATGCTCGTCTTCGTCGAGGCGGTCTGAGCCATCGCGTTGAAGATCTGCAGGATCTCGGAGTCCAGGTAGTTGTTCTCGTTGGTCTTGACGATCGCTCCCGACACTCCCTGGCCCGTGTAGGAGTCGACCACCCGGCCCTTGATCGTTCCGCCGCGCGTGAGACGGACTTCGACGTTCTGGGTCTCGACGCCTTGGATCACTTGGAAGGGGTCGCTGAAGCTCGACGCATATCCCTCCGCGAAAGCCTCGACCACGTAATCGGTATTGCTCTGGGGGATGCCCGTCAGGGAGAAGGAACCATTGCTACGGTCGTGGAAGCCCTGCTTGGCGACGACACTTCCCCAGGTGATGTTCTGGGGATGGAACGTTCGCACGCGGCAGGTAAAGTCATCGACCGGTTGGCCGGTCTCGTCGTCGACGACCCGCCCGAACACGGAGCCCTGCAGGGCGAGGACGATCTCGGCATCGGTCTGCCCGGCTTCCACCCGTTGCAGGGGTTCGCAGTCGTAACCCGCGATCCACGCGTGCACGGTGTAGATCCCTTCCGCAAGGTCCTCGATCAGGAACTCGCCTCCGGCGGCGGACACCACGAGGCCCATGGAGCTCTTCTCGCCGCTGTAGCTCACGGCCTGGATCTGGACCCCCTGCACGCCGACGCGGTCGGGACCGAGGACGCGGCCCGCGATCTTCTTGCCCGGCTCGAGGTCGATCTCGATCTCGACGGGGGCCTTGGGCTGCGCCTGGAACTCGTTCATCTGTCGCGTCCTGTTGCGCCTCCAGACTTCGGGCTCGGTCGGGATGCCTTCGCGTATCTGGGCCGAGATGTTCGGGTGCATCTGGGTGCCGTAGCCGCGCGCGCTGACGATCAGCACCTTCTCGCCCATTCCGAGGTTCGAGAACTGGAAGCGCCCCTCGGCGTCGCTCTGCACCTCGATCCTCACCGAGATCGGGCGAGGGGGGAATTGAAAGGCCTCGATCAGGTTCGCGAGAGCGACCGTTGCGCCCGGGATCGGGGCGCGGGTCTGGACGTCGCGAACCACTCCCTGCAGGGCCAGCCCGTATTGGAGAGTGACGAGAACCTCGGTACCGCCCTCCTCGGGAAGGTCGACCGGTTCCCGCTCCTCCGCGAAGAGGGGATGGGCGACCTTGAGCCACCAGTGGTGGTCCGGCGAGAGACCATCGAATCGGAAGCGGCCCTGCGAGTCGGTCGACGCCTGCTTCTTGGGCGGCAGGAGCGGCGTGTTCTGGAACACCGCCAGGGTCTCGGAGAACTCGGAACCGCCGTCTCCCTGCATCAAGCCGATCTGGGCCCGCTCGAGGGGGATCCCGTCCGGACCCACCACCACGCCGCGGATGTGTCCCGTGGCCGGGCGCCCTTCCTCGGTCACCTGAGGCAATTCCTTCCGAGGGACCGGGGTGGCGTCGAGCTGCTGTTCGGCCGGTACGGCGAGGCCGTCCGGATCGGAGCTCTCCGCCGCCGGTTGAGCGGGGAGGACGGGCTCGACCAGGGCTCCGCGCCCATCGCCGCCGCCGAGGACCGAGACGAGGGCGAAGATGAGGGCCCCGACGGCGAGCAAGATCAGGGAGAGGACGGCGAGAGGTTTCATGGTCGGGTTCCGTTCAAGGCGGGGGAATCCTCCATCCTATCCGGAGTAGGGGTCCTCCCGCTTCGATTCCCTGGGGCGAGACCCGTCACGACCCGACGACGAACGGGGCGTTTCCTTCCGAGGAGCGTTTCCTTTCCGGGCTTCCCGGTCTCGCCCCGGGTCAGCGCATGGGGCCGAGGGTACGGAGCTCCTCGACGGCCCGCTCCACCCCCTCGACGGCGATCTCGATCTCCTCACTCGTCGTCAGGCGCGAGAGCGAGAAGCGCAGCGTGCGTTCGGCCTCGGCGTGCGAGAGCCCCATGGCGAGCAGCACGTGGGACGGGGCGCGCTTCTCCGAGCTGCAGGCCGCCCCGCTCGACACCGCGAGTCCGTCGGAAGCGAGGGTCATGAGGAGCAGCTCGCCGTCCACCTCCGGGAAGGTGAGGCTGGCGGTGTTGTCGAGGCGCGGGCCCGGAGAGCCCTGCACCTCCGTCCCCGGGACGCGCCGCAGGATCTCGCGCTCGAGCCGATCTCGCAGGGTTCGCACCCGCTCCCGTGCGTGGCGGTCCTCGACGTGCTCGCGGGCGAGCTCCGCCGCTCGCGCGAATCCCACGATGCCCGGGACGTTCGGGGTTCCCGCGCGCCGATCGCCCTCCTGTGCGCCACCCGTGAAGAGTGCGCGGAACCTTCCGGCGACGGAATCCCGCACGTAGAGCGCGCCGACGCCCTTCGGGCCGTGGAACTTGTGGGCGCTGAGGGACGCGAGGTCGACGCCGAGTCGATCGATACGGAGCGGGAGTTTCCCCGGGACCTGGACGGCATCCAGATGGAAGAGCGCTCCGTGCGCGTGGGAGGCCGAGGCGATGCGCTCGATCTCGTCGTCCGAGAGGAGGACGCCCGTTTCGTTGTTCGCCCAGTGCAGCGTGACGAGCGCGAGGCGCGAGCCGAGCTCGCCGATCCGCCCGAGCAGTCGGGCGACGTCGAGCCGGCCCGAGGAGTCCACTCCCACGGTCTCGACCGGAAAGCCCCGCGCGCGCCAGTTCTCGAGCGGACGGAGCACGGCCGCGTGCTCCGTGGCCGAGGTGAGCACCGTTCCCCCGTCTCGTTTGGAGTCCCGTTCGGCGAGGGCCGTGTGGAGTGCCGTGTGGATGCTCTCGGTGCCGCCCGAGGTGAAGACGATCTCCGAGCTCGAACGCGCTCCGAGGAGGCGCGCCACGGAGACCCGGGAGGCCTCGAGGCGCTCGCGGGCCTGCTCGCCGAAGCGGTGGAGGCTCGAGGGGTTGCCGAAGTCGCGCGCGAGGGCCTCGGCGACCGCCTCGACCACGCGCGGATCGACCGGCGTGGTGGCGTTGTTGTCGAGATAGATCCCGCGCTCGTCCAGGGGGTCCACGGGATCGATTCTAGGCTCCCCTGCCCCCCGGGCTCGCATTGGGCTCGCCTATTGCCCATAAGGGGCCCGATCGGAAGCATGTAGCCGCCCATCCGCCAGGAACCGGACCCCAAGATGTTCTTCCCGATCTTCCACGACCCCCTCTACGTGCTCGTCACGATCGTCGGCGCGGCCCTGGGCCTCTGGGCCCAGTTCCGGGTCAAGTCGAACTTTGCCCGCTTCGCCCGCGTACCCGTGCGGGCCGGGATGTCGGGGGCGGAGGCGGCCGAGGCCGTCTGTCGCGCCGCCGGAGTCCGAGTTCGCATCGAACGCCATCAGGGGTTCCTCTCGGACCACTACGACCCGCGCGCGAAGACCCTGCGCCTCTCTCCCGACGTCTACGATGGCCGGTCGATCTCCTCGATCGCGGTCGCGGCGCACGAGGCCGGGCACTCGATCCAGGACGCGACGCACTACCCGTTCCTCGGTCTGCGAACGAAGGTCGTCGCCTTCGCGGGCATCGGGTCGAACCTGTGGTACTTCTTCTTCTTCGGCGGAGCGGCGCTCACCGCGGGCATGCGACCTGCCCAGCGCGCCGCCGAGGCTGGATGGCAGCTCCCGCAATACCTGATGGCCGCGGGCATCCTGCTCTTCGGCGCGGTGGTGCTCTTCCAGCTCATCACGCTGCCGGTCGAGATCGACGCCTCGCGGCGCGCGAAGGCGGTCCTCGCGCAGTCGGGCATCGTGCAGACCAAGGAAGAAGCGCTCGGAGTGAGCCGGGTGCTCGACGCCGCCGCCTGGACGTACATCGCTGCGGCTCTGACCGGCATCGTCACGTTGATCGTCCTGATCGCGCGCTTCCAGCAGAGCGGGCGCCGCTAGGTTCTCCGGCGCGAGGTGCGCCTTGCGGGCGCCCGGGCGGAATCCGTAGGCTCCGTCCGTCCTCGGGAGGGCCTCCATGAGCGCGATCCGCTTCGACTACACGAACGTCCTCGCCGAAGCGGTGGGCGAGGAGCACGGCCTCACCCGCTCCGAGTTCGAGGGCCTCGCCCCGGCCTCGCTCCGGGCCTTGGAGGCGGTGCTCGCGCGGCGCAAGGCCGACCTCTGCTGGCTCGACCTTCCCCACCAGGAGGCGAGCGTGCGCGAGATCACGGACTTCGCGAACCGGGTGCAGGGACGCTTCAAGAACGTGTGCGTGCTCGGGATCGGGGGCTCGGCGCTGGGCAACATCGCGCTCCACACCGCGCTCTCGAGCCCCTATCACAACCTGGTTCCCCCGCCCGGGATCCCGCGCCTGTTCGTCCTGGACAACGTCGATCCCGACCTGGTCGGCGAGTTCCTGGACCAGATCGATCCGGCGGAGACGCTCTTCAACGTCATCTCCAAGTCCGGGGGGACGGCCGAGACGATGGCCCAGTTCCTGATCTTCAGGAGGCATTTGATCGACGCCCTGGGCGAGAAGAACCACCGCGAGCACATGGTCGTCACGACCGACGTGGAGAAAGGCGTCATGCGCGAGATCGTGCGCCGCGACGGCTACCGGTCGTTCGTGGTCCCCGACGGCGTCGGCGGGCGCTTCAGCGTGCTCTCGCCGGTCGGTCTCGTCTCCTCGGCCCTGGTGGGGATCGACGTGCAGGGGCTGCTCGCCGGAGCCGCCGAGATGGACGAGCGCTGTCGGGCCGCGAGCTTCCATTCGAATCCGGCGCTCGTCCACGCCGCCGTGCAGTTCCTGCTGCACACGAAGAAGAAGAAGCCGATGGCCGTGTGTTTCTCCTACAGCCACCGATTGAAGGACCTGGCCGACTGGTACGCCCAGTTGCTCGCCGAGTCGATCGGCAAGAAGCTCTCCCGCAGGGGCGATGTGGTCCACCGCGGGCCGACGCCGATCCGTGCCGTCGGCGTCACCGACCAGCACAGCCAGGTGCAGCTCTACGCCGAAGGGCCCTTCGACAAGTGGTTCACGCTCCTCGCGGTCGACGAACCGGACCACGCGGTAGCGATCCCGCACGCCCATGCGGATCTCGAGGGGGTCGCCTATCTCGGCGGGCGCACGCTGAAGGAGCTCTTCCAGGCGGAGCGCGAGGGCACGCGCATCGCGCTCACCGAGGCGCGCCGGCCGAACGGGACCCTCGCCATGGAGAAGGTCGACGCCCACTCGCTCGGGCAGTTGATCTTCTTGCTCGAGCTCTCCGTGGCCGTCATGGGCGAGCACTACGACGTCGACGCCTTCGATCAGCCCGGGGTCGAGGCGGGCAAAGTCGCCGCCTACGCCCTGATGGGCCGCAAGGGCTACGAGAAGAGACGCTCGGAGATCGAGAAGGCCTCCGCCGCGCGCTCGCCGCGAACCGTCTGAAGGATCGTGCCTGCCAGGCCGGCGAGGCGGGATCACCTCAGGAAGCGGTTGCACTCCGCGCCGATCCGCTCCAGGGTCTCGGTCTCGTCGCGCAGGATCGGGCCGTCGTCCGAGAGGAGCTGCCAGGAGTAGTCGTACGCCTCGACGTCGAACTCGAAGGCCGAGAGGGGGATGCGCAGAACCGCGTTCGGCGTCCACACTCCGAGCTCGTTCCAGCCCGCGATCACCCGGCGGCGCTCCTGCGGGGGAGCGAACAGGTTCTCGCCCAGGCACCAGCTCGAACGGCCGGCGGGGTTCGCTCCCAGGATCTCGAGCAGCGTGGGGGCGAAATCGAGGTGCGACGTGGGGCGCGTCTCGACCGTCGGTTCGAGGTTGGGCCCGCGCAACAGGAACGGCACGGCCACCTGCTCGCGCGTGAACGCGCTCGTGTGGCCGAAGAACCCGCACTCGAGGAACTCCTCCCCGTGGTCCCCGGTGAAGAGCACGATCGCGTTCCGGAAGCGAGCCGAGGCCTCGATCGCCTCGAGCACCTCTCCGGCCACGCGGTCGGCGTGGTGCACCGCGTTCCAATAGCGGTTGCGCACGGCCAAGAGCTCCGGCGCGGACGGACCCTCGTTCCGGGTCATCGACAGGTAGTCGAGCGCCGGGGCCGAAGGGGTGAAGGGCGTCGCGTCCGGCGGGTGGCTGTACGTCTGGTGGGGGGAGTCGAGCATCAGGAAGGCGAACACCGGGGCGGAGCCGGGCTCGCGCTCGGCGAGCCAGCGGATCAGGGCTCCCGCGGCCTCTTCGTCCCGTCGCCAGGGCTCTGCGCCGGGGAACTGATCGTGCACGGCGTCCTGGATCGCGGAGAAGCAGGTCGTGCGCAGTTCGGGGTAGTCCATCGACGCACTGCCGAAGATCCCGAACTCGTAGGAGAGTTCCGCGAGGGTGTCGATCAAGACCGGCGAGCGCTTCTCGGCGAGCGTCGGGAACCAGTAGGAGCCGTGGATCCCGTAGAAGAGCGCGAACAGGCCGAAGCGGGTCGAGTTGCCGCCGCTGAGGTGATTCGCGAAGCGCCGCGCGTTCTCGGCCCAGGCCGCCGCGCGCGGGGCGTGCCGCGGCGTGAGCAGGTCCGCCCGCATGCAGTCGACGACGATCACGATCACGTCGGGGCGCGGTCCCGCGGGATCGATCGCCGGGCGCGCGTGCGGATAGCCGAGGGCGTAGCCGCCCAGCTCCACCCGCGGCGAGGGCTCGCGCTCGAGCCCCAGGACCTTGCTGGCGAGATCGTCCACTGGAACGCGCGCGTAGAGCGGGAAGAGACGCGCGAGGTGGGTCAGCTGGCGATCGCGCGTGAGCTTCGAGTGGGCGTAGATCGTCTTCTCGACGAATACGGAGGGCAGCAGGATCACGAGCCACACGAACGCCATGCGCGAGAAGGGCGGTCGTCGACCGGGGGCCGTGCTCTCCCGCTCGGCGCGCTTCAGGATCCAGCGCCAGGCCAAGAGCTCGAGGGCCACGCCGACCGAGAGGCCCATTACGATCACGGCCCAGACCTGCGTTCCGAGATGGATCGCGTCCTCGGATCCGCGCGTGTAGACCAGGTTCCAGACCTGACCGTTGAAGTGATAGCGGAAGGCGTTGTAGATGCGGGTGTCCGCGAAGAGCAGGACGTGGAAGACGGTCCAGAAGGAGGCCTGGATCCCGGCCAGGAGCCCGGGTGAGCGCAGGAAGTGCGCGAGCCCGACGAAGAGGACGCCGGGGACGATCGTCAGCGAGAGGGCCGTCGACACGAGCGCCGGCAGCGCGAAGAGCCAGGCCTTGGGACTGGGCGTGTCCGGCACGTGGACCAGATAGTTGATCCCGACCGCCGCGGCCAGAGCGAGGTTGGCGAGCCATAGCCAGGAGGACGCCTTGCGCCGGGCGGCGGGAGTGAGAACGACGGACCCGTTCATCGCTTCGCTCCCGAGCAGGAAGCCGGGATCCATGGTCGCTCAGGGGGACCCGGGGCGCAAGGAACCGCGCCGGGAGCGACCCCGCCGAGAGACCGCGCTACGCACGCGGAACGCGCTCCGCGCGAAGGCCCCGCTCCCGGCGGGCCGCGACGCGGATTCGCTTCACGGTACGTCCGTTGCCTGGCAGGGCCGCGACGGCGCGAACGCGCCGTCCTTTCATTGACTCGAGGGCATCGGCCCGAGGGAGAATCCATGCCTGCTCTTCGATTCCAAACGTTCGAAACCCTGCTCTCCGTCGCGACCCTGCTCGCCTTGAGCGCCATTTCGCCGACTCCGTGCTTCGCTCACGGAGGAACGTATCGGGGGCCGGGGGACACGGTCCCGGGAGGAGGCGGCGGTAGCGGTGGAGGAGGAGGGAACAGCGGCTCGCCGCCTGGCCCCGGCAGCTCCGGCAATCCGAACGGGACGATCCCGATCGGGCCCGGGGCCGGCGCTCCCTCGGGAACGGGCTCGCCGTCTCCTGGGACCCCATCGAGCATGGGAACGCCGGATCTCGACCGGAATGCGTGGACCTTCTGGTGGGAGTTCAACAAGGATCTCTACCTGAACCTGAAGTCCCACCTGCACACACGGCTCGTGGCCAAGACCGGGAGCGACAACTTCCCCTGGCATGGAGAGAAGACCAAGTCGAGGGAGAGCCTCAAGCCGACCGACCAGCAGATTCGGGACAAGGTCGTGCCGGCACTCTTGGACGCGCTCAAGACCGAGAAGAACAACGACATCGTCACCGGATGTCTGGTGGCGCTGGCGAAGATCGGTGACACGAAGAGCGAGAACGGCAAGTCGGCGTTCGAGGAAGAGATCAAGAAGTTCCTCTCCGATTCGAACCAGGAGATCAGCGAGACGGCCGCCGTGGCGCTGGGGATCCTGTCGAATCCGGCCTCGATCCCGACCCTCGAGCGCCTCCTGCGCGACACGGCGGAGGGACGCAAGCTCGTCAATCGCAACGAAGTGCTCTATCGCACGCGCTCGTTCGCGGCGTATGGGCTCGGCCTGATCGGAGCCCGGGTGGGCGACGAGGCGACGCGCAAGTCCATCGTCAAGATCCTGCGCGAAGCGATCGAGTCCGATGACACCCGGTCGCGCGACCTCAAGGTAGGTCGCACGACCTCGAGGTGTCGGGCATCATCGCCCTGGGACTCGTTCCGCTCGACACGATCGACACGCCCGCCGGCGAGAACGCCCAGTTGCCGGAGACGAGCCGCACGGCGGAGCTCGACTTCCTGCTGCGTTTCTTCGACGACGACAAGCAGGAGTACCTGGTCCGTGCGCACTGCCCAACCGCCATGGCTCGCCTGCTCGTGGGTCTTCCGGCCGCGTCGGCCAAGGCGTGGCGCGAGAAGGTGGCGGGCGCGCAGAAGAAGGAACAGGCCGAGGTGGTCCAGAGCTCCGTGCTCGCCATGGGCCTGATCGGCACCAACGGCAAGGAAGATGGGAGGATCCGGGAGGCAATCGACTCCCTTTCCGAGAAAGTCAAGGACGTCCAGGCCAACAACTTCGCCATGATCGCCCTGGCGAAGATGGGGGGTACTCCCGGAGAGACGGACCCGGAGACTGGAATCAGCGAGGTCGCCAAGGTGCTCCTGACCCAGATCTCCAAGGGCAAGGACACGATCCGACCTTGGGCTGGTGTGGCTATCGGCGTCATGGGGCACCGGCTCGCGAAGGCGAACCTCTCGTCGCCGGCCATGACCGAGATGTCCGACGCCCTTCGCCTGGCCCTCGAGGAGGAGAAGGACGCCTCCAGGCTCGCGGCCTATGCGATCGGGACGGGAATCCTCGGGGACGTCGAGTCTCGAGAGATCCTGCTCGAGAAGCTGGGCGAGGTCAGGGACGACGAGGCTCGTGGCTACATCGCGATTGCTCTGGGGCTCATGAACACTCGATCTGCGATCGAGCCGATCCAGGCGATCATCGCCGAATCGAAGTACCGTCCGACCCTCTTGAAGCAAGCCGCGATCGGACTGGGCGTGCTGGGAGACAAGGACTTGGTCCCGAACTTGATCCAGATGCTGGCCGATGCGAAGGGCTTGGCCACTCAAGCCGCGATCGCCTCGGCGCTGGGCTTCATCGGGGACGCGCGTTCCATCGACCCGCTGGTCGAGATGCTCCACAACGAGGATCTGACCGAGCGAGCGCGAGGCTTCGCCGCAGTGGCTCTGGGGATCGTGGCCGACAAGGAGACGCTCCCATGGAACACGAAGATCGCCGTCGATCTCAACTATCGCGCGGCGACCTCGACCCTGGTGGATCCGCAGGGCACGGGGATCCTGGACATCCTCTAGCGGCCCGCAGGGCCACTACGAGAACCGCCGGTTGTCCGGCTCTGCGCGGACGGACGGAACCGGGTACTTCTCGTAGGAGCGCGTCCGTTCCTCGGACGCGCTCCTAGGGTCCGGCGCGGGAGCCGGTCACTTGCCGCTCTCGGCCGGGGCCGCCGCACGAGGGGCTTCGAGAGCCAACACCTCGACGGCGAAACGCGGCATCACGTCCTCCAGGAAGCGCCGGCGTAGCTCTTCGTGGACGATCTTCGACATCGCCTCCCAGCCCGGGGTCGCTCGCAGCTCCGAGACCCACAGGAGCGCCGCACCGGCGTCCCATCGGATCGGGCCGAGCGCGCGGCCGCCGGCGGGGATGCTCTCGCCGCGATCCAGGAGCTGGAACACGGCCTGGCGAACCGGCGCGGGAACGCGCGGATCGTCGCGCGTGACCCATCCCAGGTCTCCCCGGTTCGAACGCAGCGTCGCCTCCTCGGAGCGTTCGGCCGAGAGCGCGCCGAAATCGTCCAGGTTTCCCAGGCGCTCGGCCATGCGCTCGAGTTCCGCCTCGGCGTCCTCGTAGCTGCGCTTCTGCAGGTCGTTCACGAACCGGCCGGCGACCAGGAAGAGCATGTGCGTGCGGACGGCGCGCCCGAAGTTCCCCTCGAAGAAGCCGCGTTCGTCCTCGTAGGTCCGGCGCAGGCCCTCCTCTCCCGACGTGCGATCGACCCACAGGTGCGAGAGCGCGGCGACCTCGACCGCCGAGTCGTTGCGCAGGAGCTCGACCGTGCGTCCCAGGGCGCCCAGACGCTGCTCGAAGGAAATGGCCGGGAACTCGGCCTCGTGGCGCTTGCGCCGCCGCGCGACCTCGGCGTCGAGGGCGCGCTCGCGGGCCTCCGGCGCGAGATCGGGCATGCGCTTCTCGATGCCCGCGAGGAGCAGGAGGTGCCAGGCGGCGTCGCGCACCTCGTCGGGATCGAGGCGCCGGCGCAGGAAGGCGCCGAACTCCTCCGCGCGCACCTCGACCTCCGCGCAGCGGGCGACGACGCCGTCTGCCCAGGGAGGCGGGAAGCGCGACAGGCCGCGAGCGGAGATCTCCTGCTGGAGCCACACGGCCTGCTCATCGCCGTTCACCGGGGCGTCGGCCGCCCGCCCGAGGGCCGCGCGCACGAGGCGCTCGAGGACGATCTGCTGGCGCAGGCTGTCGCGGAAGTCTTCGATCGAGACCTCGTTCTTGGCGAGCTCGCCCTGCAGGCCCTGGGTCTTGCCCGCGCGCCGCGCGTCGCGGTCGAGGTCGTTCCAGCGGCGAGCGAGGTCTTCGCTCGTCACCTCGAGCTTCGCTTCGCCCGCCAGCCGCTCGATCAGCTTCGTCTGCACCAGGAGCTCGAGCAGCTCGCGGCCGCGCTCCCCCATGCCGTGGCGCTCGAGCAGCGTGCGCTCGAGGTCGGCGGCGCGGATCTCGAAGCTCTTCCCGCGCGCGACGACGGGAGAGTCGACCCCGACGGTTGCTGGGGCTGGGGGAGAGCCGCCATGCTGCTGGCCGATACCGAGCGGATCGGCTCCCAGAGCGAGGAGCGTGGTTGCTAGAGGGTGGAGGCGCATGGCCGAGGACCGCAAGATAGCCGGCCGCCCGGTCCGGCGTCGAACGAACCATGAACCATAGCGAGATCGTCAGCTTCATCTGGGGTGTCGCGGACCTGATCCGCGACAGCTTCAGGCGCGGCAGATACCAGGACGTCATCCTGCCGCTGACCGTGCTGCGGCGCCTCGACTGCGTGCTCGCTCGTACCAAGGAGAAGGTGCTCGGCAAGCAGGCCGAGCTGAGGGGCAAGAAGCTCGAGAACCTCGACCCGCAGCTACGGAAGATCGCAGGCTTCGCCTTCTACAATACTTCCCGCTACGACTTTGCCACGCTCCTCGCCGACGCGCCGCACCTGGCCGCGAACCTGCGCAACTACATCGCCGGCTTCAGCCCCAACATGCGCGAGGTGGTGGAGAAGTTCGACTTCGACAACACCATCAGCAAGCTCGAGGAAGCAGGGCTCCTCTTCCAGGTGCTCGAGCGCTTCAAGAACGTCGACCTGCACCCGGACAAGATCGACAACCCGACGATGGGGACGATCTTCGAGGAGCTGATCCGCAAGTTCAACGAAGCGCTGAACGAAAACCCCGGCGAGCACTTCACGCCGCGGGACGTCGTGCACTTGATGGTCGATCTCATGCTGGCCGGAGACGAGGCCGAGATCCGCGCCAAGAAGGCGATCCGCACCGTCTACGACCCCTGCTGCGGTTCCGGCGGCATGCTGATGATCACCAAGGAACACATCACCGTCGGTCTTCGCAAGAACGGCGAACTGCTCCGGCCCGCAATCAACAAGGACGCAGAGATCCATCTCTTCGGCCAAGAGGTGAACCCCGAGACCTGGGCGGTCTCGAAGTCGGACCTCTTCATGAAGGATCCGACCGGTCGGGACGCGGACCACATCACATACGGGAGCACGCTCTCGAACGACCATCACGCCGGCACCGCCTTCGACTACCTCATCGCCAACCCCCCGTACGGCAAGGACTGGAAGCGCGACGAAGACGCCGTGCGTGCCGAGCACGAGCGCGGCGCGACGGGGCGCTTCGGCCCGGGGCTGCCACGCATCAGCGACGGCCAGCTCCTGTTCCTGCTCCACATGCTCGCGCACGCGAAACTCACGAAGGACGGCGGCTCGCGCATCGCGATCATCATGAACGGCTCGCCGCTGTTCACGGGCGACGCGGGCAGCGGCGAGAGCGAGATCCGCCGCCACATCCTGGAGAACGATCTGCTCGAAGCCCTGATCGCGCTCCCCGAGCAGCTCTTCTACAACGCGGGCATCGCCACCTACGTGTGGGTCGTGACCAACCGCAAGGCCGCGATGCGCCGCGGCAAGGTGCAGCTCATCGACGCTACGTCCTTCTGGGTGCCGATGCGCAAGAACCTCGGCGACAAGCGCCGCGAGATCCCGCTCGTCCGCGCGCAGGACATCCTCAGGATCCTCGCCGACTTCAAGGACGGCGACACGCGCACGATTGCGAAGGACGGCAAGGACGAGCAGGTCGTCGTCAGCCGCATCTTCCCGACCACCCACTTCGGCTTCCGCAAGATCACCGTCGAGCGCCCGCTGCGGCTCAACTTCCAGGCGGGGCCGGAGCGCATCGCCCTCCTCGAAGATGAGAAGGGCTTCCAGGCGCTCGCGCAGTCGAAGAAGAAGGGCGCCGCCGCCGCGACGGAGATAGCCGAGGGGCGCGCCCAGCAGGAGGCGATCCGCAGATTCGGCCGCACGCTGCCGGGCACGCTGTTCAAGGACCGCGATGCGTTCGAGCGAGCGCTCGATGCCGCCGCGAACAAGGCAGGTGTGAGGCTCCCTGCTCCGGTTCACAAGGCGGTCCTCTACGCGCTCTCCGAGCACGACGAGACTGCTGTCATCTGCCGCGACAAGGACGGCGCCCCCGAGCCGGACCCCGATCTGCGCGACACGGAGAGCGTGCCGCTTTCGGAGCGAGTCGAGGCGTTCTTCGAGCGCGAGGTGAAGCCCCACGTCCCGGATGCCTGGATCGACGCCGGCAAGCGCGACCCGAAGGACGGCCAGGTCGGCCTCGTCGGCTACGAGATCAACTTCAACCGCTACTTCTACCGCTACACCCCGCCGCGCCCGCTGGAGGAGATCGAGGGCGAGATCCGCGGCATGGAGTCGGACATCCTGCGGATGCTGGCCGAGGTCACCGGAAGCGCGACGGTCGGGAACTGAATGTCGGCACTTGGCCGTGAGTGCCGACGTTTGGTGTTGACGTCGGGCTGAGGGGCGCACAAAATGTCGGCATGGCAAGCGACCGTGCCGACAAATCGGGCCACCGAGACCCGGACAACGACCCCGCGGAGCGTCTGCGCGCAGCGCGTCTCGGGGCCTTCTTCCGTCCCAGCCAGGTGGCGGACGCCGGCATCACCCGCGATCAGCTGCGGGCGCTGGTCCGGCGAGGCACGATCGAGCACGCCGGCCGCGGGCTGTACCACATGGCCGACGTGGATCCGACCGAGCACTACTCGCTCGCGATGGCTTGCGCGCGAGTTCCGAACAGCGTCGTCTGCCTTCTTTCGGCCCTTCGCGTCTACGGCATCGGCACCCAGGCGCCGGCCGAGGTCTGGCTCGCCATTCCGCACAAGGCGCGCAAGCCGCGCCTCCCCGAGCTTCGGCTGCGCGTCGTGCGCTTCAGCGGACCTGCCTGGACCTTCGGCGTGCAGAACACGACGTTCGAGGGGGTGCCCGCACGGATCACCACTCCCGCGCGAACCGTGGCGGATTGCTTCCGCTTCGAGCGTCTCGTGGGCCCCGAGGCGGCGATGGAGGCGCTGCAGGACGGGCTGCGCCAACGCAAGCTGACCGTTGCCGAACTCTCGCGGGTGATGGAGATCCTCCCGTCCCGCCGCCTCAGCGCTTCCCTCGACGCGAGGTCGATATGAGCCCCGACGTAGCGGCGTCGATCAAGGCCCGTCTCCTGAACCAGGCGAAGGCGCACGGCGAGGAGTTCGAGCGAACGCTGACGCGCTTCGCCGCCGAGCGGCTGCTCTTCCGTCTCGGTGCATCCGCAGCGCGAGATCGATGCATCCTCAAGGGAGCCAGCCTCCTCTCGGTTTGGCTGCCGGACCCCTACCGCGCGACCCGCGACGTCGACGTACTGGCTTCCGGACCAGCGGACGACCCCGCGATCCGAGCGCTGGTGGCGGAGGTCTGCGCCGTGGCCTGCCCCGAGGATGCGCTCCGCTTCGACCTGTCCGAGCTGGTCGTGGAGGTGATCCGAGCGGAGGAGGAGTACTCCGGGAAGCGTGCCCGCTTCCGTGCCTGGCTGGGCAATGCGCGCATCCAGGTGCAGCTCGACCTCGGCTTCGGCGATGCCCATGCCGCGCAGCCCGAGGAGATCGACTACCCGACCATCCTGAAGGGGTTGCCGGCCCCACGGCTGCGCGCCTATGCGCGTGAGACGACCGTGGCCGAGAAGTTCGAGGCGATGGTCAAGCTGGACACGCGAAACAGCCGGATGAAGGATTTCCACGACATCTGGGCGCTCTCGGGCGCGTTCGCGTTCGAGGGCCCGACCCTCCGGAAGGCGGTCGCCGCCTGCTTCGAGTGTCGAGCGACTCCGTGGACGCCCGAAGCGCCGCGTGCCCTGACCGCGGCCTTCTACCAGACACCTGAGATCGAGACCCGCTGGAGACGCTACCTCACGGCTGGCGCCGTGCTCGCTCCGCCACCGGCACAGTTCGAGGTTATAGGCGAGCGGATCATGCGCTTCTTCGACCCCGTGCGGAGCAGCATCGTGGTCGGCGAGTCGTTCACGAGCAGGTGGGAGCCCGGAGGCCCTTGGCGGCCAGAGGCGACGATCGAGGAGCCTGCGCGATGAAGCGCGAATCCCGGCTGATCTTCACCAAGGCGGTCGATTCGCTTGTGCTCAGCATCGAGCACTACAACCGGCCCTGGGACCGGGGTCGCGTCGATGCCGTTCTGATCCTGCTGGATCACGCCTTCGAGATGCTGCTCAAGGCGGCGATCTTGCATCGGGGCGGAGCGATCCGGAAACCACGAGAGAAACAGACGATCGGGTTCGACGAGTGCCTGCGCAAGGCGCTGAGCGACGGCTCGGTCCAGTTCCTGAAGCAGGAGCAGGTCCTTCAACTCCAGGCGATCAACACGCTGCGCGACGCCGCCCAACACCACCTGGTCGACCTGTCCGAGCAGCACCTCTACATCCACGCCCAGGCCGGACTAACGTTGTTTCGGGACGTCGTCCGAGCTGTGTTCGATCAGGACCTCAAGATCCATCTTCCGCCGCGCGTCCTACCGCTCTCGACTACGCCGCCGACAGATCTGGCGGCCCTCTTCGAGCAGGAAGCCAAGGAAGTGCAGCGGCTCCTGAAGCCGGGCAAGCGGCGAAGGCTGGAAGCCGCCGCCAAGCTCCGAGCGCTCGCGATCGTAGACGGTGCCATGCGCGGCGACCGGCTCCAGCCGACCGATGGCGAGCTGCGCAAGCTCGGCGATTCCATCAGCAAAGGCACGCAGTGGAGCGATGTCTTCCCCGGCGTTGCCGCTATCGAACTCACGGCCACGGGGACCGGCCCGTCCCTCGACCTCCGGATCTCGAAGAAGGAGGGTATCCCGATCCAGCTCGTGCCGGAGGGCACTCCCGGAGGCAGCGTCGTGGCGGTTCACAAGCTGGACTCGCTCGGCTTCTACAACCTCGGGCGGGATCAGGTGGCGAAACACCTTGGACTGTCGGGACCCAAGACCACGGCCTTGATCACCCACGTGAAGATCAAGGACGACGCGGAATGCTATCGCCGCATCACGATCGGCAAGGCGACCTTCGATCGCTACTCGCAGAAGGCGACCGAACGCCTGCGGGAGACGTTGAAGACGGTGGACATCGGTCGTGTCTGGTCCGAGTACCAGAGCGGTCAGCGCCGGAGGGCAACAGCGTGAAGGAATCCGCGCAGCCTCTGGCGCCCACGCGTCCGCGCTTCAAGCCGTACCCGGAGTACAAGGACTCCGGCGTCGAGTGGCTGGGGGAGATTCCGGCGCATTGGGAGGTGAAGCGACTCAAGGACTGCCTCCTGAGACTGGAATCAGGTGGCACCCCAGAGTCTGACAACTTCGACTACTGGACAGATGACGAGTCCGGGACCCCCTGGGTCGCTATCTCAGACATGACGCGTGCCTTTCACGTGCGCGAGACAGCGAAGCGTCTCACGGAACAGGGACTTCGCTCGAAGCGCCTTCCGATTCTTCCATCTGGAACGCTTCTGTACTCGATGTACGCATCGCTCGGGAAAGTCGCGCTACTCAAGATCGATGCGGTTGTGAACCAAGCTATCCTCGGCCTAGTGACGCGAGACGATCTTGCATCGCGGGACTACCTGCGCTGGTGGCTCGAATTCATGCAGGGCCACGTCCAAATGCTGTCGTCGAGCAACACGCAGGACAACCTGAACGCATACGAGGTCCGGAAGATGCCGGTCTTCGTTCCGGGGCCAGACGCGCAGTCCGCCATCGCCGCCTTCCTCGACCGGGAGACGGCGAGGATCGATGCGCTGGTGGCGAAGAAGGAGCGGCTGATCGAGCTGCTCCAGCAGAAGCGCACCGCCCTCATCTCACGCGCCGTCACCAAGGGCCTCTACCCGAACGTCCCGATGAAGGACTCCGGCGTCGAGTGGCTGGGGAAGATTCCGGCGCATTGGGGCGTCTTGCGCATCTCTGAGCTGACGGCGCTCCTCAACGGCTATCCATTCGACGCCGAGTACTTCGTACGAGCAGGAGGCACGCCGCTTGTCAGGATCCGGGATCTCAACGCGACCGAGACGGAGGTCAACTACAACGGCCCTGTCGTCGAGGACGCGTGGATTGAGTCCGGCGACGTGATCGTCGGAATGGACGGGGACTTCAACGTCGCCCGCTGGCGTGGTCAACGAGCGCTTCTCAATCAACGAATGTGCTGTCTCCGTCCGCGCAACAAGACCGACGCGGGCTTCATCGCCTACCTGCTGCCGCTCCCGCTGAGAGTCATCAACGACCTGACATACTCGACGACCGTGAAGCACCTCTCGTCGGTGGATGTGCGCAAGATTCGCCTAGGCGCGCCTCCGGAGCCCGAACAACGTGCCATCGTGGCCTTCCTCGACCGGGAGACCGCGCGGATCGACGCCCTCGTCGCCAAGGTCCGCGACGCCATTGAGCGCTTCAAGGAACTCCGCACCGCCCTCATCTCCGCCGCAGTGACCGGCAAGTTCGACGTGCGAGAGGAGGTTGCATGAAAATCACCAAGGTGCGAATTGAGAACTTCCGAGGCCTGAAGGAGCTCGAGGTCGACCTCGATGAGACCACAGTGCTGATCGGCGAGAACAACTCCGGCAAGACGTCGGTGCTCGATGCCCTGCGGTTGTGCCTGCGCGAACTCGGTCCCCGGCGGCGAGTCGTCTTCGATAGCTTCGACTTCCATCTCAAGGATGGTGCGGCAGAACCGCACTCGGCCGATCCTATCCGCGTCGAGATCAGCTCCTCCGAACAGTGCGCAGGCGAATGGGATGATGCTCTCGTCGGCCGCCTGAGCCGTCAGAAGTTCGTCCAGGTCGACGCCGCTGGTCTGCGACAGGTCGTACTCCGCGTAACGTGCGCCTTCGACCCGACGAGCCGTGACTACGCTCAAGAGTGGGTCTTCCTCAACTTGGATGGCAAGCCTTTGACCGCGTTGCCCGACACCGCGCTGGCGACACTTCAGCGCGAGCTGGCATTCTTCTACCTGACCGCGCTTCGCGACGCGGCTCACCACTTCGATGCGAAGGGTCCGTTCTGGCGACCGTTTCTGAAAGACAGCCAACTCTTGCCGGAGAAGAAGGCGGAGATCGAGCAGAAGCTCAGGGAGATCAACGATCTCGTCGTCGCGTCGCACACCAGCTTCGAGGAGGCAAGGAACCGGCTTGGCAGGGTCCAGGATGTCGTCCCGATGGCTGGTGGGGACGCGGTGTCGATCGAAGCGGTGCCGGGGCGGATGTTCGACATGCTCGCGAGGGCGCAGATTTATCTCGGCGCGACCACCGGCGCGAAGGTGCCGGTCGGCAGACACGGCGAAGGAACCCAGAGCCTTGCGGTCTTGATGCTCTTCTCGGCATTCCTGGAGGCTTGGCCCAACGGCACCCCCGTCGTGGCGCTCGAGGAGCCCGAAGCGCACCTCCATCCCTCTGCCGTCAGGGCACTGTGGGAAGTCCTCGGCGTCATCGGTGGCCAGAAGCTGATCTCGACGCACAGCGGCGACATACTCTCCGAGGTGGATGTTCACAACGTTCGGCGCCTCGCCAGAAGCGCGGGAGGTGTTCGAGCGTTCCGCGTGCCGCCAACGCTGCTTTCCGATGAGGAAACACGGAAGTTCAACTACCATGTTCGGAGAGCCCGGGGCGAGCTTCTCTTCGCTCGGTGCTGGCTTCTGGTCGAGGGGGAGACCGAAGCCTGGATCTACCCTGCCGCTGCTCGGGCTCTCGGATTGAAGCTCCACCGGGACGGCGTACGCGTCGTCGAGTACAGCCAGTCCGATGTTGGGCTTCTGGCGAAGGTCGCCAATTCTCTGGGGATCCCCTGGTACTGCATCGTGGATGATGACTCCGGTCGAGATCAGTATGAACCGAAGGTGAAGGACAACCTCGGCGGCTCGCGGGAGACGGACCGGCTTGCGCTGCCGTATCGGAACATCGAGACCCACCTTCTCGCGAATGGTTATGACGCGATCTATCGGAGCCACATGCCGGCCCAGAATCTTGCGAAGCTGACCAAGCAGCCCGGCGATCCTGACTACTGGGCCGACTATGCGGAGCACCTGCCCGGCAGGGCCAAGACGCGAGCCGCGGCGAACGTGGCCGTCGAGATGGACGCGAGAGGCGTATCCGTCCGGCGGACTGCACGTCGACAGGCCGAGGCACGTTCGAGGAGTGGATGGGCCTTCCTCAGGCCCGGACGGAGCGCGCCGCCATCCAGCCGCCGGGTGTGAGTTCGGCGATGCGGCTGG
>Ga0247727_10000126_pt1 | contig 167303 bp, 123 predicted proteins | sample WisWelCaveWW1625_FD_202498 | JGI IMG/M metagenome (GOLD analysis project Ga0247727, IMG submission 202498) | Biofilm microbial communities from Wishing Well Cave, Virginia, United States - WW16-25 | ecosystem: Environmental > Aquatic > Deep subsurface > Groundwater > Cave microbial mat... | reverse complement strand
AACTAAATGCACTCGATATTCGCCATCCGAGTGGCGCTATTTATGAATTTGAGCTTGAATAGCTGAAACTATAAGGTATCATTTAAATTTCTCTATTTTTATTTTAGCCGATACTCATGTAATAGCACTATCAAGTAGAGCTATACTTAAAGATTTCCCATCTTGTGATCCGTAATCAACCACGCGGCTTTTGTAGGAAGTAGCATCATTGGGGTTAAGCTTTATGATTTGATTGAAATCAGTAATAGTACTATCTGATACGGCAAACTTTAAAAACAGCTCTCCACGTTGTTTATAGGCTTCTAAGTAATTGGGGCGCATTTTTATTGCTTGACTGTAATCGGCAATAGCATGAATGTAGTCAGTTTTGAGTTTATATAGGTTTCCACGATTGAAATAAACCTCGGGATAGTAAGGTTTGTATTTAATGGCTTGAGTGTAGTCGTTTATGCTCTGGTTAATGTAGTCCGTTTTAGCATTGACTTCTTTAAGATAGGCGTCCCCACGGTATTTGTAGGCATCGGCATATCTATAATTGAATTTAATAGCTTTACTATAGTCTGTTATGGCGCGGCTATATTCACCTTTGTAAAAATATGCCAATCCTCGGTGACAGTGGGCTTCCGAATGGCTTGAGTTGATACTTAGGGCACGATTATAGTCAGCAATAGCTTGATCATATTGTCCCTTGTTATTGTAAGCAAATCCGCGTTCACTGTATTTATCAGCATTCCTTGACTTAAGTGCGATGACCTGTGTACATTTTGAGATAGTACTATCAAAATCAACATTTGCTTGGCTGGAATTACCTAACTTACTGTGAGCAGTCCCACGATTATTGTAGGCGTAAGGGTGGTTAGGGTTAAGTTCGATAGATCGGGTATATTCAACGATAGCTTGGTCATTCAAACCTTTTTCATAATAGATATAACCAAGCCTAAAATGGAGATAAGCATAATCATTTTGGGGTTCAGCAGCTTTAATGCCTTGAGCAATTTGTTTGTACTCAAAGGTGACACGGTCATAGGCGACCTTTGGATCTCGGTCTTGGCTCTTGGAATGATTGGCGCTCGTATCTTTAGGTTGAAATTTTACAGCTTGAGTATAATCGGTGATTGTACTATCGAATTTACCTCTTTCATAGTAGATGTCGCCGCGGCCTTTGTAGGCCTTAGCATTTTTCGGATCAATTTTAATAGCTCGGTTGTAATAAACAATAGCAGAGTCGTACTTAAAAATCTTGAAGTAGGAATCTCCAATGTTTGTAAAAGCAGTAGCAAAATAAGGATCTATGCTGGTGGCTTTGTTGAAATCGTCAATTGCACGTGGATAATTACCTTTAGCGAAAAAAACAGAGCCACGATTCTGATAAATTTCTACTTCATCGGATATAATTGTTAAAACTTTACTAAAGTCTATAATCGAAGAATCGTATTGCTTTTTTAGATAGTATGTACGAGCGCGATTAATAAGAGCGTAAGTATAATTCGGTTTGAGCTTGATGGCCTGGTTAAAGTCATTGATGGCACGACTATAATCCTTTTTCACATAATAAGCACATCCACGAATATTGTGAGCCACAGGATAGTTCGACTTGAGTTTAAGGGCCTGATTAAAATCGGAGATCGCATCGTCATAGTTTTTCTTATAGTAGTAGGACAGGCCACGATAGTAGTACAAATATGCGCCATTGGGTTTGATGGCGATTTGATTGTTGAAGTAAGTGATAGCATTGTCGAAATCGCTATTGGCATTATTGTATTCTCCTTTTTCGTAGTAGGCGCGTCCACGGTTGTGGTAAGCTAAACCGTAATCTGGTTTGAGTCTGTGGGCTTGGTTAAAATTGGCTATGGCATTGTCATAGTTATTTTGATAAAAATAGGTGTTACCAAGATTGTTGTATGCCTCGGCATAACTAGGCTCAAGGCTTAAAGCATAACTAAAATCAGCTACAGCTTGATCGTAGTTTCTCGTTTCAAAATAAGCAACCCAGAAGTGGGCTTCGCCGCGATTGTTGAATGCCTCTGCAAAATTATTCTTAAGTTTGATTGCTTGATCGTAATCAGTGATGGCTTTGTCATAGTTGTCCGTATGAAAATAAGCGAGCCCACGATTGTGGTAGATCGAGGCATCCCAAGTAATAAACTGAATAGCTTGACTGAAATCATTAATTGCAAAATCATACTCGCTTTCAAGATAGTGAACTATTCCTCTGCGATTATAAGCGAAGGCATAGTTATCCCTAAATTGAAGAGTCTGAGTAAGGGCATTGATGGCCTGAAGGTATTCATTTTTTGCATAGTAAGTATTTCCAAGATTATAGTAACAATAGGAATAGTTGTTCTTGAATTTGATAGCCTGAGTGAAGTCGGAGAGGGCACGGTCATACTCTTTCTTATAATAATAACATAAACCACGATAGTTGTAAAAATAAGCATCATAAGGCATGAACTCAAGGGCTTGAGTAAAGTAAGTAATGGCAGAGTCGAAATCAGCGACTGCGCTTTTGTAGTCGTTTTTCTCCTGGTAAATAAGTGCTCGATTATAATGAGCTAAGCTATAATTGGGTGTGAGCTTAATAGCTTGGTTGAAATTAATGAGTGCTCGATCATATTCGTGACTATGATAATAGGCATTACCAAGATTATTGTAGGCCTCAACGTAGTTGGAATTAAATTTAATGGCTTGTTCATAATTAGTAATGGCGCTGTCGTATTGGGCCTGAGGATAGTAGGCCTTCCAAAAATAGGCATTACCACGGCCATTAAAAGCCTCTGCATAATTATCTCTAAGGTCAATCGCAGTGTCAAAACTTGTGATGGCGAAATTAAACACTTCATCTTCGAGATAGGCGATGCCTCGAAGATAATAGATTTCAGCATCTTTAGGAGTAAAACGAATGACATAGTTGAAGTCAGCAATAGCCCCTCGCCTTTCTCCTTTGTAAATTAATGTTATTCCACGATTGATATAGACTAAGCTAATATAGGCAGTGCTATCAACAGGTGTTAGTTTGATAGCTTCGTTGAAATCTTTTAAAGCACTCTCAAAATCACCTTTCCGTTTGTAAGCAACTCCACGGTTATTATAAGCGAATGCATTGGTTGTGCAATTCGTAAAAAGTCCGAAATTCAAAACGGCATACAATATGTTGAGATCGAATCGCATTAAAATAACAACCTATTGTATGAAATTGAAAAATTTTTCAAAAACAGCGACTATTTACGGAAGCCTCATTGGTTGAATCCAGAGCAATAGCTTGGTTGTAGTCAGCAATTGCTTGGGTTAGATCATTTTTAATTGTATGCACATTCCCACGATTGTTGTACGCGACGGGATGAGTAGGATTGAGTTTTATTGCCTGGTTATAATCGGTCATAGCACTATCGTAGTCGCTCTTAAAACAGTATGCATTACCACGATAAAGATGGATAGCAGCTGGAGCGACCATTTCGACCGGTACAATTGTTTGTGATATAGCTCTAGTAAATCGAAGAATTGCATCATCATACTCTTGTGCCTTGTAGCACGCCAAACCTACAGTTAATAGTGTAAGATAAGCCATCTCTTTGGAAAGACGTTCCTGAAAAACAAAGCTGTTAAGTTCAGCAACGGCAATTTTCTGAGATAATTCTTCCTGAAGTAGTTGTAAAGGACGAAGCTCCTTCTTAATCTCAAAATGTAGAGAAACGATGGCTCTCTCTTCAGTCACCCCGTACCATCCCCACAGCAGAATACTCGGTTTGTACTGTTTAAAAATATCATCAATACCCTTGCTACGCTGTTGAGCAGTAATTGAATCACCTAAGCTGATTACTTCGATATCAGTGTATTCTTTAGTAGCTTTCTGTAGTTGTTCAAGAATAATTTCAGTCACGCGATACTTTTTGGGATCGAGGCCATCAAAGTTTGCAATAAGGATTCTGATTTTGCCAGGAGGAATGAAGTTTTCTTTATAATATTGCCATCCGAAGTAGCCCCCAATGAGAAGAGGAAAAGTTATAATACCAACAATAGCGAAACGGCGTATTTTCTTTGAAAAGATAGGACGATTTTCTTTCTCTTGTGTAATAGTGTTGACTATGCTTTCCTTATCTAAGGTAAATATAAAGCAGAGCCAGCCACATAGCAACGATACCCACTATCAGCCAAAGTATAAAGTTTACTTTGTTACCTTGTAGAAGCTCATAAATGGAACGTGAATCAGCAATTAGTCTCTTTAGAGTGAAATCTTTGCAAAAAAAGCAAAAACTTTCGGACACAAAAATCAAAGCGCACAAAACTTTTTGCGACCTTTCAATTTTGTGTACCGCTTTTTTGGTTGCGGCTTGTCCGCGTTGTGCTTATGAGGAAAGGAATCCAGCCTAAACGGTGCTTACGAATGTCTGCTAAAGCTTTATCAATAGCGTTCTTGTTCATACTTCACCTCCCTCACATAAAGATTAAATATCCACATTTATCAGATGATTGGAGACGTCGCTTATTTTTTAATGTTGATTAACTCCTTAAATCGCCGAAATTATAAATTATCGACTTTCTTGACGGAGAATCCGACATTGACCACTTCAGGGTTGCTCGGCGTCCCTCCCAAAATCAAAAGCAGGCGTGCGAGGAGAAGTTTGGAGAGTTACGTCTAAAGGGCGTCGAGACCCAATTCCGACATTCCCGTTAAAACATGCTTCAAATCATGGTGTAGAAACCCAAAAATATTGTTGCAAAATATAAATAAATATTTCGGCAAAGTCAAGAGTTTTGATCGAAAAAATGGTGAGGCGGTATGTCCGTGGAGGCGTTGAAGTTTGGCGAGCAGCCGAAAGCGGTTTGCGGTTTTGAGAAAACAGCCTGATTATAAAAGAAAATCGAAATTTTTCAGGTCTGTTCCACCAAGTCGTGCCGAGTTGTGACGGCCAATCCGATATCTTGGGGCAATCCCAAGCCGTTGTCATCCTGATCCGAATACTTTGCCAGCAAATCACTTATAGCGCCTTCTCCATAAATCTCCCCGTTGCTGCTGAATCGCTCCACTTCCACCGAGCCATCATCGCAAAATTCTACTTCCCAGCGCTCACCGGGCACTACGACGCCGACCATAATGGCATTATCACGCTGATGCGCCAGCGTATAGTGTATTTTTCCATTCTCCAAGTCGGCCCAAAATGCCATTAACTTGCTGAAGACATCTTTTTTCATTGCAAAATGTAAACAATTCCTCCGGCAAAGTCAAGCGTTTTGATCGCGAGAACAGGGTAAAGTTGTGGTGAACAGCCGAAAGTAGATCCCGGCTTCAAAAGACAACACATTTTTTATCCTCTGCTCAATGCTTTTTTTAAAACTTTCCACACTGCTTCCCACACCATCTCCACCTCTAATTTCTTCATGCAATCGTGCGTCACGATTTTGCACGTTACGCCGTTGCAGCCGAGACATGGCAGGCCGGCTTTCACCACGGTTTCGTGGCCTTCGCCCCACGGGCCTTGCAAATCCGGCCGCGTCGGGCCGTAAATGCCAACAACTCGTGTATCCATTGCCGCGGCCAGATGCAATGGGCCGGAGTCGTTCGAGACGAGCAGAGTCAACCGCGATAGGAGTGCGGCTAATTGCTTGAGATTGGTCGACGGCGCCAGCAAGGATGGCGCTTGCATCCTCTGCGCGATGGTTTTCATCTCTTCCAATTCGCCCGGCCCCCACAAGAGTAGGACCACGGCATTCAGCTCGCGGTGCAAGCGGTCGCCGAGTTGAGCAAAATTCTCGAGCGGCCAGCGTTTGGTGTACCAGCCGCCGGAGGCATTTAGGCCGATGACCAAACGATCCTCCAAATTATTTTCTCGCCAAAATTGCGCTGCAAAATTTTCACTCGCCGAATCCACCGCGACATGAAGTTGGCGCGAGACAATCGGAATTTGCAGTGCGCGCAGCGCATCCAAGTTGAACTCGACTTCATGGACGCGATCGCCGCGCGGCTCGACTTTGAGGTTATAGGCATGCTTGCGGACTCTAAAGCTAAACCCGACACGCGTGGGAGCACCGCTCAACCATGTGAGCAGTGCGCTACGGGGATTGCCGAACAAATCGAGTACAATATCATAATGGCTCTCGCGGATATGCCGGATAAGCGAGCGACTGGCCCCCGCCAGTCTGCGCTCCAAAACCAAAACTTCGTGAACCACTGGGTGACCTCGCACAATTGGCCAGGACGGCTTTTCAGTGAGAAAATCGATCTGCGCCTGTGGAAAAGCCTGCTGCAAATTTTCCAGCACTGGCGTGGCGAGAATGACATCGCCGATCGCGCGCAATTTGATGACTAAAATTTTCCGAAATTTTTGCATGCAGAAACGTAACGCGGCAACTTGCCGCAACCAAATCCGTCAACCGCGAATTAACGCTAATCAACGCGAATAAAAAATTAGCGTACATTCGCGTGAATTAGCAGTTCGTTAAAAAATCTTAGTGGTCGTGATAGTTTTTCCAGAGTAATACTATAATTTTCCCCTGAAACAAGCCATACTATTGCAGATTCCTTTGCTCATATTTTTGAATGAGTATATCTTACACAAACTTTTATTAGAAAACAAGCAAAAGTCGAATAGCCTTTTTATTCGAGCGGAATCTTTAAAGCGAAAGCTGTATAATTTAGGCAAAATTTTATCTTGCTTTGTGGCAAAAAAATTGCTAAATTTACCTGTTTGTGGGCAATTTAAGATGCTTGTATTGCCTGCTTTTAGAGCCTTTGTTATCCGCCTGGTGCGGATAATTTTTTGCCGAATTGAAATTCGTAGTCCTGCCCCCCTTGTGGGGCAATGTAGATAAGAAATTTCTTTATTATACCCAACGCGGACAAGCCGCAACGAAGCAGGCTTTCACCGCGAATTGACGCTAATGATCGCGAATAAAAAATTAGCGTATATTCCGCGTTTGATTTTTATATGCGCAAAATTAAGGTACTAAAAACACAGGCCGGCGGCCTGTGTTACGAACATGTTCCAGGAACTTACCAGCCGTTTTGAAAATATCTTCCGCAAGCTGAAGGGCCACGGCAAGCTGTCGCCGGAAAATATTGCCGAAAGCATGCGCGAGGTGCGGCGCGTGCTCCTGGAAGCGGACGTCAATTTCAAGGTCGCGAAAGATTTCATCGCCGCGGTGGAGAAAAAGGCGGTGGGCGCGGAGGTGCTCAAAAGCATCACGCCGGGGCAGCAAGTCATCAAAATTATTCACGATGAATTGATGCTGCTGCTCGGCGGCAGCGATACGCCCCTGCGCGAAGCCAATCTGCCGCCTACCGTGATTATGGTGGTCGGGCTGCAAGGCTCGGGCAAAACCACGTTCTGCGGCAAGCTCGCCGGTTATCTGAAGTCGCGCAGCCGGCGCCCGATGCTGGTGGCGGCGGATTTGCAGCGCCCGGCCGCGGTGGAGCAATTGCGCGTGGTGTCGCAAGCCGCGGGCGCGGATTTCTTTTCGATCCCCAACTCGACGCCGCTGGAGGTTTGCCGCGCGGCGATTGGCGAGGCCCGGCAACGCTCGATGGATACCGTCGTTCTCGACACCGCCGGCCGTTTGCATGTGAACGAAGAGTTGATGCAGGAGTTGGAGGAGATCAAGCAAACGACGAAGCCGCACGAGATTTTGTTTGTGGCGGACGCGATGACCGGCCAGGATGCGGTGAACACGGCGCAGGCTTTTACGCAGCGTCTGGATTTTAGCGGCGTGGTGCTCACCAAGATGGACGGCGATGCGCGCGGCGGGGCGGCGCTCTCCATCAAAGCGGTGACGGGCAAGCCGATCAAGTTCATCGGCACCGGTGAAAAAGTCGACGCGCTGGAGAAATTTCATCCGGAGCGCATGGCCTCGCGCATTTTGGGGATGGGTGACATCGTCACGTTGGTGGAAAAAGCCAGCCAGGCGGTTGATTTGCAAAAGGCGGCCGAGTTTGAGAAAAAGCTGCGCCGCGCCGATTTCACGCTGGAGGATTTTTACGAACAATTGCAGAGCGTGAAAAAAATGGGGCCTTTGGGGCAGTTGATCAATATGATTCCCGGCTTAAGCGGCCGCATTCCGCAAGACATCGAAATGGACGAAGGTGCTTTCGTGGGCGTCGAGGCGATCATCCTGTCGATGACGCCGGACGAACGGCGCCGGCCCAATATCATCAACGGTAGCCGCCGGCTACGCATCGCCAAGGGCAGCGGCACTTCGGTGCAAGAAGTGAATCGCCTGCTCAAGCAATACGAGATGATGCGCAAGATGCTGAAACAGGTCGGACGCAAAGGACGGCGCGGCATGACGTTGCCGTTTTAGCGTTGACGTTTTCCAGGCAACAAGTCATCCTGTGGCTGCGGGATCTTTTTTAATGCCTGCATTTTGCTTGACAACAAAAAAGATCGTTCCACGCCTGCCCTGCCGCAGGCCAGGGATGACATGAAAAAGTTGCTTGCTGTACGAATTTTCAAATTAGAAAGTCGGCACCGAATAGGTGTGAATTAAAACTAAATTGATATTGAAAGGAGATTTTTTTGGCAGTCCACATTCGTCTTCGCCGGATGGGCAAAAAGAAGCAACCCTTCTACCGGATCGTAGCCATCGATTCCCGGGTCGCCCGCGACGGCAAATACCTCGACAATATTGGCACCTATAATCCGCGCCTGGAACCGGCAGCGGTTCAGCTCGATAGCGAGCGCGTGGTTTATTGGCTTTCAAAAGGCGCCAAACCTTCTGATACAGTCCGCAGCTTGTTGCGCCGGCAAGGCCTCTTGATGCGTTTGCACTTGCAGAAACTCGGCATGGATGAGGCGCAGATTAGCGAAGCAATGAAGCAATGGGAAGCGCAACAAGCGGAGCGGCAAAAACGGCAAGAAGCGCTACGCGAACAGAAAAAACGGCAACGCAAAACCAAAAAAGAAGATGAGCCTGCGGCCGGCGCCGGCGAGAGTGCAGCACCTGCTCCGGAAGCCGCGCCCGCGCCAGCCTGATCGCATTGACGATCAGGGCCTGACCTTCAAGATCAACCCTAAATTAGGGAACAAGATTCCCAACGGGCAGTGCTCCACGAAATCGTTCTGCTGGACGTCTCGTGTGGAGCCAAGGGTGAAGGCAACAACGTTGCCGGTGTGGTGTTTTCCCGGAGAAACGGTGGTACCCCGGATGATGGGCACAGGAAGCCGTATCAACAGGGGCCGAAAGTTGGCAAATCCTCAGTGGTCTTTTTAAAAAACCGTTATTCCGCAAAGCGGTCGGCAAGATGCGGAGATTTGAACTGTTTTTTTGTTTTCACCTAAAAGCGCCAATTTGCCAAATTTTCCGGAACGAATCCGCAAAGGGTAAACCCGAAAGGAGGGTTGATTATGAAGGAATTTCTCGAATTCATCATCAAGCATCTGGTCGACAAGCCGAACGAGGTGCAGGTGAACGAGATCGATGGCGAGCATACGGCCGTTTACGAGCTGCGCGTCGGACAGGGCGACATGGGCAAGGTGATTGGCAAACACGGCAAGACTGCCAGATCCATTCGCACGCTTCTCGCCGCGGCCTCCGCGAAAGCCGGCAAACGCGCCGTGCTGGAAATTCTCGAATAAAGTTTGTAGTAGCCCCTTCAGGGGCAGGCTGTTTGCTCTAAAAGTGAAGTTTCGTGCAAGGATAAAAACGCGCCAAAGGGCGCTACTACGAACCATGAACTCAAACGAACCAGAGATGGTGATGGTCGGCGAGATCGTCCGGCCGCATGGGTTGGCCGGCGCGGTTAAAGTTCGCGCCACCACCGACGATCCGCAGCGGTTTTCGTTTCTCGAAAAAGTGAAGCTGCAGCGCGATGGACGCGCCCTGGGTGAGTATCGCGTCGAGCGCGTGCAAATCGGCAACGCCGAGGTTTTTGTCAAATTTCAGGGCGTCGATGACCGCAACCAGGCGGAGACCTTGCGTGGCGCCGGCTTGATGATTCCGCGCGAGGCGCGCGTGCCGGCGCCGGTGGATCAGTATTATCATTTCGAAATTATCGGATTGCCGGTCTATTCGGAGACGGGCAAGCCTCTCGGTGAAATCGTGAACATCGAGACTTTTCCCGCTCACGACGTGTGGGTGATTCGCCGCGGTGATCGCGAGCGTCTGGTGCCGGCGGTAAAGGCTTTTATTAAAGACGTGGATGTGCAAAATCGCCGCGTCGTCATGGCGCCGATTCCCGGCCTGTTGGAAGATGCGGAGTAAAAAGCTTTAGCTTTTTGTATTTGCCGCAAAGCAACGCTGAAGCGTTGCACTCCGAAATTGCTATGAAGATTCATATTGTCACGACTTTTCCCAAGTTCTTTGAGAGTCCGCTCGACGAGAGCATGATGAAGCGGGCGCGCCAGCGCGAGGTGGTCCAAATTCACGTCCACGATCTGCGGGATTTTACCACCGACAAGCATCGCAGCGTCGATGATTATCCTTACGGCGGCGGCCCGGGCATGATCATGAAGCCGGAGCCGTTTTTTGCGTGCGTCGAGCACATTCGAGCGAAGCACGATCTTTCCGCAGCGCGAGTCATTTTGTTGTCCCCTCAGGGAGAAACGTTTTCACAAAAAAAAGCCAACGAACTGGCCCAGGAGCCGGCGCTGATTTTTTTGTGCGGCCATTATAAAGGCATCGACGAACGCGTGCCTCAATATCTGGCGACGGAAGAGCTTTCGATCGGCGATTACGTGCTCACCGGCGGCGAGCTGCCGGCGCTGGTGGTGATCGATGCGGTGGTCAGGCTTTTGCCCGGCGTGCTGGGCGATCTGGATTCGGCGGTGGGTGATTCGTTTCAAACCGGCATGCTCGATTATCCGCATTACACGCGGCCCGAAGAGTTTCGCGGCTGGCGCGTGCCGGAGGTGCTAATGTCCGGACATCACGCGCGAATCGCGCAATGGCGGCGCGAGCAGGCCGAAGCGCGCACGCGGGCACGGCGCGCGGATCTGCTGAAATCGTAAAAGCGTTCGTAGTAGCCCCTTCAGGGGCCGAACATCTCGAGTCACCAAGACAAGCTTAAAATTTTGACGCGAGTTTTTTTAAAATAACTTTCGTGGTAACTTCTCAACAGTGTGCACGCCCGACGGCCTCATGCCTAAAGGCATCACTACGAACTCAATAATTATCAACGCGAATATTAAGGAGGAACGACCCATGGACAGGCTACAGGCTTTGACGGCCAACCAACTCAAGAATGATTTACCCGACTTTCGTCCGGGCGACACGATTGCCGTTCATCACAAGGTGGTGGAAGGCGACAAGGAGCGGACGCAGATATTTGAAGGCGTGGTCTTGCAGCGTCGTGGCAGCGGCATCAGCGAATCCTTCACCGTGCGCAAAATTTCCGACGGCGTCGGCGTCGAGCGCATCTTTCCGCTGCACTCCCCGAGCATCGAAAAGATCGATCATCTCCGCAAAGGCAAAGTGCGCCGGGCGCGTTTGTATTATTTGCGCGAGTTGCGAGGCAAAGCCGCGCGGATTACCGAGAAGAGGTGAACCATGCAGCAAACCGAGAAAAACCGCTATTGCCCAGGTTGGTGATAGCGGTTTTTTTTATTTAAAGTTTGCATTGACAATCTTTCAAAATTTTCGTAAAATATTGAACTTTCTCTAAAACGGAAAAGCCGGCGGCTGTCAGCAAGAGAGAAGGGAGAGTCAAGGCGTGCAAGATCATTCGGGCGAAAGTCCCGGGGCGAATCTTTTCGATCGCCACCCTGCGGCGGCGAGTTGGCGCTTTGGCATTGTCGAGGTCTTGCGTTCCGCACGCCACGCCATCAGCTTGCGCCTGCTCTCCATCCAGATCGCCGCCTACGCGCCGGGATATGCCATATATTTTTTGTTGACCTATTTGAGCTGGTTGCTAGCCGGCCGGGCACCGGCGAGTGTGTGGGCCGAGTGGGGATTGCTGCCGTGTTTCTTCGTTGGCGATCAACCACGCCCGCTATGGTCGTGGATGGTTTATGGCTTCGGCGTTGCCGCGTTGGTCATCGCCTTCTTTTCGTCAAATGCCGCGGGCAGCCGCATGTTGTGGATGAAATGGCGCGGCCATGACGCCTACTCCGTTCGTGAAGCTTATGACTTCGCGATCGCTAAAATGAGCGCCATCTTGATGGCGCCAGCGGCGATTATCTTCGTGAGTGTCCTGCTCGCCGGTGGAGGTTGGCTCGTCGGCACGTTCGGCCGGATTCCTTACCTAGGTGAGCTTCTCGTCACCGGCTTCGCGTGGTTGTGGATGTTGGCCGCGCTGGTGTTGCTCCTGATGGTCGCCATCGCCGCCTTTGCCCTGATTCTGGCTCCGGCGATCGTGGCCACGACCGAGGCCAACGCCGCGGAAGCGATCTTTCAGACAGTCAGCATATTTTGGCGCCGGCCATGGCGCTTGCTGCTCTATCTCGCCGAGGTTATCGCTGTTGCAATCGTTGGGTTGATCGTTTCGGCCTTTCTTGTCAATCGCGCTTTTTTGCTGATGGATGCTATGTTTGCAAACGCCATGGGAGCCGATTATCAAAAGCTCTCGACCCAAGCGCAGTATCTTTTGCAAAGCTGGAGCGCCGCCAACCAAAAGTTGTTTTCCTTCGCTCCGGGTTTGGCCTCGCAATTTTTTTTCTCAAACTATACGGCCACGCCACTCGCGCTCGCTCCTTGGTTCGACGTTTTGGCTCACATCTTGGCGTTTTCTCTACTGTTTACGGCGGTGTGGGTTTTGGCTTATCCGTTGGCAATTATCAACAGCGGTCTGGCGGTAACTTATCTGTTGCTGCGCCAAGCCACAGAGGGCGAGACACCTTTTAGCGGTGAAAAAAACTTTAGCGGTGAGAACTCTTTAGAAAGGTACGAAGCCGATGAACCAACTTCGCCGTGACCCGATTACCGGGATTTGGACGATCATGCTCCAGGATGGGAAGGATTTGGTCAATTTAAGACCCCATGGCTACCGCCGTTTGCGGCACGCGCGGCCGGGAGAAACCTGCGAGTTTTGCTCGGGACACGAAAACGAAACGCTGCCGGAAATCTATGCCGTCCGCCCGGGCAATTCACCGCGCAACGAACCGGGCTGGCGGGTGCGCGTCGTGCCGGAGCGTTTTCCCGTTCTGCAGATTCATGGTGAGACCAACAATCGGGGTCTCGGCATCTATGACATGTTGGACGGCATCGGCGCGCACGAGCTTATCGTCGAAACTCCCGAGCATGGAAAAATTTTGACCGAGCTTGCGGACAACGAGATTACGGACGTGCTCACGGCTTATCGCGAGCGTACGCTCGATCTCAAGCGCGATGCGAGATTTCGCTATATTCTCGTCTACAAAAGCGTCGGCGAAGGGCGCCGCGGCCCGACCCTGCGCCATTCTCTCAGCCACATCATCGCCACCCCGATCACGCCGCTGCGCGCGCGCGAAGAGCTGCTGAATGCGCAGCAATTTTTTTTGCTCAAAGAGCGTTGCATCTTTTGCGACATGGTCCGGCAGGAGATGGAAGATTCCCAGCGCCTGATCGCGGAGAATGAAAGCTTCGTGGCGCTCTGTCCGTTTGCCTCGCGCGCGCCGTTTGAAATTTGGCTTTTGCCCAAACGCCACGAAACCTTTTTTGAATGGAACAGCGAGCTGCCGGCGCTCGCCAAGCTGCTGAAGCTGGTGCTCATGAAGGTGCGCCAGGCGCTTAGCGACCCAAATTATGTGATGATCATCCACTCCGGCCCCAATCTTTTAGCCGGTCGGCAGCGCGGCTATTGGAAAACCGTCGAGCGCGACTTTCATTGGCATCTCGAGATTACGCCCCGCTTGCGCGGCGCCACGGATTTTGACAGCGTCGCCGGCTTCCAGGTGAACTGGGTGCCGCCGGAGAAAGCCGCCGAACTGCTGCGGCAATCCACTGTGTAGCTCCTGAATTATACTCGTTAAGGGTTATTTTGTAACCGTCATTGCGAGCGTTTCTCAGCGAAGCAATCCTTTAAAAATCAAGAGATTGTCCCGCTGAAAAAGCGGGACGCCTCGCAATGACTCACATTCCAACCCGTAACGAGTATATTTTCACACAGATTAAAAGCTTGAAAAAATCCGTGTGAGTTTTTGATCCGTGTGAAATTCATTACTGTGATTTCTTCATCTGCCGGTGATAATTTTTTACTTTTTCTGAGTTGGTTCACCTAATTTATCAAATTGGATCAATCCCATGCACAGACATTTTGTTGCAGTTTTGCTCGCAGCCGTGACGATTTCCTGTTGGGCGTTCAAAAGCAACCAGACGCCGCAACAGTCCGATGCCGGCAACGGCAAACTGATCTTCCCCAACGAAAAGCATTTTGCCCACGTCCGCCAGCTCACTCGTGAAGGCGAAAACTCCGCCGAAGCCTATTTCAGCTTTGAAGAACAACCGCAACGGCTCATCTTTCAATCCACCCGGCCGCCGTTTAAATGTGATCAGATTTTCACGCTCGCCCTCAAAGGCAATGGCCCGCCGAAACTGGTGAGCACCGGCAAGGGACGGACAACGTGCGCATATTTTTTGAAAGACGGCAAACACATACTTTTTTCCTCGACGCACCTCGGTGGCGAAACCTGCCCGCCGTCTCCGGACCACAGCCGCGGCTATGTCTGGGCGCTTTATCCCGAATACGATATTTTTGTTGCAAAGGATGATGGTTCGGATTTGCGGCAGCTCACCGCCACATCCGGCTATGATGCCGAAGCCACGGTTTCACCGGACGGCCAGAAAATCGTTTTCACTTCGTTGCGCGACGGCGATCTCGATATTTACACCATGAACATCGACGGCACGGACGTCCGCCGTTTGACGACCACGCCCGGCTACGATGGCGGGCCATTTTTCTCTCCTGATGGCTCGCAAATTATTTACCGCGCTTTCCATGCACAAACGCCGGAAGAGCTGGCGGATTATCGGGCCTTGCTCAAAGAGAATCTGATCCGCCCGAGCAAATTGGAAATTTTCGTCATGAACGCCGACGGCGGCGACCAGCGGCGGGTGACCAGCAACGGCGCGGCCAACTTCGCGCCGTTCTTCCATCCCAGCGGCAAAAAAATCATCTTCTGCTCCAACCAAGCCGACCCCAAGCGCCGGAACTTCGATCTCTTTCTCATTAATATCGATGGCACGAATCAGGAGCAAGTGACGCATTGCGGAAATTTCGACGGCTTCCCGATGTTCAGCCCGGACGGGAAAAAACTGGTATTCTGCTCCAACCGCAACGCCGCCACGCCGCGCCAGACGAACGTGTTCATTGCGGATTGGGTGGAGTGAAGGAATTGTTCGTAGCGTCGCTTTTAGGCGACGGTGTAAACCGGACCTAAATGACCTTCCAGTACTTGCGGGCATTTGTCGAGTTCGGCTTTTCACTACAGATATATACTAACTTTTCTTGCAATTTTACAAAAATTTTTTAGCTTAGAATAAGGTGAGTAAAAAACAACCCGGTTTTTATAACGGTTATATGCTTTGCTGCACGTTTCAAATGCAGGAGACGAAATCATGAGCAATGAAAAATTTCAACCGACGGAACATCCGCACATTGTCAAAATCTTAGGCCCGTCCGGAATTTGGCAAGCGGTCATCAAAGGTACATACATCCGAGTATGGGCGCTGGTTGGATGTCACAAACGGGGAATGGATGAATGGGAAATTCTAAAGAGTTTTCCGACAATAACTGTAGCGCAACTGCACGATGCGTTGTCATATTACCATGATCATAAAGACGAGATCGAAGAGTTTATCGAAGCGAATGAACGGGCTTACGATGAACTTTTAACCGAAGCTGACGAGGCGAAAGCTGAAAATCAAGCTATACTTGAATGAAAATCTCAGCGATGACATTGCAAAACGTCTTCGGTCTGATGGAGTCGATGCGATAAGCTCTCACGAAGCTGGGATGGATGCGCAAGATGACGAGGCGCAAATGCAGTTTGCCGTCTCGCAAGGAAGAGCTAGCGTTTCCATCAACAAAAAGGATTTCATTCGTATCAATGCGAAATATAAGACCAATGGCTGGGAGCACGAGGGTATTAGCCTGAGCAACGACATCGATCATTCTATCATCTACAGGCGTTTACTCAAGCTCGCGGGGAATCTCCAAGCTAAAGACATCAAGAAGCGCTTGATAAGGCTTCACGAGTTTCGAAGATAAAAACTTTTGCCCACTTGCAAGCTTACCTCGCACTGGTCTCTTTTCCTTTTTTATCTTTTTTTTTTATCCTATTTATTTGACATACTTCTCAAGTACGTCTTGTACCGCCTGCGGATTATAAAATTCCTTCACCAGTTCTTCGGCGGTGTAGGAATTGAGCGTGCCTTGTTCGGTATAGCAGAGATAGCGCATGCCTTCCTTTAGTAAAAATATAAAAGATTGATCCCGTCTCGGGACCTTCGGGGCTGGCGTCGAAGCGGTCTTCCTTCAAAAAAACGATAATAAATTGATTCCGTCATCGGGACCCGTCGGGGGAAGATCAAGCCAAGCGCCGGGGCCGAAGGCGCAGCGATTTTGTTGGCCTCATTGTAGCTGAGGAAGACGTCGTATTCAAATTCTTGAAACCGTCCGGACGCTCGGAGCGTCCGGACGGTGGGTTACTCCAAAAAATAAAAGGGATCAAGCTGATTTCCAGCTTGTCCCAATTAACGCAAAAATTGAAAAATTTGCAAATGAATAATCCAGGCCCAAAATATCCCTATCGCCCCAATTGCAACTTGCGCATTTTGGTGCGCAGCCGGACGTAGAGATGCCTGAGCAGGTGAAACCAAAAGCGGGGCGATGATAATTCAATGAGCAAGAACCCTTCCCGCCACGGCAGGCCGTTGGCGAAACGCACGCGGTCCTGCTCGCGCCAAAAGGCAAAAAGCTCCGGCTCGTGCAGCGTCCAGATTTTGCAGAGCGGCGCTTTCGCTCCGGAAAGATCGATAATGCTGTTGACGGCGCGGCGCGCGGCTTCGTTCGCCGCCTCCATCGTGGCCAGGTCCGTATTCGTCCGCACGTAATCCGAGGCCAGAAACAAATTCGGTATTCGCGTGTAAGCTTCCGGGCGCATGCCCCACGTGTTGACGAGATTGACCAGCAGCGGCTCGGTGTTGCGCTTTTTCTCGGGAGCCGGATCGTCCGGGCCATTTTCAAAAACAATGTCCGGATCGAGATGATAGGAATGCACGTCTTCATCTCGAAGAATCTCCGCGCCGCCGACGTTGAGGCTTCTTTTAAGTTGATTCCATATTTCTTCAAAGATTTGCCGTTTGGTGCATTCCTTTGCCGTTAAGCCGTTCAACCCCTTGGTTTCCCAGTCGGAAATGTCCACGGAGATGATTCCTTGCACCGTGCCATCGCCATATTGCGCGAGATCAAATTCCTCGGACCAAAACTGGCGCTGGGAAATGCTCGTCAACGCCCACGGGGAATCGACATAATTCAGATGTCCGTGAACGATCTCGGTGTCGCGCTTCAAATAAATTTGCAAGCCGTTCATCCATTCTACTTTTGTGCCGAGCTTGCGGACATCGGCGAGCGTGCGGTCGATCTTGATCATGGGCTCGGAAATGAGCGCCGCCATCACTTCGACGGGCAGCGCGCCGATATAATAATCGCCGCTGACGGTGATGGTGTGGCCGTCTTTTTCTATCGTTGCGCTGACGACTTTTTCATCATCGCAGTTGATGCCGGTAACCCGCGCGTTGAGATGGTATTCGACGCCGGCGTTCCGCAGGTGCTCCAGCCACGGATCGATCCAGACGTCGTTGGTCGGGCCATCGAGCAGCCGGTCGGTATCCATGTTCGGATCGACGATATCAAAAAACAATTGCAAAAAGATATTTCCACCCGTATACGTGCTCGCCTCTTCGGCTTGCGCGGCCACCAACGTGCGCGTGAGACCGCGCACAAAAAATTTGATGTATTCCGCAGACTTCGAATCGGCTTCGAGAAACTCCCACCAACCGAGCTGCTCGTATTCGGCCAAACGGCGTTCGGCGCAGCTCGTCATCAATTGCCAGACGCGCTTCGCGAAAAACTCGCTTTCTTTGGCCGGGATGCCGACGTCGGCTCCGAAGATCGTGCGGAACAACTCCTTCAGCCCGTTCAACGTCCAGGGCACATCCGCCTTGAAAACGATCGGTGGTTTATCAAAACGGGCAAGCCCGATTTGCGTCGTTGGCACGAGATTGTCAAACACGCCGTTGGAGTTTTGTTGATAAGGGATGCGCTTCATCGTGTCGGGGAGGTGTTTGTAAAAGCCGGGGAAAAAGCGAAAGCCGTGCTCCCCGGGCAGCGGTTTTCTGCCCTCCGTCGCCGAATCCGGAACGCCGAGGCTGCGCGCCTTGCCGCCGGGGATCGCGCCCTGCTCGTAAACCGCCACACTAAAGCCGCGCTCGACAAGCTCGTGCGCCGCGCTCATGCCCGCCACGCCGCCGCCGAGGATGATGATTTTTACTGTCATTGTCTTGACTTTTCGGTGAGTTTTAGGTATATTTTACAACAACGATAAACCTTTTTTCAGAGGTAAGCTATGACTGTCAAACAAAAACCTTCAGTTTATTCCGAGCTCGTCGATCTCGTCGCGCGATCTGATCCGCATCGTGTCCTTTCCTTTCGCCTCTCTCCAAAGGTGGGGCGACGCGTTGAAACGCTGGTAAACCGTGAGAAGGAAAATCGCATCACCTCTGCGGAAAAAGATGAACTCGATACCTATATGCACTTAAGCCGTATTGTCATGCTCGCTCAAGCTCAAGCTCACAAAATTTTGAATGGGAAGCGTACCCACAAGAATACGTGAGCAAGTTCGTAGGCGTGCATTATTTCGCTGCGAATATTGTCGGATTCCGGAAAGCTACCACCCGCTTCCTCGTTTTCACGTTGAGCATATTTTTAGCAAAAAACACGGCGGCAGCGCAGAACTTTCTAATCTGGCACTAGCGTGTCCTGAATGCAACCGCAAAAAAGGAACCATTATAGGTAGTCGCAAACACCCGGAAAGTGAATTTATTCGTCTGTTTCATCCTCGTGTCGACGTGTGGATTGAACACTTTGAGTTTAACTGGGCAATTATTCACCCTAAAACTGACATTGGGGAAATTACCAGCAAAATGTTGGGCTTCGATGATGATTTTCGTATCACATTTCGTGAGTACTTGATGTTGCTTGGGGTCTACCCCTAATTAGCTTCCTACCTTTGCTCCATGTTTTTTCTTCGTTGGAGTGAATTAAATCTCAGCGTTTATTTTTATTAGCAACCTCCCTTAATGCCGAATATGCACCTCCACCCTCCGATTCATCATGCGGCCTTCCGGCAGGCGATTGTCGGCGAGCGGTTGAGTTTCGCTGAAGCCAAAAGAAGAGAGGCGGGAGTTGGAGATTCCCATTTTTACCAATTCCGCAGAAACATTTTTAGCGCGTTGAATGGAGAGTTGGCGGTTGTGCTCGTCTTCGCCGATGGCATCGGTGTGGCCGTAGAGATGGGCGATGGCGGCCGGATCGTTGCGGAGCTTTCCGGCAATTTGCTGCAGCTTGGTTTGCAAACGACGCGAGGCACGATCCATCTCGTACTCGTCGAAGGCGAAGAGAATGATGGGGATTCGTTCGATATGAATGGATCGCTGTTGGCTGCGCTGGCTGCGGATTTTTTGCCAGGGTGTGGCAATCTCTTGTCCAGTGCGATCTTGCAGCCACAGTGAGTAGCGGACTTCCCGCCAAAATTTTGCCTCACGGCTGCTCCATGCGTCTCCGAATTGCCAATCCCACCAGATGGTATCCGGGAGGGCTTGTTTTCCTACAAGCACGCCGACGGTGTCGTTATCTGCGAGGATAAACAATTTCCAATTTTCCACACCCGCTTCCAAAACTGAGCCGCGAGAGAGAAAACCACAGCGTTTTGGCAAAGCATCAAGCTCTTTTTTCTCGAAAGTGATTGGCGCGAATAAAGTTTCTTCATCTTCGCTCCGCACTTCGATGTCGACGCGCTGCAATTCTTCCAAACGCAAGGGATCGCGGGCGCCGGCTTCGCGCGCATCGATTTCTCCGGCTTCGGCGCGCATTTGTGCCGGATTCACTCCGACGCGCAGAAGATAGGACCGCACATTTTCGGCACGTTGGCGAGAAAGCTCGGCGGGATTTTTTTCGACCGCAGCGCCGGAGCTATAACCTTTCAGCATCACTTGTATGGAAGGATTGGCCCGCAGGCGCTCGGCGATAATATTCAGCAAGCCGCGATAAGCCGCATTGATCTCACGCACGTCACTGGCAAACATGCCCTGCCGCTGCGAGGTGAGCAGATCGTAACGCGTCGGCGCGAGGTCAGCGGAATTTTTCGGAAAAAAAAGGCGCGGGATGATGGGCAGTTCTTCTTGCACTTCGCGCAGCTCGGTGAACATCACGGTATCAACGGTGGCGCGCACGTTGGCGAGCAAGCGCGGTTTCGGATTTACTTTGAGCCGCAACGGCAACAAGCGAATCGTTTCGTTGCGAGCGGTTGCGCGAGGCCGCCCTTCAACGTTAATCGTATAATCGCCCGCTGGCAAATTGGGTTTCGGCCGCAGCGTCAAGAGCGAGACTTCCTGCGGGCCGATTTCCGGCGGCGAAAAATCGGCGGTGATGTCCGGTGGCAGATCGCGGATTCCCAGCCGCACGCGGCTAGCTATCTGTTGTCGCGGCGCCAGCGCGATCCGAAATTGCGCCGGTTGGTTGAAATCGATGATTTGCTGCTCGAGGTTGCTCTGCAACGAGAACTCGTTGGTTTCGCGCTCCGGCTCGCTGCTGGATTTGGGAAAAAAAGTATATACAAAGCCGGCTTCGTGCGAGCCGGCGCTCACCAAGCCAATATCGGTCGTCGGCAAATTGAAACTATAAAACAACGCGGCGTTGCTGAATAAGGTAAGCTGGCCTTCAAACAAAAAATTGTCCAATCCGTAGCCGAGACGGAAACGCCCGCTGCGCGCTGAAAAGACTTCGGCGCCGATGGTCGGATACATTTGCGCCTGCCACAAATGCGCGCCGGCATCGAGGCGAAAGAAATCATGCACGAAGCTGAGTCCAATCAGCGACTCGAAGGGCAGCTTCAATTCGGCGTTGCCGAGCGCAACGTCAGGTTGGTTGAGATGCGAGAGCGAGGCGGCGAGCGCGAGCTTGTCGTGCAGTTGCGCGTAGACGCCGATGCCGGGATCGAGCACGGCAATCGAAGTGCCATTTCGAAACACCGGATCATCAGGATCGACCAAATCAAAATTCTCGCGGTTGTAGCTTTTAAAAAGGAGCGACAGATCAATGCCAATGGCGACGCGCTCGGTGAAATTGCGGGCCACGATGGCGCCGAAGCGGCCTTCTTGAAAAAGCGGGGTGTTGAAAAAACGTCCGTGCAAGCCGGCGGCAAAATCATATTGGCCAATATTGGGAATGGAAAAATTGAAGAACGAGGCTTTGAGCGCGAAGGTGTTGCTGGGAATAATGCCGGGGTAAATTAATTTCAAGCCAACGTAAGCGCGGGCTTCCGCCATCGCAGCGGCGGCGGGATTGGTCAGCAGCACGCGCGCATCTTGCACGTTCGCCGGGTTGACGGAGACGGTGATTTGGGCATGGAGCGAGGCGAGGTCAATCAAAAAAAATAGCACCCAAAGCTTAAGCAAAAAAGCTTCTGGGTTCCGGGTTGTGGCTCTCATTTTCGTTTTCCATTTCAAATTTTAAAGATTGAATATTTTATTGCTTTTCCCCATCGGGCATATTACATTTTAACAAATGCAATTCAAACGAACTGTCAAATAGAAGGTGTGATCTTATGCAAACTCCGACTTTGACAACAAGCCGCATACCGACCCGCGAAGAGCGCAAAGCTTATGGCACAGCCGCACGAGCAATCTACGAGTCTCTGCGGGAGAAGCTGGAAAAGGAGCATTGGGGTGAATACATCGTCATCTACCCTGGCAACGGCGACTATGCCGTAGCCGGCGACGAAGAAGAGGCACTCGAACAGATGCGCGCCAAATATCCCGGCATTTTGTTTTTTACGATCCGTATCGGCTACCGCGCCGAATACCACTTTGGATCGAGCGGTCTTTCGGATGGAAAACGTTCGTGAGAAGAAATCGTTTGCCGAGGAAAAGTCTTATGGCATAATGAAGTTCGCCGCGTCCAAATCGTTCTTTCCGACGACGAAGAACCTGCCATCGGCACCCGCTTGCTCAAAGGATCGATCATGACTATGAATTTTGTCGACGATACATTGACAATTGCGTTGCCAGACGAGTAGCGCGTCGTCAAATAGCAGTGAATCATGATACAAAATTAGATACAGGAAGTCAAGAAGATTTCTTGCGGGGAACTTGGCGCGAATTGACTCATAAATATTGTTACCGAAGCAAGTTGCCTTCGGAGTCGTTGCCTCATAATATGTGTTGCCATATTTCGGAGGCATATGATGAGCAAAAAATATGATCCCGCGAAAACCCCGCTGCCGCGGGTGCTGGAATCGAAGGCCATCAAGAAAATCGTCAAACAACAGCTCCAAGCACAATATCAACCCTGCAACCCTTTTCATTTTTTTCACTCACTAAAATCGTGCAAGACCGGCAGGGTTTTCTTTGGTTCGGCACGGAAGACGGGCTGAATAGATATGACGGCTATACCTTCGCTACGAATACCACGCTGGAAACCCTGATGGCCTCAACAATGGCGTCATCTACGCAATTTATGCCGACACCAGCGGTTGCATTTGGACAGGCACTTAGCGTTCGCGACCATCCCTACATTCCGCCGGTTGTCATCACCAGAACCGGCAAGAAGAGCGAAACCGTTTCACCCAACGCCATTACGACGCTGCAAGCTTATGATTGGCCCGGCAACGTGCGGGAATTGGAGAACGTGATCGAGCGCGCCGTCATTGTCAGCCAGGGGAAACAGCTCAAGTTGGATGACTGGCTTCCTCACACCGGCGCAAGATTGGGTGAGCCAACCATTGTTACGCTCGAAGATATGGAGCGTAATCATATCCTCAAAATTTTGGAGCAAACCGGCCGGCGCATCAGCGGGGAAAGGGGCGCAGCGAAAATGCTGAACATCAATGCCTCGACGCTACGATCGAGGATGGAGCAGTCGGGGATTAAAAAATGAAGTTTGAGTGATTAAAATTTGAGCGATAAAAAACGCTTGCTTTTAAAAAAATTCTTCTTAATTATTATTGTAAAGGGAGATTCCGGTAGAAAACATTGCCGACAGCAGGGCCGCGTGTGAGGTCTATGGTAAGCTTTCAATGAGTGATCATGATGACGAAGCAAAAGTCTTGCACGAAAAATTGCTAAAGTACACTGATTTGTCTACATTTAATTGCGACTAAAAATGCGTGTTCTGTTGTTTAATCCAATTTGGCCGCTCATTTGACTTATGAATGCCCCAAGAATAAAAGTGGTCACACCTCTAAAAGAGAAACGCCTGCTGGTAACATTTGTCAACGGAGTCCAAAAGATTTATGACTGCCAGAGGATTTTGAATCTTGAGCGTTTTCAGTTGTTGAAACAAGAAGCCTTCTTCAAGGCAGCCACAGTTGATCCTGGGGGTTATGGCATATCCTGGGATGATGAAACAGATTTGAGTGAATACGAGTTATGGAACAATGGTGTTGAGGTTGAGCAAAGTGCGGCTGGGAGCAAGGAAGGGATTGTTGTGCAACCGGTGGAGTGCGGCTAACCTTTTGTACTGTGGAACCGGCGATCGTTACGCTCGAAGATATGGAGCGCCATCATATTCTCAAGGTTCTGGAGCAGACGGGCTGGCGCATCAGCGGGGAAAGAGGCGCGGCAAAAATGCTGAACATCAATGCCTCGACGCTACGATCGAGGATGGAGAAACTGGGGATTAAAAAATGGAGTTTGAGTGATAAAAAAGCACTTGCTTTTAGAAAATTTTCCTTGTTTATTTGGGCAAGGAAAATTCCGCTAGAAAACATTACCGACAGCAGGGCACGGTTTGATGTCAATGGCAAGCTTCTCATGAGTGATCATGGTGACTGAGCAAAAATCTTGCACCAAAAATGGTTAAATTGTGTTGTTTTATCTACTGTTAACTGTGGCTGAAAATACATTGTCTGTCGTATAATCCAAGATAGCCGCGCCCAAGACGCCCAAGAGAGATTTTTGGAGCGAGAAACAAAAATTGATCATAATCACAGGGAGGTTGAAAATGTTCTTCTTCAAAAAAAGAGCAGTATCCGAAAGACTAATTGATCAAGGTCGTCATCAGGAGTTGTATTTGGATTCTATCAAGATAAGCCCAGACAACGGGCGAATAGCATATGTCGTAGTATTGGGGCGCTATTCGTCGGTTACTGTGGTAGACGGAAAAGACGAGAAACCATATAATTACCATTTTTGGAACACGCTCATTTTCAGCCCGGATAGTAAGCGTATAGCTTATGCAGCAGGAGAAAGGAATGAGCGCTTTGTAGTGGTAGATGGAAAAGAAGACAAAGAGTACGATGATATCGGGGAAAACACTCCTATATTCAGCCCTGATAGTAAACGGGTGGCTTATATCGCTAAAAAAGGCAACAATTGGATCGTGGGCGTGGACGGGAAAGAAGAAAAGCCATACGAAGCTATCTTGAAAGAGAGCCTTTTGTTCAGTCCAGATAGCGAGCGGGTAGCCTATGCGGCTCTATTGGGTAATAAGTGGTTTGCGGTCGTGGATGGAAAAGAAGAAAGACCATATGATAACATCGAGTTTGGCTCTCTTATTTTCAGCCCAGATGGTAATCGGATGGCCTATACGGCTCGACTAGGAGATAAGTGGTTTGTGGTTGTAGATGGAAAAGAAGAAAAGCAATATGATGTTGCCGACGACACTTCCATCTCTAGCCCAAAAAGTATAGGGTTGGCTCGTGTAGATGCTTATGCAAAAAGTGGACTGTTGCCGTCGCAGAAAATAGGAAAAACTAAAGTACATCCTATTATTTTTAGCCCAGACAGCAAGCAGGTAGCCTATGCGGCGCGACTGGGCTACAATAGATGGGCTGTCATCTTGGATGGAAAAGAAGAGAAGCCATACGATTTGGTTTTTAACATCGGAGGCAGTAGAATCGTTTTTGATTCATCCGATAGTTTTCACTACCTCGTGCGGAAAGGTTATGAAATTTATTTGGTAGAGGAGAAGATGAAACCAAAATAAAACGGCAAGGAAAAAAGTCAATAAAACTTATTCGAAGACACAAAGTTGTATTTTAACGCAAACATAAAGCTCATGGCGAAGGGCAAACTAACGCGGCTAACGATTGCTTGATGCGGATTCGGGGGTGTGGCATAAATTCCGTTCGGTGGTGATTTCAACGCGCCGTCTTCGATCAAACACTGTCAGCCCCCGAACCGCACAAGCTGGTGTTAGCTGCGCCCAAGCTCGAAAAGAATTTGGTGGCCCAGGCTGCGGGGCAGATGCATAAATTGGCAATTTGATCGTCCAATTTTGATGGCAAAGTCGAGTGACTTGCCAAAGCCGAACTTACGCGGCAGAAATAGTCCGGTTGGGAAACAAGAAGCCGCGCCATGAAGCTGGGTTTGACTCAAAATTCGCGACATATCGCGAATTTGCGGCATGTCGCAAGTTTTGACGAAGCCCGCCTGAAATAAACAATCAACGTTATCTTCTTTTCTGAAAAGCCATTTGGAGCAAAATCCAAATGGCTTTTTCATTTTGGTACGTGAGTTGTCATTGAACTTTCACAACGAAATTGGCGAAACAAGTACCGTCCGGACGCTCAGCTTTCAGAATAAACATTGAGTCTTTTGAAAAATAAGCGTCCGGACGGTGAGATCACCGAATAGTTCCGAAATGAAAGAAATGCAAACGATTTTGACTGATAAGAACTTTCAAAAAGAGTGCTCGAAAATCCGGCGCCGGTGCTGGTGGAATTTGGCGCGGATTGGTGCGGCGCCTGACACATACTCGCGCCGATCTTAGAGCAACTGGCGAAAGATTTCGATGGACAAATCAAAATCGGGAGGTTGGATATCGAGGCGCACGCTCAGATAGCCAGGGAGTATGGGATTCAAGATCCGCCAGCTCTGTTATTGTTTAAGAATGGCCGAGTTGTCGAACAGATTATCGATGTGATTCCCAATGCCCATCATGCTGGGCGCGCGACCGCAACCTTGCCGTCTTTATGGAGCTGGGTTACGTCTTCGGAAAATTTACGAGCGAGGAGGCCGATCCGGAATCAGGAGAAACGGATTAGGCATCCCCGGGTCGGGCATAATGCCACGGCCTTAGCAGCCCCCACAGCAAAAGGGCGGCGAGATGTATCGCCGCCCTTTTTGTTTTATATCATCTCCAAATTCATGCCTCAAATTAGTCCTTTTGTTCTATTTCGCCACGCGCCCGGCATTGTTATCTTAATACCGGTAACCATTCAAGTCATTCTCGCCGCAAAAGGCGATTCGGATGATCTCGAAAAATATTCACGACCCGGAGGAAAGTTTGGAAATCCACCAATGGTGGACAGACGTGGTCGCGCCTGACCACGCCGCTGACCCTCAACCAGCGCAATCACAACGATGGCCACACTACCGCGTTTGGGTACCAGGGCAATTACGCCAATGCGCTCATTGTGCATCCGGCCGATCCGAATATTGTGTTCATTGGCGGCTTGGATATTTACCAGTCCACAGATGGCGGGAACACTTGGTCGCAAGTGAGTATGTGGATCCCACCTGGCGACTCTGAAAATCCGGAAGGCATACCATGCAACAGATTTACAAAACTGAAAATAACGGCATGACCTATGCGAATGTCACCGGCGCGAATTTGCCAAACCGTTTCATTACGGATATTGAATCTCAACACCGTTGCCGGATTTGAGCAGGGTGCTTTTCTCATTCGCGCGGTCGGCACCAAGACGGGCGGCAGCAATCAGCCGCCGGTAGCCCGAGCTCTCGCTTCCACCGCGCAAGCCCAAGTCAATGAGCCGATCACGTTTGACGCGCAAGGCCTTGCCGAAGGCAACTATCAAGGTCAATTGAATATCACGAGCAATGGTGGGAATCTCATACTGCCCGTCCGCATCTTGGTCAGCAACACGGTGGGCGTCGATGACAACGTTGTCGAGTTGCCGCGCGCGTTTCGCTTGGACCAGAATTATCCCAATCCATTTAATCCGGAAACCAGCATCCGGTATGCGCTGCCGTTTGCAGCGAATGTTTCTCTGCTCGTTTTTGATCTCAGCGGCCGCCGCGTGGCGAACCTCGAGGCCGGCATAAATACCGCGGGCGAGCACGTTTTTCGCGTGAAGGGCGCGAACAGCGACGGCGTGTGGAACGCGCCGGGCGCCGCCATCAACGTCGTCATTGCGCCGCCATTTTGGAAAACGTGGTGGTTTCGTGTACTCGCGTTGGCGGCCGGCAGCCTGATCGTTTGGGGCGCTTATCGCTATCGCGTCAATCAATTATTGGCGATGGAGCGGCTCCGCACCAGACTGGCGGCGGATTTGCACGACGAGCTCGCGGGCAATCTGAGCAGCATCGCGATGTTCGGGAAAATCGTGCAAGACGAGGCCGCTGCCGCGGGCGAGAAAAAAGCCGCCGGCTCAGAAATGCTCAAGCGCATGATTGCCCTCTCGCAAGAATCCGTCACCGCCATTCGCGAAATTATTTGGGCCATCGATCCGCAGCCGGAAACGATTCACGACTTGCTGCTGCGCGTGCGCGACCTGGCGGTGAATGCGTGCCGAGCGCAAAATATGATTTTGAAATTCGAGGCGCCGGCGCCGGAACATTTGCCGGCAAAAAATCTTTCGCCGGAGCGGCGCAAGTAGCTTTGGCTGTTGCTGAAAGAGGCCGTCAACAAGGCCGCCAAACATTCCGGCGGCACCGAGCTGGCGATTTACGCTTCTTTCAAAACCGGCCAGTTAAATGTCAGCATCATTGACAACGGCTCGGGCCTTAACGGCGCGGACAGCACGACGAGATTTTCGGGCAAAGGCTTGACAACGATGAAAGCGCGCGCCGAGCAGCTCAATGGCTCGTTTGGCATGCTCTCCGACAAAAGCGGCACCACCGTGAATGTGACACTCAAGATTTGAGAATAGTCCAAATGGCCTATTGTTACTGTCAATAAAATTTGTAAATTGAAATAGCACAATCAAACTGGAAACTGATTACTGAACACTGAATACTAACCAATATGCCCATCACCGTCGCCATCGTCGAAGACAACCCCAACCTGCGCGTCGGGACGTCATACATTGATGACGAGAACGTCTTTCAAGCCATCTGCGCCGGCGCCTGTGGTTACATTGCCAAGCCGGTGATGCCGGCGCAATTGCTCGAAGCCGTGGAGCAAGCCTTCGGCAGCGCCTCGCCGATGTCGCCCAAGATCGCCCGCAAAGTGCTGGAGATTTTTTAAAAGCACGTGCCGCCGCCGCGCGCCGATTATCATTTAACCGAACGCGAATTGGAAGTCCTCGATCTGCTGACCCAGGGCGACGATCACAAACAGATCGCTGAAAAGCTTTTCCTGAGTCCCTTCACCATCCGCGCCCACCTGCGCAATATTTACGACAAACTGCACGTCCACTCCAAATCGCAAGCCGTGGCCAAAGCGCTGAAAGAACGGCTGTTGCCGAGGAAATAAAGGCAAAACGATTAAAGTCAAAATTAGTTTGCCATTTCTTTTAGCACGTCGTTTGGCATGCGCACCGCTGCCGTTGTTTCCGGCTTGATCGTCATCTTCGCCGTTTATCTCGGCGGTTGCAAGTCCAACCCCGCTGCCACTGATGACGGCAGCGAGGGCGGCAACAATACGCCAAGAACTTCGGTTCCCGCGCAGCTCGTTGGCGCCTGGTATGCCGGCTCGGTGTCCAGCGTCGACTATTACAATCCGCTCACTGGAGCACACGGCGCTCCATCCGGCACCGGCGTCTATTACAAATTTACCGCGGACGGATACTATGAAAAAGGCGTGATGTTGCAATCGACCTTGTACAATTGCACCAAGACGTTCTACGTTTATAACCAGGGCACGATGACCGTTGCCGGAGATAAGATCGTGCTCTAGCCGGCTTACGGCCGAATCAAGAGCGTGGACAACTGCCCACCAAACTACAATTACGAGAAGCCCGACCAACTCCAATCGGAAACCATTCTCTGGCAGCTCGGGCGTGATGAATATGAAATCGAAACGATGTGGGCGCGCTATCCGGGTGGCGATTCCTCGGCGTTCAATCGCCGGTGAGCGCGGCCGGATTTGCGCGTGGAAATTGGCAAATTCATTCAAAATCTCTTGCCTTTTGTGTGAAATTTTCGCTACTTCTTATGTCTATATTGGGTAGGGCGTCTTTGCACTGAAATAAAGCTTTAGCGCGAATTGTGTTTCTCGTGAAATAGACGCCGCACCGCACAAATAAGTGACGGAGCGGAGTTTTTTTCATCATCTGCAGAAGGCAACCCAAAGAAAGGAGTCGTCAGATGCAAACCAAGCTTTTGACTTGCCAACTCCGACTTTATTTTCTGCTGTTCATCTTCGCCTTTCTCGCAACGATTTCGGCTTTTTCGCAAGAAAAGCCACAACCCGAAAAGCGCTGGATGAGATGGCGGCTCATTGAAGTGTCCAGAAAACCCCTGGCGGACAGCGTTTTGGTGCAATTGCAACAGGGCATATCTTTCCAAAAACTGGCGCGCCAGCACTCGCTGCATGCTTCGGCAAAAGAAGGTGGTGAGATCGGCTGGGCAGCGCTGGATAGCGTGGACAGCGACTTCAAAACCGCGATGGCCTCCTTGCCCATTGGAGGAGCTTCTGCCATGCTGCAAAAGGGGAATCATTTTTTTATTCTCAACAAGATGAAAGAGCTTCCGGAGAGCGGCTATTTGAAATGGAAAAAGCAAAAATCAGAAGTTGATTCTTTATTGAAAAGGATAGGCTCACTCATCAACACGGGAAATTACAAGGAAGCGGCAAATCTTGCTGATTCAATATTAAAGATTTCTCGAACCATGGGAGACACTTATTGGGAAGGCGTCGCACTGGGCAATCTGGGCATAGCCTATCGTTCGTTGGGTCAGTATCAACAGGCCATTGCCTATTATGACAATGCGCTGGTCATCGCCCGAGCAATTGGCGACCGAGCAGGGGAAGGAAGATGGATAGGTAATATGGGCGTTGTCTATTTTTCGTTGGGCCAGTATCCCCGGACCATCGCCTATTATGACAGCGCGCTGGTTATCTTCCGAGAAATTGGCAACCGAACGAACGAAGGAGCATTGTTAGGTAATCTGGGCCTTGTCTATGGTTCGTTGGGTCAGTATCACAAGGAAATCGCCTATTCTGACAGTGCACTGGTCATCGCCCGAGAAATCGGCGACCGAGCGGGAGAAGGAATATGCTTAGGTAATCTGGGCAATGCTTGTTTTTCATTGAGTCAGTATCAGCGGGCCATCGTCTATTATGATAATGCGCTGGTCAATGCCCGAGCAATCGGCGACCGACGGACGGAAGGAGGAATGTTAGGTAATCTGGGTAGTACTTATGATGTGTTGGGCCAGTATTTCCAGGCCGTAGCCTATTATGACAGTGCGCTGGTCATCGCCCGAGAAATCGGCGACCGAGAGGGAGAAGGAACCCGGTTAGGCAATTTGGGCAGTTCCTATGAGGCGTTGGGTCAGTATCAGCGGGCCATCGCCTATTCTGATAGTGCGCTGGTCATCGCCCGCGCTATCGGCGACCGAAAGGGAGAAGGAAGCTGGTTAGGTAATCTGGGCTCTACCTATAATTTGTTGAGCCAATATCTACGGGCCATCGCCTATTTTGACAGTGCGCTGGGTATTGCCCAAGAAATTGGCGACCCACAGAGTGAAGGAAATTGGTTAGGCGCTCTGGGTAATGCCTATTGTTGGTTGAGCCAGTATCCACAGGCCATCGCCTATTATGACAGTGCGCTAGGCATCGCCCGAGAAATCGGCGACCGTGCGAAAGAAGAAAGATGGCTATGTAATTTGGGCGTTGCTTATTTTTCTGTGGGCCAGTATCAGCGAGCCATCGCCTATTATGACAGTGCGCTGATCATCGCCCGAGAAATCGACGACCGAGCGGGAAAAGGGATATGCTTAGGCAATCTGGGCGATGCCTATCGTTCGTTGAGCCAGTATCCCCAGGCTTTCGCATATGCAGATTCTAGCCTTTTCATTGCAAAAGAAATTGGTGATACCGAAAGTATTTGGCGGCGATATTGGACTCTCGCCAGGTCCCATTCCAAAATGCCCGAAACCAAAACAAATGAAGTTATCAATTTCTACCATAATGCCGTTGATGCTCTGGAAAAAATTACCGGACAACTCAGCAAAGATGTGTATAAACTCTCCTTCCTTGAGGAAAAGCAGGGGCTATATCATGATTACATCAATTATCTCATGGCCCAAGCGGAAAACCCGTACCACGAAAGGGCGTTAGAGATATCCGAAGCCTCTCGCACCCGCGCGTTGAGAGATTTGTTGCAAGGACAGCGCATTCAAGCTCCCCTTGCTGTTGAAAAACGAGTCGCAGCCACGAAGCGCACTGAAGAACTCTTCCAAAAGTTTGCCGAAGCTCAAATCGGTAAGGCCAACATCAGTGATGCCCTTCGCGCCGGCGTGGATGACTCGTTGGAAACTTGGGCTGCAGAAATCCAGATTCCCCCCGACACCTTGGGCAGCACCGAAGGCGCGCCTGCCATCCGTATCCGAGAAATTCAGGCGGAATCAAAAGCGAGCACGTTGTTGGAATACCATGTCCTCGATGATGGCGTCGCAATATGGGTGGTGAGCCAAAGCGGCAAGGTTTTCTCGTTCATGCAGATGATTCCCCAAACGAAGCTGCAGGCGCTCATTGATTCTGCCCGTCAGGTGCTCGGAGTCGGAAGCTTTAGCTTTCGAAATATAAAGTCTACGACTTCGGATAAAAAGGCAGCAACGCTTGCCTACAGACCTGTTTTGCAAACTCTCGATTCGTTGCTCATTCAACCGGTTGCGCGCTATTTGCCGCCGGATAGCAGCCGCGAGCTGATTATCTTGCCGCACGACATTCTGTTTCTCCTGCCCTTCGCCTGCCTGATGGACAGCAGCAGCAAATATCTCGTCGAACGCTACACCTTTTCTACCGCACCCTCCGTTGGCTTGCTCAAATTCACCCGCGGGAGAATTCGCGAGCAACAATATCGCGACCAGCCCAAGCTTCTGCTCATGGGCAATCCTGCCATGCCGGATGCCAAAATCTGGCCGCCGCTTCCTGGCGCCGAGCAAGAAGTGAAACGGATTGCGCAAAACGTGAACCAGAAAAAAGGGCCGGGATTTCAAGCCAAAGGCGCGCTGCCGCTGCAAGCCTTGCCCCTCGTCAAGGTCGAAGCCACCGAAGCCAATTTTCGCCAAATTGCCGGCGTTCAGAACTATCTGCATTTGGCCACACATGGTTATGTCGTCAGCGATGCCCTGCGTAGCGGATTGATTTTAGCCAAAACCGGCAACACGATGGAAACCGATGGCATTCTCACTACTGCCGAAATTTTTGGCCTGCCGCTCAATGCCGAACTGGTCGTGCTCAGCGCCTGCCAGACAGGCCTCGGCCAAATCTCCAGCGATGGTGTCGCCGGATTGAGCCGCGCGTTTTTGTATGCCGGCGCCTCGAGTCTCATCGTCAGCTTATGGAAAGTCTCCGATGCAGCCACGCAACATCTGATGGTGAAATTCTACGAAGAGTTGGCTCGCGATGGCAACAAAGCGCGGGCGTTACGAGCGGCGCAATTGGAAACAATGAAAACATATCCGCACCCAAGGGATTGGGCCGCGTTCGTGTTGGTGGGACAGCCGAAGTAATAGTATCATCCCAAATACTGGGCGGCGTTTGTGTTGTATGGGGAAAGGTGAGGAATCTCTTGCACAGAGTTTCATTGAAAGTCTCAAGGAGAACAAATGTACCGTTCAACCCGATTTATCTTGTTGCTTGCTGTCACCGCCCTGGCGGTGTTTGTCTTCTCATTCACGCCCCAAGAAAACGCGACGCCCGATCGCCCACCCACCAAATGGGCGCTGTTAGTTGGCATCAACGACTATCGCCACAACGGTCGCTTTGCCGATCTCGACGGCTGCGTCAATGACGTGCAAGATATGAAAGCGCTTTTGATTGGGAAGTTTGAATTTCCCGAAAAAAACATTCTCGTGCTGACGGATGCGAAAGCGACGCGCGCGGCCATCATCGCGGCCTTCCGCCAGCATCTCATTGCCAATGCCGGGCCGGGGGACATCGTCGTGTTTCATTACAGCGGCCACGGCTCGCAGATGGATGACGCCTCCGGCGACGAGAGCGACGGTTTGGACGAAACCATCGTGCCCCACGACTCGCGCGATCCCGAAGGCAAAGTTTTCGACATCAGCGACGACGAGATCAACGGATTGTTGCGCGAGCTGTCGCAGAAAAAGGCGAAGATTACTTTTATCTTCGACAGTTGCAACTCCGGCACCGTGGCGCGCGGCCCAGGCAAAAAGCGCCACGCACCCCAAGACGAGCGCCAGCCGCCGCAACCCGCGCCCGGCGAGAGGTTGGGCCAACGCGGCGTTTCCGAGGGAAAAAATGACTTGCGTCCGGCGGATTTGGATTACGTGCTCATCTCGGCGTGTGTTTCCAAACAGAGCGCCTCGGAACACTACGCCGCTGACAAAGCCCACGGCGCGCTCACTTATTTTCTCTCTAAAGAGTTGAGTGAGTCCGACGCGGGCGCCACGTATCGCGACGTGATGGATCGCGTCAAAGGCAACGTGAATGTGCTTTACTCCGACCAACTGCCTCAGTTCGAGGGCGCGGATTTGGATCACTACGTGTTCAGCGATTCCAGCAGCATCGCGCAAACTTACATTCCGGCTTCGCCGCTGGGAACGGGTCGGGTGCAACTCGAAGCCGGTCGGGCGCAAGGATTGACCGACAGCTCGATTTTTGCCATTTACAAACCGGGCGTGAAAAATTTTGAGGACACGACCAAGGCCATCGCGAAAGTGCTTTTGACCAAAGTCGAATCGTTTTCTTCCGAAGGCAAGATTATCCAGGGCGAGCAGATTGCGCCTTTCTCTCGCGCCGTTGAAATCGCGCATCGTTATCCCGATCTCAAGCTGCTGCTTTATTTTGACGGCATCGCGGCCTCGCCGACTTTAAAAACCATCCGCACCAAGCTGGCGGAGTATCAGCACATTGCAATTCTCTCGCAACCGGCCGGCTATCATCTGCTGCTGCGCGAGCGCAACCGAGAAATCGTGACGGAATGGCCGGATACGACCGTGGCCTCGCCGCCGGTGCCGATTGGCGATAGCGATGCCGTCGAGCACGTCGTGCAACAAATCACCGCCTGGGCGAAGTGGTTTAACTTGCTCTCTCTCGATAATTCTACTGCCGGCGCAAAAATCAGCCTGACGATTGATTCAGCAAAAAAGCGCGGTGAGTTCAAATTTTTGGCGCCCGAAGAGCGCCAATTTAAAGAGGGAGAGGAATTCGAGTGCATCATCGAGAACCCCACCCGCCGCGAGCTGTTTTTTTCCATCCTCGACCTTTCCACCGACGGCAGCGTGGCGGTGATTCATCCCGAAGAAGGCGCCAGCGTGCTGCTGAGGCCGGGCCAACGCGATACGTTGAGCTTCGTGACTTTCTTGCCCGAAGATCGCGACGCGGTCTCCGATGTGATCAAAGTTTTTGCCACTTCGCAGCCTTACGATTTTCATCTGCTCACCCAACCGCCGGTGCGCGGCGGCAAGCGCGGCGACCAGCCGCCGGCTTTCAACGATCCGCTGTACCGCTTGCTCGAGCAAGCCACGCTGGCGATCTCGCGCGGCTCGCGGAAATCCGTGCCCCGCGGCGACTGGGCCACGGCGGAACGGGTGTTTAGGGTGAAGAGATAACCATTTGGAGTGATGGGTTGTTGGATTGTTGGATTGATGGATTGATGGAGTGATGGAGTGATGGAGTGATGGAGTGATGGAGTGATGGGATTTACGGTGCCGCAATAATCCAGTGTTCACCCCAAATCCAGGGTTCGTTTTGAAAGTAACTTTTCGTGTCATCCCGCGTGGCGGGATCTTGTTTGTTATCGAGCATAATGCTTGTGCTAAAAAAGATGCTTACAGCATGACATGTTACTTGGAAGTATTCTTATAGTCAATCGTACAGGCGCATTTGATTTAGAGATTCTTCCAGCTTCTGCTCTCATCTGCGGGATTGCTCACCATGCAGTGGGACTGGTTTTGGCTGTGACTAAACTTTGTAACCAAACGCGGAGGAGCTACCATGAAATCCTACTTGTTGATTTCTATTTGGGGTCTGCTTTTTATCGCTCTCGATGGCCAATCTTTCCAAACTCAAACGCCTCAACAGAAAGTGCAGGCGCAAGGCGCGCTGAAATTGGATGAAACACAAAAAAGGACACTGCCCCCTGATGCGTTTCACGTGTGGAATCTCACATTGGAAGCGGGCCAATATGTTGTAGTCGAAGTTGAGCAGAAGGGAATTGATGTAGTGGTTCGTATCGTTGATCCAAAAGGCACTCAAAGGAGTGAGTTCGATAGCCCGACTGGAGCTACAGGGACGGAGAAGGCGGTTGGGATTACGGATGCCACTGGCGCTTGGAGAGTTGAAATAGTGCCCCTGAATGCTACCCAACCTGGAAATTATGAAATAAAATGGGTGATTCTACGTAAGGCCACAGAAAGAGATCGGCAAATTGTAGAAGCAGATAGTCTGAACAACTTGGCACAGACTTACTCCGCGCAAGGCAAATACGCCGAGGCTGAGCTGCTTTACAGGCGAGTGCTGTCACTCCAAGAGAGGGCCCTGGGACCGGATCATCCTGATGTGACCATGAGCCTCAACAACCTGGGGGAGATTTCTTATTACCAAAGCAAGTACGCCGAGGCCGAGACGCTCTTTAAGCGCTCTCTGGCAATTCAAGATAAGACCTTGGGATCAGACCATCCCGACGTGGCGACGAGCTTCAACAATTTGGCGATAATTTACGATGACCAGGGCAAGTATGCCGAGGCTGAATCCTTATATAAGCGTTCCCTGGCTATTCAAGAGAAGGCGCTAAGGCCGGATCATCCTGATGTGGCTAGGAGCCTCAACAATTTGGCCGGGTTCTATCATGGACAGGACAAGTATGTCGAGGCCGTGTCGCTCTACCGACGCGCCCTAGCGATTTACGAGAAGTCCTTAGGACCGAACCATCCTGACGTGGCGGCAAGCATCAGCAACCTGGCTGAGTGCTATCGCGTCCAAGGCAATTATGCGGAGGCCGAACCGCTCTCGCAACGTGCGTTAGCGATCAGAGAGAAGGCGCTGGGGCCGGATCATCTTGATGTGAGCATTAGCCTTAACAATCTAGCGTCGCTTTACGACGACCAAGGCAAATACGCTGAGGTCGAGCCGCTCTACCGACGTTCGCTGGCGATCCGAGTGAAGTCTTTGGGGCCGGACCATCTAAGGGTGGCTCTAAGCTTTAACAACCTGGCGCATCTCTCTTATGAGCAAGGCAAGTATGCCGACGCTGAGTCGCTATATAAGCGTTCCCTGGCTATTCAAGAAAAGGCGCAGGAGCCGGACCATCCGGATGTGGCCAAGACCCTCAGCAACTTGGCGAACCTTTATGCCGATCAGGGCAAATATGCCAAGGCCGAGCCACTTTTTAGACAGTCGCTAGCGATCCGCGAGAAGGCTTTGGGATCGGATCATTCCGTTGTTGCAACAAGCCTTAATAATCTAGCGTTGCTCTACCATGAGCAGGGGAACTATGCCGAGGCTGAGCCACTCTACCGGCGGTCGTTTGCAATATTTGAGAAGGCCCTGGGGCCAGATCATCCCAATTCCGCCACGAGCATTGACAACTTGGCGTCGCTTTACCAGAATCAGAACAAGTATGCCGAGGCCGAGCCACTTTTCAGACAGTCATTGACGATCCGCGAGAAGGTCTTGGGACCGGATCATCCCGTCGTGGCAATAAGCCTTAATAACCTAGCGTCGCTCTGCGAAGACCAGGGTAAGGACGCCGAGGCCGAACTGCTCTACCACCGGTCGCAGGCGATCCGGGAGAAGACCTTAGGGCCGAATCATCCTGACGTGGCCGAGAACCTAACTAATTTGGCTTCGCTCTACGAAGTCCAAGCCAAGTACGCCGAAGCCGAGGCGCTAATAAACCGAGCGATTGGTATCTGGAATGCCACTACGGGTCACCCGGAGTGGAGAGTAGAGGCTTACGCAGGGCGGGCAAAGTTGCAGAAACAAAAGGAAAATTTGGAGGGCGCACTGTATGATATGGAAGAAGCCTTACATTCAGCCGAGCAGTTGCGTCCCCAGTTCGGGGGAGGCGAAGAAACACGGGCCGGCATCTTTCAGAAGTATTTCGATCATTTCAACCGCATGATAGCCTGGCAAATCGAAGCTGGTGATCCGCAGAAAGCAATTGAATACGCCGAACGCGGCAAAGCACGTGTTCTACTCGATCAATTAGTGGTGAGTAAGATTGATCTGCGTAGCAGCATTCCTGACAGTATTCGCGCACCATTAGAAAACCGCGAAACCGGCGCCAAAGCCCGTATCGCTGAATACCAGCAACGCATCACCTTGCTGCGTTCACGAAAAGACCTGACGCCTGAGGAAATCAATAAACAGATCGCCGAGCTGGAAGGAAAACTCCGCGCCGCCTACAACGACTATCAGCAAATTTACGAAGAAATCAAAAACGCCAGCCCGCTGTGGAAAGAGCTGATTACTTCCGGCGGCAAGCCGGTGTCGCTCGACACCATGCAGCGCCAGCTTGTTGCGCCACAGAGCTTGATGCTGATCTACCAAATTGGCAAAGAAGGGAGTTTTCTCTTCGTTATTCCGCCGGCCGGACAAAAGCCGGAAGTCGTGCAGTTACAAGTCAGCGAGCAAGTTGCCTCGATATTGGGCGTTCAATCCGGGCCGCTCAAATCAACTGATTTGCAAAAGATTTTGGCGGGACAAGATACAGCTAAGACTGACATCGGTCTGATCCAACAACTTATCGGCACGCGCGGGGCAAGACCAAAGCGAGACACACCGTCTATAACTACGCCCAAGCTACATGCGCTCTGGCAGGTATTAGCGCCAAAAGATCTCTGGCCGCGGCTGGCAAATTGTTCCGAGGTGATTTTGATTCCCGACGGCGTGCTGAATTTGCTGCCATTTGAAGCGCTGGTGGTAGAAGTTGGCAAGCGAGAGCAAGAGACACGTTACTGGCTCGACGAGGGGCCGGTGATTCGTTATGCGCCCTCAGCGACCACCCTTTATAATATTGAAAAGGGTCAAGCCAAACCCATCATGTCTCCTGCCGACCAAGCCACCGTGTTAAGCCTCTCCGATCCCATTTATGATCCGTCTGAGGTGGTGCGGATGCTCGAGAATAAAGACGTAAAAATAAAGCGTGACAGCGTTGGCGCGACTGCTCGCGGTGGCGAATCAATCCTGGCTGAGCTTGACAAGGTGCGCACCCGCGACAGCTACGAGCGCGGCGGCGGTGTGTTGAATCCCCTGCCGGGAACGGCGCGGGAGGCAAAGGTGCTGCGCAAAGTTTTTGGCGAAGAAATGCTGGAATTGCATCAACTCAATGCCAATGAACCCAAATTGCGGGCGGGATTGTCCGGCAAGCGCTACCTTCATCTCGCCACACACGGAATCGTCGACCAACAACAACATTCTTCCTTGGCGGCTCTGGCGCTGACGCCACCACCAGGCGAAACCACCAATGCCGAAGACGATGGCTTCTTACAGCTTTATGAGATTTTTGATCTGAAACTGCCGGCGTGCGAGTTGGCCGTGCTCTCCGCATGTCAAACCAATATCGGCCGCAACTTCGAGGGAGAAGGCGTGTTCGCGCTGTCGCGCGGCTTCCTCGCCGCCGGCGCGCGCCGTGTCGTCGCCAGCCAGTGGTCGGTGGATGATATTTCCACGGCGGAGTTGATCGGCGAGTTTTTCAAACAGATTGCTGCCGCTGAGAAGGCTGGGAAACAGATCGATTATGCCTTAGCATTACGCGACGCCAAGCGCAAAATCCGCCAGCAGCAAAAATGGGCCGCGCCGTACTTCTGGGCGCCGTTTGTGTTGACGGGGAAGCGGTGAAGTTTTCGGTTGATGAAGTGGTGGATGATTGGATTAATGGATTGAGGTGACTTCCAGCGCTCGATTTGTTCTGGCGAAAAATAAGCGTGTTCAGAAAATAAAAACGCCACTCGTTCCTTCTCGCGAACAAGTGGCGTTTCGTTCTTAGCTCGTACTCTTTCTCATACTCTTACTCGTTTTTGAATCTTTCGAAAAGCGAGTAAGAGTAGGAGTACAAGTACGAGTAAGAGTAAGAGCAACAAGCAACCAGCAACCGGCGTCACTTCACCATCTCCAGCCTCCCATTCAGCACCTCCGTCCCCAGGCGCAGGCGATAGAAGTAGACGCCGCTCGCGACGAGGCGGCCAAAGCTATCGCGGCCGTTCCACCGGCGCTCGTGAATGCCGGCATCGAGATCACTGTCGATCAGCGTTCGCACCAGGGCGCCGTTAATATCGAAAATTTGCAGGCTTACCGGCGCCAGCTCGCGGAGCGTGAAACGAATCGTCGTCGAGGGATTGAAAGGGTTCGGATAAGCTGCAACGCGCGGGCCTTCGTGTTGATCAAAAGACGCCGTGACAGCCTCGTCTTCATCCGTGCCGGGATTCTCTTCCGCCGCGCGCGCCAAAGCGCCGCCGGAAATTGGCAGCAGATTATACCAAATATCGTTGTCCGACTCGTTTTCCGCGCAGACGAGCAAATCCGTCACGCCTGTCACTCGATGCGCCGGCACCGAGATGTTGTTGAAAGAACCGCCGCTAAAAATTTCCACCACCGCGGCATTTTGCAGCGAGCTTTCATTGCCGAGCGTACACTTCTTGTATTGCCCGTGATCCGGCGACGATTCCTGCGTGCCAAGAACATAAAGCTCGTTGTTGGTCTCATCGATCACCACCGCCGGCCGCGTCCAGCCGCCGCCTTGCTGAACGGTAAAATTTTGCCAATCGCCGCTCGTGCTTCTTTTGAAGAGACCGATGCCGGCCGCCGAGCCGGAGGTCGGGTGGGTTTTGCAAACAAAATAAATCTCATTATTTTGGCTCACAGTCATGGCTATATGATCGTCACAGTAAGCATTGCTAAGTTGCGTCATCGCGCCGGTCTCGTCCGTCCAACTGCCATCAGGATCGCCGTCTTTGTGGCGCAGGAATCCGAACTTGCCGCTGCTCGAGGTGTTTTCTCCATAACAAACGCCCACGTAGTTCTGGCCGCCGCTCGTGAACGCCACCGCGTCGAGCAAACCGGCGCTGACGAGGCTGCTCTTGAAGGTAAACGTCGATGACCACGTGAGGCCGTCGTCGCTCGAGCGTTTGCCTTCCAACTTTCCGCTGTAATAACGGAAAGCCCACAACTCGCCGTTCTGCGCTTTGGTGAAAACGGTGCCGCATTCGCCGGAGAACATGAAACCGCTCAATACCACCGGAAAGCCGCCGTCGATGCTCCACGCGCCGCCGGAATACGATAAGCGTAAAATTCTCGATCCGGCGCTGGAGGTTGAAGCCATCAAAACGTAAAGTTTATTTGCTGGTGAATCAACATAGCAGTCTGGCCGGTCGGAGCTTTTTATACTGAGGTTCACTTGTGCAGACCACGTGCTGCCGCTGAGCTTCCACAAATACCAGGCACCGTCGGAAGATTTTCGCGCCGTGGTCCACCAAGTGCCGGTGTGGTAGAAAGAACGATTTTGGTGCGGCTTGTCGTATTCGCCGGTGGTGCCGGCAATGGGATTGTCTACACCCGTCGCCGGCGGCTCCGGCTCGGATGAAATCGAGTATGGATTGGAAGTCACCGGCGTTGGTTCCACGCTGGTGGCAACGACAAGTGTATAACTGCCGGCCCCGGCGGGATTCGTAATAACCGCTGCCGGCAAGTTGATCGTCATCGCGGCATTGTTGTTGAAAGCTAATGCCGCCGGCACCGTCATGATTATCGTTTTGCCGGCGCTATTGCCGGCAGCCGCAGCATTCACGCCATTTACTTGCACGCCAGTGAGACTGCCATTGGTGACACCGGTGGCGCTGTTGAACGTCAACGTGATCGTGCTGGCGCCGGAGAGCAAGCGGCCATGCGCGCCGAGATTGAAAGTAATCGTGTACGCCGCGGCGCTGTTCATCGTGTTGGGGCTTGGTGTCACGTTGGCCGCAGAAACGCTCGTCGTTGCCGCTGCAATCGCATAACCCGGCGCAGTAGTTGGAGTCAATTGCGCGCTCGTCCAGGCTTGCAAGGTGTAACTGCCGGCAATGGTGGGATTAATCAGATTGGCGCCGGCATTCAACACCACCGAGACGCTCGCGTTGTGGTTGAGAGTGATCGGCGTGGTGATCGTCACTTGTCGCGTGCTGCTGTTGGAAGTGGTCCCGCCTTGCGGGACGACTGTTCCATTGATTGTAATTTGATTAGCCGTGATGCCGGCCGGAACCGCGGTGTTGTCTGGAAATTGCAAAGTGATGGAACCGCTGCCGTTGGCGAGCGCACCGGTGTTTCCCAAAATTAGCGGCACGGTGTAGCTGCTCGCCGCATTGGCTTCGTTGGTTGAAAGCGTGATCGCGCCGGCGCTCACCGGCCCGATGAAGATGATCGTGTAGGGATTCGATGTCACTGGCGTGGCTTCCACACTCGTTGCCACCGTCAGTGTGTAATCGCCGGCACTGGCGGGATTCGCAATAACCGAAGCCGGAAGATTGATTGTCACCGCTGCATTATTGTTGAGAGTCAGCGCGGCCGGCACGGTGATGATTATCGTTTTGCCGGCACTGTTGCCGGTGGCTGTTGTACTCACGCCATTCACTTGCACACCGGTGAGATTGCCATTGGCCACGCCGGTTGTCCCGCTTGCGGGATTGAACGCCAGCGTGATCGTGCTCGCGCCGGAGATCAAGCGGCCATGTGCGCCGAGTGAAAAGGCAATCGCATAAGCCGAGGCAACATTTGTGGCCGCCGGACTCGGCGTCACGGTTGCCGGTGAAACCGTGGTCGTCGCGGCGCTAATCGCATAGCTCGGCGAAGCCGCCGGCGTGGGTTGCGCGCTGGTGAAAACTTCCAAAGCATAATTTCCAGCATTGGAAGGATTGAGCAATTGTGCGCCGGCATTGAACGAGAGCGTGACGGTGGCGTTATTTCCCAGACTGCTCGGTACTGTAACCGTCACTTCACGTGTGCTGCTGTTGGAAACGACATTGTTGGCCATCGCGCCGTTGACGGTAACCTGATTGGCCGGCATTCCAGTCACCACACTCGTATTGCCGGGGAAGCGAATGGTGATCGTGCCGGTGTTGGCGGCAAGCTCGCCGGCATTGCCAAGATTGCAAGAAATCGTGTAGCTGGAAATTTGGTTGGCTTCAGCGGGTGACACGGCCACGCCGGTCACTGTCACCGGCGGCTGCGATGGCGACAATGCCATTTGATGGTACCAAATATCGCTTGCGGTCGTATTGTCGCCGCAGACCATCATTCCACCGAGGGCGCTGATATTGGGCGTGGGCACGCTAATGTCGGCAAAAGCTGCACCGGGAGAAGACAGCAATACCGTGGGCGTCGCGCCGGCCAATGTAGCTTCGGCGCCGATCATACACATTTTATATTCGCCAAACTGCGTTGTCGTATTCACGCCCATGACGTAGAGCGCGTTGTTGGAGATGTCCGCCACCACCGCCGGCGTTTTCCAATTCAAGCTGGAGGTGTTGACCTCGTGTTTCGACCAGAGGCCGATGTTGTTGCGCTTATATAAAGTGTTGTTCGGATCGCTGCCGGAAACATTGGCGTTTTGCGTGAATACAAAAACATTATTATTGTTATCGGTAGCCGCTGAAATTTTGTTGTCCGCGCGCTCGCTGCCGAAAAACGTGAGAGAAGCTGACTCATCCGTCCAGGCCGTGTTCGGATCGCCGTCGCGGTGCAAGAGAAAACCGTATTTGCTGCCTGCCGCACTTGATTGGCCGTAAACGACGCCGATGTAATCATTGCCACCGGCAGAGAAAGTCACGGCGTCGGTACTGCCGGAAGCAATGGTCAATCCAATCTTTACATCGATTACAGCAGACCACGTGAGCCCTCCATCTGTCGAGCGCTTGGCTTGCAGCTTGCTGGTTTCTATCCGAAAAATCCAAAGATCGCCATTCTTGGCCTGAACCAGACTGAGGGGATTCGCCTTATCGCTGTTGTTGAAATTCGGTTTGACGCCGAAACCGGCACCTTCCGTCCAACTCGTGCTGCTGGAGTAGGAGAACCGCCAAAATTTTGTGCTGCTGTCGTGCGAGCCCAAGAGATAAAGTGTATTTGTGGCGCTATTGAGCGCTGCGTCAAATTTATAGCTCGTGCTTTTGTCAAGCGCTTCATCTCTGGACCAAACGCCGCCGGCATATTTCCAGATGTACCAGCGACTGTTGGGATTGTTGAAGGCAATCGCCCACCATTTGCCGTCGTGATAAAAAACCTTGCTTTGGTTGGATTTGGAATAGCCGGACTTCGTGTCCTTCGATATGAGAGCGCCGGTCTGGCCATGCGCCTCGGCGCCCGGCCAGAGCATACCGAGCAGCAAGCCGAAACAAAGCGTTCCCCAGCTTAATTTGCGAAAATGCGCCATGCGAGTCCTCTTCTCTGGCTTTGTATGAAACAGCATTGAATTATTGCCTTGCCGTGAGACGGCGCCGGTGACACAATTCGATGACAATCATCGTCACGACAGGTTAATTGCAAGTGAGGTGCCAAGATGGAGAGATAGCCAAATTAAAACCGGAAGTCCCTGGTCGTATTGCATGCGGCTACAATTGGGGAAAATCATGGCCTTATTGAATTTTGCAAAAGCAAAAAGGCCTGTCATTTCGGAGAAATCTTTTTTGTTTTCAGCACTATTCTTGAGTTTTAACAAGATTCTTCCAGAATGACATTTCCATATAGTTGTGCAAAACGCAATAGACCGGCTTCCCGGAGAGAGAAAGTAGCCGTGGCCGTTCCTGGCCGGTGAGGTGAAATATATCGAAATATCTATCCGTTTGTTTTATACCGGAGGAGAGGGTAAATTGCGGAAGGGAGGGAAGGTAAAAAATGAAGTCGGACTTGGGCTGTAAGTTTTGCCAAAAAAAATCAGTGTGCCCAAGTCCGGCTTCGCGCGCTTTACTGCACCAGCATCAGTTTTTTCATTGCGGTGAATTGACCCGCGGTCAGCCGGTAAAAATATAAGCCGGTCGATAAATTCCGGGCGTCGAATTGCACCTGGTGAAAACCTGCGGGTTTGCGTTCGTTCAGCAAAGTCGCGATATGCCGGCCGGAAAGATCGAGTACTTCGATTTTTGCCTCGGTATCGTGCGGCAATCCAAAGCGAATCAATGTCGTCGGGTTAAACGGATTAGGATAATTTTGCGACAAAACGAAATCCGCCGGAATTTGCTCTTCGCGCCCGGCCACGCCGGTCGGCAATTCGACCTGAACTGCAACACTGTCGTGCGCGCCGGCTTTGCTGTCGCTCGCGTTGATGAAGAGCTGGGCCCGGCCGTGAAACTGCGGCGCGGCCAAAACCAGCACGCCGGTGGTGTGATCGAAGCTCCGCTGCAGCGAAGGGTTGCTCGTCGAGAACGTGTAAGTCAATTGGCGATCCGGCGTTTCGATGTCCTCGACATAGTCCCAGAGCTTGAGCTGGGCGGAACCGCCTTTTTTGAAGGTCAATGAATCAGGAAGTCCCGAAATCTTCGGCGCGTCGTTGACCGGATTGACCGTGAGCATCAACGCCGTGGTATCGGCAAGTTGGCCTGGATCTTTGATAATTAATTGCAGCGTATCTTTGCCGAACCAGTTGACCGGGGCCGAGAAACGAAAGTTGCCGGCTTGTCGAGCGGCTTTCACATTTTTGCCTGATTGGATAGCAAAAGTGAGCGTGCTATCGGCATGATCTTTGTCAGCCACGAATGGATACCAATCGCGAATGGGGTGGAGCAAAGATTTGTCTTCCTCGAAGCGCAAGCTCGGCAAAGCCGCAAGAACTGGCGGCTCATTGGGCTCGTGCCAAATGGCGAAACGGTCGGAACGCTTGTCACCTGCATACCTGAACCCTCCGCCGACGTACACATCTTTGTAACGAGCTGCGATAGCAAAGACCTGACTACTAACTCCGCTTCCCAAAGGCGACCAGCTATTATTGCTGGGATCCCATTTGGCAATATTGTTGGCGCTCTGGTCGCCTGCCTGGTTAAATGTTCCCCCAACGTATACAGCACGATCATTGGCCGCCATTGCAATGACATTTCCAATTCCACTATAGTAGTACACGCCATTTTTAGCCCCGCTGCTGAGAGCGGACCAGCTTTTATCGATTATGTTCCATTTGGCGATGGCGTTCGCATCGACGTCTCCGGCCTTGGTGAAATAACCGCCGACATATACATCACGATTTAAAATAGCAATCGCATTGACTTGATGATTCACGCCGTTTCCGAGGACAAGCCATTCTTTGCCGTCCCACTTGGCAATATTGTTTCCCTGCTTGCCACCGGCTGAGGTGAAACTGCCGCCGACGTACACCTTATTACCACTCGTGGCTATCGTATAGACTGTACCATTTACTCCTTTTTCCAACGGCTTCCAACTGTTTGTAGCGATATTCCACTTGGCGATATTATTGGCTGGTATGCCACCTGCTGTAGTAAATTCACCTCCTACATACAGGTCATTGCCACTAACCGCCAAAGCCCAAACAGGGCCATTGATGCCGTTATTGCCATCGCTTTCCAAGGCTGACCAACTTTGAGTAACAAAATGCCATTGGGCAATATTATTGGCAGTGATACCGCCTACAGTCGTGAATTTTCCTCCAACGTAGAGATAGTCATCCGTAACTGCAAATGCTATGATTTCTCCATTGGCTTCGCCGCCTAATCTCGACCAGCCATTGCCACTCCACTTGGCAATGATTTTTTCCCCAAAATAAGGAACATATATATTACTATCGTCAACAGCTATAGCCGAAACCACGTCATAAAAAGGAGTCGGCGGTCCGAAACGATCATCCCAATAGCCATTATCTTGTGCAAAAACTACATGGTTGAGTATAAACAAGATAATAAACAACCCCTTCCGTACCTGCAAAAGTTTTGTCAATCGTGTTATAGATTTCATGGTTAATGCTCCCTAAATTTAAGGCTGTATTGCTTTGCCAGAATAAGGCACGTCAATAATTAATTAGTGAGGTAATCTTGCCTAAATACGCCAGAATAATGATGCGAATTCTTTAGTAGAATATACCGATCAATGTGTATTTCAGCGTAAAAGCAAGTTGAATGAATTCATTTGTGATATAAAACACAATCGCAAAAATTTACAAAAGTTTAAAAAATCATCTTGCATCTCGAAAAATTTTTGTTTATATTTATCGCCATCTTTGATATGATGCAATCGGTAACTTCTCAACTTTAGCGTTTATGACTATGGGAAAAGCGTTATCATGAAAAAATAGTTTGCCGTATTTAAAAATTTTATCCTGCACTTCTCGCACTTCCTTCTCGCACTTCCTTCTCGCACTTCCTTCTCGCACTTCCTTCTCGCACTTCCTTCTCGCACTTCCTTCTCGCACTTCCTTCTCGCACTTCCTTCTCGCACTTCCTTCTCGCACTTCCTTCTCGCAGGATAGAAGAGAAGTACTATTATTTCTCTCATCCTTTTTAAGTTTACAGACTGCCACGTAGGATGGGGATTTCTTTATTTTCGCGTTTCATCAAATTTATCATCCAATGAGAACAACAAGCTACTTTTAAGGTTGTTCAGGTGTGTTTTTTCATTTTTTATCGAAACAATGTAATTCAAATCCAAACCAGGAAAGGGAAAGAACATGAAGTCAAGAAACCTTTTGGCAGCTTTGATTACGTTGATTCTGATGAACGGTAATCTCGTGTTGTCGCAAACGCAGCTTTTCAAAGATGACTTTAACGCCTCGTCGCTTGATGTGACGAATAAATGGCGGCGTGGCGACAACAGCGCTTCAGCGGTTACTATTGTCAACGGAATTTTGCAGGCAACACCACCCACTGACCAAGCAGGATGGGTGGTTACTCAGGACGCATTTCCCCTCGACAACACGACGATTAAAGTAAAAATTCTGCAAGCGAACAAAGACGGCAATATCGGTATTTGCCCTTCCTATCCCAAGTCCACAAACGACTTGGGTATTTATTCCGAATCAAGTTGGTATCGATTTTATGTTGGTCGTAACGCTTCGGATCCGGATACAGCTCCATATAGGCTCTATGCTCACAAGAAAAAACCAGGAGTACCAGCTCAGCAGCTAGCTACACTACAACTACCCACTTCTTCCGGCAGCGTAGATTTGCGGCTTCGTTTTGATGGCGCACAAACCCCTAATGCGAAAATCTATTTTGAATATTCTACGAATAATGGCGCCAACTGGACTCTGCTGCACCAGGAAACTTTTGATCTTCCCGGCTATTCTCTCCGGAACGCCTTCCATGGAGAAATCGCAACGACCAATTCTCTCCCCAATACCGGAACTCTACAGGTGGACGATTTTGAAGTGACCAGTAATAGCGCAACTCCCATGATCGGGAGAATTATTTTGGATGATCCTCTAAATAGCGCCACTTTTGTGAATCGCAAAGATGACTCCGGTATAGATCCAGGCTTCAAAGTAAAGAGATGGAATGAAGGAAGTAACCTGGATTTCACTGCCACAGGCTGGAAACCGAATCCAGCATCACCGGCTGGAGATAGTGATTTGGTGCATTATGACTTGCGCAGGTACCTTGAAAAGGGGGTGCTTGAAGTCGATGTCACACAATTTCAACCACTAGCTCAAAATAGTCAGGATCCCGATATACAGCGGCATCACGTTTTGGCGATGTTTCGTATGCCATGGGGAGGCCATCATGTTGTCGAGAACCTCGAGACAATTTGGGATCTGCATACAGGTACACAGAACGGTTTCGGAAATGGCGTCAAACTTTATGCACATACTTATGCTTACCAGGATGAAGACCAACACTATGTTACCAATGCTACCAGCCCATGGAATAAAGCGCTTGCGTATCATTTGACTATCTTTTGGGAAGCGAATCAAATGAAATATCTGCGAGATGGAGTGGAGCTCGTAATCCATCCAATAACCAACGCATTTAATAACGAGATGCAGTTGCGTTATGCCTATGTTGGCCGTGATCGTACCGTATGTTCTGGTACTTATATTACCGGCTTTATGAATAATCAATACCCAACCATGCGTGATGCGGATGGGCCGATTTATTCCAATTTGGTGGTCAAAGAATTGATTCCTTCCGGCGACGTAACTCCTCCTAACATAATAGTAAATGTAGATGATGAAGAATTTGCGAATGGGGCAAGGGTTACCTGGGCTACGACTGAACCGGGGGTGGTTTGTTATGTTGAATACGGTACGACAAGTGGCGCGTTGGATATGAAGACCACTGTGCTTGATCCGCCGTCAAGCTCCGCCGGTGAATTTTCCACCCTGCTGACGAATCTTACGCCCAACACAACCTACTATTTTCGGGTTGTTGAGATAGATAATGCCGGTAATATTGGTCAATCTATCGAAAATGTTTTTACCACACTTAAAGGCGGACTCTACATTTTTAAACCAGTGGCCGATACTTATATCGAAGATAACGATAGACTGGTAATCACAAACCAAAATCCAGACTATCCATGGTTGTACGGCAATACGCGAGCGTATGGAAATTATGGCTGGATGAATTTAATGACGTCCGAACGCCGTGATTGTTTTCTGCAATTCAACGTCAACGGCGCGGTTGGAAATATTTGGAAAGCCACATTACGACTGCATGGGCGACAAACAGGTGACACTGGCGGAATACTCAAGCAATTTACGCCGGTTTCCGCCCAGAACGATTGGGAAAATAATGCCACTTGGGTGGATGCCACGAGCAGCAGTCCGCAGTATATCAACAGAAATAATTACTTTTACAGCACCACCACGTTTGGCGAGATTAGCATGATTACCGCCGGACAGTGGTATAGCATAGATGTGGGCTCGGCCACACATGCTGGCAACAAAAATTATTATTTTGTCCTGCAAGGCACTGGAACACCACAAGACCTTGGAGGTATGGAAGCCAAACTAAGGTGTGGCGCGTTTGACTCCAAGGAATCAACCAACTTTCAACCGGAATTAATCGTTGAGACGAAGCTTTTCACCCAGGTATCCTCATTTATTGGAGTAAAAAACGGCGCCTCGGCCTGGGGAGATTATGATGATGACGGAGATTTGGACCTTTTGCACACGGGCGAAACAAGTACCGGCGTGCCTTTAGCCAAAATTTACAGAAATAACAACGGAGCTTTCGATGACATTGGCGCAGCGCTAACCGGGGTTAAGAATAGCGCCGTTGCCTGGGGCGATTATGACATGGACAACGACCTGGATATTTTATTGACGGGGAGTTCCACTGCCGGTCGTGTTTCCAAAATTTATCGCAACGATAATGGCAACTTCACAGACATCTCCGCCTCTTTAGTACCTGTAGACAATGGCGCCGTGGCATGGGGCAATTATAACAACGAACGTAATTTGGATATTTTATTGAGTGGTCAATCCGATAGCGGGCCTTTCACCAAAGTTTTTCGCGGCACTTTAAGTGGCTCCAATCGAACGTGGGTGGCGATGGACATCTATACATTGCCGCCATTAACGAACAGTTCCGTGGCGTGGGGCGACAACAATTTAGATGATTACTCTGACTTGCTTTTAGCAGGCACCGACGCAGACAATAATGGGGTGCTCACCATCTTTAAGAACATAAAGAATCCTGACGGCTCCAGAGGGTTTGTAGCAATTGCCATGTCGGGTCTAACTGTCGTGCCGACGACTTCATGCGCTTGGGGCAATTTTGATACCGACGGCGATTTAGATCTCGCGTTGGGTGGTGTTATCAATCCCAGCACTGGCGTCTACAAAAGGCAGCTCAACGGCAGCTTTGAGTTGATCGATGACGCTTCCCTGGTTGATGTGAAAGACGGCGCTGTGGCTTGGGCTGATTTTGATAATGACGGAGATTTGGATCTTTTGGTAACCGGCCAAACCAACGCTTCAAACCGCTATTGCCGGCTTTATCGCCATGACGTCAGTCTTCAAAAATTTGTGTCCGTCTTTGATTTCGAAGGCGTCCGCTACAGTTCTGTTGCCTGGGGAGACTATGATAATGATAGCGATTTGGACGTCCTTTTTTCCGGGGAGAATGGCTCTTCTATTCCTATTACCAGGCTTTATAGGAACAACAGCATAACACCCAACACGCCCCCAACCGTGCCGACGAATCTTTCTGATGCTTACTCCGAAACAGACGATACGGTTACTTTGACATGGGATGAATCAACCGATTCCCCAAAACCGCAAAACGTTATAACTTATAATGTCATGATCGGAACATCTGAGGGTGGCTTTGATATCGTGTCGCCGATGTCAATACCAGACTCGGGCAAGCGTATGATTCCAGAACCGGGGAATGCCAGTACCAACAAAACTTATATAGTCAGTACGAGAAACGGCATTGGCCTGGCGCCAGGTACTTATTGGTGGAAAGTTCAAGCCATTGATAACTTGTTTGCCGCTTCGGCTTTTTCAGATGCGAATAGTTTCACCGTTCCTGTGCCAAAAACTGCTGCAGGTGATTCAGTTGCTGATCTTGCGAATACACGACAAGCTATCCCCAAAGAATTTTCGCTCTCGCCAAACTATCCGAATCCCTTTAATCCCAGCACCCGCCTGAATCTGAATTTGCCGGAAAATGGCCGCGTCGTCGCCGTGGTTTATGATTTGAAAGGGCAGGAAGTCGTTCGTTTGCACGACGCGGAGATGGTAGCAGGCTACAAGTTTTTGGATTGGGATGGCCGCAACGCCGCCGGAACCGTAGCCAGCAATGGCGTCTATTTTGTAAAGGTAATTTTTGCAGGAGAATCCGGTGCGCGGAAAGAGTCGACGAGCCGGGTTTTGCTGCTGAAATAGCTTAAGTGAAGCCGGACTTGGGCAGCGGGTTTTGCCAAATTTAAAAAATCGTTTTGCCCAAGGCCGACTTCGCGTAAACATCAAGGATGACGTTTTACGCCCCGCGTTTCACTTTTGCAAAATCATTTTCCGTGTCGAAATAAAATCGCCGGATTCTAGGCGATAGAAGTATGTTCCCGAAGCCAGGCCGCGCGCACTGAAAGTGAAACGATGATAACCCGCTGCCCTCTCGCCATCCACCAATATTCGCACTATCTCGCCGCGCAAATTATAAATCGCCAGCCTGACCCTGCCTGTAGTTGGCATGGCAAAGCGAATCGTCGTGCTCGGATTAAACGGGTTGGGAAAATTCTGCGCCAAATCGAATGCAATTGGCAGGCCCATGCCGGTGCCATCTATGGAGGCCTCGTCTTGGTTAGGCGCCCCGTTTTCGGCTAATGCGCGACCCGCCTCGCGCGGCACATACTTCACCGTCATAAAATCAAAATTGCCGCTTTTCCGGCCGATGCTCGAGCCGGTCACGTGTACGTTGCCCGCCGCGCTGATCGCCATGTCGTACGCCATATCCGTCGAATCGACGCGCGAATTAAAGCGCATCAGCCACTCTCTTTTTCCCGCGCTGTTGTATTTTATCGTCACGTAATCATTGTCCGTGTCAGGTCCGAAATAACTGTAACCCGTGACATAGACATTGCCGGAACCGTCAACGATCACGCGAAAGGCTTCGTCTGTGCCATTGCCCGGGCTTTTGTAGCGCGCGACCCATTGTTGAACCCCGGCATTGCCGTATTTAACCGTGGTGTAATCATTCGTGCCGCTGCTCTCGAAGCCACGGCCGGTGACGTAGACATTGCCGGCAGCATCGACCGTCAGATCGCGCACCCGGTCGTCGCGATTGCCCTGGCCGTTATAGCGCGAGATCCATTGTTCGACACCGGTATCGTTGTATTTGATCGTGACGTAATCAAAATTGCCGTTGTTGCCATAACTGGTGCCGGCCACATAAACATTGCCGGCGCCGTCCACGGCAATATTATAAGAAATGTCCGACGAATCGGCCTCGGCGTTATAACGCGCCGCCCATTGCTGAATTCCCGCGCTATTGTATTTCACCGTGAGAAAATCATGATTCCCGGGCTTGCCGGCGCTATATCCGTTTACATAAATATTCCCGGTCTTGTCGACCGCTATTTCATGCGCAATATCATCCCAATTGCCCGGGCCATTGTAGCGGGCGATCCATTGTTGTGCGCCGGCGCTGTTGTACTTTATGGTCATAAAATCGTAGCCGTTTAGCGCGCCATAGCTGTAACCCGCCACATAGACATTGCCGGCGTCGTCAATCTCAAGATCGAAAATTCCATCGTGCCAATTCGCCGGGCCGTTATAGCGCGCCACCCATTGCCGCACCCCGGCGCTGTTGTATTTGATGGTGACGCCATCCGTATTGCCGTTGGCGCCGATGCTGCAGCCGCCGACATAAACGTTGTCGCTTTTATCGACTGCGAGGGCGTAAGCAATATCGGTTGAATCTTTCGGACCGTTGTAACGCACGGCCCACTTTTTTACGCCGGCGCGATTGTACTTGATCGTCAAGTAATCGGCGTCCTTGTTGACGCTATAGCCGGCGACATAAACATTTTCACTGTCATCGAGCGCGATGGCGTAAGCGACATCTTCCCAATTGGGCTGTCCATTATGGCGGATGGCCCATGCTTGCCGCATGCCGCCGGCGGCAGATTCTTGCTCCTGGTCCAATGACGCCGCTTTTGAATATGGAACGCTTGATGTTTCAGAAGCACTGGAAATTGGCTCCGCAGTTTTGTGCGGAGGACTTGGCAAGTGAAGTTGTGGCTGAGCTTGGACCATTGCTCCGGCGAAAAGAATAAATACAAAGAGTATCTGTGTTTTCATCTAATATTTCCTCTCATTGTTTTGCTGTTGTTAATTGGCAGTCATCGTTCCTTTAGCAATCACAATGCCGTAAAATCTTCGCGCCGTCTCAACGCTTTCACGCATGGCATTTTCTTTGCCTAATCATTGTAGCCGGCCTGCATTTAAATCCTTTGGATTTTCATTTTAGCGGGCGGCATGAGGTGAGAAGGCAGGGAGAGCAACGTCGTTTTGTGAAATTCACTTACAAGTTTGTGCAACGCCATGGCGCGTAGACCGGGTTTTCTTCTCAAAAAATGGCGCGATAGCTCATCCGGATCGCGCATATTTGTGATCGCTGTAATAATTTGCGGGCTGGTTTATCTCGCGAACGCCATCTGGTCCGAGATTCGGCCTTCCAACATTTGGGGATTGTCGTATGGGACCGCCGCGGCGATTTTGATGGTTGGCGTGGCGCTGCTGGCGCTGCGGCGCCGGATGACGAGATTCGCTTTGGCGCGCGGCCTCGGCAACGCGCGAGCCTGGCTGCAATTTCATCTTTACGGCGGCGCGCTCTTTCTGCTGCTCACGTTCATGCACAGCGGTTTTCAGCAACCCCGAGGCATTTTAACTTGGTGGCTGTGGTTTCTGAGCATTTATGTAACCGCCAGCGGCATCATCGGCGTGCTCTTGCAAAAATGGATTCCCAAAATTTTAACTTCGGGCCTGGCCATCGAAGTGGTTTATGAAAGGATTCCCGAGCTGATTCGCGAGATCAGAGAAAAGGCAAATACGCTCGCGCAGACTTGTACTGAACCGATAAAAGATTTTTATAAAAACAACGTCGCTCTCGCTTTGGCGGCGCCGCAGCCGCGTTTGATTTATTGCCTCGACATCACCGGCGGCATTCAGTCCCGGCTCCGGCGGTTTGAATACGTGCGGCGCTTGCTGGCCTCGGATGAAAAGGAAAAGTTGAACAAGCTTGAAGCTTTTTATAAAACCAAACTGGAGATCGACGCGCATTATACGCTGCAGCGCATTTTGCGCTGGTGGCTTTACACGCACGTGCCGGTGTCGCTGGTTTTGCTGGTTTTGCTCGCGCTGCACTTGTTCGCGGTGCTTTATTATTAACCCGCGAAACACGCTAAATACACAAAACCGCTTTCGCATTTTCCGTGTGTTTAGCGGGCTGGATCGGGATATGACACGACATGAGTCAGAAAGAAAATAAAGAAAAGAAGAAAGGCACTTTCGGCGACCTGCGGCTGGCGGTTGCGCGCAAATATATTTTTCCGGATCCGCGGCGCGCCATGATGGCGGCCGGCGGCTTGGCTGGTTTGGCGATATTGGCTTATTACGTGATCGACTTTCACTTTTTCAAGAGCAACGCCGCCGCCAGCGGGCCGCTGTCTTCGTTTCACGCCAATTTTGAAAAAGATTGCGCCGCCTGCCATCAGCAATTCGACGCCGCCACGAATGCGAAATGCTCGGTTTGCCACGAGAAAACCGGCGACGAGATCGGCACTTACACCTTTGCCAGCCATTATATTTATCGCTCCGGCGACGTGCGCCGGATAAAAGACGGCGGCAATAAATTTTCGGCCAAAGAAGAAGATTGCGCCGTTTGCCATCAAGAGCATCTGGGCCGCGCCGCGGCGATCACCAACGTGTCGGACGCGCAATGCCTCTCGTGCCACGTCTACGGCTCGTTCAACAAAAATCATCCGCAGTTTCAATTCACCGCCCAGAAGATTGCCGATGACACGACGCTGGCATTCACGCACATTCGGCACGTCAAAGAAGTGGTGAAACGGGAAAAATTGGCGGACATCGAGAGGGCGTGTTTGTACTGCCACAATCCGCAGCCGGATGGCGAGCGCTTCGCGGCGATTGATTTTGACACGCATTGCAGCGCCTGCCATTTGACTGGAAGCATCGCCACGCCGGCCTTGAAAATGAAAACCGCCGACGATCCCCTTGCTCCGGGCGTGGAAACGCTCGAAGCGATGCGGCGAAGAGGCGGACCCGGCATGGCTTGGGCGTTCAATTTCAATCCCAACGAATTTCAAATCAAGCCCGGCAACCGCATGGTGAAATCGCCGGTGCGGCACCAAGATCCGTGGATTTTGGAAAATTTGAAAATGATCCGGCGCGCGCTGCAGCCGGGCAACAATCTCGAGCTGGCCGATTTGCTGAAAGCCGCCGGAAAAAATCCGGCGCAAAATGGGGCGATGGTTTCGATGGCCGTCTATCAAGAAGCGCTGCAAGCTTTGGAGAATTACGCCGCCGGGCTGCGCGGCAGGTCGGAGCCGGAAGTGCAGAAGGATTTAATCAAAATCGACTCGCTGCTGAAAGTCACGCGCAACCGGCTGCGCCGCCAAACCCATTTGATCGCGAACGGCAAACTTTTATTGCCGCCCAATTCTGTGAATCCCAATCTGGCGCCGGATCAAATCACGAGCATGAAGGAGTTGGCCGAGTCATTGACCCAGCCATGCCGGGAGTGCCATGCCATTGACAACGCGAGCATCGTGCGGGTGCAGAAAGATCAGCAGATTTTACGCCGCGCGCAATTCAACCACCGGGCGCACATCGTGCAACGCCGCTGCTTGGAATGCCATACCGAGATTCCGATCGTCGCTCAAGCCGACAGCGCGAAGGCAGTGCCGGCGTTGCTGGATCGCGCCGCGATTCAAAATATTCCGGGCATCGAAAATTGCCGCGTCTGCCACAATTCGAATGAGACCTCGAATCGCTGCGTAACGTGCCATTATTTTCACCCAAACAAGACCAATCGTTCGAGCATGCTGTTATATTTGGATTGAACGTTTGTAGTAACGCCTTTAGGCGTCGAGCGTAGGCAGCAAGAGAGTATTGCAATTCATTTTGTGCATTGTGCTCGTGACGCCAATCTTGCGCCTGAAGGCGCTACTACGAACCTCTTTTGAAGAGAATAAAAAATGAACGCCAGACTGTTTTGCACCACCGGCTTCTTCGCCGGCTCGAATTTCGAGTTTGCGCAAGAAGCAACCATCGGCAAGAAAAAGGAAAACGCCATCGTGCTCGATCAGCCGGTGATCTCCGGCCGGCACGCCCGGATTTTTTTTGACGAGGCCGCGAGCTGTTATTGCCTGGAAGACGTAGGCAGCCGCAACGGCACCAAATTGGACGGCGTGCGCGTCGGCCTAAAAGAAAAATTGGGCGATTTGCACATCATCACATTCGCGCAAAAATTCGACTTTATTTTTCAGATCGTCAATGGTCAGGGGCGCGCGACCAAAAACCGCCAAAAGACCGGTGATGAGCCGCAGCCGCCTCAGAGCGGAAACCGGACGTTCGTTGGGCCGATCAACCTCGGCGACGAGACCGACGGCCTCGAATCCGGCCCGGCGCCCGGGAACGGGAAAACGATGATCGAAGGCGCGGCGAAATCAAAACCGTCGCCACGATCGCCCAACAGTGTGGCGAACGACGTTTATAAAACCGTTGTTGAATCTGCAGCGCCGCGCAAAAAAACGTCGCCACCCGTTCTCCCTGATTTTATTTTGGAAATCAAGCATTCTGCCCAAGGCGGCCAAACCTTTTCGCTCAAACCCGGTGAAAACCTCATCGGCCGGTCGCCGGAATGTGAAATCATCGTCAACGATCCTTCCATCTCGCGCCGGCATGCCGCGCTCACCGTTCAATCCGGCCGGGTTTTGCTGAAGGACCTCGGCAGCAAGAATCACACGTTTGTTGACGCGCAATCGGTCGGCGCCGAGATGGAAATTCTGCCGGGCACGAGCCTGAGTTTCGGAAAAGTGGAAGGGGAGATTAGGCGTAAAGCATAAATCATAAAACGTAATGCGTGAGAAGCATTGGTTCTCACGTTTTACGTCTTACATTTTACGTGTTACGTCTTACGTTTTAGTTCTTGCGAACATTATTTCTATGAGTTTAAACCCTGAAATACATCCTGACGGCACGTTCGTTCTGAAGCAGCCGGTGCGCTTGCCGGAGATTTTGGACATGCTCATCGTCGGCGGCGGCCCGGCCGGCACCGCCGCGGCGTTCCGCGCCAAGGAATTGGGGCTCGCGGCGCTGGTGCTCGATTTTGACGACGTGATGAAGCGCATTCGTGATTACGCCAAAGATAAGCTGATTCTGCCTGATTACGGCGGCGGCGATCAAATGCCGTTTCCCAAAGGGGACGGGCTGATCTCGTTGCTGCACTTTACGCCGCTTGACAAAGACGACATGTGCCAGCAGTGGAAAAGTTTTTATCGCGACCGCAATATTCCCGCGCAAGCCGGTGTGGAGCTGCTCGGCCTGCGGCGGTGCGACGGCGGCATCTGGCAAGTGCGCGCCTACAATCATCACACGAAGTCCGAGCAAATTTATTCCGCCAAGCACGTGCTCATTGCGATCGGCCGCGGGGTGCCGCGGCGTTTCGATATTCCGGGAAACACCGAAGGCCTCGCATATCGCCTCTCCGATCCGGCGCGTTACATCGGCGCGCCGACTTTGGTGATCGGCGGCGGCACCTCGGCAGCCGAAGCGGTGATCGCCGTGTCGCACGCCAAAATCAAAGCGAACGACGCGACCGCGGTGTATTGGTCTTATCGCGGCGATAAATTGCCCAAAGTTTCCAAGGCGCTGGCCGAAGCTTTTTTCGAGGCGTATATGGGCAACGGCAATATTCGCCATTACCCCTACAGCGAGCCGGTGGCGATTTTGACCGCCGATGACAAAAAGGAATATCTTTCTTTGCGCACGGATCGCCGCCAACTCGCCGGCCGGCCCAGCGAGACGGCGCACCTCGAGTTCGCCAAAGAATTTTGCATTGCGTGCATCGGCGAAGACGTTCCCGCTTCCTTGTTGAGCACGCTGGGCATCAATATGGTGACGGGCGGCCCGAGCAAAAAACAGCGCTTCGCAGTGACGCCGCTGCTCGAAACGCAACAGCCCAATCTCTACCTGATCGGCGATATTTTGAGTCCGGCTTATTGGGAGACCGCCGATTTCAATGCCGATCCCGCCACGTTTCAAGAAATGAGGCGGCGAGGCAACATCAAAGCGGCGTTGCGCGACGGCGTGCTCGTGGCCGAAACCGTTGCGCAAAAACTCGCCGGCAAAAAAGTCATTCGCGTCGATCTCGACGTTGAAGAAACGCGCGCCAAGCCGGCCGCGGGCGCGTTCGCCGGCGCGAAGACTTCCATCGTTGAAAGCGACGGTCCTCCCCGGGCGAGTTTTGCCGCAGCGCGCGCGCCGGATGAGCATCAGGCTTATCTCATTCGCGTGATCACCGGCAATGTGGAAGCCGAGGAATTTCAAGTTGCGAAAAACGGCCTCACGACGATTGGCCGCAAAGAATGCGATATTAATTTTCCCGACGATCTGCTGTTGTCCGGCCGGCACGCTTCGATTACGCACGGACCCGAGGGTTATTTTCTTCGAGACGACGGCAGCACCAACGGCATTTTTCTCAAGCTCAAAGAAGCGCAGCCGATCGAAGCGGCGCATGGCCTTGTCATCCGCCTCGGCCAGCAGCTCTTGTTGTTTGAAACGGAAAACGGCAGCCACGCCTTCATTCACATCGATCAAACCGGCAAGCCGGTAAATCGCTGCGAGCTGCAGGCGAAGACGATCGTGCTCGGACGGCAGGCGCCGGACATCAATTTGGATCCGGAGGATTTGACGCTTTCGCGCCGCCATTTGTCGATTACGCTGAAGGAGCGCCGCGTCTGGATCAAGGATTTGGGCAGCGCCAACGGCAGTTATCTCAAAGTGAAAAACATGGCGCCGCTCATGCCGGGCGACCAATTTCGCGTTGGCCAGCAAATTTTCAAATTCAGCGTGAAAAAAGAAAACGCGCGCCGCACGGTGGTGTTCAATACGGAAATCAGGTCCGTTCCGCCGGCGAATGAAAAGCGCTTCACTCCAGAGCCGATGGCGCGGCCAACGCCACCCCAGCAACGCCGCGAGGCCAAAGCGCCAGCACCGTCTTTCGAACCGGCAAAACCGGAGGGAATGGTTGTTGTCTTTAAAAATTCCGGCAAAAGCTGCGCTTTCACTTCAGGACAAACGCTTTGTGAAATCGCCGAGCGCCACGGCTTGAAGCTCAAAGCCGATTGCCGCATCGGCAGTTGCGGCATCGATCCAGTTCGCCTCGTTTCCGGCCAAGAGAACATGAATCAAGTCGGTGACGAGGAGCAGGGCACACTTGAAGACATCAACAAGCTGGAGCCGGGGAAATATCGCCTCGCGTGCATGGCAAAACCGAAGGGGCCGGTGGTGGTGGAGATATTAGCTGTAGCTGTAGAATAAATTCTACAGCTAAAAAGCGCAAGCCCCCTAAAGGGGACTATATTCGTTTGGGATGTCATTGCGAGGCGTTTTTTGCCGAAGCAATCCGTTGGGATATACACAGAAAGATTGTTTCGCTGAGAAGCACTCGCAATGACATCGGTTTTGATTCAAAAATCCGCCTTGTAATTATTTTGGATAACTAAAGGTCTAGGCGACTTTAGTCGCCTTTCATCTTTTAGCCTGATGATTTATCATCAGGCGATCATCAGGCAAATTAATAGGAGAAATCAAATCATGCCATCTCGAATCAGGACGAAGGCTGTGATGAGCGTGGGCGTTGTTTTATTATTAAGCGTTGTTTTTTCGGGGTGCAACTCCGCCAAAAATCCGACAACCTCCACGCCGACCGACACGCCCACATTGACGGTGCAGGATGTGCAAACGCTGATGACACAGGCGGTGGAGCAGGCGCAACGGCTTAACGAAAACGTTTATATTACGGTGGTCGATCGCGAGGCAAATATTTTGGGCCTTTTCCGCATGAACGGCGCGCCCAACTTCGCGTTGCCACCGGACGCATTTTTGGGCGCCATCGCCAAGGCGCGCACCGCAGCTTATGTCAGCAGCAATCAGCATGCGTTCACAAGCTTGACCGCATGCTTCACGACGCGTGCGCATTTTCCGCCTTTGACCAATAACACCGCGGCCGGGCCGTTGTTTGGCGTGCCCTTTTCCAACCGCGGCGGCGGTGATATTCAGCCGAATGGCGGCGCGGTTCCCGGAGCGGTGGTGAACGGCCAGCCCGGGCTTACGGCGTTGCCGGGCGGCGTTCCGATTTACAAAAACGGCTTGTTAGCCGGCGGCATCGGCGTCAGCGGTTGTTCCACGACATTGTCGGGATTGGACGGGATTCTCAATTATTGCACGAGTATCTATCCGGATGAGATCATTGCGTTGGGCGCGGTTTACGGTTATATGCCGCCAAACGACAAACGCGGCGACAACATTTATCTCGAAGGCATCCGGCTGCTTTATGCCAACGCACCGACACCATTGGCCAATTTTACGCTGACGTGGGCCGATCTCGTCAGCCGCGGCACGGTCGATCCGAATTTTCCCATTCGCGCCACGCCGCCGCCAAAATTTCCGGTGCAGGGCGATGTTGTCCTCGACGCGGCGCACGATTACCGCGTGAAGGCCGGACAGCTTTTGAGCACGGATGAAGTCAATCGCATTCTCAACCAGGCGGTGACGCAGGCTGCGAAGACACGCGCCGCCATTCGCCGGCCGCTCGGTGTTCCGGCGCAAGTGTTCGTTGCCGTCTCCGATCTTGACGGCACCATTCTTGGCATTCGGCGCACGCCCGATGCCACACTGTTCAGCTTCGACGTTTGCGCGCAAAAGGCGAGAAGCGTGGTGGCTTTCAGCGATACGTCAACGAGCATGAGCAAGCTGATTCGGAATACGCTCGGCGTGCCGCTGAATCAACCCTTGGCCGTGACGACGCGCGCGGTCGGATTTTTGGGCCAGCGTTTTTATCCGCCGGGCATCGATCTGGGACAACCATTCCGGCAGCCGGTTGAAAGCGGCCCGTTTTATATCATGATCGACGGCCAATTCGATTTTCAGTTCCAACGCGGTCTTTATCCTTTCCAGCCGCCGTATCAAAACGGCATCACGGTTTTTCCCGGCGGCGTTCCGCTCTATAAAAACGGCCAACTCGTTGGCGGCATCGGCGTCAGTGGTGACGGCGTCGAGCAGGATGATTACATTGCCGCCGCCGGCGCGACCGGCTTCGAGGCGCCGCTGGCGATTCGCTCGGATCAAATCACTTACAAGAATGCCAGATTGCCTTACGTGAAATTTCCACGCCAACCGGATTTGTGATGATGAAAGGTTTGTATACTCGGTAAGGGATAAAACCACAGTCATTGCGAGGCGCCTTTTGCCGAAGCAATCTTACGGACGGAGTCTCTCGAGCTTCAAAAGATTGCTTCGCTGAGAAACGCTCGCAATGACTTTACAAATTAACCATAAACGAGTATATCATTGCCATATGTCGCTCCTACGGAGCTGAGAAAATTTATTAAACTGCTGACTATAAACATTTCACCCCCGACGGGCGTAGCCTAACGGGGCTGATGGAACATTCGCGATTCGTATGAGAAATAAATTTTGGCCGCTTTTTCTGCTTGGCTGTGTTTGTTGCTTTTTTATTTCGCCGCCTGCAGCGCATAGTCAAGCGCCGCGCGACTCTGCTGCGGTTAAAAAGGGAAAAACGAAACCGCCGGCGCCGGCTGGAAAGCGCGATAAAAAACCGCTGCCAAAAGATTTCGAGCCGATTTCGGATCGTTGGCGTGATATCAAAACGCCGCCTTACGAGCGCAACGTCGAGGGGCGTTGGTATGACCCTTACAACCAAAATCTGCTCAAGGGGGATTATCCCATTCTCGGGCAGAACACGTTTTTATTGCTCACCGCGACTGCGGATAATCTCGCCGAGGTTTCGCGCCTGCCGACGCCGAGCGGCGTGAGCTCGGTTGGAATGCAGAGAGGACAATTTTTTGGGCAGGGCGAGCGTTTTCTTTCTCTCAACAACCTCCGGCTGAGTGTGGAATTGTATCACGGCCAAGTGGCCTTTCGGCCGCGCGATTGGGAGATTCGCATCACGCCGGTTTTCAATATCAACTACCTCGCGCTGCTGGAAAACAACAACATCAACGTCAACGTCCGGCGCGGCGCCAATCGCACCGACCGCCAGCTCGCTTTTCAGGAGCTGTTTGCCGAGAAACGCCTTTTCACGTTGAGCGACCATTATGATTTTCTCTCGCTGCGCGGCGGCATCCAGCGCTTCAGCAGTGATTTTCGCAGCTTTATTTTCAGCGATTTTAATTTGGGCGCCCGGCTTTTTGGCAGCTTTCAGTCGAATCGCTATCAATACAATCTCGCCTATTTTTACCTGCTGGAAAAGGACACGAATAGCGAACTCAACACGGTGTTTCAGGATCGGCAGCAGACGGTTGCCATTGCGAATTTATATCGGCAGGATCTTTTCACGTTCGGCTACACCGGCCAGTTGAGCTTTCATTTTAATTATGATCGCCCCAGCATGTATTTCGACACGAACGGTTTTCCGGTTCGGCCGGCGGTCATCGGAACGGTGCAGCCGCATGCGATTAAGGCGTATTACCTGGGCTGGACCGGCGACGGCCATTGGGGACGCCTCAATGTCAGTCACGCGTTTTATCAGGTGTTCGGCCGGGACACATTCAATCAGCTTGCCAATCGCCCGATTACGATCAATGCGCAAATGGCGGCGCTGGAGCTTTCGATCGATCAGGATTGGAAGCGCTATCGGGTTTCGGCTTTTTATGCCTCCGGCGATCCGCAGCCGATGGATAACGTCGGCCAGGGCTTCGATACGATCGTGGATCAAACTGCGTTTGCGGGCGGGCCGTTTAGCTTTTGGAATTTGCAGACGATTAGGCTCATGGGCGTCAATCTCGTCGGCAAGAATAGCCTGCTGCCGAGCCTGCGAGGCAGCAAGCTCGAAGGCCAGGCGAACTTCGTCAACCCCGGACTGCTGTTATTCAATGTGGCAATGGACGCGGAATTGACGCCAAAGCTGAAGCTGATTCTCAACGGCAATTACCTGCGGTTCGCCAATGCGCTGTCGGTGCAGCAGTTCATCAACCAAGCCAGGATCAACAACGACCTCGGCATTGATTACGGCCTCGGCCTGATTTACCGGCCCTTCTTGAACAACAACGCCATTTTCACGCTTTCCGCGACGGCACTGACGCCGCTTTCCGGTTTCAGCAGTATTTACCAGTCGTCGCAAACGCTGTTCTCGGTGTTTACTTCGCTGGTTTTTACTTACTAAAATAATTCATGTCAGTAAGTTTAAAAGTTTATGAGTCAATAAGTTGAGCATTGAATCAGTCCCGAAGGGACGATATGACAATAGCCCACCAATTCATTGGTGGAAGAAAGTGAACCACCACGTTTCAAAAAGTCCCGGCAGGGACGAATGAAAATGGCGTGTTGGAAATATCCCAAGCGTCAATTTCAATCGTCCCGTACGGGACGCGGAAATGGGTGGTAATTATGTTTCCCCAACAATAAATTGTTGGGCTATTAGCAAATGTCCCTTTCGGGACAAAAGTGACAATGCCGATGCTTTTAAAGGAACGATCCACCCTCATGAAAATGGTGCAAAATTTATTTGAGAAGAAGGAGCGATGGCTTGCATCCGCCAATTATCGCCAACGGATAAAAACAACCAAACAGATAAATGATATTTTCATCTATTGGGTTGTTTCTATCCGTTGGGGTTTGCTGTTGATGATTGGACTCTTCAACGTCGCCATATCTGTAGCGCAAGAAAGCAAACTGATCCGCCAAACCCAGGAAGAAGCCGACCGCAAAAGCCAGGGCTGTTTGAAGTGCCACGCCGGCGTCGAGAACATGCACGAATCGCCGGCGGTGAAGCTCGGCTGCACGGATTGTCATGGCGGCAACGCCGAGGCGAAAACGATGGGCAAGGCCCACGTCATGCCTCGATTCGAGGAACGGTGGCCGAGCGCGGCGAATCCGGAGCGCACCTTTACATTGCTGAACGAGGAGAAGCCGGAATTTATCCGCTTCGTCAATCCCGGCGACTTGCGCGTGGCGGATCAAGCCTGCGGGCAATGCCACGCGAAAGAAGTGTTGAACGTGAAGAAGAGCATGATGACCACCTCGGCGTTGCTGTGGGGCGGCGCCGCTTATAACAACGGTATCATCTCGGCCAAGAATTATATTTTAGGCGAGAGCTACAGCCGCGACGGTGAGCCGCAAAAAATCAACACGGTGCCGCCGCCGACTTTGGCCGATTTAGCAAAAGGGGTACTGCCATTTCTTTTGCCGTTGCCGCGTTGGGAGATCGCGCAGCCCGGCGATTATTTTCGCAGCTTCGAGCGCGGCGGCAGGGTCCCGCGCATCAATCCTTCAGAAATCGGCATTCCGAATATTTTGGATGAGCCGGGCAAGCCGGACAACAAATTGAGCGACCGCGGTTTGGGCACACAACTGTTGATCAGCTCGCCGGTGTTGAATATTCAAAAAACGCGCTTGAACGATCCCAATCTCTCGTTCATGGGCACCAACGATCATTCCGGCGATTATCGCTCCAGCGGCTGCTCTTCGTGCCACGTGGTTTATGCGAACGACCGCTCGCCGGTACACTCCGGGCCGTATGCCAAATTCGGCAATCGCGGCTTTGCGCAAACCGCGGATATGAGCATTCCGAAAAGAGAGTCCGGTCATCCGATCGTGCATCAATTCACCAACGCCATCCCGTCGAGCCAGTGCATGGTTTGCCACATGCACCAACCGAACGGTTTCACCAACACATTTTTCGGCTATCAAATGTGGGATTACGAAACCGACGGCAAGTGGATGTATCCGGCGAAGCAGAAGTATCCTTCGACCGAAGAGGCGTTTGCCATACTGGATGCGAATCCGGAAGAGGCGGTGCTGCGCGGCAATTGGAGCGATCCGAATTTTCTCCGCACGGTGACGAAGCTCAACCCCAAACTCAAGAACACACAGTTTGCGGACTACCACGGCCACGGCTGGATTTTTCGCGCCGTGTTCAAGAAGGATCGCAAAGGCAATTTGTTGGATAAAGACGATAAAATCATCGCGTCTAATTCACAGCACAAATTTCACGGCGTGACGCCGCTGGAAGATTCCGAAAATGAAATTTGCAACGAGCAATGCCGGAGCGCGCAAAAGGCGGTGCATTTGAAAGACATTCACGCGGAGAAGGGCATGCACTGCATCGATTGCCATTTCGAGCAGGACAATCACGGCGACGGCAAGCTCTACGGTGAGTTTCACAACGCGATTGAAATTCAATGCGTCGATTGCCACGGCTCGGTGACGCAGCGGGCGACGCTCACGACTTCCGGACTCGCAGCGCCGGAGGGCGGCACGCCGCTGCTGGAACGTTTTACGCCGGGCGGCGAGCGGCAATTCACCAAACGCGGCGATCGCATTTTCCAGCGCTCGATGCTGCACGACACCTTGCAATGGGAAATTCCGCAAGTCGTCGATATTGTCGATCCGAACTCGAAGCACTTCAACCCCAAAGCGCGCACGGCCAAGCTGATGGCGAAAGGCGGAGCGATGTGGTCGCCGGCGATGGACAAGTCAATGCTCGCACATTCCACCGACAAAATGGAGTGCTACACCTGCCACACCTCGTGGATAACGAACTGCTTCGGTTGTCATTTGCCGCAGCAGGCGAATTGGCGAAAGGGAATGAATCACTACGAAGGCGAGGCTTCGCGCAACTGGACGACTTACAATCCGCAAGTGATCCGCGACGACGGATTCATGCTTGCCATCAACGCCATGACGAAGGGCAACAAAGTGGCAACGGCGCGCTCGTCGAGCGCGGTGCTGCTCAGCTCGCGCAACGCCAATCGCGAGCAGATTTACAATCAGCAGGCGCCGATCTCTTCACCGGGTTACAGCAGCCAGGCGTTCAATCCGCATTTTGCGCACACGGTGCGCAAGACTGAAACGCGGACTTGCACTGATTGCCACCTTTCCGAAAAGAACGACAACAATGCGTGGATGGCGCAGGTGCTGCTGCTGGGAACCAATTTCGTCAACTTCATGGGAAAATTCGCGTACGTCGCCGCCGGCAAAGAAGGCTTCGAGGCGGTGGAGGTAACGGAAACCGAAGAGCCGCAAGCGGTGATCGGCAGTTACCTGCACAAGCTGGCTTATCCGGATTATTATAAAAATCATCTGCTCAAGGGCCGGAATTTGGCAACGGCTTATCACCACGGCGGCTCGGATATTCAACGGTTGGAGTTGCGCGGCGAGTATCTGTACACGGCGAATGGTGAAGATGGATTTCGCGTTTACGACGTGGCGAATATCGATAACAAAGGCTTTTCCGAGCGCGTGGTTTCAGCGCCGGTTTCGCCGTGGGGGCAGGATACGCAGGTGAAAACGAAATACGCGACGGCAGTGGCGCTGCCCACCAACATGCCGATCGACACCAAGCGCACGCACCGCCCGGAGAATCAGGAGCAGTGGCCGATTCATCCGCTGTACAGCTACGCGTATATCACGGACAAGCACGAAGGCTTGATTCTTGTGGACGTGATGACGCTGGTGGACAACGATCCGCGCAACAATTTTTTGAAGCGCGCCGTGACGTTCAATCCCAAAGGCGTTTTGAATGGCGCGACCAATTTGACCATCGCCGGAAATTACGTTTACATTTGTTGCGATGCTGGCTTGGTGGTGGTCAGCATTGCCGATCCGCTGAAGCCAAAGATCGTCGGCAGTGTGACCGCGCCAAAATTGAAAAAGCCCAAAGCCGTGGCGATTCAGTTCCGCTATGCATTTGTGTGTGATGAAGAAGGCGTGAAGGCTGTTGACATCACATTTCCTGAAAAGCCGCGGTTCGTCAACAACAGCTTTGTGTCGGTGAAAGAGGCCAATGATATTTACCTGGCGCGGACTTACGCGTATGTTGCCGCGGGCGCGCAAGGCTTGGTCATTATCGATGCCGAGAATCCCGCGGCGCTGAAAATTGATCAAGTTTATACGGCCAAAGGCGGGATCAACGATGCGCGCGCGGTCAAAGTTGCCGCGACGAATGCCAGTGTGTTCGCGTATTTGGCCGACGGCCGGAACGGTTTGCGCATAATTCAGTTGACCTCGCCGGAAAATCCTTTTTATCTCGGCTTCAGCCCGAGGCCGACGCCCCGGCTAATCGCAACATACAAAACCCACGGCGAGGCGCTGGCCGTTTCCAAAGGGCTGGATCGCGATCGCGCGGTCGACGAGAGCGGCAACCAAGTGAGCGTTTTCGGGCGCCTCGGCTCGCGGCCGTTTACGCTTGAAGAGATGCAACGGATGTATTTGCGCAACGGCAAAATTTGGACGGTGTCGGACGACAAGGGGACAACGAATTATTCTGCCAAATGAGACAAGAAATTGGCAACGAAAAGAGAACTGCAACGAAAAGTTTTACGGCTAAAAAAGCGGCCAAAGGATAATAAGCTTGCAACGAAAAGTGAACCGCAACAAACAAAAGAAATGATTTTGCCCTAATCATTTTGCTATCCATTGTTTTTATAAATTTTTTTCGTTGCGGTTCCCTTTTCGTTGCAAATAATTTGAAGGTAGAAAAAATTTAGAGATGAGCAGAGATCAAAGCTTCGCGAATGGTTGCATTTTGGGGTTGATCATGATTTTGAGTTGCATACCGTTGCCAATCATTGCCCAATACCAAACCCTTGGCCCGGGAAGCTGCGGCTTGGGCCAGAACAATTGTCACACGAGCGAAAACGATTGGTGGAAAGACGACGCGCACCACGCGACGGTCGATGCGTTTTATGACGATCCGACAGCATACGAAAAAATCGCACGGCTCGCCGGCGTCGACATTGGCAGCATGTTGAAAGGAAATCAATCATGCATGTCATGCCACGGCACGGTGATCTCCGGCAAAGAAGCGCGCGAGGCGGAAGACGGCGTGAGCTGCGAGAGCTGCCACGGTCCGGGCAGCGCGTACAAAGATCCGCATTCCGAAGGCGATCCCAAGCTCGGCGTCAATCGCCCGGGACGCATCAAGGCTTTGCAATTGGGAATGGTCGAGCTGAAGAATTTGGACAACCGCGCCAACACCTGCGTGCGTTGCCATTATATCACCGACCAGAAACTTCTGGCCGCCGGACATCCGAACGGCGCGAATTTCAATTATATCTCCGGCCTCAAGAAAGTGGCGAAGCATTGGAAGCGCCAACCCGGATCGGAAGATTTGACGAAAGCGCCGTTCGAGAAAGCCATGCAAGCCAAAGGCCCGGTGGCGCAAATGGTGAGCGTTGCACCAGCAGTAGCAGTGGCACCGGCTCCTCCTGCGAAAACCGAGGCCGCACCAGTGGCAAACGTTGAGACGCCAAGTCAACCGGCAAAGCCCGTTGTCGAGGCACCGCCTCCTGTCAGGCAAAAAGAATCTCTGACACCTCCACCGACCCTCATGCCCAGGCAAGCCGCAGCGCCTCCACCACCGATGCCAACGGCTGTTACTATGCCAGCGGATAGCGTAGCGCCTCCTGCGCCCCTCGATCTGCCGCCGTTTCCGAGCGTCAGCGACACCGCCTCGGTGCAGGAGATTCTGCTCATTCTGAAAAAGCGATTGGAGTTGCTGTATCAAAAGACGGGAGGGAATGAATAAGCGAAGTCGGACTTGGGCGCAACGCTTCTTCAAATTTAGAAAATCCCACGGCCCAAGTCCGACTTCGCTCCGCTACTGTGAATGTGAATTGGAAATTCAGCAACGTGGTATGAATTTGTCATTTATTAATGAATTTTTTTGAATTTCAATATAAACGGGCGTTGATCGCTGCAAAAAAGATTCTTCCAGAATGACACCGTTAAGGAGCGAAATGCCAAACAACCCTAAAAACGGCAACCTGCGCCCTACACTCGTCAAGCGCTTCGAGCAATACAAAGACCGTTGGACTTCCTACGGCGCGAACGCGGGGATTCTCGGGATTTCCGAAAAACTTACGCCCGGTGATTTGCGGCGGTTCGAGCTTTTTCGCGACTACAGCGACGAGTTTCTCGAGGAAATCAGCGCGGACGTGGCGGTGGCAAAGTGGAGGAAGCACGCCATTTTGTTCGAGGAAGGAACTTATCTCGATCTCGCCTTCGTCGTCGTCAGCGGCTCCGTGGAAGTTTATTTGCATAAGGTTGCGCCTGCGGAGCTGCGCAGCCAAGCCAAGAGCGCGCGCCCAAACGGCAACGGCCACGCTGCGAATACGGTGCTGCAAACGCAATTGAGCAAGCTCGGCAAAAACGGCGCGGGCATCGTCTTTTTATCGGCGATGGATTTCGATCTTCCGGCGGGAAAGGCGGCGCTGCTCGGCGCGGGCGAAATTTTTGGCGAGATCGGTGCGATGAACGGCTGGCCGCAATCCGTCACCGCGCGCGCCGCGACGGATTGCGTGCTGCTGCAAATCCGCGTGCCGGCGCTGCGGCGCATGAAACGCAAATCTACGGTGTTGAAACAACGCTTGGATAAAATCTATCGCGAGCGCTCGCTCTCCTCGCAGCTTCGCACCACGCCGCTCTTGCAAACCTGTGACAGCGCTTTTCTCGAAGCGTTGGCGCAAAAAGTCGAGCTGGTCTCGTGTGAGCCGAACGAAATCATTGCCAAAGAAGGCGAACCGTGCGAGGCGTTTTACCTGGTTCGCTCCGGCTTCGTGAAACTGTCGCAAAAAATGGGCGAAGGTGAAATCGTCGTTTCTTATCTCTCCAAGGGGATGACACTGGGCGAGGCCGAGCTTTTGTTGGAAGGACGGGGGGAATGGCACTGCACGGCGGCCTCGGTGGAATTTACTGATCTCGTAAAAATTTCACGGGAAGATTTGCAGGCGCTGATCAAGAAGCACTCCGGCGTCGGCAAGCAATTGTGGGAAGCTGCAGTCGCGAGAATCAAAGAAATAGGGGCGAGAAAAAAGAATCTCAGCCAGTCACAGTTTGTGCAAGCGGCGTTGGAAAAAGGCTTGGTGCAGGGCAACAGCATTTTGGTGATCGATATGGACGTCTGCACGCGTTGCGACGAATGCGTGCGTGGCTGCGCCGATACGCACGGTGGGCGGCCGCGTTTCGTGCGCGAGGGCGACAAATATGAAAACTGGCTGATCACCAAAGCGTGCTATCACTGCCACGATCCGGTGTGTTTGGTGGGATGCCCGACCGGCGCGATTCATCGCGCGAGCGTCGGCGACGTGGTGGAAATCGTGGACAATCTTTGCATCGGCTGCAAAGCCTGCGCTAACAACTGCCCTTACGATGCGATCGTCATGCACGAAACCGGCGAGGTGTGGGCGCAGAACATGATCCCTGAATTGTTGCGCGGCAAGCCGCGTTTGCTGGCGAGCAAATGCGATTTGTGCTACAAAACCAACCACGGCCCGGCCTGCGTACAAAATTGCCCGCACGGCTGTGCCGTTCGAGTTGGCAGTGTTGAGGAGTTTCAGCGCTTGTTGGCAAGGCATGGGTGAATGCGCCGGAACGGCTTGGAGAAACGTGGAGCGAAGAATGTCGAGCAATTGTGCCCTACGCGTTGGCCTCGAACTCGAAATGAACGGATTGAATTTCATCATCAAGGAGAACTTGACTTTGTCGCATATTTTCGTTATTTTATTATCGAATATTTATTAAGGCTCGGGGCATAATGGAGTGGCACCATTTATTCGGCTTGACGCTGAAGGACTTTTTTACCGATTCCGCCTATCACGTTGAGTTGGAGAAAGATCTTTCGCTAAAGCAGCAGTTTTTGGACGTGGTCATTATTGAGCAGCATGCCGGGCAGCCCGTGCCGGAGCCTCCTGATGGTTTGGAGAATTTGGCGCGTCATAATTTGTTGACGTATAAATCTATTCGCCAACCGTTGAATGGCTGGGCGCTTGACGAGTTGATCGGGCATTACGTCAACTATCGCAAACAGATCAGCCCCTCTTTCAAAAAACTGTTGCCAGTTGAAGATTTCAGATTATATGCCGTTAGTACCCGTGAACCCGAAAAACTTGCAACCGCAGCCTCGTGGGTGTCGTTAAAAGAAGGGGTATACGAAGTTCAGTGGGGTACGCAGATGATTCGGCTCATTGTTCTCGGCCAAATTGCGAAGATAAAACGAAATGCCATTTGGCAGTTATTCAGCGGGATAGCGGACAAAGTTCAATACGGCGCTTTGCAGTATCACTGGCGTCGAAAAGATCATAGCACCGTCATTAAAAAACTGTATAAACATTATCAAGTCGAGGGTATAACCATGCCTTATACTTGGGATGACTTCTATCGCGAATTTACTAAAGAGCACCTGGATTTGTTGCCCGCCGAAGATCGGCTGAAAGGGCTGCCCGCCAAAGATCGGCTGAAAGGATTGCCCGCCGAAGATCGGCTGAAAGGGCTGCCTGCTGAGGCGTTTTTGAAAAGCATGCCTGCCGAAGCAATCGAAGCATATTTAAAAAAGCTTCGGAAAAGGCGAAGTCAGCGAAAAAGAAAATAAACGCATTGGCTCTGCAGCGTTTTTCTATAATTGGGGGAGAACGGAAAATTTTTGTTTTTAGCGTGGTGATCTCCGAAAAACAAACGCCACTGTTTTTCTCTTGGGTAATAGAGAAAACTGGTGGCGTTTCGTTTTAAAGAACAGTACAAATTATTTCGGCTCCTCAGCTTCGATGGGAGCGTTCGAGAGAATCGCCATCCCCCCGCGCGTACAAACATAAAGGCGACCGCGATGATCACGCACGATACGATTTACCGCATTGTTGGGCAAACCCTCGACGCCGGTAAAAGCAATCCATTTATCTTGATCAAACATGGCGACGCCATTATCGGTGGCGCACCATAATTTGCCTTCCATATCAAAACTCAAATCCGTTACGTTGGTTGCCGGCAAATTGTCACTGCGATCGAAATTTCTCCATTGGTTGTTCGCGAGTTGGCGCAAGCCGCGCGGCGTCGCAAACCAGTAGCTGCCGTCGCGAGCGATCGCCATATTCCGCACCTCGTCGAACGCCAGGCCGTCCTGCCCGGTGGCCGCGGGTTGGAAGAGTTGCCAGCGCTCGCCGTTTTTGACGCTCACGCCTTGTCGCGTGCAGGCCCACAGTTGGCCCGCGTTGTCGCGATACAGGCGATTGACGTAATTGTCGCTAAGCCCGGTGTGGATGCTGCCAATCTGCAGAAATTTATTGCCATCGAAAACGAGTACGCCTTCATTTGTCGCGACGAGCATCCCGCCAGCTTTCTGCCATTGCAGATCGTTGATTTGGCTGCCGGTGAGTCCCGAGCGGCCGGCTTCATATAGCGTCCAGCTCGTATCGTTTTGGACGGAATACAAGCCGGATTTGGTTCCGACCCAGAGCACGCGGCGCGCCGTATCCGGGAGCAAAGCGGTCACGTGAATTTGCGGCGTTTCTTTCGGCAGCAACCCGGAAAAGTTGCCGTGACGAAGATTCCATTTAATCAGCCCACGATCGGTTCCCAACCATGTCGTGGTGTCGCCGAAAGCAAGCGCGGTAAAATGATTGGAAAAGCGATTTGAATCCGCCGGAAAGATGAACTGTTGCGCGATCGGCAGCGCAACCGCGTGTTGGGTGGCGGTGAGATCTTTTAATTCAATTTCAACCCGGCGGTTGAGCAGCCGCCCCTGCGGCCGGGCATTGTCGCCAAACGCATAGCCGCCGAAACTCAAAGGCGAGCTTTCGCCGGCGCCGTGGGCTTTCCACAGTGACGTATCTGCTTTCGCAAAACGCAGCGGCGTCTCGATGCGGCCGCGCAGGTTGGCAAGCTGATCGGGCTGCACCTGAATATCGTTGACCATGATAGAGTCGAGACTCCTCGCCAGCTCCGCAGCTCGGCGCGCGGAAAGCCAGGCGTTGTAATCCGTAAACCCGATCGCATCCGTATGGCCGACGAGGCGAACGCTGACCCGAGGATTCTCGCGCATCGCCGCCTCGATGTCTTCCAAATATTTCAAATAAAACTGGTGCAACGGCGTCGCCTTGTCAAACGCGGCGAGCGCAAAAATTCGCCGTTCGATGACGTTGGTCGTTTTCTTGAGATGGAAGCCGGCCGGATCGGAGGTATAAGTGTAGCCGGCCGTGTCACGAACCACGATATGGAAACTGTAATCGCGATTGAATGCCGCCAAGGCGTTGCTGCCGTCAGCGGTGCGGCGGCATGCCCACTCAAACAGTTTTTCGCCGGCGGCAGCATCACCCGGAAATTCCGCGACGTACAGCGGGAACGGATCAGCCGGCGTCGCGCGAATTTCGACCCGAATGGAGGCCATGGCCCGGCCCGAGCGCAAATGCGGCGCAAAAGGAACGCGATGCGAAAGGCGGTCGCTGGCGCTCAGGGCAATCTGCTTGGGCTGGAAGAATTTCTTCTCGTTGATCAGCCGCTGCGCATAATCATATTCCGGCGAAACCCGAATCTCGACGCGGCGGTTTTCTTCGTAAACCATCGCCAACTCTTGTGAATCGACCACCGCGGAAGTCGAAATCGCCAAAGGCAGCGTCTCGTCGTATTGGCGCGCGCGGGAAATCGAGCTTGCATCGGCGCCGTGGACAACCAGCTTGTCAATCACCACCTTCTCACGCAGGCGCGCCAAAGATTGGCCGCTCACCGTGGCGCGCTCGGACAAGGAGTGATAGTAACCCTGCACCGTAACTTTCAAGCGCGGGTAAATGGTTTTCAAGCGCGTGCCGAGCAAAGCCAGCAGCGAATCCGGGTGCGCGGGATCGTTGCGCTTCAAGGAATTTTTTGAAAATTGCGCGCTGTTCGGCTCGAAGAAAACGTGGAGCAAGGTCGGCAGCTCGATGCTCTCGTAGGTGCGAAACTCGGTGAGCGTCGTGTCGGCAGTTGCTACGAAGCCTTTGGGAATCGATTGTTCGAAGCGGATCAGCGTATTATTTTTCTCATCCGATTCAGACAACTGATTGCCGGGATCGACTTCGACACGCAACTTGTGCGGCCCGGTGAGCTTGGCATCCCAATCCACCGCGAACGTATCGATCTGCGAGCGAATTTGAGGATTTGGCTCGATCTTGGCTTCACCGACCACCCGGCCGCCTTCGGACTCGTCGATGATTTTGACCGTGTAAGTTGCGGCATGAAATCCGCTGGTTCTTACCGTCCCGCGCAAAACGCCCTGGCGCTCGCTTTCATCCAGGCGGTCGTAAGGCTCGAAGTTGAGCGTGATCGGCTTGAGATCGGGATCTTTGCGATTGGTGAAAGAACCGGCTTTGCCGGGCCGGGCGATCTGCATTTGATACGTGTTGTTGACCGCAATCACGGCCCAATGAAATTGTTGGGTGACAAAAGAAGTGTCTCCAAACGTGGAGCGCAAAACATTGCGGGTGATCTCCGCGTGCAGCACGCCGAGCTTGCGGCTAAGCGTTGCCGGACTCTGCAGCGTGGCGTCGTTTTCGGTTTCCTGAAAAATTTTGCGGGCACGGCCTTTGTCGGCGAGCTGCAGAATTTTGCCGCGGTCGGTATCGAGAACCACCAAATAACGGACGTGCGGTGAAGCATAATCACGCGCCGGCTCCCAAGTGAGCGGGATGCGCTCTTGCGATTTGAGCACGGCATCCGGCTCCGGCAACAAGCGCTGGAACGGCTCCAGCGTGCTGCTGCGAATGTAAAAGCTGGCGAGGTTGGCGCTGCCGAGCAGGTCGGGATTGTAGTTGTTGAAGGCATAATCCACCTGCGTGAGATTGAGGCCGTATCCCAACGACAACGACAGGTCGCCGAGATCGTCTTCAATCACGCGGTAGCCGGCGCGCACCGCGAGCTTGTGGAAGCTGCTGAAGCGCCACGCATACTCGGCGCCAAGATTGTGCCGGAGGCTGTTGTCCGAGGGTTTGGCGGCGTCGTAAGCCAGCGTGATCAAATGCTTTTCGCCCAAGGGCATTTTATAAGCGCCGCCGAGGCGAAACGTTTGCGGCAGGTCTTCGTTCTTGGCGGCAAATTTCATCGGCACGAGCGTGAGATTTTGCAGGGCCGCGCCAAACGAGATTTCAGCTTCGTTGCTCAACGGCCAACGCGCCAAAATCCCGAGATCGGCGCCGTGCGCCGAAGCGGAAAAATCCGCCAATTTATTGCGCACGAATTTGTAGTTGAGGCCGGCTGAAATATTTTTAGAAATCGGATCGAGCCGATAACCGAACGGCACCAGCAGCGCCAGGCTATTGACCTCGCCGGAACTGACCGCGGCTTCGCGATTGTTCTCCGTGCTTTGAATGTCCTGCGTGGCGCCGAGATAAATCAGGCCGAGGCCGATGGTGGCGCGCTCGGTGCCGAACATGCGGCGCGTATTGGCGCCGAAAAAAGTCAAGTGCAACAACTCACCGAAAAGATTCTGCCCGGAAATTCCCAGCTCGTAACGGTTCAGAAAACCGAGGCCGCCGGGATTCCAGTACATCGCGTTCACATCGTCAGCAAGCCCGGTAAAAGCGTGGCCCATTCCCGCCGCACGCGCATTCGGCGCCAGTTTCAAAAACTGCGCTGCGGTCGTGCCGACTTGCTGGCTGAACACGGCTGAACTCAACAGAAAGAGCGCATTTATGAGAATCCATGATGTGCGTTTCATAAGTCCCTCACGATGATGCTTGGATACGTTGTCTATTGGTGAAGCGAAGCGCGTAGAGCGTGGGGCGTAGAGCGAGAAGCGCAACACTCCACGCTTTACGTTCTACGTTATCGTACGACGATCAGCTTCCGATACGGCCGCTCGCTTTTGTAATCGGCTTCGGCGAAGACGAAATAGAGGCCGCTTGCCACCAGCACGCCGGTGTCATTGCGGCCGTCCCAAATTTCCCGCACGCGGCTGCCGACGACGCCGGTTCGCGGCGCGAAACTGCGGACGAGTTCGCCGGCCAAATTGTAAATCTTGAATCCGACGTTCGCATCTTTGACCACGTCAAAATGAATTTCAACGTCACCGTGCGTTTCCGGCTGAAATTTGTTGCGGGTTAAAAAGAAACCCTCTACCAGTTGTGGAACGAGCAACTGGTCGGAGCGGGACTTCGAGAGAGGTGGAGGCGCGTTCGTGGCGGCCAACGTGACCTCGAATTTTAATTCCACCGCAGTGCTACTGCCAAAGCTACGCAGCAGGTCTTCGCGCTTGATGATTTTCATGCGCACCGTCATTGGCGCTTGGAAACCGGGCGCCAAATCGCCGAGTTCGAGGCGCGTGCTTGACGATAACGGCGTGCCTTCAGCGTTCGCCCATTCGATCGTTGCCTGTGGCATCTTCAACTCCAGCGTCGCATTGGTAGCGGCAAAGGTGCCGATGTTGCCGTAGGTGAAAGAGTAAACCAGCGTTTGGTCGCTCTCCAACTTGCCGACCAGCGTGATGTCGCTCAGGCTCAATTGCGGCGACGCCGCCAAACGCACATTCACGCTGTCGCGGTTGTCGTTGGACGGATCCGCGGCATCGTGCCGGTCAATCACGCCGAGAATTTTGACATTGTAATTTGCCGCCTGCGCAACGTTGTCGAAAATCAAATCGAATGAGCGCGAGCCTTGCGCAGCCGGGCCGGTGGCCGGCAGCGGCTGAATCGTCCAGGTGATCGTATTCGTATCGATACGGCCTTCTCCCGCGTTGGCAATTCTAAAAATTGGCGCATTGGGAGTTGCCGCAACCACCGCCCGCAGCTCAGCGCTCGCTTTGTCGAGACTGCCGCGATTGGCGTAGTCGATTTTAATATTCGCCGTCCCACCGATGTTCACCTCGGGCCTCGTACTCGTCACTTCCACCACCACGAGATTGGTGACGACCGTGGCTCGCGTTTCCCACGTGCGGCGGTTGTTGGTGGCGTCGCTCTCGCCGGCAAAAATCGGGACTTCGCCCAGCAACGTGAACCCAAAAGTTCCTCCCGCGTTGATGCCGGTGATCGTCGCCTGAAAAGTTCGCGAGTCGGTTGCATTGGGTGCGAGCGAGGGGATCGTCCAAGTGATTTGCAAGACATTGATCACACCACCCTGACTTGGGTTGGCGATGTTGATATTGCCGGCTGCGGTTGATGCGATGGGTTGCAGCTCGGCCCGTAACGTGAATGCCGGCAGCGTGAGCAGCGAACGATTGGTAAATTCCAGTTTGTAAGTTTGCGGCTGATTAACGGCTGCTGCCGGCTTGTTGTTGTCCGGCGTCGGTTCGAGCACCAAATCGAAAACATCATTCAGGCAGCGCCGCCAGTCCGCTTTGTTATTGGCCGGATTCAAATCGGCCTGCATCGTGCTGAGCACATTGAACACCGTATCGACCAGCGCCGAAAAATTCACGCAGCGCCCTGGATTTCCCACGCCGACGCGATCGTAAATGAGCCGCAGCGAGCGCGTGATGGTTTGGCCCGTATCGAGCGCCGCAATTTGCCAGCGTACCGTCGCATTATCGGGTGAAGTGCCGCCGTCGCTTATATCCGTGATCGTGTACAAATCACTGCCTGCGAAACCGTCGTTTATTGCCAAAGTAAAATTGAAATTTTCCACGCGCACGGTGGAGTGGTTGCTGATTTCCAGCGTATACTGCTCGTTGGTGTTCGGTGCGATGGTTTTGTCTTTTTCACCGGAATAGGCGAGCCGGAGGTCATATTGGGGAACGATCAGCACCGAGTCTTCGGCATGGTCGTTGACGCTATTGTAATCCGAGGTGGCGGAAGCGATATCGCATTGATTGATGAGCAGCGCCGGTATTCTGGGGTTCAACGTGACAATGGCCGGGATGATGATCGTGGTGCGGCTCCCGGGCGGAGAGGCGCCGGGAAAAATCCAGCGAATAACCTGCACGCCATTGGGCAAAGTTTGGCGCTCGCTAAACGGGTGGCTGATGCGCAGGAAATCGACCGCAAAGCCCGGCGGCACGCTGTCTTCGACGGCCACGTCATAAGCCGTGTCGAGCGAAGTGTTGGTCACATTGAGAAAAAACTGAATCCGCTCGCCAACGCTGGCCGTAGTTTTGTCCACGGTTTTGCCGATTCCGACATCCGGGCTTCGGCCCGGCGGACAGGGTGGAGCGAAAGTATTGAAAAAGCTCACCTCCGAAGTGTTGGCGCCAGCCGCGCGCGCGGTGGCCGTGAAGGTGAAAAAGACCGGACGGCCGGGCACCCGTTGAACGCTCAGACGAAAGATGATCGAGTCCCGTTTGCCGGCTTGCAGATTGCCGATTTGCCAGAGGGCGAATTTATTCCGCCCGAGATCGGTAATCGTCGGAATGTTTTTTTCAGTGGCACGGGGCACGTCGAGCAGGCGGCAGTATTTCTCGATTTCGTTGGGAAAGAAAGCGCGTACCTCGAAATTGGCCAAAGTCGCGCCGGTGCTGTTGGCAAATTCGATAAACACCGTGATGACGTCGCCGCAACGGATGGTGTCGCGCGGTTGGACACGGATTTTGAGATCGAAAATGTCCTTGGTGTCCGGCCCGGCGAGCGCGGCCTGGCCGAGCCAAAGCAGGCAGCCGCACACCGCGAGCCATTGGGTGTGATGAGATCGCATGATGCACCTCTTGGGGTTGTGGATGTTTTAAAAGGCGTAAAATACGCCTAGTCTTGGCCCGCAGAAAAGTGTCCCCGGAATGGTGACGGGTCTTTTCAAAGCGAGCCGGAAAATTTTATAATCAATTTGCGCGATACGATTTCTGGCCGAATGCACAAAGTACGACAGTCCCATGCTCCTCGCGTATCGAAGGCAAGATAAAAAAGGCGGGGTGATCTTACAACAAAAAAATACGTAATCCGAGCGAACAATCAATTTTGACCAGGGATGGCCAAAGCCATCAACCTCGACCCCTTTTTCTTACCAGAACAGCTTGACAAATAATATGGTCGTTTTAAGAACTTTTGCGGCTTTCCAACTTCTTTCGGTTAATCCGCATATCCGGAAATGCGTTGTAATGGCTCAACTACAGGCGGGTAGCGCAAGCATCTTGCTTGCAGCAGGATGACTGCGCTACGATTTTTCACCCATGGCTGAGGGGTTAACACTGCGTTACCAAATCAAGTTGACCTCGACGCGGCGATTCATCAACCTGCCCGCCGGATAGCGATCGTCGCCATAGAAGCTATTCGGCGCGTCAAAACTCATCTTTTGAAAAGCCTCGCGCATTTCCCCGGATATGTTGAAATGGCGATAAAATGGCACCGTGGCGCCAAAACCGATCGCCACAAAATGGACATTGACGGTTTTGCCGCCGCGTTTGAGTGCCAACGTCAACACACTGCCGGGAAGCACGTGTTTGATCTCCTCGATACGTTGGCGAATTTGCGCCGAGTCTGGCACACCTTGCGGGCGGTTTGCAAAGTTCGTGTATGGCGATTCGAAGTGCCGAATTTTTTCGCGAATGATTCTTTGCAAATAGCCGCTGTAAGACGCTTCCAACGCTTTGCCATCGCTCGCTTGCAAACATTCGTTGAGCAGCGAGTTGATTTCCGGATTATCGATAAACTTGGCGATCAACGGCTTAGCCATGCACAGTTCGGCGCCGGTTTGAACTTCGATCCCATATTGCGAGCCGAGCCGGCGAATCGAGTTGAGCAACTCTTTGCGCAGAAACAGCGCGCGGCTAAACGACAACCCCAAATTGTAGAAACGGGAAACCACTTCGCCGAGCACACAAGCGTGCCCGCTGATCAAAACCAGCGCATCCGGCGGCTGCTGGGAGGGATTGTTCAGCAAAGTGTCTTGCGCCGCTTGCAAAATCGCCGCCGCCAGGTTGTTGACCCGCTCGTAATCCAACTCGTAAGAAAAAGAGGGTTTGTCGTAGCGATTGAGGGCAAAAATTTCGTCGCGCATGACGTTTAACCGGCGCTCGATAAAAAACGTCACTGGGTTGCTCCACACTTCGCGGTCCGGACAGCTCACGGCGAGTCGCAGCCGGGCAACATAATGGCCGTGCCTCAGGAACTGGAGCATAGACTTCGATTTGAGTGAAATACTTTGGCCGCCGCACAAAATATTGGGCAACTCGTTCAGCGACAACTCTTCTTCTTCTCTCTGGCCGAGGCTGTCCGTCACCAAGAGTTTGGCGCTTTTGATGCATTCATTCAAAAAATTTTGCGGTTGAAGCGGTTGAATCTGCACGGTCAGCACGACGTCGTCCGATTTTTCATTGGACAAGACTTCCAGGGGCGCAAACACATGGCGTTGCGCGGCAAGGTCGAGCACGAGCGGCGTCACACGGTTTTCCTGGGAAAATTGCTCTGGCGAAATCTCCGAATGCGGTTTGATGAAACGCTCCCATTCCTCGGTTTTCGCCTCGCGCACGTTAAAGGCAGTTTCGCAAGGCCGGCCGTTATTCAGCCGGTGTGTGGTCTCTTGTAGCAAGGCTTGCAATTTTTCGGCGCGCGCCTTGCCAAGCGGGGCGTTCTCGCGAACGGTTTTATCATAAAGAATGGGCAAAGCGGCTTCGTATTTTTCGCAGGCCATTCTTTTGGCCGCCGTTGCAATAAAGGTGTTGCGAAAAATTCGGTCGGGATCGTTGGTGCTCATCATCTCCGAACCCTTCTCGAAAAATGCGCTGGTTACCAGCGGAATGCCAAACCGGTCGTAGCTGATGTGGTGCAGCAAACGGTCGCTCTTCACCTGCAGCGCTAGAATATAGGGTGGACACTTGAAATACACATGTTGCAGCAACGTATCGGTAACCTGACGATTGCGCGACACCTGCCAGAGCAGGCGATACAAACCGGGTTGATCCGGTTGAAAGCGAAATTCGCCGATGAACAGTGAATCATTTCTCGCCATCTCGACTTGTGAGCGAATTTCCAGGCCGGCAAAAGCCTCGCTTGGCGACAAATAGGACACCACAATGCCATTGCAGGTCAGCTTTTGCTGGTTGTCTTGCATGTAATCGTGGCTTTCTTCGCTCTTTTGCGTTTTGTCATTCCAATGATAATACCGCGAAACTTGATTTCGCACTTGAAACCATTTGTTCGTCGTCGCCGGAAAATTTTTCAAATTCTCCATTGAATTATCCATAGCCGATAAACGATAGACGCGAACCGTCAAATTGAAATTTTTTAATTTGACATCCTTGGTGCCGGTCTCGATCTCTTTGTTCCAAACTGTTAAGCGCAAAGGATGAAAATCGTCGAGGTCGAGGGAATCGACCTTGGCCTGATATGTGCCCGCCTGCCTGGTTGTTGCCATGGCGGCTTGATCGTTCCACGCCGTCAAACAAAGCCAACCTATGGTAATTGTGCAAGCTGCTGATTTCATAATTTTTCTCCAAGCCGTAACAACGAGCATTGAGCGCCTAATCCGAACCGTCAGGTTTCGTGCAGCCATAATTTTTTAGAGCCTCGAACCCTGATCAATAACCGCCCGCGCCATTAGCTCGAGGCCGCCGTGAATAGGATAATGACAGCCGGTGATTATACAAGCCATCGTTACGCAAAAAGAACAGAAAAGCGTAGTTAACATCGATCGTGAAAACCGCGAGCTTGAAACCGGCTGATAGCCAGTTGCGATTCGCGCCGAGCCTAAGCTTCAATGCCTCGGTGCGCAGCCCCGGTGCCATGCTCTCGCTGCCGATAAAAAATTTCAGATCGTCAAAATTTTCCTGCTTTTCCAAATCGGCTGCCACCAGCCAGTGCCAATCCGGTTTGAGCAGCACGGCCAGGCCGCCACGAACGCTGCGCGGAAATCGCGAGGTGGCAGCCAGTCCGAGGTTGGGTTGCACGACATTGATCAGCCCCAGTCCGGCTCTGGCGCGCACATGCAGATTGACGCTGGCGCCGAAATCGAGACCTAAGCTGTATTGGTTGCGCCCGTTTTTGGCGAAGAAATCACGAATCGCTTCGCGCTCCACCTCGGCGTTCACTTGCGCGTGCTCGGCAATAGCGGAATCGTATTGATAGCCCCAAAGCTTTCCCGTCACACTCAACGCCAGCAAATGGGGGCGATGATTGATGCCGGAAAGCGGCGTGTTTTTTTCAAAGAAGCCCTTGCTCACAAAGGCGCGCAGCGACATTTCGTTCAGCAGGCCGGTGTTCAGAAAATTGCCCATAAAGCCAACGGAAAACACGTTGCCGGTGGGCATCGGTTTATGGCCGTTGTTAAGCGGCACAGCCAACCCCTTGCCGGCCATGGCGAGAACCGGAGTGGTGCGATTCGGCTTCTCCAAGTGATTATAAACGACGCCGAGACTTGAAAGGGTGACATTGCCTTCATTGATCAAATTATTGCTGAACGGCAGTCCGGAACCGAAAAGATTTTCGGTGCTGAATTCAATAAGAAGCTGCCGCGGCGAATAAACCAAACCGGAAGGATTGAAGCGAATGCCGTTGACGTCATCGGCGATGCCCATATATGCGCCACCCATGCCGCCGGATCGCACGCCGTCGTCGGCGCGCTCCTGCGCGACGGCGGCAAACGCCGGCAACATTAGGCTCGCGATGATAGAGATGAATACGCCGTGCCATGTTCCGGCCGTTTTATTTTTTATGTGCAAACTCCCATTGCACCACATAGTGGCCTCCAGAGTCTGATTCACATGATCCCTCAGAGCACGTTTGGAAAGTCACTGACCGGTCACTTTTTGCGCACAAATTGTTCTACAATTCAACCACTTTAAGTGACCGGCCAGTCTCATTTTCCTACTTTTCAAACACACTCTTAGTTGAAAAAGGATTCCTAAGGATTCCTTCGGAATGACGTGCTAATAGTTAGTTAGTTGTCGCCTCATCTCACGACGACGATCGTGCCGCGACACTGGCCTTCGATCACCCAAAGATAAACGCCGGCTACACAGTCCCTACCGCCATCATCTTTCCCATTCCAGGTTTCACGTGTATTCAAGGTACGAACCCGGTTCCCCTGCACATCAAAAATTTCGACCTTTTGCCCATCATTCGGCGCGAAACGCACACCGTACATATTTTGAGCCGCATCAAGATGCCGAGAGGGAATGAACGGATTGGGCCGCGCGAAACATTCGTGACAGACCAGGATGTTCGTAGGTGGCGCGCTCGCCATGGCTATGGAGATTTGCAGAGAAGCCGCGACTTCCACGCGCACTTGTTGGACGTTAAAATCGGAATAACTGAGTTGCAAAGTCCAACTGTCGATCTGCCCAGCCGCCAGCGATACGCGAATTTTCAATGTATCGCCGTTGACTGTGAAAACGTGGTTGCTCTCTAGAAGAGTAAAACCCGCGGGCTTCAAAACCACTTTAACCTCAACATTGTCTGCGGGAATCGTGGCGCTCACGTTTTGATAGATGACTACGACGTTAAGTGGCTCGCTCTCACCGGCGCAGTGGTTGCGGTCACCCTGACTGTCATTGATGCTCACTGGCACACCCCCGGCTGGCGCCGTGAACTCAATGCGGGCGCGCGGCTTGAAGCAATATTTGCCCTGTAGCGGGCGCGGGCAAAAACCGTTGCCGGCAATTTGGCCAACGATGGCGAGGCTATCGAGACGGTCGCTTGCGCCGGCGCGCAATTGGAATGTGGCGATGCCGATTTGACCGGGCAGTAACGCTGCCGGCGCGAAACTGAAACTTTGAATCGTTGCGAGCGTCGTTCGCATTTGTGAGGTGTCAACTTGCGTTGCCGTGACGGAACTCATGTTGCGAAACCTTAATTGCACGGTGATGATCTCGTCCGGTTCAGCGCAGCCGTCGCCATTTTGATCGTTGAAATCAGCGGGGGTTGGCGGTATCATCACCAACTGCGGCTGTTGAGCAAAGTCTGTGATCAACGTCAGCGTGGTCACCGCATTATTGTTTCCGAGATTGCAATCCGCCGGTAAAGAAGAAATGCTCGCTCGGCTTTGCAGTCTTATGGAATCGCACGCCACCACACTGCGGCGCACGCGCGCGTTGATCAAAATCGTGCCGGCAGTACCGCGCGCCAACGTGCCAATATCCCAGAAAAAAACGCTGGCGCCTTGTGTTCGTTTCGGGCTGGGCGCCGATGAAACAAACTCGAGCGACGGCGGCAGCGAGTCCATCACCACGACGTTCAGCGCATCGATGGTGCCGGTATTGCGATAGTCGAGTGTGAAGTTCACCTGGCCGAGCGTATCGACGATGACGCGACGATCCGCAGTCAAATTGACGGCCAACAAGTCACCGGTTGGCAAAATCCGGCGCGTCTCGCGGCTGTTGTTATTGGTCAAATCGCAATCAAATTCGAGCGCGTCGATGATGCCGGCGCGGTTCAACAGCGTTAATTCCGTGCAAGTGGCGATGTCGGTGCGAATCATGGCGCGAAACGAAACGGAATCAACTTGGCCGGGTCCCAACACCAAATTCCTTCCGATAATGCGATTGGTCGGTGGCTCGTATACGAATCGCGGCGGCAGTGGCGTCAATAAAGTGGCGATTTGCGGATCCGGCAGCGTATCCGTCAAGATCGCATTGGTGGCCGTCAAGCGCGCGCTATTGTTGCGGAAGCGCAAATTGAATGTGAGAATGTCTCCCGGCACCAGGGAGACGGCGGTTGGATTGACGCGGGTGGTGTCGATCGTCACGGTCAATGACAAGAGATCGCCAAGCGGCCGGACAAAAACCGAACGAACGGCGCGGTTATTATCCCGCGTAACGGAAGATTCGGGACTCGGCTGGCCGCCGGGACCGGTCGAAGTGATTTCCACCGAATTGCTGATGAACGTGCCTCGGCAGGCAATTCCGCCCGATTGGGTGAAATAAAAATCGAGCGGAACGCGAACGGAATAATGCAGATCGCCGCTTCTTCCTGCGGCCAAGCTGTCAAATTTCCAGGTCACTCTGTTGTTGGAAAATTCAAACGGCACGTCGGCAGTGATGAATTGCGTGCCGGCCGGAAGGTTGTCAACAATTTGTACATTATACGCCGCCAAATTGGGGTCAAGGTTCGTATAACGAATCGTGTAATTGACGGAATCGCCGATAAATACCGTGCTAGGCGTTGCCGATTTGGTGATGGACAAAAGATCAAGCGGATCAAGCGGAATGCAAAGCCCTTTCGAGCTGTCTTTGGGTTTTTTATCATTGGTTCTGTTGGTATCGCATGGCGATTTGATGTATGCAATCAAACAAAGGGAGTCCAATTCCATTGGAATCGATGGCAGTAAAGGAACTCTCATGACAAAACTTTTCAGCATGCTATCGGCTTCCACGAGCCCGACATTGAAACAGAGCGAATCCGCGGTGATTTTTCTTTTAGTGATGGTTGCCGGCGTAACGGTGACATTGTCGGCGTCGGCGCCCAGCGGCAGTTTTACGCATACCATGGCGGTATCGCCCACATTGCCAACGTTTTTATAACGAATGGTATAAGCAATGGGAACTCCCCGCTGGGCTGATCTTGGAGGGATAACCGACTCCAACTCCATATCCGGCCGCACGTCAAGAATGCTCTCCACCGACCGCGGCCCGGGACGACGGACAATGCCCCCTTCTTTTGCCGTCACATCAAGCGTGGCCGTAAGATAATTTTCACCGCAGGATTGCAAGCTGATGGCCGCGATATCTTCGAGGGTAAATGAAAACCTGAGGATTATCGGCGTGCCGCGCAAAACGGACACGAAGTCCCAGCGAATTTGTCCGGTGGTAAAATCGATGTGGTTGTTCGGATAACCAATCGGTTCCGCATCGCCCGGTTGAAGCGTGAAGGAAGCGGGATTCAAGAGCAGCCTTCCACCCGACAGTTGAGGAATTTTAAAAAACACCACGACGGAATCGAGTTGATCGGCTGAACCGGGCGTATTTTCGATCCGGATGGTGTAATTGACGATGCTGTTGATTTGCAGCGTATCGGGATCGACGGTCAGCGAATAGCGAAGAGAAGCAATTTGGCTGGCAGCGGCCGGAACGTTTTGCGCATAGGCCGCCTGCGCCATCAAGCCTACGCCCAACGCGCCGAGCCAAAATCCAACATTGCGGATGAATTTTCTCACGTTGTCCTTCCTCCCGAACGTATCTAGAAATGCAATAAGTTTTTATCAAGCGATTTTTTTGCCAAAGACAACGGCCACCGCCGCCGCTTCAGGCGGCGAAGATGGCCGTGGCATAGCCCACGTTGCAAAGATAAATACAGGCTGAAAAGAGAAGGGGGTAAGCCGGCGCTGCGAAATCGAAATGAAACATGACCGGGTGCAAGCCAACCCCGAAGACATTATCACAAAGCACTCACTGGCCCTGGTATTCAATCCTAAGCGCCGAGGCGCACGAGTGGAACCACAATTCGCTTGATGAGTTCTCGGGTGCGGTTATCTTGGAGGCAAGTGCGGGAAGCAAACTTCACCCGAGGCTACGCCCGTGTAGGTTAATTTTGTCACGTGGAAATGAATATAGAAAAACTCTTTTTCGATTGCAAGCTTTTTTTGTAATTTTTTTGAAATTTTTAAGGTTTACGGATTTGGAATGCGGCTCACGAAATCGTAATGCGGAAAAATTCAAATTTTCGAAGAAAACGCGAGACTCACGGTCTTGATACAAAATGATCATATTTTCTCCCGCTCCAACCTGGTTGCAAAAGCGCTTTGCTGAAGTGTGATAAAAACAACTTTGCCGGCCCGGGTTTTGCCATATTGAGAAACAAAGATTTGCGGGGATATGGAACGATCAACGGGCTCAATTCTGCCGGCTCTCCACAGCAATGCCATAAGCCCTTCTCATCTCATGCCGGCGGCGTGTGGCAAGCCTTTTGCTTATTGATCTATTTCGTGAGCCAGGATGGCCGCCGTGTGTTAATCATTGCATTCATAGTATTACTGCCCAAACTGCAAGGTAAAAAGTGAAATGGTGTTGAGGCTGTTGCTGGCCGCGGCGCTGGCGTCGGGCGTATTCACTCCGGCGGCGACGCAAACGGCCATCAAAATTTTGCAATTTGACAAAGCCACCGGTATCATCGATTGCGGCGTAGACGCCGGCTTGCGCGTCGGCGACGTTTTTGAGGTGAATCGCTACACCGGTGATTTTGTTTATTGGATCGGCCGCGTCGAAGTGGTCGTAGTCAAACCGAAGATGGCCGGCGTCAAAACGCTCGCACTCGCCGACAACGCCACGATTCAACCGGGCGACGTGCTGGAGTTGCGCAAGCGCAATTCCGATCCACCGCTGGAAAAACCGCGCGAAGCCGCCAAAACCGCCGGCTCGACTCGTCCAGGCAAAATCGAAGCGGCCGAGCGCGGCGCTGCAACGCCATCGTGGGGCCGCCGCAATCCCATCATGTGCGGTTTTAGCAGCGGCGTTTTGCAGCCGATTTTCGACGTTTCACAATCGCTCGGCCTCAACCTGAGTGTGCAAATCGTCGATCCCGGCAACAATCAGGTCGTGCGCCGGATCGACATGGCGCACGCTTATACCGCCAGCTACACGTTGCAAGCTTATGGCAGCTTGCCCATTGCCGAGCGATTCGCGCTGAATCTCGATTATGCTTTCGCCTGGTTGAATGTGCGCAGCGGCGTGGAATCGAGCTTGCTGAATGTCGGCGTCAAAGCCTCCGGCTCGCTGATGAAAATCGGTGCGGCATTGAATTGGCATCTCAGCCGCCGCTTGCAGATGGATGCCGGCATGGGGCTCTTTTTGCCGCAACTCACCGTTCAAGGAAGCAGCCGGCCCATTACCGTTTCCGAGCGGCAATGGGGCGTGACGACGAACGCCTCCTATCTCATTCCTCTCGGCGCCGCGATCTGGCTCAAGTCCGTTTTGGGATACAATATTTTTCGGGACGACGGCACGTTTATTCATTATCTGACCTTTCAAATCGGTCCGAGCTTCGCAATTGGAAAACCCTGAGCACGCTTGAAAACGACGATCAAAACCTGCACGTATTGCAAGTCGCCTTACGACACCGCGTTGACGCACGTCTGCTTCGAGCCGCCATCTGCGGATGCCGTCTCGGCGTTGCCGCAGCCGGGTTTCGGCATGGTGATCGACAAGAAATACCGTCTGGAAGGCAAATTGGGCGAAGGCGGCATGGGCAGCGTTTTTCGCGCGCGGCGTTTGTTTATCGACGACTTTGTGGCGATCAAATTCGTGCGGCCCGAAGTGCTGGTCAATCCGGAATTCCGGCGGCGCTTTTATCAGGAAGCGCGCGTCGCGGCGCGCATCAAGCATCCCAACGTCGTCACGGTCTACGACTTTGGCGAGACGCCGGACGGCCTGGTTTACCTCGTCATGGAATTTCTCGAAGGCTTGTCGCTCGGAGAGTTGCTCAAGAAAAACGGGCCGCTCGATCTCGGGCACACGATCGCGATCGGCCTGCAGATTTGCGAAGCGCTGTACTGCATGCACGAGAACAACGTGATTCATCGCGATCTCAAGCCGGACAACATCATGCTGATTCAGGACGGCAAGGGCATCGAGATCGTCAAGGTGGTGGATTTCGGCGTGGCCAAGCTGCTCGAATCGAACGCGCGATTGACGCGCTACCAGGCGCGGATCGGCTCGCCGGTTTATTGCTCGCCGGAGCAATATCTCGGCGAACCGGTCGATCATCGCACCGATTTGTACGGTTTGGGCATCGTCTTTTACGAGTGCCTGGCGGGCCGCGTGCCGTTCGACGCGATGAACGAGACCGAGCTGCGCGCCGCCATTCTCCACCAAATGCCGTCGCGTCTCGATGAGAAAATCAGCGGCGTCAGCGGGCACATGGCGGAACTGGTGCAATGGCTGCTCGCGAAATCGCCCGACAACCGGCCGCGTAATGCTGCCGACGTCACCAAGTGGTTGGTGGCGTTGCGCCGCGCGGCAAAAGCGCAACGTGTCGATCCGAAGTCCGCGCGCGCCGAGTTGCCGCTTGCCGAAGCGCCGATGAGAAAAAATTTGCAAGAAAAAGTCTCGCCGCCTCGACAATCGGCACCCGCTCGTACGCGACCGCGGCTGCCGGCAAAAAAACGTTCTTTCGCCAAGCCGGCCGCCATTCTTTTCGGATTCGCCATGCTCGCGGCTTTGCTCGTTTGGAAGATTCTGGACGATCCGGCTGCGGCAGCGTATTTCTCAGCCATCATGACCAGCGCCAAAGCATTCGTGCAGGAAAAAAGAACCGCGCTATTCGCGAAACGTCCCGTGCCCGTATCACCTCGCACCGTTGCAAAGGAACCCGCACCGCCGGCAACGAACGGCAGCGCCGAGTTGGCGGCAAAAGAAAATGCGGCCGACAGCAGCGCCGTCAAGCCGGTGCAATTAGCAACGAGCAACGGTCAACCCAATCAGCCGCCGCGCGTTGAAGAAGAAAAACCCCGCACGGTCTCCGTGGCAAGCAATCCGAACAAGCCTGCCAGCCGCAATGCTGCCAAGCCGGAAAAACGCGTGCCAGCGAATGGGCGTTTGACTGACAAAACTCCGGTTCCTACGAAAAACGGCGCGCTGAAAACGCCGGTGATTCCTCCCGGCATGGTGCTGGTGAAGGAGACTGAATTTGTGCGCGGCGATGTGTTTGGTGACGGCAATCCGAACGAGAAACCGGCGCATCGGGTGCGCGTCGCGAGTTTTTTGATCGGCCAATACGAAGTGACCAATCGCGAATATTTGACCTTTGTCAAAGCCACCGGCGCGAACCTGCCGGAGTGGATGAATCCGGCGAGCAAATATCATTATCAAACCGGCACCGATCGTTTTTATCAGAGGCTGGGGCCGGCGTTGTATGGCCTCGATCATCCGGTAGTCGGCGTCTCGTGGCAGGATGCCGTGAAGTATTGCGAATGGCTGTCACAACAAGGCCCGCTCAAATATCGTTTGCCGGCGGAGGCGGAATGGGAGCTGGCGGCGCGCGGCGGCAATAACACGATCAAATACAGTTGGGGCAACAGCACACCGCTGCTGGCGCTCGGCGGCAATGTCGGTGACGAGGCGCTCAAAAAAGTTTTTCCGGATTGGCCGATTATCTGGCGCAATTATAACGACACCTATCCATATACCGCGCCGGTCGGGAAGTTCGGCGCCAATGCCTGGCGTGTCTACGACATGACCGGCAATGTTTGGGAATGGTGCAACGACTGGTTCGACGAAAATTATTACCAGAAACAGGAATGGGATCGGCCCGCCGGCCCGCCGCGCGGAACCGAGAAAGCGGTTCGCGGCGGTTCGTGGAACGACACCCCGGCGAAATTGCGTTTGTCCTTTCGCCGCAGCGCGTCAACATCTTTTCGCAGCAACAACCTCGGCTTTCGTGTCGCGGCTTCTTTGCAATAATACAAGACGTTGCGCTAATTAATTTTCTTCCAAATCTTGGCAGCGTCTTTTCATTACCCAACGACAAGCTGCATCCAAAAGTGTTCCACACGGATTAAAAACGCACACGGAATTTTTAAAACTATCCGTTTGGGCTTTTGATCCGTGTGAAATAAAACTTTTTCTTTTTTTTGCAAAAAATTGCTTATTCCGGCGTTTTAAAAAGGCCGATATTGAAAATCGTTAAACAGGTATTCACTTGCCGAATCTTGACGCAAATCTTGTCCGTTGGGCTCGATCTTAATCTCCCGCCACGAATTGTTTTGTCAGGCTACCGGAGACATAGAGCGGCAGATAGAAACGTGAGCCGCGGCGTTCAATGTTCTTCGCGCTCAGAACGAGGCTTTTCGAGGGTTGGTAACGCTCTTCAAAGACTTTGAGACTCTTCAACATCGTGACCTGACCGGATTTCACTTCGATCGGAATGACACCGGAGGCCGTTTCCAACAAGAACTCGACTTCTGAGGTTTTGCCCTCCCAACAATAGAGCGCTCCAAGGCCGGAGGCGCGAAGCTCCTGGGCCACATAATTTTCTGCGACATAGCCTTTATAACTGCCGTAATCATATTGCAAAATCTGTGACGGCTTGATATCACTGAAGGCGCCCAACAAGCCAACATCAAAAAAATAGAGTTTGAAGCGGTTCTCACTGGCAAAGCCGGCCAGCGGGATTTCCGCTCTTTCCAAAATGGAAGAGCGCAACACCAGGCGGGCATTTTCCAACCAATCGAGCGGCGACGCCAACCGTTCATAACCCCGGATGCCGGGAATGGCATCTTTAAAGCGGAATTTCGGCGCCGACCCATCCTGAGCTCGCGCCAACTGCTGCGTGGCATTGCGCCACAGCCGTTGAATGTGCAAGGCATTGATTTTTCCCGAATGTTTCGCAATATCTGCCATATACGTTTCCAACAGATCACGCTGAACCGTGCGCACCGCTTGCATCGCTTCATACGAGTTTGGCAACTTGTCCCGATAAGTCTTGACCGCTTCCGGCAAACCGCCCACGATGAGATAATGTTTCCACATCTCCCACAATTGTTCATGCGCAATCTCTGGGAATGGCGAGGATAAATCATGCGACTGAAGCAAGTCAACGAGACGCTCTTTCCCAATGCCAGCGAGAAATTCCATAAAGGTCATGGGGAAGAGATCGAGAAAGGTCACCTTGCCCACCGGAAACGACACGTCAGTGAGATTGACGCCTAGCAGCGAGCCGGCGGCGCACACCGCCAGTTCCGGCATCTGTTCACAAAAGTATTTGAGTGACGTCAATGCCCTTGGACATTGTTGGATTTCATCGAAAATGACCAAATCTCGTGTTTTGTCGATCGAAGCGTTGAGATAGAATTGCAACTCCTCCAAAATTCGAGTTGGCGAGAGATCTTTTTCAAACAACACCCCCAAACGCTCATCGCGCTCGAAATTTAGATAATGATAATGGAGAAAATCGGTTTTTCCAAACGCCTGCAGGAGGTAGGTTTTGCCTACCTGGCGCGCACCACGTAGAATTAATGGTTTGCGAGGTTTTTCATCCTTCCAGCGGCTCAGTGTTTTTATGATTGTGCGTTTCATGTAAAAAAGTACAAAATTATGGTATTTTCTGCAAGGATATTTTTAACAAGTGAAGTACTTTTTGCGAGGAATTATACTGAAATACTGAGTTTAACGTCGTATAACGCTTTTTCTTGTTTACCATGAAAATCTAAGGCGCACGAAAAATTCCGATATTGGAAATAACGAGACAAGCCTTCGCTTGATGAACAATCAAACGGATTGGCAATAAAGTTCGAATAACTGCGCCGAAGATTTCACCAAACTGTCTTCGCGGGCGTGATAAAACCAGCCAGGCCGAATGGAAACATCGCACTCTGCCGGCAGCCAAAATTTCCCGTCGCGGTGTCCTGCGATTCCTTCCTGATACCGCGTGTCACCTGGTGCAGGTTCACCGCCGCCTTCCCCGACCGGACTGTACGTTGCCCAACACGTCTCTCCGGCGTATCCACTCTCATTGCCGACCCAACGAATATCAGGGCCAACGTCGCTAAAGAGGGCTGCCTGCGGTTGCAGTTGTCGCGTGAGCGCCCAGGTTTCCGGCCAGCCGTAATAGGTTTTTCGGTTAATGCGTCGCGTCTCTATCGCCCCGCCGTAGTAGCCATCCCCGCCGTTGGCGCCATCATGCCAAACCTCGAAAATCTCGCCGTAATTCGCCAGCAACTCTCGCAGTTGATTGCGATAGTACCTGATATATTCCAGCCTGCCATAATCTTTATAATTGCGATCCCACGGCGAGAGATAAACGCCGAATTTGAGTCCGTGGCGACGGCAAGCTTCAGCAAGATCTTTGACGACATCGCCTTTGCCATTTTTCCACGGACTGTTTTTCACCGAGTGCTCGGTGTATTGCGACGGCCACAGACAGAAACCGTCGTGATGCTTGGCGGTGAGAATGAGTCCCTTCATGCCAACTTCTTTGGCAATGCTCGCAATCTCGTTCGCATCAAAATCGGTGGGATTGAAAAGCGCCGGCAACTCATCGCCGTAGCCCCATTCCTTATCCGTAAACGTGTTTATCGAGAAATGTAGGAACCCGTAAAACTCCATCTCCTGCCAGCGCAGTTGGCGCGCGGATGGAATGGGACCGTGCGACGCGAGCGGCGAAACACGCTCTTGAGCTATTGACGTTGATCCGCTCAAGACGGCGGCGAGCCATGTCATCAACAGAAAAAGTGTCAAAGGGCGCATCGCGATTTTTCACCTGCTCTCATATTCAACTGCGCCCAACGCCTTCAACGTGCCTTCTGCGCTTCGGTCAAGCCTTTCACGCCGGTGATGTTCATGCGTTGTCAAACTTGCACAACAGGAATTTGCAGAATTTGAATAACCACGATGAATAAAGCCGGCTTTGAACTTCCCGGCCTCGGACTTTTCTCAATACTGCTCATCCAACGCAAACGTATTTTTTCGGTGCATCCATTTGCCCCGCGTGAAATCCGGAAACTCGACCGACTCGCCGCCGAGCTGAATCGAGGTTTCGGAGAGCGGCGTGATGGCGCTCCAGGCGACGGCATCGTAAACATCCAGCGGCGTGTTGACTTTCCGTTTGATAGATTCGATGAAAGCGTGCAAGACAAAAAAGTCCATGCCGCCGTGGCCGGCGCCTTGCGCGTCATTGCCAAAACGCTTCCAGAGCGGATGGTCGTATTGCTCGAGATACGGCTTGGCCTCTTCCCAGCGATGCGGCGCTTTGCTGATGCCTTCGATATACAACGATTTATTCACGTCCATCCACAAGCCTTTCGTGCCTTGCACACGAAAGCCCAAAGAATACGGGCGCGGTAAGTTGGTATCGTGTTGCAGCAAAATTGTCTCTTCGTTGTTGGTTCGGATCATCGTCGTGACAACATCACCGAGCTTGAATTTGAGTTTTGCATTCGGGTGATCTTCGCCGCCATGTTTCACAATATGTTCGTGCAGGCCTCGCGTTTTGGAAGCATAAGAAACCAGCGAGACAAACCGATTGCCGCGATTGATGTCGATCATCGTCGCCACCGGTCCGATGCCGTGGGTGGGATACAAATCGCCGTTGCGCGTGATTGAATGCTGCGTGCGCCATTGCGCCTCGGAAAATCCCTTTTCGCCAAATTCCACCCCGCCGCCGTAAGGCTGCTTGCCGTTGTTGAATTTCACCTCGCGCAAGTCGTGCTGATATCCGGCTTGCAGATGCACCAACTCGCCAAACATGCCTTGTCGCACCATATTGAGAATCGCCATCACGTCGCGACGGTAGCACACATTTTCCAACATCATCAGCGGCATACCGGTGCGCTCGGAGGTATTCACCAAATCCCAGCACTCTTCGACGGTTGAACCGGCAATGACTTCGCAGCCGACGTATTTCTTGGCATTCATCGCATCGAGGCTCATTACCGAATGCCACTCCCACGGCGTGGAAATGATCACACCGTCAATATCTTTCATCTCCAACAATTTGCGGTAATCATACGGCCCTTCTTTAATCACTCGCGGCGTTGGCCTGCCGGATTTTTTGATGATGTCCAAACTGGCGTCGATCATCACTTGCTGAATATCGCAGATGGCAACGACTTCGACATCATCGCGGCGCAGCGCGAGGTCGAGATGATCCTGCCCGCGCAATCCGACGCCGATGAAGCCGAGCCGGACTTTTTTGGTATCGGCAAAAACGACATGCGAAGGAAGAATCGTGATTCCCGCGCCGGCGAGGGCGGCGGTTTTGATGAAGTTACGGCGTGAAGGATTCATAGCGGCACCTTTCAAAATTTTTAGCCGAAGTCCGACTTGGGCAGTAGGATTTTGCAAAATTTGAAAGGTCGTCGTGCCCAAGTCGGACTTCGTTCATTTCACAAACGGCGTGATCTTGAATCGATGAGAATAGTTTTGATACGGCAAACGATATGGCTCCAACGGCCATGCCCACCAGCTATCAATGCCGCCGCCGCCCATTTGTTTGTAATCGATGTTGACCACCGTGAGATCGCGTGGCTTCAATTCGGCGGCGTCTCGACAGTCCACTTCAGAGGATTATCGATATTAATGAGCATCGGCTTGTCCGCCAGCGACTCCAATTTGTGGCTCGATTGATGTTTGGTTGCACTGCTGTCAAGCAGCTCGACTTCCAACGAGTAATTTGTGCCTTGTTGTGCATTTGTAAATGAAGTTTTAATCTGCAGTGAGCCGTTCTGATAATTTTCGTCGAGATCGGGAGTCACTTCAAAATCGCGCAAATGCACCGGATGGCGGGCGTAAATATAGCAATCGCGCGTCACGCCACTCACGCGCCACATATCCTGGCATTCGAGATAAGTGCCATCGCTCCAGCGATACACTTGAAAAGCAATCACGTTCTCGCCGGCTTTAACGAATTTGGTAATGTTGAACTCCGACGGCAGCTTGCCATCTTCGCCGTAGCCGGCGAACTCTCCATTCACCCACACGAATAAATTCGATTTGGCCGAGCCGAAATGAATGAAAATCTCTTTCCCGCTCCAGTTTTTGTGGATGGTGATTTTGCGGCGATAAGAGCCAACCGGATTATAATCCACCGGCACCTGCGGCGGATCGGGCTTCATCAAATGTTCAAACTCGTACTTGATATTGACGTAAATCGGATAACCGTAGCCATGCACTTCCCAAGTCGCCGGCACTTTGAAATCATCCCACTTGCTGTCATCAAAATTCACTGCATAAAAATCTTTCGGCGCTTTAGCGGGACTCTCCACCCAGTTGAACTTCCACCTGCCATTGAGGTTGAGGTAATTGGCCGAATTTTGCCAATCGTTTTGCAGCGCCACCTCTTTGCTCTCAAACACAAAGTACGAGGCGTGCATCGGCTCGCGGTTGATTTCGCTGATGCTTTCGGTTTGCCAAACGGTGGTGAGGTTTTGGGAAAATAGAGAGTGAGCTAATACAATCGCAATGGCGAACACTATAAATAAGGTTTTTGTCATTTGCTTCCTCCTCTTGTTTTATGCGAAGTCCGGCTTGGGCGGCAGGATTTTACAAAATTTGAAAGATCGTCGTGCCCAAGTCGGACTTCACTTCACCTCAAAACTCCCTCTCAAACGTATATCCTCGGACGAGCTGCCAACCATCACTTCAAACTCGCCAGGTTCAATAACTGTTTTCATGTTTTGATCCAAGAGCGCCAACTGCTCCGGCGTCAGCAGAAACGTGACGGTTTTCTTTTCATTGGATCTGAGTGGGACGCGCTTGAATCCTTTCAGCTCCTTCAGCGGTCTGGCGACACTGGCCACCACATCGTGCAGATATAATTGCACCACTTCATCACCTTCACGGGCGCCGGTATTTTGCACTTCCACGCTAATTTCAATGTTCTCAGTCGGGTTAATCTGTTTTGGAGTCAATCTTAAATTGGTATATTCAAATTTTGTGTAACTCAAACCATGGCCAAACGGAAATTGCGGCTTGCCGCTGAGGCTCACATAATCGTAGCCGCGCCCCGACGGTTTGACATTGTAATACAGCGGCACTTGCCCGACACTCTGCGGAAAGGTGATCGGTAATTTCCCGCCTGGATTGTAATCGCCAAAGAGCGCCTCGGCCATGGCATTGCCACCCTCTTCGCCTGCGTACCACGCTTCAACGATTGCCGGCGCCTCGTCAATCCAGTTGCGCATGGTCACCGCGCTGCCCGTCATCAGCACAACGGCGGTTGGCACGCCGGTGGCAGCCACGGCCTTGATCAACTCTTCTTGTGATCCAGGGAGATTCAAATCAGCGCGATCCCGGCCCTCGCCTTCGATGATGCCAGCCACGATAATCGCGACGTCCGCGTTTTTGGCGATAGCCACCGCGTCAGCCATCTCTTTATCGACACCCGTCTCGAGATTCCACCCCAAACTGGCAAACGCGCCGCCGCCATTTTCATAATACTCAATACGAAGATCGTATCGCTGCCCGGCTTCGAGCTTCATGGTGAAATGATCGGTCGTCGGGGCACGGTCAACCCAACTATCGACGATCAACTTTCCATCAATGTAGAGGCGAACACCGTCATCGGTCGTGATGCTCAACTTGTAGGTGTTCGTCACGGTCGGGATCAATGTCCCCGTCCAGCGCACCGAGAAACGGTCCGGCGCCATGCTCGAATCCGGCAGACCGCCGCCCCAATCGAAATTGATTTGCTTGTCGAGGCGCACAAGTGCGGGTTGCCCCGCGAGATTCATGTTGTTGAAATATTCGCCGCGCAAACCGTGCCCGCCTTTTTTCGCATGGGGAGGATAAAGATTCTCCGCCGGAATCGGTGGCAGCGCCGTCTCGCCAAGATCGCAACCTTTTGCATAAGAGACTTGCGTTGTTGGGGAAACTTTGCTTTTGATGCCTTCGAGCACGGTGACGATTTTCATCCCGAAACCGCTATAATCGCCGAGCCGGTTGGCATCGGCGTTGGGGCCGATTACTGCAATGGATTTGATTTCTTTCTTCAGCGGCAGAAAATTATTTTCATTCTTCAACAACACGATAGCTTCGCGCGCCGCGTGCAAGGCCAAAGCGCGATGTTCCGGTGTGTCGTTGTTTTGGGCCGCTGCTTCCGGATCGACATAATGATTCTCAAACAAGCCCAGCCGAAATTTGGCGCGGAGAACGCGAGCGACAGCGGTATCGATCGTCGCTGGCGCAATTGACCCTTCCTTGACAGCTTGGAGCAGCGGCTGACCAAAACAATAAATGCCAGGAAATTCCACTTCAAGGCCGGCTTCGAGCGCTTGTTTGGCGGCTTCCTTTGTGCTTGCCGCCGTGTGGTGCAAACTCATCATTCCACCAACCGAACCATAATCGGAGACGACGAATCCACCAAATCCCCATTCCTTGCGGAGAATATCGGTGAGCAGCCAACGGCTCGACGAGCACGGCACGCCCTCGAGCGAGTTGTACGCGGCCATCACCGAGGTCGCATGCGCTTCCTGAACGCAGGCCTTGAACGCGGGAAAATAAATTTCTCTCAGCAAGCGTTCCGAGAAATGAATCGGATGGCTGTCGCGTCCGCCGTCACCGGCATTGGCGGCGAAATGTTTGGGCGTCGAGATCACGCCTGCGGTTTCGATGCCTTTGCAAAAAGCCACACCCATGCGCGTGGTGAGATAGGGATCTTCGCCATAAGTTTCTTCCACTCTTCCCCAGCGCACATCGCGCGCAATATTAATGACTGGCGAGAGAACTTGCCGGATGCCGCGACTGCGAGCTTGTTTGCCGATGACGGCAGCGATTTGTTCCATAAGCTCCGGATTCCACGTCGCCGCAAGTCCGATGGCTTGCGGAAAACTCGTTGCTTCTTTGCCAATCAATCCGTGCAGCGCTTCGTCGTGAATGATGATCGGAATTCCCCAGGGCGTTTTTTCAACGGCGAGCTTTTGAATGCGGTTTGCTTTTTCTGCCGCCTCACGCGGCCCGAGCGACCGGAGAGAAACCGCCAAATTCCCCAAACCTTTGGTGATAATACTGTCGCGGCCATCGACCTCCTGAATCTCGCATTGCAACTGTGCGATTTTTTCTGCGATGGTCATGCGGCCGAGCAAATCTTGGGCTCTTTCTTCTGCCGAAAGTTTGGGATTTAAATATGGAAACTTCGCTTTCGCGTCTTGGGCAAAAGCAGAGACGAATATCGTAAAAAACAAGGTCACGATGTCGACGACGTGTAGGAAAAGGAGAACTCTTCTCATAATCGTCACCAAGTTTATTCTGCGAAACAAGTCACCAACGGATGAATTAAGCCCAACTGATAAAGTTTATGGCCGTGGACAGCCGTTGGTCTTAATTTATCCGTTGGGCATTAGTTTTTGAAATGGTGTTGAACTCACCGCGCGCTATTGAACAAGCTCTCCGGAAACTCCTTCTCCAAAAGATACTTGTAATAAAAGCGATAATTCTCATTGCGCAAATGTGTCGCTTTCGTCCCTCGCACGCCGTGCCGCTGGCCGGGATAGAGCATGAACTCGAAATGCTTGCCAATATCTTCCAACGCATTCACAAGCTGAATGCTGTTTTGCATGTGGACGTTGTCATCCATCATCCCGTGCACGATGCGCAACACGCCTTTGTATTTGTTGGCAAAAGTCAATGCCGAACCATTTTTGTAGCCTTCCGGATTTTCCGCCGGCGTGTCCATATAGCGCTCGGTGTAATGCGTATCGTACAGTTTCCAATCCGTCACCGAAAACAGCGCGATCCCATGCGTGAAATAATCTGCGCCATAAGTCAGCGCCATGCACGTGACGTAGCCGCCGTAGCTGCCGCCGGTAATGCAAATTTTGGTTTTGTCGACGAACGGCTTCGCTTGCAGCCATTTCGCCACTTCGATGTAATCGTTCATTTCCCACTTGCCGAGATTGCGATGCATCAACGCCACGCCGGCTTTGCCGAAATGGCCTGAGGCGCGGTGATCCATCGCGACCTGAATCACCCCTTCTTGCGCCAGCCATTGCAAATTGATATTGCGCCATGAATCCGAAACCGTGCCCGCCTCCGGCCCGCCATAGATGCTGATCAGCACCGGATATTTTTTATTTGGATCAAAATTGAGAGGCAATGTCCACAGAACCGGCAGATCGTAGCCATCCGGTGTCATCACACGGAACAATTCCGTTTTTGCCAATTCGTATTCGGCAAATTTTTCAGTTTTGCTATCGCCCAGTTCTTGCATCATTGCGCCGCCGCTCTTGCACAATGCCATTTTCTGCGGCATCGCCACGTTCGAGTAAGTCGTAATGAAATACGTGCCCGCCGGCGAGGGTTGGGTATTGTGCGTAAACGCGCCGAACGTCAATCGCGTGAGTTCCTTCCCGTCCAAACGCACTCGGTACAAATCAGTTCGCGCCGACGCTTCCTTCTTCGCCGTGAAATAGACGTGCCGTTTTTTTTCATCGACGTGAACGGCATTCGTCACCGTCCAATTTCCTTGGGTGATTTTGTTTTTGAGCCTGCCGGCCATTCCATAAAGATAGAGATGACCCCAGCCGTCTTTATCGCTCTTGATGATGAAGCCTTTGTTGTCGGCCAAAAATTCTATCGACTCAAACCAGTCCACCCACGAGCTTTGCGTCTCGTTATAAATTTCCGTTTTCTTTCCCGTCTCCGGATCGACGGCATAGAGTTTCAAGTTATCCTGCCCGCGATTCATCCATTGCACGACGAGCTGTTTGCCGTCCGGCGCCCAAAACGGCGCGCCGAAATATTGATCATCCTTCTCATTGAAATCCGCCCACACCACGCTCCCGCCCGTTACCGGAACCATGCCGACGCGCACTTCCGGATTGGGATCACCAGGTTTGGGGTAACGCGCGTTCTCGAGAAAGCCGTGCGCACCTTCCGCGTTATATAAAGGAAATACGGGAACCTTTGCGTCATCAAAACGGAAGAACGCCAAATGCCTGCTATCCGGCGACCACCAGAACGCGCGATATCGCGACCGCCGGCCGAGAATTTCTTCATAATAAACCCACGAGGCCCAGCCGTTGTAAATCGCATCGGCGGCATCGCTCGTGTACTGATATTCTTTGCCGTCATTTACTACAATCGCAAACAAATTGTTGTCGCGGGTAAAAGCGACGTAATTGTCGTCCGGTGACAATATGGGATTTTTTTCTTCCGCAGCCGTTTTGGTGAGCTGCTTAAAGCTTTTCTTCCCGGTATCGAGAAAGTACAAATCTTTATTTTTGACATAGATGAGCCGCGTGTGGGCTTCATTATTAGATGCCGGATTGGCGACGCTGATGCCGGTATCTACGAGCGCCGCATACTGTTCCAAATCGCGATGGACTTTCTCTTCGCCGCTAACCACATCAATCGCGTAAACTTTCGCCTTCTTGTCGCCTTCCTTTTTCTTCAGTTCCAAGTAATAATTATCATCCGCCCAGCCGATAATGTTCGGCAACTCCTTGGTGAGCTTCGGCTCGGCGTTATTGAAAATCTGCTCGAACGTCAGCCGTTTTTTTTCCTGCGCGTGCAGAGAAAAAACAAAAAGCGCCAGCATAAAAGTCAAGCAAACCGGTTTCAGCAGTTTTGCAGATTTCATAGAACTCCTCCTCGCGTGAGTGACCGTAAGGCCTCAGTGAAAGGTGACCGGTCGCTGAAATTTGTTGAGCTTTTGACAAATTCCGACTTTATCGACCGGTCAGTTCCACCTGTAAGCGAGGCATTACGAGTGACCTAAAAACGTCTTTGATTTTTTACATAATTGGAAAAAATGCAAAAGTCTTTTGGCAATGTCAAGTGTTGACTTTCTCAACACGGCTTGGCTTTAAATTCATCGCCGGCTTTTCTTCCGATCATCTTTGAAACGTCAACGTCCACGCATGCTCGCATGGCGGGTTCTTTCGAACCTTTTCCGGAATGCTCACCACAACTTCGTTGCCGATTTGTTTCCATTTCAATGGCTGCGCCATGCCGAGCATCCACACCTCCGATCCCTTCCGGGGAATCAGCGCCGCGAAACGAATCTCCGCTGGTGGTCCCAGCTCATCTTCGTCGGCCAGATAAATCGCGTTCACGCGCCCATCGCGCGACGCCGTGAAACAGACTTTACCATCCTTATACGGCGCCATCGGGCGGGTTTCGTAAATCGCCTCGCCGTTGACTTTCATCCACTCGCCAATGCCTTCCAAACGATTGTGTGCTTCGCTCGCCCGATCGCCTGCGGGTGAGGGGGCGATGTTCAACAGAAAATTGCCGCCTTTGGCGGCGATATCGACGAGCAGGTGAATCAATTGCCGCAACGTTTTGTAACGATGATCTTTGTTGTATGACCAGCCGTCCGCCATGGTGATGCAGGCTTCCCACGGCACGAGCAAAGCTTTCTCGGGGACTTTCTGCTCGGGCGTGAGATAATTTTCGTACGGCCCGCTCACCCAGCGGTCGACGATGATCAAGCCTGGCTGATGTTGCCGCGCCATTTTTGCGATACGTGGAATATCGACATTCTGATCGTAGTCATTTTTCTTGGCCCACGCTTCAAATTCTTTCGGCATGTTTTGATACGGACGAACCCACGCGCCATCGAGCCAGAGAATGTCGACCGCACCGTAGCCGGTCATCAATTCTTCGATTTGTGTGTACGTAAAATCTTTGAAGCGCTGCCAGCGTTCCGGATATCTGGCGGGATTATAATTGACGTGGCGATCCGGCGTGGCGAAATATGGCCACCAGTAATACTCGCAATTCCAATCCGGCTTCGAGAAATACGCGCCGACCATGAAATTTTCTTGCCGGAAGGCGTCAAATATTTCTTTCGTAACGTTGGCTTTGGGATGAGTATGAAACGGGCACTCCGGTGAGGTGATTTTGTAATCCGTGGTTTTGGTGTCGAACATGCAGAAGCCGTCGTGATGCTTGGCCGTGAACACCACGTACTTCATGCCCGCGGCTTTCGCGGCTTTGGCCCATTTCTGCGGATCGAACGCGACCGGGTTGAAAGTTTTCTTCAACGCTTTGTACTGGCGCTTGTACTCTTCGTAATCATCGTTTGGCCGTTTGGTCCAATCTTCGTCTTCGCTGCAAATCGACCACGACTCCACCACGCACCATTGGCTGTAAGGCCCCCAGTGCATCAGCAAGCCGAATTTGGAATCTTGCCATTGCGCCAGTTTTTGCAAAACCAGCGGATCGGTTTCGAGAACGTAGTTCTCTTCATTCTCTTGAGCGTATGAAAGGATAGCCCCCAAATTCAGCGCGAGCAAAATGAGCAAGATTTTTTTCATTCTCGTGTACTCTACTTCCTATTAAAATAATGAAGGCAACGGGCCAAATGACGGACAAAGCTGGCAGTCCTACTTGCTTTCGTGAAACAACATAGATTTCGGAATCGACTGTTTCTCCTGCTTCAAACTTTTGTAATACACCTTCAAATCATCGCCGCCGGTTTTCTCGAAGAACGTCACGCGAATCGGATGCAGCCCGGCAGCCAGCGCGATCACGCCGCGTTCTTCGTGCATGGCATGGAGGCCATCGTTATCAACCACGAGCGTGTCGCCGATGTAAAGCCGGCTGCCATCGTCCGATTCGCTGAACAACGCGTACACACCGGTCTCGGGTACCTGAATAAAGCCGGTGTACTCAAAGCCGAAGCGTTCCACTTCCTGGCGCGGCGAAAAATCAAAATTAGCGAGCACGCCAGTTTTCACCGATTTGAGGTTTTTGAAATCCGGCAACCGGTCCCAATCGCCTTCGTAATAAGCAAATTGGATTCCTTGATGAAGGTTTTTAGCTTGCTCGGCGGCGCGCGGCGTAACTTTAGTGAATCTCACTTGCACTGTATCGCTGACCGCTTTGCCGTCGCGGAAACAGCGGGCCGAAACGACAGTCGTTTCAGTTAAACGAAGCTTATTTGTTGCCAACGCCGAGCTGATAGAAGGAACGCTGCCGTCCAATGTATATCGTATTTCAACATTGTCACGATCTGAGATGACGGCAACATCAACGGCTTCCACAAAAATATTAAATTCTGCATCGATCTTCGGCGGGTTATTGATGTCGGGCTTTCCAGCGATGTCCAACACCACGACGCTGTTGTGCGGATCGGGCGCTCGAATCGGAACGTTGACAACGAGAGCATCTTCTTCGCGATGTACTGGCAAAAGAGTCTTCTGCGGATCCGCGAGCAAATAAGCTTGCTTGGCCTGGTTAAAAATACCTGGCGCCTTGAGTTTCCCATCAGCCGGCCAATCGAACACGTGCAAATAAAGCCGTGTGCCGTTATCAATAGCTTTTTGTGTGCATCGCCCCCAATCGAGCTTCTTGAATGGACTCGCATGCGTCGCGTCGATGGCTTCACCGTTGATTTTCATCCATTGCCCGATTTCACGCAAACGCTCGAGGCTCGCCGGCGGAAACAAACCTTCGGCGGTTGGCCCAACATTCAAAAGAAAGTTGCCGCCTTTGGAGGCGATGTCGGCGAGCATTTGAATCAGTTCTTTCGTCGACTTCCAATTTTGATCGTGTTTATTGTAGCCCCAATGATCGTTCATCGTCATGCAGGTTTCCCAATCGACGCCAGGAAGTCCGGTCGCGGGAATTTGCTGTTCCGGTGTTCCGAAGTCGCCGGCAAATTCTCCGGCTTTGGTGAAACCTTCCATGCCGGATCGTCCCGCCCCGACGCGGTTGTTGATAATGATATCGGACTGAAGGCTTCGAACATATTTATAAAGATCGATGCCGTGCTTTGTGTTCCACGTGCTTTCCCACTCGCCGTCGAACCAGAGCACGCCGATTTCACCGTAATTCGTGAGCAGTTCTTGAAGCTGCGCTTTCATGTATTGCACGTAACGATCAAAATCAGCGTCTGCAGCCGAGCGATTCGTTTCCCATTCACGCCGCGGCAAATAATCAGGATGGTGCCAGTCCATGATGGAATGATACCAACACATTTTGAGGCCGGCGTTGCGGCATGCCTCCGACAATTCTTTCATGATGTCGCGCTGGAACGGCGTTGACATGACATCGAAATCGGTGTGCTTGGAATCGAAGAGGCAAAAGCCGTCGTGGTGCTTGCTGGTGATGACGATATATTTCATGCCCGCCTCTTTCGCCAGGCGCACCCATTCTTCGGCGTTGAATTTAGTGGGATTGAATTGCTGCACGAATTTGTCGTACTCTTCCAGCGGAATCTGCGCCGAAGTGCGAATCCATTCGCCGTATTCCGTCTTGCCATTCCACTCGCCGGCGGGAATGGCATAAAGTCCCCAATGAATGAATAAACCGAACCGCGCCTCGCGCCACCATTGCATGCGGGCATCGTGCGGAACTTGGGTTTCCGGCTGCGCCCAAACGACGCTCACCGTGGCCACAAACAACCCGATCAGTAAAAATGTTTTCGATTTGATATTTTTCATTACTTATTGTGCCAAAATTTGATTTGCGTTCAAGGCATTTGCCATCAAAGCTGCGTCTATATTGGTGGATTTGGCCCCTGAAGGCTACGCCCGCAGGGGGCCACTACGAACTTCACACAAACGTCGCGATCTCTTGCAATGACTTTTTGCCAATCTCCGGCACAACCGCATCGTCCGCCGGATAGCCGACGACGAGAATCATCAATGGCCGCTCGTTTTCCGGTCGCCCGAGAGCTTGATTCAGAAAACCCATCGGGCTGGGAGTGTGGGTCAGTGAAACCAAGCCGGTGTGGTGAATGGCAGTGATCAGCATGCCGGTGGCGATGCCAACGGATTCGGTGACGTAATAGTTCTTCACTTTGCGGCCATCCGGCAACACGCCGTAACTTTGCGCAAAGATGACGATCAAATACGGTGCTGTTTCCAAATAAGGTTTGTGCTCATCAGTGCCGAGCGGAGCCAGCGCTTCGAGCCATTCTTGCGGCGCGCGCCCGTGATAAAACTCGTGCTCTTCTTTTTCAGCGGCTTCGCGAATTTGGCGTTTGATTGCCTGATCGCTCACCACCACGAAATGCCACGGCTGCAGATTCGCGCCACTCGGCGCGCTGCCGGCTACGAGTAAACAATCTTCGATCACTTCGCGCGGCACCAGTCGATTGGAGAAATAACGCACCGTGCGCCGGCGTTGCATCTCTTCGCGACACGAGGCGGCGCGTTGTTTCATCTCATCAACGGGGTATTCGCGGTGGGTGGAAAGTGGGATGAATTTGCGTAAAGTCATGTTTGTTCTCCAAAGCGACGAAGCGAAGTCCGACTTGGGCAGCAAGATTTGGGTAACTTAAAAAAATCGTAGCGCCCAAGTCGGACTTCACTTTTTGCTACAGCATCTTGCGCGGCGGCACGATGACGTTGGCCATCAGCAGGCCGGTTACCAAAGCGACGGCGATGAGAATCATGCTGAACGCCGTCATGACGCCGGACATGACGTCTTTTTCGATGAATTTGGCGAGGCTGCTCAAACCGAGGCTGCCCGGCACCAGCAGCATGATGGCCGGCACCAGCGGAATGGCGGCCGGCCGATCCAGCCAGCGCGCGTAAAGATTTCCACATGCGCCGGCGAATATGGCGCCGATGCAAACACCAAGCTCGGGTCCGAATAAATAAGCACCGGCTCGCGCGCCGCCGAAGCTGAGCCAGCACGCCGGCATGATCCATCCGAGATCGCGCAATCTGGCATTAAACAGAACGGCAAATGTGAGCGGTGCAATGACGAGCGCCACCCAGAGCGTCCATTGTGGAAGCATCGCCGGCGCCGCGACGATCCGGTCAATCGCTTGCGTTCCTTCGGCGACGTTGACTTGGCCGCGAATCACCCGGCTCGTCAACTCGTCGAGCCGCGCCAACTTTTCCAGGTTGTCGTCGCTCGATTCAATGCGGATGAGACTGGTGCGATGCTCCTCCGGCAACCCGAACGAAGCGAAAATGCCGGTCGGCGTCACGAAGAAACTGCCCTGGATGCCGAACCGTTGCGCCACCAGATTCATGCCTTGCTCGAGACGATGCGCCGGCACGCCGTAGCGGTGCAGCGCCTGCCCGAGCTTGACCATGAAAACGATGCGGGCGTCGGTGGTCGCGAGGTCGTTTTCTGCTACAGAGAGTTTTGAATTGAGCAGCTCAAATTCCATCTGAATATCATGTTGCTAAAGGTCGCCACGGTGATAATCTACTTGATTTTTCGCATAAAGTGTATTAGCTTTTATCAGACAAAAACTGGTCGTTGAAAAGATAAACATGGAGTTGAGAAAATGAGCCAATTTGTAACCGAAGCACGCATTGAAGGAGGACGTTTGGAATTATTGAACATTCCCTTCTCTGATGCCACTGAAGTGAAGGTCTTTGTGATTCCCAAAGTCGAATTGTCAAAAATGTCTTTTCTTGAAGTTAGAAAATTGACTGGCTCGCTCAAGGGTAATCTCGCCGATAGCATCAGTCGAGAAAGAAATGAAAGATGAATATATTTTTAGATACCAACGCCCTTGTAAAACTTTACCACCAAGAAGTTGGCACCGATAACTTGACGGAATTTCTGACGTTGCATCAGAGCGATTTGATCATTACGATTTCCGATTTGACAAAAATTGAATTGCATTCGACGTTTCTCAAGCGTGTTAGAATGAAACAAATCGACTTGAAAACGGTCTATCAGGTTTTTGATTCATTTGACCATGATGCCCAAATGTTCAACCTTGTTGAAGTCGATCGTGAAATCAAGAAATTCGCTATATCATTGTTGAATAGTGTTGCCTACAAAAGAAGTCTCAGAACTTTGGATGCCATACAACTCTCAGCCGCGATTGTTTCTCACCAAATCGTTCCCATCGATTATTTCGTTACCGCTGACAAAAAGCTTTTGAAGATCGCAAAAGATTATTTTCCTGCTTTTAATCCGGAGCAGTCTACGCCGTAATTGATGCCTCATTTTTTCTTCTTCTCCCATCCACATCAAGCATTTCTTTGAAAAATCTTCATGCCCAAGCTTCACTTGCTCCTAAATCTCAAGCCGGCCCTTCACTCCACCGAACCCGTCCCCTGCGCGAGGCTCTTGAACGACTCCATGAAAGTATTTTTGCCTTGGTCAAGCCCAAAGCCCCACAAAAATGGCGTCACTAAATCCTTGAACGAGTGAAAATGCTTCATCTCGTCAAAGTGCATATTGATGGCGAACCCCAACGCCACGAAAAAGGCGGTGACGAAGGTGATAAATTCCACGCTCGAGATGTCGACGCGATACTTCTTGTCGTGATATGATCTGATAAAAATGCCTTGTTTGAATGGCGTTTCAACGATTTCATTGCCGGCGCGATCCTTGATTTTGAGAGTCACTTCGTAATCCGGCTCGGCGGATTTCGCCGCGGGCTTGCCTTCCCGCTGATCCATGCTTGCCCGATCTGATGAGGCCGGGGAGAGCGCTGCGGCCTTGCTCCGCCAAAGATTTTTCAGCCGGGACCGCCAACTTTTGGATTTCTTGCGAAAATAATGCAGCCTCTCTTTGCCGACATCCACATTGGTCTCATCCCCAAAATTCCATTCATACCTGAGGCGCCGCGCCAAAAAACTTTCATCCTTGTGGCGATCGCGTAGAACGAAACGAAAAGTGATGATCTGCTCGGGCAACGGCGTAAAGGTACTCACCATGATTCTTCCTCCGTCTTTTTGAATAGAGTCGATGACGTCGCTTTCAGACAGTTTGAGGTTCATGGCACTGACCAGGTCATCGGCTTCTTGCAATGTCGCCTCCGAGGCCAACCCGGTCTTTAAAAGCTCGAGCAGCTTATCCTCCTGCGTTTCGAAATCAGAAAAACGCTTGATAATGTCATTAATAAATTTGTTCCAATAGAGATCGACGATGGCATATCGGCGTTGAATCTCGCTTAATTTCTCCGGTAATTGCTCGGGAGCAAGAGAGTCCGGTTTCAAGGCGATGAGCTGTTTGATCAGCTCGTCCATCCAATCGACCCCGGAGGGATTTTCGGGAAGCTGGGTAAGGGCTTGAATGGCCTCAGTCAACTCGGTTTGAAGCTGCGCCAGCGCCTCTTTTTCAGCAAAAATTTTCCGGGCGTCGTCAATTTTCGCTTTGGCATTTTCGCGGTCGCCCTCCAGTAGATTCCGCTCCGCCAGCATCAGCAAATTTTCCACTTTCGTTTCCAGGCTGCGCGGAATGAGCGCGGTTTGCTCCACCCGATTGCGAAGATGCTTGATGGCGACGACCACTTTGAGGTCCGCCTCTAATTCCGCCTTGAGGCGGTTGATCTCTTCAATCCGCTCCGTCACCTTGACGCCGTACCATTTGATGCCGTCATTGAGAAATCCCAGCTTGTTCCGCAGCACGGCGAGCTTCACACTGATCGGGCTGCCGCTTTCGGCGTTCTCGCGAATCTCCGTCCCCAGCTCTTGCGCCCAGCGCCGGTTCTTGAGCTTCACGATGGTTCGCGGTATCGCGGTGCCGAGAATGAGCGAAAACAAGGAACCGGCAAGCACGAGCATCACGAATAATGCAATCTGCAAAGGTGAGCGATATGAAGAGCGCAGCGCCATAAAAAAAGTTTTGTGGCTGCCCGGCTCCATTTCATCAGCGATCGTCAGCATGCCCATCGACACTTTGCCGCCAGGCATCTCGGCTAGCCGCAAAGTAACCATTTGTTCGTTGCCCGGCTCGAGCGAAAAATGATCGGGCGCTATTGAGGCGGCAAGAGAAGTGTCGGGCGTGAAAATAAGTTTTATGTCCCGATAGATGCCGGTCGCGGGATTTTTGAGCAAAAATACAAAAACCGTGTCATGCGAAGCAGATTCAAGCTCGATTCTCCCCTCCTTTAGCTCGACGCCGGCCAGCTCGAGGTCGAAAAGATGGGGCGTGGTCTTTTTCACGTGCACCTTGATCGTCTCCTCCGCGCCGCTGGTGAGGTTCCGCACGACCAACGCGCCTTCGTAGGTGCCCACCGCCCTGACCTTGCTCATTTTCACTTTGATCTCTTGTTTGTGGCGTGGCGTTTTGGCGAAAAGCGTCAACCGCACGCGCTCTTTTTCCTGGCCATTTTCCAGAAAGCGCATCGCCGCGGTTTGATCGGACGCCGTGAAAATAAGCTCCCCCGCTTCCAACTCCAGAACGAGGCTGTCTTCGGCGGTGTTTGTCAAGAATAGCGTGGCTTCGGCAGTCGTGCCGGAAGTGACGGTCACTTTCAGGCTCTCCGGCTCGACTTTAATCTCTTTTTGTTGGCCCTCTGCAAATGCGCGCGCGCCAACGAGCAGAAAAAATCCGGCCACGAAACTGATTTTGCTTTGCATAGTTGCATGCTTCCAATTTGTAATGACAGGCAATCACATTAGCCTTTTTACATTGCTAAAAATCGGCCTGAAAGTCAAGCAAGAATTTTTGTACCGAATTTTTGTACCGGGCGGCCAATTCGAGTACCGGGCTGGTACAAATCGTTAAAAGTTCTTAACATGGCTTTTCGGGCTTGCTTTTCAAGCGGAAATCGGTTAGCTTGTAGCTGTTTCCACGAAGAAGAGTTTATAACGGTGAAACCGAAAGGTTACAGTCATGGCAAGAAAGGAATCTTCCATGCTCGAGCCTTCGTGGTTGGAGATGCCGATGCAAAACGAAGGCGTTTTTCACCAACGATCCGCCGCGCCGGATCGCACCGATGACTGGCAGGGACTTTTTCGAAACGTCGGTGCAGCCATCAACCGGGCGGCGACGTTGGAAGAGCTGTTCCGCCGTGTGGCCGAGGCCGTGCTTCTGATGTGGCCTGACCGCATCATGAGCTTGACGATGCGCACCGCTGATGCCAAATTCGTCCGCACGAAGTTTGTCGCCCGCCAAAACCAAATTTTCTCGCCAACAGCACAAATGCCTTTTCGCCGGTTCTGCCGCGCCGTGAAATTGCCGGATGGCCGGCGTTATCTCGAGCGTGTGCCGGACAAATTATGGCCGTTGCTCTTTCCCAATTTGGCTGGCGCGACACCGGCAAATGACCTGCTTGATCCGGCGCGCGGCAGTCAAACCTTTAATTTGGGCGCTCCACTTCATGATTTCATCCCGCCCAAGCTGCGGAGAGAAAATCCATCTTTGGAGAGGCGCCAAAGCGATGCCAACGGTGCGGCTCCGCAGCGGCAAAACGCGATCGCGCTTTCGGCAAAGCCGCATGAGGGCTCGGCTTTGCTCGTGCCGCTGCGTAATTTGAGTGCGCCTACCGACGACGCTTCCCTCTCCTTATATTCTTCTGATGCTCAAAATGGCAAGGCAAAACCCGAGCCCATCTTTGGCTGCATCGCTATCGTCAGCCGTAGGGAAAATGCTTTTTTACCAGGCGCTGGTGATTGGCTCGTCGCGCTGGCTGATCTGTTGGCGGTTGGCATTCACAAAGTGCAGTTGCTCGAGGAGAGAAAGCACGCGCTTTACAGCTTCCGGCAATTCGTGGACGCCAGCGACGCAATGGGGAAAGCCATGGATTTAGATGCGGCGTTGCAAAAGATTGCAGAGGCTGCGATCCGGCTGCTGTCGATACCGGCAGCCAGCGTCGCAGCTTTTGAGTTGACGACGGTGGGTGACTTGGAACAATCTTCGCTTTCACATTTCGATGAAAAAGGCGGGGCAGCAGCAAAAGAGAGTTCAATCTCACCGCCGGCAATGGCATTGGCCGATTGGCCGAGATTTCCGCTCCGCACCACGCGCGGCATCGTCAAGCGTTTGCTGCGCAATCAAGCGCTCGTCGTGTACGACATTGCCAGGAGCCGGCTTTTTTCGGAAAACGCCAAAGCGCTATTGGCGCAACATCAAATTCGCTCTTATTTCGGCCTGCCGATTTTTCCCGATCCACCCGCTGGGCAAAGCGCCAATACTTACACCACGCCGGTGGCGTTGCTCAATCTCTATGCACGCGCTCCGGACGAAATCGATGAGCTCGACACCGCGATGCTGCGCGCCTTTGCCGCCCACGCCGCGCAGGTATTGGCAAAAGTCCGGTTAAATCAGCAGCTCAAAAACGACAAAGCCCATTTCGACGGCTTGCGGCGCAGCTCAATGGAAGAGTTGGAGAATTTTGTCTATGTCATCAGCCACAACCTGAAGACGCCGGTGGTCTCGATCCAGGGATTTGCCAACATTTTGCAGGAAGAAGTTGGCCCCGCGCTCGAGATCGAGCACCAGCATTTTCTCGAGCGCATTCAGAAGAATGCCGCGACAATGGAGAAAATGGTTCTCGCTCTGCTCGAATTTTCACGCTTGGGCCGCACGGCGATTAAGCTCGAGCGCGTTAATGTTAAAACGCTCGTACAAGGCATCATCGACGAGATGTGTTGGCGCCGGCAGGCTGGCGAGGTGGAAGTTGTTTTCCCCCAGCAAACGGCGGAACCGCCGAGTCTGCTCGCCGACGGCGCCGAGTTGAAAGTCGTTTTTGAAAATCTGATCAACAACGCCGTGAAATACCGCCGGTCCGAGGCGCCGTTGCGAATCGAAATCGGCTGGGAAGAGCAGCCGCGCTTTCATGTGTTTTGGGTGCGCGACAACGGCATGGGCATGGACGCGGCGTTTCAGGCGAAGGCGTTCGATTTGTTCCAGCGCGGGACTAACGTCGGGCAAATTGCCGGCACCGGCGTTGGCTTGACCATCGTCCGCCGCATTGTGGAAAATCACCAGGGTTTGGTGCGGTTGCACTCCAAACTCGGTGAAGGCACGACGATCTATTTCACTTTGCCCAAGCTCGAGGCGCCGCCATCAAAAGATTCGGGCGAAGCTGCGCCGAGTCACTGATGGCTTAGTTGGGGCTCTCGCCCATACGTCGCAAGTGAGCGTCTAAAAATTACTTCCCGGCCCCTCGTGAATGTCATTCTGAAAGAATCTTTTTGCTGCCAAGCACGGTGCCGGGGCGAAAAAGGATTCTTCCAGAATGACAATAAGCCACCACCCAACATTGAGGCATTACCCCCTCGTGTTACTCCCCTCGCACAACCTGCTTGCTTTTCAATTGCAAAAAGATTATATTGGCAGTGTAAACAACTGTTCACATTTTTCGGGTGGAAATTTTTGAAAGCTTTTCCAGCCCAAAAGTAATTTATTTTCTCAAACGTAACGACGAGGAGGAAGCATGAAACGAGTTATCGTGACGCTCGCCATGGCGGCGAGCCTGGTGTTCGCGGCCTGTGCGCAGAAACCCACGGTCGACGGCGTGGTCAACAAAATGGTGCAGACGCTCGGCGGCGCCGACAAGCTTGCAACCATTCAAGATCAGGTTTCGACTTGGGACACCAAATTTGTGATTCCCCAGAGCGATTCGATGATGATGGGCGCTATGACGATCACTTACAAACGGCCGAACAAGCTCAAATTTGAGGGTGCAGATCTGAACGGCAACGTCGGATATATTTCGATATTTGACGGCGCCAGCGGCTGGGTTTACATGGTTGGCATGGATGGCCAGGGCGCATGGCGGGACATGATGGCTGAGGAAGTTAAAGAAACCACGACCCTTGCCGACACCTGGGCGGATGGCTGGCACAACTACGCCGCGAAAGGCCTTACGCTGGCTCTGCTTGCCGACACCACGATGGATGGCAAAGCTTATCATCGGGTTCAAGTCACCGACAAGTTCGGCAACGTCAGCATGAATTATTGTGACGCGCAAACCGGCTTGGTCGAGCGCACGGACGCGGAAATGCTCGATCCCGCGTCCATGCAGAAAGCGCCCGCCGTCATGACGTTTACCGAGTTTGCGTCGCACGATGGCTTCATGGTGGCGGGGAAATACATCCAACGCGACGCCACTGGCATGACGATGTTCGAAGCCACACTAAAAGAAGCAAAGCACAACACCGGTGTAGCCGACGACGCGTTTGCCAAGCCCGCCATGCCCATGGCTATGGAAAATCCGAGCGAGCAATAGGCTGAACAGAAGCAACGTGCAAGTTGATGTCGGTTTAGCCCAAAGTCCCGCCGCCTAAAGTCAGGTGGTGGGACTTTTTTGTTTAAGGCCGGAGGCAAAATTTCTCATTGACAAACTCTTGGTGAATGCGTACATTATTTGTGTTTAGTACGAAGCTGACAAAAACAAAAAATTGTATGGGCGATCCGAGGACAGTGGACAATGGGCAAATCAAAATCGATTGTGTCATTAAACGATCCGAAAGACTCCCTCGAAGTCTTTCGGCAAAAATTATTGCCGTTTATACTTGATGTTAGAAACAAGCGTATTGATATCGATCTTGGCGATTATGCACATATCATTTTGGACCACCCTGAAATGCAGCAACGCGTTGGTTGGATCGAAGAGACGCTCAAAAATCCGGAAGAAATTCGACAACATCCCGACAAAAGCAAATCGTTTCGTGAAATTTATTTGAATCGAATCTATGCACGCGAGAACGATACTGAAGGGACTTGGCATCTGGTCGTTGTTGATGCTCGGCCGTTTTCTAAACTCTGGACTTCTTTTTTACCAACTGCTCCAGATTATATAGCCATGATTCAGAAGCGAGGTAAACTTGTATGGAAAAACCCAATGAAATAGAAGTTTCTTACTATCGTCCGAAGGACATTCTCTCTATTCACATTCTCCCAAAGCGGCCGGCCAAAACCGGTGGCGGGGAGGAAGATTTTTTTATTCGTTATGATTGGGATGACCCCAATATTATCGTTGGATTTGAGATATTGGATTTTTCTCTTGTCATTCCAAAAATCTATAGCCGTGAGATTGTTCCTGAGTTGTCGATGAGATTTTCTATCAGAGGCACGGAGGTGACCGATCTTTCTTTGCAGGAAGTTCTGGAGTGGGCTTATCTTGCCTTTATCTTACGCAAAGAGACAATTCCAATTCTTGCCTATGAGAAGCCACCTGTTCCCATTGCGGCATGACAAAGAATTGACAAGCACTGCAAAATTTGCTTGTCATCATAATAATACTTTTAATCTTGCTGATCTCAACTCAACTTGACGCGCAGTGCGGCTGAAAGAAATAATCGACCCCATCAAGGAGGATTTGGAGGCGTTTGAAAAAGAGTTCAAAGCCATTCTTAAATCCGACATTTTTCTCATCGACAAAGTCGTTCACTATCTCATTTCGCATCGCGGCAAAAGATTACGGCCGGTGCTGGTTTTGCTCGTGAGCCACTTGCATCCATCTGCAGTGAAGCCGGTGAACGGCACCGGCGAGAATGGGCCGGGCCCCGAAGACGGGCATGTTGCGGCAGGCACTATTTCGCGCGAAACCGGACAGAACGGTTTCGACGACAAGCGTCTCAAGGCCGCAGCGATTCTCGAATTGCTCCACACCGCGACTTTGGTTCACGACGACGTGGTGGACGACTCCTACCGCCGGCGAGGATTCCCCACCGTCAATTCGATTTGGAAAAATAAAATTTCCGTGCTCATCGGCGACTACCTCTTCTCCAAATCTTTGTCGGCGATGCTGCACCTCGGCGATCTCAAAACGTTCTCGATCATCTCGCGAACCGCGGAACGGATGAGCCAGGGCGAGCTGCTGCAAGTGGAGCGCAGCCGGGATTACTGGATGGAGGAGGAGATTTACTTCCGGCTGATCGGCGACAAAACCGCGGCGCTGCTGGCGGCCGCCTGCCAGCTCGGCGCGCTGGCCGGCGGGCAGAGCGACGCCGCGATCGAAAGCCTCGGCGAGTTTGGCGAAAAGGTCGGCATCGCCTTTCAAATTCGCGACGACATTCTCGATCTGCTCGGCGAGGAAAGCCGCACCGGCAAACCCATCGGCAACGACATTCGCGAAAACAAAATCACCCTGCCGCTGCTCCATGCTTTGAAGCAGGCGGAACGGCGGGAGGCGAAAGCGATCATCCGGCTCATCCAGCGCGGCGGCAGCTGGCGCTCGCGCAAGAGCGATTATCGCGACATCGTCAACTTTATCGAACGGCACAGCGGCGTCACCTACGCCATGCAAACGGCGCAACGTTTCACCAATGAGGCGATCACGCTGCTCGACCCGTACGAGGAGTCGCCGTTCAAAATGTCGCTGGTCAATCTCGTGCGCTTCATTACCTCGCGCGAGCATTGAAGCGGCCAATCAGGAATGAAAGAAGCGGCGCTAGTCTTTTAGACAGGCTGAAAACTGAGGCTTTGCGGGCGGCATATTCACGCTCACGGAATGAAAATCTTTGCGTTATCTTTGCGTCTCTGCGTCTTTGCGTGCGTTGTTGTTTTTGTCAATTCGAGATGCCAGTGGAAAATCCAAACGATTCAAGAGAGCCGCGTGTTGATGGACACGCTGGTATCCATCAACGTCTACACGAAGGATCTTGCGGCGGACCCGGGCATTCGTCGCGCCATCGCCGCCGCGTTTGCAGAAATGGCGCGGCTTGATTCGTTGATGTCCTCTTTTCGCGAGGATAGCGAAGTGGCGGCGATCAACCGCTGTGGCGCGACAGGTGGTGAAATAGAAGTGTCGGCGGATATCGACACCGTGCTGCGAATGGCGCAATGGGCGGCGGAGATTTCTGCCGGCGCCTTCGATGTCACCGTCGCGCCGATTTTGCGGCTGTGGGGATTTGGCACTGATTCCGCCGGCGTGCCCGCGCCGGAAAAAATCGCGGCGTGCTTGCCTTTGGTGAAGTTTCACGACATGGCGCTGGCAAACGCAGCGACCAATAGAACCTTTGGCAATGAGAAAAGTCGCGTCCGTTTTCGCCAACCGGGCATGGCCATCGATCTCGGTGGTGTTGCCAAAGGCTATGTGGTCGATCGCGGCCTCGACGCGCTCGTGCAAGCCGGCATTCGCGACGCTATGATCACTGCCGGCGGTGATTTGCGCACCATCGCCTCGCCAATGACCAGCGGACAGCGGTATATTTGGATTCGTCATCCTCGTGTTGATACGGTTAGTAACACGACGATCGGCGCAGAGGGAAAAAATTTTTTCGGCCGTTTCCGGCTTGATGCCGGCGCCGTTTCGACCAGCGGCGACTACGAGCGGTTTTTTATAAAGGATGGCAAGCGCTACCATCACATTATCGATCCGAGTTCCGGCTATCCGGCGACGGAAGCGGTAAGTGCCACGGTAGTTGCAAAAACGTCAGTTCAGGCGGATGCGCTTTCCACGGCGCTTTTTGTTTTGGGGCCGGAGCGTGGAATCGCTTTGGCTGATTCTTTGCCGGAAGTTGAGGCGATGATCATTTATCATGAGAGGGAAAAATTGCAATGGCGCGCGACCAAAGCGCTGCAAGAGAAATTGAAGATTTTTTAAACATACATTATTTGACGCACAGCCTCAGGAGAAGCAACTATGCCACGATCACTTGTCACCGGCGGCGCCGGCTTTCTCGGATCTCACATCTGTGAGTACCTGCTCAAAAAAGGGCACGAAGTCATTTGCATGGATAATCTTTCGACGGGATCCATTGCCAACATCGAGCATATCCACGTCGAGCAATTCAAATTCATCAAGCATGATGTGACCGAGTACATTTACGTCGACGGGGAAATCGATTACGTGCTCCATTTCGCCTCACCGGCAAGCCCCAAGGATTATCTGCAAATGCCGATTCAAACTTTGAAAGTCGGCGCGCTCGGCACGCACAAAGCCCTCGGACTGGCCAAAGAGAAAAAGGCGACGTTTCTGCTCGCTTCCACTTCCGAAGTGTATGGCGATCCATTGGAGCACCCGCAGCGCGAAGATTACTGGGGCAACGTCAATCCGGTTGGCCCGCGCGGCGTGTACGACGAGGCCAAGCGGTTTGCCGAAGCGCTGGCGATGGCGTATCATCGTTTCCACGGCGTGAATACGAAGATCGTGCGCATCTTCAACACGTATGGCCCGCGCATGCGCCCCAAAGATGGCCGCGCCATTCCGAACTTCATTCCCCAGGCGCTGCGCGATGAGCCGCTCACGGTTTTTGGCGACGGCTCGCAAACCCGCAGCTTTTGTTACGTTGAGGATCTCGTCGAGGGCCTTTACCGGCTCTTGGTTTCCGATTATCACGAGCCGGTCAACATCGGCAATCCGCACGAGATGACGATCAAAGAGATGGCGGAAATGGTGATCAAAGTGACCGGCAGCAAAAGCCCGATCGTCTGCAAGCCGTTGCCGGTGGATGATCCGCAAATTCGCCAGCCCGATATCACCCGCGCCAAACAATTGCTCGATTGGCAGCCGCGCGTGAATCTCGAAGAAGGCCTCACGCGCACGATCGCCTGGTTTAAGCAGCGGGCCGCGGCCGGTGTTCACTATGAATGAAATTTGACTTTCGGTGCAAGCCAGTTGAGTGCGCATACCGCGTCGCCGGAAAAAATTCTCATCATTCGACTGAGCGCGATTGGCGATATTTTGCTCGCCACGCCGCTGCTGCGCGCCCTGCGCCAAAAGCATCCGCAGGCAAAGTTGGATTTTGCAGTAAAAGCAAATTTCGCCGGCGTGCTGCGCCATCATCCGGAGATCGATCATCTTTACGAGTTGGATCCTGCGGGCGGATGGGCAGAGCTGCGATCGCTCGGAAAACGCTTGCAGCATGAGCATTACGACGTGGTGTTGGACATTCATAACAATTTTCGCTCGCGTTATTTGTCTTATGCCGCCAACCCGCGTCAGGTTTTGCGGCATCGCAAGCACGTCTTGCGGCGCTGGCTTTTTGTCAAAACCAAAATTAATTTCATGCGCGAGATACCGCCGATTTATCGACGTTATCTCGCTGCCGCCGCATCGCTCGAAATTATAGCGACGCCGACGTTTGGTTCGGGCCGATGGCTCGAATTGTTTTGGAGCGCTAACGAAGAACAAGAAGCAGAACGCGCATTGGTAACGAACAATTGGCAGCCTCACGTGCCTTTGATCGGACTAGCGCCGGGAGCCGGTTATTTCACCAAGCGCTGGCCGCCGGAATATTTTGGCGAGTTGGCAGCACAATTTTTGCGTTCGGGAAATCAAGTCGTCGTGCTCGGCGGGCCGCAAGATGTTGGCCTTGCCAAAATCGTGGCAAAGCGTGCGGAATCGGCACAAAAGCTCTCTGCGGATGCCGATCAAATGCGAACGCGTTTTATCGATCTGACCGGCGCGCTTTCACTGTTGGCTTCCGCTGTCGTGATCAAGCGCTGCCAATTATTGGTCGCCAACGATTCCGGTCTCATGCACGTCGCCGAAGCCGTTGGCACGCCGCTGATCGCCATTTTCGGCTCCACGACGCGGGAGTTGGGTTTTTTCCCGCAGCTTGCCACCTCGCGCGTCGTCGAGAATCGCGATTTGGCTTGCCGGCCATGCAGCCATCTCGGTCATCGCCAATGCCCGCGTGACCATTTTCGCTGCATGCGCGAGATTCTGCCGGCGGAAGTTTTGACACTGGCAAATAAAATGTAAAGCGTTTAATTATTTTGCCTCTAATCATTTTGTCATTAGATTTTTTTCGGAGGTTTATGGCAAAATCAAATTCTCGGAAAGACGCCGCGGATTTAATGCAGCTTGACATGCAGCAGACGACGCGGCCGGCGCGCCCCGTACACCAGAACATCGCGAAGCTAGCGCACCGCACGGCAGAACTGGCGTTGGAAAAGAAGGCCGCCGACATTAAAATTTTTGACGTCAGCCGCTTGACCAGCATCGCTGATTTTTTTGTGATTTGCACCGGCAGCGTCGATTCGCACGTCCGCGCCATTTCCGAGCATATTGTCGATGAGCTAAAAAAAGAAGGCGCTCGACCCTGGCACATCGAAGGGCGTGAACGCTGTCAATGGGTGTTGATCGATTTCGTCGACGTCGTGGTACACGTTTTTCAACCGGAAACGCGCGACTACTACGGCCTCGAACGGTTGTGGGGTGATGCCGTCATCGAAGAAGTTCGCTACGAACCCCAAAAGGCCCTCGAACGGCCGCAACCAACTTCCGCAACGCAGACTGCCCTCGACGTGACGGGGCAAACGAACGAAATCTTCACAGTCGTGCCTGACGTGTCGCAGGCTAGGGATAGTTTTTCCGGAGGAAATAAAACTATGAATGAATCTGCAGAAAATTATTTGCACGGCCTGCTCACCGATCTGATGCAGAAGCGTGGCTGGCCGCTTGAGGCGGTCAGCGTTGGCCGTCCGCGACAGGAAGGATTTGGCGATTATGCCACGCCGGTGGCGATGGGCCTCGCGAAAACGCTGAAAAAAGCGCCGCGTGTCATTGCCGAAGAAATTGTCAACGCGCTGGAATATGACCGCAATCTGATTGAAGAGATTCGCATCGACGGGCCGGGGTTCATTAATTTCCGTTTTGGTCCGGGTTATTGGCAAAATGTTTTGGTGGAGATTCTGCAAGCGCGCGAGCGTTACGGCCGTTCTACCTCGGGCGCCGGCAAGAACATCAACATGGAATTTGTCAGCGCCAACCCGACCGGCCCGCTGAATGTCGTCAGCGCGCGCGCCGCCTCGATTGGCGACGTGCTGGTCAATCTTTTCCGCGCCGTTGGTGCCGAAGCGAAGAGAGAGTTTTACATCAACGATGCCGGCCAGCGCGTGCGCATGCTCGGCTATTCGGTCAGCTCGCGCTACATGGCGCTGTTCGGCGTCGACGAGCCGTTTCCGGAAGACGGCTATCACGGCGAGTACATCAAAGATTTGGCCGCGTCGATCCGCGACGAGTTCGGCGACCGCTTCGTGCCGCTTTCGTTGGAGGAGCGCTGCGACCAATTGACGCAGATCGCGCTGGAACGGATGATTCGCGCGCAGCGTGAGACGCTCGAAAAATTTCGAGTTAAATTTGATCTCTGGTTCAGCGAGGAAAGCCTGCTCGCCGGCAATCGCCAACAAGAAGTGCTCGGCCTGTGTGCCGAAAAAGGCTTGAGCTACGAAAAAGACGATGCGCTGTGGTTTCGTTCGTCCCAATTCGGGGATGAACAGGATCGCGTCATCCTAAAAAGCGACGGCGAGCCGACTTATTTTCTCGGCGACATTGCCTACCATACGGATAAGTATCGCCGCGGCTTCAATCAACTCTACGATCTTTGGGGGCCGGATCATCACAGCCACGTCGCGCGCATGAAAGCCGCGATGGAAGCGCTCGGTTATGAAAAAGACAGCTTTCAAGTGCGCATCATTCAGCAAGTGAATTTGCTGCGCGGCGGCGAAGTCGTGAAAATGTCCAAACGCGCCGGCAACATCGTCGAAATGGCCGAATTGATTGACGAAGTCGGCGTCGATGCGGCCCGCTACTTTTTTCTCATGCGCAAGCTCGACACGCCGATGGATTTTGATATCGACCTGGCGAAAAAGCAAACGGACGAGAATCCGGTTTATTACGTGCAATATGCTCATGCGCGGGTTTGCAACATTCTCGCGCATGCGGCTGATAAAGGCATTTCTCTTGACGAGCATTATGATTTGAGCTGGCTCAAAACGCCGGAAGAGCTGGCGGTCTTGAAAAAGCTCGCCGAGTTTCCCGAGGCCGTTTCCAAAGCGGCGCAATTTCTCGAACCGAACCGGATCACACTCTTTTTACAGGAGCTTGCTGCGACTTTTCACCATTTTTATCACGACCATCGGGTGGTGAGCGAAGATGTGGCGTTGACACAGGCGCGCTTGCGCTTGGTTGAAGGCGTACGCCTCGTGCTCGCCAATGCGCTGAACTTGCTCAACATTACCGCTCCGGGAAAAATGTAATCTGCACTGCATCATGAAAGGATGACGATGAGTTTGTTGGTTATTGGTTCTTTGGGCTTGGATACGATTGAAACGCCGTTTGGCGCCGTGGAAAATGTGATCGGCGGCACCGCGGTTTATTGCAGCGTTTCGGCGAGCCATTTTACGCAGGTCAATTTGGTGGGTGTGGTTGGCGAAGATTTTCCGCCGGCCGATATTGCTTTCCTCCGCAGCCGTGGCGTCGATCTCGACGGTCTTGAGGTCAAGCCGGGAAAAAGCTTTAGCTGGGGCGCGCGTTACGGGTATGATCTCAACTCGCGTGATACGCTGTTTACGCATCTCAACGTATTTGAGACATTCAATCCGCGCATTCCGGAAAAGTATCGCGACACACCTTACATCTTTCTCGGCAATATCGGGCCGGACTTGCAGCTCAGCGTTTTGGAGCAAATCAAGCAGCCGCAGCTCGTGGCGCTAGATACGATGAATTACTGGATCGAACGCACGCCAACGGAGTTGGCGCGTGTGTTGAAACGTGTCGACGTGTTGTTGGTCAATGATTCCGAGATGCGCCAGCTCTCTGGTGAACATAACTTGCTCAAAGCCGCGTGCAAGGTTCGCGCGATGGGGCCGAAGATCATCGTCGTCAAAAAAGGGGAGCACGGCGCTATCATGATTACGGACGGCCGATTCTTTTATGCGCCGGCGTTTCCTTTGGAAAACGTTTTCGATCCCACCGGCGCCGGCGATACTTTTGCCGGCGGTTTTATGGGTTATCTCACCAAGTGCCGCCGCATTGACGAAGACGCTTTGCGCCAGGCGATCATCTACGGCAGCACGTTTGCGAGCTTCGTCGTCGAAGATTTCAGCATCGGCCGTCTGCGGGATTTGGGCGAAGACGAAATTCGCACGCGCTTCATAAACTTTCACGAGATGACAAGGTTCATGAAGCCGTGGGAAGAGCAAACCGCGGCGTGAAGGAGTGTTGGAGTGATGGATGCCTGAAGTGATGGATTTATGGAGTGTTGGATTATTGGAATGTTGGAATTCACATTACTCCACCAACCCAAAAATCCATCAATCCAACAATCCCTATTTTGATGAGCCATGCCTATCAAAACTGAAAAGATTTCTCTCTCCACCAAGGGCTTTACCGACATTCACGACATTACCCCGCAAGTTCGCACCGCCCTGAAGAAAGCCGGCCTGCAAGATGGCACCGTCACAGTTTTCGTTTCCGGCTCCACTGCCGGCGTGACGACCATCGAGTACGAGCCGGGCTTGCTCAAAGATTTGCCCGCTGCCTTCGAGAAGCTCGCGCCGATGAACATTCGCTATCATCACGACGATACTTGGGGCGACGGCAATGGCTATGCCCACGTGCGCGCGGCGTTGCTCGGCGCTTCGCTCATCGTGCCGTTTGAAAGTGGTGAGCTATTGCTCGGCACCTGGCAGCAGATCGTGCTGATTGATTTTGACAACCGGCCGCGCCGCCGAGAAATTGTTTTGCAATTTATGGGAGAATGATTAAATTAAGGATGGAGGAAATAATGATCGACCTGTCAACATTTACGCCGACGACAAAAGATGAGTTTGCGCAATTGGCTCGCGACCGCAAACGTGACTTTGATCTGCTGCGCAGCCAGGGGCAATGGACGACGTCGGTTTATATCGCAGGCTATATTGTCGAAGCGCGGCTGAAGTACAAAATTTGTGAGCGGCTGGATGTCGATAAGTTGCCGGCGATTTTCAAAACACATGACTTGCTAACGTTGATTATTTACACAGGTCTTTCCAAAACGGTTGCCGGCTTGCAGGAAATTTACAAGAATTTGTCGTCTATCAATGCAATTCACCATAAAGCAACTTGGCGTTATAAAATTGCCGATGCACAGGATAAGGTGCATTCAGATGACTTGGACGAATGGCTTTTTGACCCTCAATACGGAGTCATGACATGGCTGGGACTATAATTGCAAACAGGAATCGGGTGGAGCGAATACGCGAAGCCGTATTGCGTTACTCCCTGCATGAGCTTGGCGATCCTGCACCGATTATTGAAATATCACGTGATGAAGAGAGCAATAAGTTTGTCGTTGTGGTCGCTTCACCTAATTTTAAAAGCATACCTTATACGAAGCGTCTTAAAGCGATATGGGATTTCCTCTTCGCTGATCCTGACACGAATAAAGACGATTTGTTTGAGATATCACGTATTATGCCGGAAAGCGAATGAGCTTTTATTCCCATGCCTTGCCTCGCCTACTTCGACTGCATCTCCGGTGCCAGCGGCGATATGATTCTCGGCGCGCTGGTTGATGCCGGGGTTTCCCTCGAAAAATTGCAAGAGATTGCGGATCGCTTCGGCATTGCCGGGTTGCGTTTGGAGTCCCGCCAAGTCAAACGCGGCGAGCTTTATGCGACCAAAGTCGATGTGTACGCGCCGCACGAGCATGCGCATCGCCATCTCCATCATATCGAAGAAATCATCCACAAAGCCAATCTGCCCGATCCGGTTTGCGGCCAAGCCTTGCGCATTTTCCGCCGCCTCGCCGAGGCCGAAGCCAAAGTGCATCACACCACGCCGGAGAAAGTTCATTTTCACGAAGTTGGCGCGGTCGATGCGATCGCAGACGTTGTTTGCAGCGTCGCTGGTTTACATTTTCTCGCCGTCGAACAAATTGCCGTCTCGACCTTGCCGCTTGGCGGTGGCACGGTTAAATGTGAGCACGGCATCATTCCCGTTCCGGCTCCGGCCACCGTCGAAATGCTCCACGGCTTTCCCTCGCGCCCCGGGCCGGTCGATTTCGAGTTGGTCACACCGACGGGTGCCGCCATCCTCACCACACTCGCCAAGCCGGGTGAGCGGCCGATCTTCACGCCGCAAAAGATCGGCTATGGCGCCGGTTCCCGCGAACTAGAGAATTTGCCGAATGTTCTGCGTCTCATCATCGGCGAAACCGCCGTCTCCGAGACCGGCGACACCGCGCTGCTGCTGGAAACAAACATCGACGACATGATTCCGGAAATCTATCCCTACGTCATCGAGCGTTTGCTGGAAGCCGGCGCGATGGATGCCTTTCTTATCCCGATCCTCATGAAAAAAGGTCGTCCAGGAATGTTGCTCTCGGCCCTGTTGCCGGCAGAGAAACTTGATGACGTGCTCGCCGTCGTTTACGCCGAAACCACCACGCTCGGCGTTCGTCTTTCACAGGTGGGGCGCAACAAATTGCGCCGTTGGCACGAAAAACGGCAAACTTCACTTGGTGAGATTGAGATCAAACTGGCGGAATGGAAAATGCCTGCCGGAGAGTCCCGCGTCACGTTCTCTCTTGAATTTGAAGCCTGCAAAAATCTGGCGCGCCAGCATCGATTGCCGTTGCGCGAAGTTTATGATCGCTTGCGCCGAGAAATACGTTTGTAGTTTCGCCTTTAGGCGTGAAACGTTGACATTGGCACAAAGCTGCGGGTAATTGAAGCTTTCTCTCAATTCAAACCTTGACGCCTAAAGGCGTTACTACGAGCGCTTTTTTATCTACATCATCTTCACCTCGCTCGCCTCACCCGCCATCTCCACCTGCAACACCACCGGCAGATTTTCTTTGACGCTGTCAATGTGCGTGATCAGAAAAATCTGCCGAAAATAATTGCTCAATTGCTGCAGCGCCGAGAGCAAAGCGGCTTTGCGCTCTTCGTCCTGCGAGCCGAAAATTTCATCCAGCGCGATGAATTGCAACGGCGGCTTGCCCGTGCGTTGCGCGATAACCTGGCTGATCGCCACGCGCAAACAAAGATTCGCCACATCCTGTTCGCCGCCGGAAAAGCGCGAAATCCCGTAGCGCTCGCGGCCATCGTAAAGAAAAATATTGTACGACTCGTCCAACTCCAACAAACTATAGCGTCCGGCAGTAATCATTCGCAAAAGTTCGGTAGCGCGGTCGGCGATCAGCGGGCGCAAACGGCCGGCCAGCTCGGTGCGAAAAATTTTCAAATGGTCTTGCAGCGAGTCGAGCACGACCACCTCGTGCTTGGCGCGGGCAATCGCCGCCTGCAGCTCGCGCGCTCTTTCGAGCACCTGCTCGAGATTGCGCCGTTCGGCATCGGCAACGGCAAATTGTCCTTTGGCCTCGCCGAACGCTTGTTGGCTGCGCAAGTAGGCGGCATTGGCCTCGTCGTGCGCACGTTTCGCCGCCAGGTAAATTTTTTCATTAAATTGTAAATCGTGCAACTGCGCTTGCAGCTTTTCTTCCTGCTGTTGTGAATCTGCCATTTGTTTTTGCACGACGGCAAGGCGGCGGCCGATTTCCGGCAACCGGTTGGCGCGCGTTTCCAACTTGGTCAATTCGTGAACCCGCGCTTCAACCTGGCGCAAGGCCTCATTGACTTGCGCCAGCCGGGCCGAATCAAAAGCCACCGGGCCGAGGCTTTGAATCTCGTTTTGAACATTTTGCAAACGCCTCTGCAAATCATCAACCTCATTTTGATGGCGCAGCAAATTGTTCTGCAACTGGTGCAGGCGCTCGCGCTGCGCGCTGAGGGTGTTTTTTTCACTGCGTATATTTTCTTCCGCCATTTCAGCCTGGCGCAAAGCCGCCTCGGCGCGTTTTCGCGTCTCGTTGGCCTGCACGTAGCCGTTGCGCAATTTGGCCAGCTCTTCCTCGAAATGCTTGACGACGTTCGGAAAATGTTCGGCCAGGGGCCGCGTGCAAATCGGACACTGACTTTGCGCGCCGAGTTTCTGCACCTCTGCCAATTTGGATTTGAAATCCGTGCCGAGCGTTTTGATGCCTTCTATTTCATTGCTGAGCCGTTTTTCTTCCGCGCGCCATTTTAGCACTTCGGCTTGAATTTGCTGGTAGCGTTTTTCGACGGTTTTTTCTTGCTCACCCAGTTTTTGCAATTCGCCGAGTTGCTGCTGCCACTCGCCGGCTTCCGTTTTGCGGAGGCTGATTTGATCCAAAAGCGTCCTGGCCAGGTGCTGCTTTTCCTGCAACCGGATCGCTTGCTGCTGCTGTGATTGCAACAGCTCGCGCTCGCGGCGCAATTTTTCATGCTCCTCCCGCGCCGGACGCAGCGCCAAAAGCTGCGCTTGTTCCGCGACAATTTCGTTTTGATCCTTCTCAATCTCCTGCTGTTGCCGCGCCAATTCCTGCCGCCGAATGCGAATCCCCGCAATGTCCGTCTGTATTTGATTGTAGCGATCGCGGCGACTGCTTTCCCCCTCCCACTTTTGGCGCGCCGCCGCAAGTTGTGCGGCGCGTTCTTGCGCAGCTTCTTCCTGTTGCTGAAAAATTTTTTGCACCGATTGCAAGCGCGCCTGCAGTTGCGACAACTGCTGTTCGAGCGCCGGAATATCGGCCTGCGTCGTTTGCGCGCCTTCGAGAAATTTGCGTTTCTCGTTGGCGTCGCTCAACACGCGTTGGCGGGCGCGATCGACGGCTTCCAGATTGATCAGCCGGCTGACGATTTTGCGCCGCTGCTCGTCCTGCAAATCGCTCAGCGCCGCCAGTTCTTTTTGTTTCGCAAAAATCGAGGCTTCGAAGGCGCGATAATCGAGGCCGAGCAATTTTTCCACCGCCTCGTTGACGCCGCTGTCGCGCACCGCGGCGGGAGCGGCGTCGTCGCCGTGATAGAGCGCCGCTTCGACAACTGCATTTTTGCCGGCGATCGAACGCCGGACACGGTATTTCTCGCCGCCGAGCTTGAAGGTCAATTCCGTTTCACAATTGTCGCGCTCGCCGGCGAATTGCGAGCGAATTTGCTGCTTGTCGGTGCGCGCCGCGCGGCTGCCGTACAACGTCCACGCCATCGCTTCCAACAACGTTGATTTGCCGGCGCCGTTGCGGCCCAATAACCCGATCACATTTTCGGGAAATTCGATTTCGACATGGCGAAAGCGGCGGAAATTGTGCAGGCGGAGGGAATGCAGAATCATACGGCGTTTTTACTCCCCAAATTCCTCACGTTCGGCCTCCATCAAATAGTGCAGGCCCTCTTTTTCAAGTTCTTCTCGCGGCAAAGCGCCATCACCAGTGGCGGCAAGATAACGCGAGAACTCGTCACGCAGCGAACCAATATGCCCGATTTCCGCAGCAATTGGCGGCTCGCCTCGATTCCCAGTCGGACTTATTGAGATCATGTTCAACTGTCTTTCAAAGTGAAAAGCCGCGGCAAAAAGTTCATCAATGGCGGATAAGTCAAGCTGCAAATACGTGTCACGCGAAAGATTTTGCAACTCGATGGAAATGAGCGCTTCGTGAATTTCTGCGCTCGCGCGTTGTTCCAGCTCATCCATGATTTCAGCCGGCGACTTGCTGGAGCAATCAAGCGGTTTCAGGCGTAGCATCGGCCGCGATGGAATCGCGACGTATTCCCACGTGCGCCGTTCCAAATCGCCGCGAATGTAGCCGGAAGTGTAGCCCGCCTCGTTGAAACTGGTGCGCTCGGTGGAGCCGGAATAAAACGTGTGCTCGTTCATCGCGAGATAACGATGATAGTGGCCGAGCGCAATGTAATCAAACCTCAGGCCGAGACGCGCTTCCGGGTCTTCGAGAAATTGCTCGTTAAATTCGCCCATGCGCGTATCGAGCCCATTCTCACCTTTGACCGACCGCCAGCCGCCGTGCGCCACCAAAATATTCCACGCCGCGTCAGGATCAACGTGCAATTCGGCATAAGCTTTTTCCAATTCCGTGGTCAACGAGCAATGCGGCAGACAATGAATCACGCACGATTTTCCCGAAACGGGATGCGGCAAAATAAATTTCTCATAGCGCCCTTGATAACACGCCCGCACGTTTGGCAATATCGCAACGGCTTCAAAAATATTGCCCAACGCGCGAATGCGCGGCATGGAATGATTGCCGGCGATGACCACAAATGGAATATTGGCGTCGGCAATTCGCGCCAATCCTTCCAGCGCGACGGCGATGGCGCGATTGTTCGGGCGCGATGATTGAAACAGATCGCCGGCGTGCAGCACAAAATCCGGTTTCTCCGCGACGATGGCCTCGATGACGCGCCACCAGGCGTCGTAGAAATCCTGCTCGCGGCGATTCACGCCGGTGTGCGGATCGACTTTGGAATAATCCGAATAGCCGAGATGGGTGTCGGCAAAATGGATGAAACGCATAGGAACTCATTTTAAAGTGGCAGTGGGCAGAAGCAGTGGCAGTAGGCAGGGGCAGTGGCAGTGGGTAGTAGCAGTGGCAGTATGCAGAAGCAGTGGCAGTAAATAATGTGCAACTGCTACTGCCCACTTTCTTTATCCGCTGCCTTCCCGCCTGCTCTCTGCTCCGCCTTGTTGACCGTGTAAGCAAATTCGATTTCGCCGTTCTTATTGATGAATTGAACGTGAAACGCCTCGGCGGAAACGCGACACCACACAAAGCCGAGATCGGCAGCGGCAAAAATCGTGTTGTCCGCCCACGCCGTATCGCGAGATTTGGCGGCGGTGCCGGAAACGATATAATTGACGCCCTGCAGAGGCTGTAAAAGCTGGCGGTCGTGATCATGGCCGCAAAAATAAAAATCGATACCGTATTTTTCGAGCAGCGGCCGGACTTGCTCTTTGATTTCCCGGGTGTCGCCGTGGTCGCCATTGGAGAAAACCGGATGATGGCCGAACACCACTTTCCAGGCGGCTTGCGATTTCTGCAGCTCGCTCTCCAGCCAATCGAGTTGATTGCCGGTGAATTCATACCATTTTCGCGTGACGATCGCTTCGGTATCAAGGGCAAAAAATTGGATGGCCGCCTGATCGACGTTGCGGGTAAACGTGTAATAACGTGCCGGCAATCTCCACTTCGTGTTGCGCTTTGAATACTCGACCTGGGCTGCCGGGCTGCCAGCCGTTTTGTAATCATGATTTCCCAATGACGCAAAAAAAGGCACGTTCAGAAACGGCAAATCGTACATCGACTCAAACTTTCTACTCCACTGCGGATCGTCGACCGCTTTGACGCCTTTGTCATAAAAATTGTCGCCCAACAACAAAACGAAGTGCAACGAGTCGCGCCCGGCTTTGGCGTTCATCAATTCCGCCACGTGCTGTTGCGCGCGGCTGCCGGTGCCCCAATCGCCCATGGCGATGAAATAGAGGTAGCGCTTATCCGGAACCGCCGGCGGTATGGTGAATGGCGGCGTCGGGCGGGCATTGATGACCCGCGTGCCGTCACTGTCGTCGTCATCATCTGATTTTTTCTTTTTTTTCTTCCTGCGGCCTTCCTGCTCGACCGTTTGGATGGGCGAGGCGGCAGCAGAAGCACGCCAGGAAATGCCGCGGCTCGAATCACTCCGGTTTTCCGTTGATGGCGAAGCTGGAAAATCAACTTCGCACAAGAGCAAAAAAGCCAGAATCGTCGCGATGAGCAAAAAAGGCGTGCGCAAGCCCAAATGGCAAGAACGGTGCGTCCTACGATTTGTCATGGTTGCAGTTCTCCGATGAAGATCAGTTGCTGAGAAAATGAACTTGGCAAAGCATGGATAGTTTACAAATTCCTGCCTCCAAAGTCAAGGCCGGTCTTTGAGACGTTGTAATGCCTCACTCACGGGGGGGAAATCGTAGCGCAGTCTTCCAGACTGCAGACAGGATGTCTGCGCTACCCCCTGTCACTGAGGCATTACGAGACGTTGGCTATCTTTCGTTTTGCGCCGCCGTAAAATTAAATACCTGGCTAAAATCTTCTTTGCTTTTTTGCCATTCTTTTCTATATTGATTTCACCACAGGTGTCCCGCGCGCTATAAAATTTTGCGTGCGGGAAGAATAGGGAATGCCGTGCAAATCGGCAACTGGCCCGCAACTGTGAGCAGCGCTTCATTGATTTTCGCAACGCGGTCAAGTCACTCTCATTTCGAGGGGAAGGCTTGACAAACACGGACCGCATGGCTGAACGCGGCTGTCGTTAAATGTCAGCGGAAATCCGTCAAGTCCGTGTGTGAGCTGCAAGTCAGGAGACCTGCCTGTGCATTAATTCCAACTCCCCGATTTTTCAATGAATCGGGGATCAGCCTTCGAGGGCGAGGCACAAGGAACGGTCGATTGGTCTCCTCAATGCGATAGCCTCATTTTCTCGAAGTGGGGCTTTTTTATTTCCCCCACGGGCGCAGCCCCCTTTGCGGAGATCAATGCGTACCTGTCAACCTGCCGATTTTTTTCTACGCGCGTAGCCTACCCTCGGTGTTTCCATCCATCTCACCACGAGGAGGTCACATGTATCACCGCATTTTAACGAGCGCCGTGGCGATTCTGCTCTTTGCCGGTTTCGCGGTGGCGCAAAACGGGGAGAGCATTCACGGCCGCATCATTGATTCCCAAACCGGCATGCCGCTGCCGGACGCCAATGTTTTTGTCGTGCCCGAAGGTCCCGGCACGGTCAGCGAAGCGGATGGCCGATTTCAGCTTGCCATCGTTCCTGGCATGCATGACTCGCTGCGCATTCGCTTTATGGGTTATCGCGCCGTTACAATCACGATCGCGTCAACAACCGATGATCTGCAAGTGCGATTGCAACCGACGACAATGCTGTTTCGCGAGGTGGTGGTGACGGCCACACGCGAAGCGAACCAGGCAGCCAACGTGCCGGTGACGACGGAAGTCATCGAAATCGCTTCGCCGGCGCACGCCACGCGACAAACCGTCGGCGAAATTCTAACCGAGGCGCAATCGGTTTTCGTCCGCGAGCATGGCGGCTTGAGTGGGTTGAAAACGGTTTCCTTACGCGGTACGCAGGCCAGCCAGGTTCTCGTTTTGCAGGATAATTTTCGTTTGAACAATCCGCAAAACGGCCTCGTCGATCTCAGCGTTTTGCCATTGCTCGGCATCGACCGCATCGAGGTGGCGCGCGGCGGCAGCTCGGCGCAATATGGCAGCGAGGCGATTGGCGGCGTGATTCATCTGCGCACGTTGCCGCCGCCGGGCGGTTTTTCCGGCAATGCCGAATACACGCTCGGCGATTTCGGCACGGACATCAAAAGGCTTCGGCTCGGCCATGCGGCCGGACCGCTCGCGACGGTTATCGGATATGGCCGCGTGCGCACGGACGGCGATTTCGAATTCGAGGATGCGCGCCGGCAATTGCAAAAGCGCGCCAACAATGCGTTGGATCGCCGTGAGTTTTTTCTTCAGGCCGAGGCGAATTTTTCATCGGAGCTGAAAGCGAAGGCGTTTCATCAAAATGTGGTGAATGAGCAAGGCGCGCCGGGGCCGGTGAATTCGCCATTTCTTTCAACCACAGCCACTCAGGACGACAGAAATCATCTAACCGGTCTCGGCTTGCAGTGGCAGAAAAACAAATTTTTGCAGCTCGTCGCGCAAGCCGGTTATCAGCGGCTCGATCAAACTTACGCCGAGCCGCAATTCGATTTCAAGAGCAATCACGTCGTGAATAGCCTTGAATTCATTCTGCACAACCGCTCGCAACTGCACCGCCGGTTGGATTTGCTGTACGGCGTCGAGTTTTCTCATCACGCTTTGGAGAGCACCGATCTTGACAAGCCGAAGCGTGATCAACGCAGCGCCTTTGTGCAAGCAGAATGGCGCCACGGCCACGCTCGCGACAATCGCTGGTCGGAATGGTTGATCATGCCGGCGCTGCGTTTTGACGACTATTCAGACGCGGGCCGGCGAGTGACGCCAAAGCTCGGGCTGGCGTGGCGACGGCTCGGCGCGGTTGGTTTCACGGCGCGCGTGAATGCCGGCCGATCGTTTCGCGTGCCGAACATGAACGAGCTGTTTTGGCGGAGCAGCCCGTATTATTCCGGCAATCCGGATTTGCGGCCCGAAACCGGCAGCAGCTTCGACGGCGGGGTGGTTTTGCAAATCGCGCGACACGGCAATTGGCAGGCGGAGTTGAACGGTTTCTATTCCACGCTCGATGATTTGATCATCGACACGCCCGATGCGAACGGCTTGTTGATGCCGCAAAATATCGAAAAAGCCAAATTGCGCGGCATCGAATCGGCGCTGGCATGGCACAGCAACGGTGATGGGTTGACGTTCAAGATCGCTCACACCTATTTGAAAGCCACCAACGAAAGCGAGCGTTCCGCGAGTCGCGGCAAGCAGCTCATCTATCGTCCACAGGATAAACTGGATGCCAGTTTAGGATGGCGGGTCGCGCAGATTAATTTCAACGCCTCGTATCAATTTATCGGCAAACGTATCACCCCGCCGGTTCGGGCCGGCAAAAGCAGTTTGTCCGAATACGACTTGGTTAATTTTGCCGTCAGCCGGGAGATCGTCATGGCAGGACTGCGCTTGCAAGTCGCCGGCGCGATTCACAATTTGTTCAATAAGCGCATCCAGATTTTTAGGGATTATCCGATTCCAGGACGGGAGTGGCGGTTGACGATGCGAGTTGGGCGGTAGCAACTGCAGCGGCCAACTGAATCTTTTCTAAACGAAGCCCCCTAAATTGGGGGCTTTTATTTTGCACGGCATAAAAATCAGACGCGCATTGACTATTTGTATTTATTTTGCTATATTCGAATCAATCAAACTTTCAAGGAGCAAATTTATGGAACAGCAAATAACTCTTGACGATATCATTGAAGACCTGAGCGCGGTCGAGCCGTTGCTGTTGAATTATGAAAAGAAATACAAAGTTCGGACGCCACATTTCTACAAGCTCTACAAACAGGGCAAGCTCGAAGAGCGTTGGGACTTCATTGACTGGGCCGGCCTTTACGAAATCAAGCTCGACCGCGAGGAGACCTACGAACAACTTGCTGACGAGGCGCTCCGGCAACTTCCACTCAAGCATGAGCTAATTTTACAGGGGGTCTAAATTGCCATGGAAAACACTTTGGCAAGTCCGGAAAATTACGAGGTCTTCGTTTATTCCATTCAGCATCGTTATCCTCAAGTCAAAGTTTCAACGCTTGTCTTGAAACGCACCGGAAAGATGTTTGCCGAGCTCTCGGGCCAACTCTTTTTTGAGCGTGAAATCCGCCTTTTTGCGAGAGAACGGCTTGATTTCAAAAACACTGTCATCAAAGGTTACAGCTACGAAGTTTGGCAAGGAACGCAAAAGCTTTACTGGTATGATTCACAAGAACACCCCAATGATCCAACGCTGGCAAGCACCCATCCTCACCACAAACACATTGATCCCGACATCAAACATCACCGCATTCCCGCCCCTGAATTGCGCTTCAACGTGCCCAACCTGCCTTTTTTGATTCAAGAGATCATCGATAATTTTTTGTCGCAATAAAACGCTATTCACCCAATCTGAAACAGAACCTTATTGTGTTTGAATTAAATGAATGCCCCTTATGGAAAAACAGCTTCATTCCATTGATCAATTGTTGGAACGGGTTTCAGTCAATCCTAAAGTGACGGCGGGCAAACCTGTTATTCGCGGCACGCGCATTCCGGTTGAGCTGATTGTCAAGATGATGGCGCAGGGAATTGCCGAAGAGGAAATTCTCAAGGAATATCCTCGCCTCGAGCCGGAGGATATCAGAGCGGCGTTGGCTTATGCCTCCGTTGTTCTCAGCAACGAAGAAGTCGTTCCACTTTTCGAAACTGAGCCTGTCTCATGAAATTCGTAGTCGATGAAAGCACCGGCCAGTCGGTTGTTGATGAAGGAAGCACTGCGGTCATGTGGGGATAAGCTCGAAGGCAACTTCATCGTAAAAAAGAGTTGCGATACCCAAATCAGCCGCCAAACTTTCCACCATAAAAAACCGCGAGGCAGATAACTGCAACTACGGCAGCAAACAGGTTGACAGCCGGCACAAAAGTGATAACACATCCTACAAAAGGATTGCCAAATTTATAAAAAAGCCATCCTATGATAATGGACAATAGGCACACGACGGGATATGTTACGATGCTCCAGAATAATGTCACTGTTGCCGGATTGCTCTCGGATCCTGAGGCGTCAAAAAGCATGGGCGCAATGAAGAGTAAACCGATCCCAAGAAACCCTGTCAGGCCAAAAAACCATCTACCGATTAACACTGCTGTGTAGCATTCATCCATGGTCCGTCTCCTTTCTGTTTGTTGCTTCATTCTTTTTTAACCCGCTTTTGAGCCGCAAGCTTTTGGGCCTCAGCTTTGGGATCTAAATCTAAACTCGGATCAAGCTCCTTGGCGCGCTTGAAGATTTTGATGGCACCGTCCATATTGCAATTTATTGATAGAGGTTGACCATAGCAGATTATCTATTATCAATATCCTTCTTTGACTTGATAATAAAGAGGATTTCTTCTGTAACCCAATTCTTATTAAAAGTGATATCTGGTAATCCATCATTGTCTCCATCTTTAAATAAAGAATTTAAATTTCCATATTCGAATGAGAATGGAAAGGTTGAAGCAATAATTTTCAAACCATTTTGACCAGTAGATCCATAAACTTCAAAAGTTAAAGTATCTGATTTGTTTGGCGCTAGCAAAGACATAGAATCTGAAGGACCACCGTATGGATGGATAAGATTGATTTCCTTGTCCGTACCAAGATCAAATAAATATATATATAAGTCAGATTGAGATTTATTAGTAACTATCACTTGAAAAGGATCGCCTTCTTGAAATTGGAAATAACCACGATTTGCTTTAGGAATTTCCGAAGATAAAACCAGTCTACCGTTTTGAGATTTCAAGGGTTCTATTTTGGTATCAATTCTTAGATTCGTAATAAAGTTTCGAAACGAAAAAAAACTATAATAAAGTGCTTGTTTTTCATTTTTTTCTGCTTTGTCACGTTGCTTTATAGCTTCTGAAGCACTGGAATCTGCTCTAGCTTTTTCTGTTTTAGCATTTTTTGCCTGATGTTTAGCTTCTTTTTCTTGCTCTTTTGCCTCTCTCCACTGCAAACTGGCAAAAGCGGCGAATCCTACGATGGCAGCGATAGCAGAATAACGCAGCGTTCGGTTGCGAGTACGGCGATTACGACTGACCGCAAGCAACTCTTCTTCGGCTTCGTTCAGCTTTCGCATCCCCCAATTGCCGTGTTCCACAGCCGTTAGCTCGGTTTCATCCAGCCAAGATGAGCTTCCATTTTCGCTGAAGTTACTTATTTTACTGTTCAAAATGCGCTGGGCGCGTTGGCCGGGTTTGTCGGACTCATCATATCGTTTGCGAACCAACGGTGCCAACGTATCATGTGTCAAACGAGTGGCTGTTGCAAGCGCTTCTTCGGGTTGATCGGCGGCGGGATCGACGAGCAAGTAAAGGTCTTTGCTCTTCTGCACCAATGCGGGAAGGACATCTTGGCGGTGACGGCACTCCTGCGCCAGTTGTTCAGCGGTGCGCTGTTCCGCAGAACCGAGCGGCGTGGTGTGAAAAGCTAAAACGTCCAACGCCAAACCGGAATCCACAACCTCGGGCTGCCCATGGCGCAACGTTTCGAGTTGTTGGTGCAGAAAATCCTGCAACAGAATTCCCTGCTTTCTCAAATTGTTGTACAGATCGTGGTCAAAATGCGGTTGATTGCGGTTCTGCTGCACGGCTTCGTCCCACATTTTGGTGAGCAGAATTTGCAACGTTGGCGCGATGGGCGAGTCGCGATCTGCCAGCAGGTCGTCGGCAATGATTTCCGCCAGACCGTCTGCAATGCGCAATCCGTAATGCTGCTGCAAGCGCGCCACTCGTGCCGGGCCGGTAATCGCTTCGATAATGCCGTCACGGTCTAAACGTTCCAGGAAAACTTTGGTGTGAAAAAGCTCATTATCAGTGAGCCGTTTTTCGATCTCAGCCAGCCACTCTTTGCGAAAACCCAGAATCAGTTTGCCTTGGGGTCGTTGGGCGGGATCAGCAAAGGTGGTCTTCAGTGCCTCCCAAAATTTCTGCAGCTCGTCGAGCAGATCAGAGTTAGGCCGCGTGTAAACTTCTTCGACTTGATCGAGAATCACGATGACGGGTTTTTGACGCGCGTTCTCCAACGCCAGCCAAGCGGATGCAACCGTCATCTTTTCCGCATTTCCAAGCGCCTCCAGCAAAGTCCCCAACAGGCCACTTTCCTGTTCGCGGCGATGATAACAAACAATGTGGCTGCTTTCCAAGCGCGGCAGCAACCCCGCTTCCAAGAGCGAAGATTTGCCCACGCCAGATTGGCCGTAGAGCAAAATGATCGGCGCGGTCTTCGGGGTTGTCGCCAAATCATACAGTGCGCGAATTTGGCGACCACGGCCAAAGAAGACTTCGGCGTGTTTGCGGGTAAAACGATGGAGGTGCAGATAAGGCTTGAGGGGAAGATCACCGTGCTGCAATTCCGGCAGGCCAAACAAAGGATCGCGCACAGCAGCGGGTAGATTCCATTGATCGCTCTCTTTAATGTTGGGATGGCAATATAAATCCCACGGCCAGCGAAATTCTTCCGAGGCGATGCCATGATAATAATTCAGCCAATCATCGCCGATTTCCGTTCGAATCGAGGCCGTGGCTTCGTTGAAGGCGGCACGAATATTGGCGCCGCTGGCCAAGCCGGTATAAAAGCGCACCGCCAGTTCTGTAGCAATGTCATCAATAATCTTTTGTGAAGTGGCGATTACCACTTTGACACGAGCGTCTAAAAGACCTTGTGCCTGCGGCTGGGTGGAGCAGCCATTCAGAAAAGCCAGTTGCAAGCCACGCTGCTGCCCCAAGAAAGCGGCGAAACCGCCGGCATGAGCCGGACTCGGTTTCCCTTCCGCTGATTCCAACAAAAGTTGATAGCCGTCGGCATGCCCGCCGTAATGAAAAACCGCGATGCGGTGGCGATATTCAGGATGCTGGAAGACGTCGAAAATATCTTTGGTTGTGGCGTTATTGCGTTCGACGACGTCACACAATCCGGCCGTTCGCGCCCGTTCCAAAGCCGCGCGAATGCGGCGCTGCTCTTCGGGCAAGTTGCGCAGATACGTAACCGTGCCATCGCGAACATTGGCAAAGGCGAGGAAGATGACGGGTTTGTGGCTTTGCGTGATCATGGAATCGTCACCCGATATACGACAGTTTGCCGGCCCTAAGCCGTAGCGTACCGAACGAAACTCGTGATGGAATATAACTTCATCGCCGCGAAAAGTCAACAGAAAAACTCTTGACACCATCGTGCTGAATGAGTATATTGGGTTAATTAAAACGAAGTTTTATTGATGCAGAAATTTGTGGAGAGATCCATTTATGACCTGCAAAGTCATTCTAACGCCACAAAATGGGCGGTTTCTCGCGCACGTCGCCGAGTTGCCCGATTGCAAGGCCGACGCCGAAAGCCGCGACCAAGCGCTGGCGTTGATTCAGAAACGCCTGGAAGAAATCATTAAGCGCAGCGAGATCGTGCAATTGGAAATTCCGAAGCTTGAAAAAAAGCTTGGCCACTCTGCGCGAGCTGAAAAGCAGACTGAGCTCGCACAACCGCCAGCAAAAGCGGCAAAGCAACCTAAAATCGTTCAATTCTCCCCGATGGTTTTAGCGGGTGACAAGACTGTACATCTCGAGACGCCGTGGGAATATTTTGGAATTTTCAAAGATGATCCAACTTGGCTGCCGATGCTGGATGAAATTGAAAGACGACGTGATCGCCAGAAAATCCCGACACTCAAAAAGAGAAAAAGGAGAAAAAAATAAGTGTATTTATAGGATACCAACATCGCGGTGCATTTCGCCAATGATCATCCGGCTCTTGCGCTTCATATTCAGCGTGTTGGATGGGATGAAATTGTCTTGCCGTCACCTACTGTAGCGGAGTTGTGGCGTGGCCGGGCTGAGTTTGCTCTAAAAGCTACTCCCGAGCAAGTCGTTTGGGCGCATGGCCAACTTTGGCAAACCCACCAGCTTGTGGCAAAATTTCGGGTGATTCTTTTTGACGAAGAAGCGTGCGAAATTTTCAAAAGAATATTAAAAAAATTCAAATCCAAGAAACGCTATGCCGACATGATGATCGCGGCGATGGCGCTGGCCGGCAATCATGTCGTGGTGACGCGCAACACAAAACATTTTGCCGACCTCCTTCCGCCAGATCGACTTGCCAACTGGATTGATGAGCCGCCGCGGTAATTGATGATGAATTGAGCCACTAAACGTGACAAGAAAAATCGTGACAACCATGATCGCGAGTTTCCGCACAACGCGAAATAGCTCGTACAATTAAAGCGTGTTAGTTTTGGCGACTGCGTCCGGCAGGCGCGCCCGGAGAAATCCACCCTCGGGGATTTTTTAATCAAAAACGAAAAAACTCTTGACAATTAATAACGGATTGTTTACATTTCACGCAGGAGCTGTAAAGCCGGTCTCTTGAGCGATAATCCATTTCGGAGCGCCGGAATCCTACAACGCGATCCAATCCCTTTTTATATACCCCTACGGGCATGGCCTGTCGTCGTATTGAACTTTAATTACACTCCACCGCATGGCACGTGTTGAATTACGAGAGGTGACCAAGCTCTACGAGAAGGAAGTCGTAGCGGTCAATCGTGCGAACATCAACATTCAGGATAAAGAATTTGTCGTTCTCGTCGGCCCCTCCGGTTGCGGCAAATCCACCACCTTGCGCATGGTCGCCGGCCTTGAAGAGGTGAGCAGCGGCGAAATCTACATCGGCGAACGCGTCGTCAATGACGTGCCGCCGAAAGACCGCGACATTGCCATGGTGTTTCAAAATTATGCGCTTTATCCGCACATGACGGTGTACGAGAATATGGCCTTCGGGCTTAGGCTCAGGAAATTTCCCAAAGCGGAAATCGACCAGCGCGTGCGCGAGGCGGCGCGGATTTTGAGCATCGAAGCGTTTTTGGATCGCAAGCCCAAAGCGCTTTCCGGCGGGCAGCGCCAGCGCGTCGCGGTCGGCCGCGCCATCGTGCGCAAGCCCCAGGTGTTTCTGTTCGACGAGCCGCTATCCAATCTCGACGCCAAGCTGCGCGTGCAAATGCGCACGGAGATTTCCAAGTTGCACACGCGCCTGGAGACGACGATGATTTACGTCACCCACGACCAGGTGGAGGCGATGACGATGGGAGACCGCATCGTGGTGATGAAAGATGGCGACATCCAGCAGATCGACACCCCGCTCAATCTTTACAATCATCCGCAAAACAAGTTCGTCGCCGGGTTTATCGGCTCGCCGGCGATGAATTTTATGGCGGGAAAGGTGGTGCAGGAGAACGGCCTGTTTTTTCACGAAGGCCGTTTTAAATTTCGGGCGCCGAAAAAATTTGAGAGCAGTTTGGAAAAGTTCAAAGATCGTGAGGTGATTTTCGGCATCCGGCCGGAGGATTTTCATTTGGCTGATTCCGCTGCCGGTGTGGCGGAGGCGGCGGAAGTGACGGCGGCGGTGGAAGTGGTCGAGCCGATGGGGAATGAGATTTATCTTTATTTGAACACGGGGATCAACAGTTTGGTGGCCAGAGTCAATGCGCGTTCAGAACCGCCCATTGGCAGCCAGTTGAAGTTGGTTTTGGATATGAGCAAAGCGCATTTTTTTGATTCGCAAAGTGAAGCAAGTTTATAAGCCCCGACGGGCGCAGCCTGCAGCGTGACGTTGTTGTGTTCAACTCATCTTAACGACGCATGAACGCCGAAAGATGATCCCCGACTTTCCTTAATTTGCAAAGCATGAAAGGAAATCGGGGTCACTCCCATGGTTCGATTATCCCATTTCCCCAAAGTGAATTGAGGTCAATATCCGATTCATGATTTTCTGAATGCTGCCGATATTTAAGGTAAGGTGCCCCGGCACATCCATTGCCAAACTGCAATTTTCGGGGTTATTCTCCAGAGCATGATTATCTTGATCATATCCGCCTCACTCAATATGACGATATTTTCGCGGTCGCCATGATCTCACCTAGCGCCGTCTCGCCGCAGCGAAGACGGAGATCGAGGTGAAGCGTCAATGGCGGGGCTAATCACCTAAGCACCTATTAAGGGCGTCGCCGCGCGTCAGATAAACACGTTTTATCCCATCACTTTTTAACTTGAGGAAAGATTATGGACATTGCTGAATTGAAAGCATTAAAAATTGCCGAGCTTAACAAGGTCGCTCAGGATTTGAACGTTCAGGGGGCGACCGGCCTGAGAAAATCCGAGCTCATTTTCAAAATCCTGGAAGAGCAAACCAAGAAGGAGGGCTTGATTTTCGCCGACGGCGTGCTCGAAGTGCTGCCGGACGGCTACGGTTTTTTGCGCTCGCCGGATTACAACTACCTGCCGGGGCCGGATGATATTTACGTTTCGCCGAGCCAGATCAAACGCTTCGGCTTGCGCACCGGTGACACGGTTTCCGGGCAAATCCGGCCGCCGAAAGAAAACGAGCGTTTCTTCGCGCTGCTCAAAGTCGAGGCCGTCAACTTCGAGAATCCGGAAGTCGCCAAGAGCAAAATTCTGTTCGACAATCTCACGCCGCTTTATCCGATCAAGCGCATCAATCTCGAGCACGATGCCAGAGATTATACCTCCCGCATGATGAATCTGTTGTCGCCGTTGGGCAAAGGCCAGCGCGGCCTCATCGTCGCGCAGCCGAAGACGGGAAAGACGACCATTCTCCAAAAAATTGCCAACGCCATCACCGCCAATCAACCGGAAATCAAGCTCATCGTTTTGCTCATCGACGAACGTCCGGAAGAAGTGACGGATATGGAGCGCTCGGTTGAAGCCGAAGTGGTGAGCTCGACCTTTGACGAACCGCCGGAACGCCACGTGCAAGTTGCCGATATGGTTTTGGAAAAAGCCAAGCGTCTGGTCGAATATGGCCACGACGTCGTCATTCTGCTCGACTCCATCACCCGTCTGGCACGCGCCCACAACGCCGTGGTGCCGCACTCCGGCAAAATTCTCTCCGGCGGTCTCGATGCCACCGCGCTCGAACGCCCCAAGCGCTTTTTCGGCGCCGCGCGCAACATTGAAGAAGGCGGCAGCTTGAGCATCATCGCCACGGCGTTGATCGACACGGGCAGCCGTATGGACGAAGTCATCTTCGAAGAGTTCAAAGGCACCGGCAACATGGAATTGGTGCTCGACCGCCGCCTCTCCGACCGCCGCATTTTCCCCTCGATCGACATCAATAAATCCAGCACGCGCAAAGAAGAATTGTTGCTCACCGAAATGGAGCTTAACCGCGTTTACATCCTGCGCAAGTTCTTGAACGACCTGACCCCGGTGGAAGCGATGGAGTTTCTGCTCGAACGCATGCGCGGTACCAAATCCAACGAGGAATTTTTGAAGCACATGAATTCATAGCGCGGGGCGGCGAGGAAAAGTAGGGGCGAAAATTCGCTTGCTTTTGCCGCAATCTTGCTGTATATTTAATGTTTGGTAAAATGCAAAAGCAAAAGGAGAATAATCGTGAAACCTAAAATTCATCCGCAATACGTCTTGGCCACGATTTCGTGCGCTTGTGGCAACACCTTCCAGGTGCGCAATACCGCCGGTGATTTGCGCGTCGAAATCTGCTCGAATTGCCACCCCTTCTTCACGGGCAAACAAAAATTGATCGACTCGGCTGGGCGCGTTGAGAAATTCATGAAGAAATACAAGAAGAGCGAAGAGAAAGCGGCGGCGCAAGTGTGACCCCGAAATACGCTTTCGGGAAAGCGGGTCTAATAACGAAACGGAATGCGCTCAGAACACCCCGACATTTCATGCCAGCAGATGAGCCAGGAAAAGTCGGGGTAAGGTGTGTTCCGTTTTTTATTTGTGGATGAACACCAACGGACTAATCGAATGCAAATGGCCAAAGAAAACGCTCCGGAAAAAAAGTTGATGGTCGGCGGCCAGGCGGTGATCGAAGGCGTGATGATGCGCTCGCCGGAAATGGTTGCGGTCGCCTGCCGGCGCGCCGACGGCAACATCGTCGTGTGGCGCAAACCCTATCGCTCGCTGCTGAGCCGGTTCAAAATCCTCGCGCTGCCGATCTTTCGCGGTTCCATCGTTCTCATCGAATCGCTCGTGCTCGGCGTGCAGGCGCTGACTTTCTCCGGTGACGTGGCGATGGAAGATGAGCGCGCCAAGCAAAATGGCAAAACCGCGGAGCCGGCCCAGCCGCTCGGCCAGCGCACGCTGTCGCAAAAAATTTGGATGGGGCTGACTCTGGCTTTCGCCTTCGCCATCGGACTGGGGATTTTCTTCTACGTCCCGTTGTTGCTGACCGATTGGCTCGGCGCTCGCACGGGCTTCTGGTTCAACCTCGTGGATGGCGTCATCCGGCTGATTTTCTTTTTGGGGTATTTGTGGCTCATCACGAGGATGAAAGACATCCGCCGCGTTTTTGAATATCACGGCGCCGAGCACAAGAGCATTTTTAATTTTGAGGAGAAGAAAGCCCTGGCGCCGGAAACGGCGGCGACTTTTTCGCGTTTTCATCCGCGCTGCGGCACCAGCTTTTTGCTCATCGTCATGCTCGTCAGCATTTTCGTCTTTATGGCGCTCGGCCGGCCGGAAACCGTCGGCGACCGCTTGCTGCGCCTGGCCTTTATTCCGGTGATCGGCGGCATCTCGTATGAATTCATCCGGCTGTCGGACAAAGGCTTTCGCCACGCGTTCTGGCGGTTTTTCATTTTGCCGGGATTGTGGCTGCAACGCTTGACGACGAAAGAGCCGGATCTCGGCCAGCTCGAAGTGGCCATCGTCTCGCTGAAAGCGGCGTTGGGAGAAGAAGTTGAGTTGCTGCCGAATGTGGTGGTAAATGATGGGAAGGCGTTGGTGGCGGAAGCGGTGTAAAGATAGTTCTTTTAGAAATCAAATCTGTGCAGAAAAAGCAAAAACTGCAATGCCCCAACAGATAGATGAACCCAACGGTTTTTTTTATCAGTTGGGTTTATCTATCCGCGGGGAACGTAGTTTTAAAGATCTGTTGAGTTGTCTCACCCACCGGGATCCATGTTGTGGCTGAATGATGCCTGATGATCTGAAAATTTGGGTACAAAGCATATCAATGGGTGAATAAAGGCAGTGACAATCCATATTTGCGAGAAATTCCTGAAAATAAATAATCGTTATTCAAATGTTCGCCAAATTAGAAAATCTCGAAAAACGTTACGAAGAACTCAATGCTTTGCTGTCCAGCCCGGAAGTGACGGCTAATCCCAAACGCCTGCGCGATCTCGCGCGTGAGCACCGCGATCTCGACGATGTCGTCAAAAAATATCACGAATACAAAGCGGTTGCCAAAAGCATTGCCGACGATAAGCAGCTTTTAGATGAAACAAAAGATCGCGAGCTGCGGGAGATTGCCCAGGCCGAGCTGGATGAACTAGAACCCAAGCTGCAGCGCCTTGAAGATGAATTGAAACTGTTGCTCGTGCCAAAGGATCCGAATGACGCGAAGAACATCATCGTGGAAGTTCGCGCCGGCACCGGCGGCGACGAAGCTGGATTGTTCGCCGGCGAAATGTTCCGCATGTATTCGCGCTTCGCCGAACGGCAGGGATGGCACACGGAAGTGATGTCCAGCAATACGCAGGGTATCGGCGGCTTTAAAGAAATCATTTTTCAGGTGAGTGGGAAGGATGCCTATGGCAAGCTGAAATACGAAGGCGGTGTGCATCGCGTTCAACGCGTGCCGGCGACCGAGCAGAACGGCCGTATTCACACCTCCGCCGCCAGCGTTGCCGTTCTGCCCGAAGCCGAAGAAGTCGACATTGACATTAACATGAGCGATTTGCGCATCGATGTGTTTCGCTCCTCCGGTCCCGGCGGCCAGAGCGTGAACACCACGGATTCCGCGGTGCGCGTGACCCATATTCCCACCGGACTCGTCGTGCAATGTCAAGACGAGAAATCGCAGCTTAAAAATAAGAACAAAGCCATCAAAGTTTTGCGCGCGCGTTTATTGGAAGCTGAACGCGCCAAAGAACAGGCGAAAATCACCGACGCCCGCCGCCAAATGGTCGGCAGCGGCGACCGCAGCGACAAGATTCGCACGTACAATTTTCCCCAAAACCGCGTCACCGATCATCGCATCGGTCTGACGATCTACCAGCTTGACGATGTGCTTGACGGTAATATCAATGCGTTCATCGAGCAACTGGCGCTGGCGGATCAGGCGGAGAAGCTGAAAAGCGCGGAGTAAGCTCGGTACAAATGTTGATCGCTGCACTAAAAAAAGAAAAGCAGGAGATTTTCGATCAAGGCAAACTCGAGGGCAATCGCGAGGGCAATCGCGAACGCCAAATCGCGACGGCCCACAAAATGCTCTCCAAGGGATTTGAAATTGCGCTGATCGCAGAGATAACCGGCCTATCCGAGGCTGAGATTCTAAAACTGAAACAGGATAGGCAGACGCATTAGTGAATTCTTCTTCAAAATTTGATTTTATCTCGTTTGATGTACGAGTTGCCATTCACATACGCGCTGAAATCCTTTGCGTCTTCTCGATCTTCTCAAATCTTCGGAAAAGCAGCTCCATGCGGTAGGCATCGAATCGGCACGGCGAGAAGCGGAATGGCTGCTCGCAGCGATGTTGAATACCGACCGTACCAATCTTTATATGATGTACGAGCGCCGGTTGCAAGCTGGTGAGCGGGAAAAGTTTGATGAGTTTCTCAGCCGCCGTCTCAAACGCGAGCCTTTACAATACATTCTCGGCGTCTGCGAGTTTTATGGTTTTGAGTTCGTCGTCTCTCCCGCTGTGTTAATTCCACGACCCGAAACCGAACTGCTCGTCGAGAAGGTTGTTGAACTGGCATCGAATTTTTCCTCGCCACGCATCATCGATCTCGGCACGGGTTCGGGATGTATCGCCGTGTCGTTGGCCAAGCTGATAGCAAATGCGCGGCTTGTGGCAACAGACATTTCGACGGCGACGCTTGAAATTGCGCAAAAAAATGCGCGACGACTCGGCGTTGCTGATCGGATTGAAATTCGTTTGGCGGATATGACGCAACCCGAGGCGTTTTCTTCGAGTGAATCGTTCGACATCGTTGTTTCAAATCCACCTTATGTTTTAGAAACAGAACGCGCGAGTCTGCAGCCGGAGATTCGAGAATGGGAGCCGGCAGCGGCATTATATGTCGGGGAAGATGGATTGAAATTTTATCGCAGCATTATTGATTATTGTCATAGACATCTGCGCGCCGGCGGCTGGGTGGCCTGTGAAATGGCCAGCCAGCGCAGTTCCGCGATTGCGGGATTGTTCCGCGAAGCGGGTTTTCATCATGTACAAATCCTCAAAGACCTGGGCGGATTGGAGCGGCATATAATCGGACGACAAACATGACGACTAATTCGTCGTAAAACAGAGTTCTGTACCAATTGAATCGTAAACTTAAACCGGATAGCAACAGTCACTTGCACTTCATCAGGAGAATATTTGAATGGAAACGCGGAATCAAAACCCAATGACTGATGTCGAGTTACAAAATCTCTTGACTCAAGCAGAAAAGGGGATCAATGCTTATCTTGAAGCCGAGAAAAAGAATATAAGAGAGGAAATTTATTGCAGTGCCAAAGAAAATGTGGTGAAAAAACTGTCTGAATGGCTGATAGATCCATACATACCAAAATTTTCTCCAAACTATTACGATGGCGTTAAGCAGGCGATCTCACAAAAGCGTTGGAAGGACATTATCGATGCTTATATGGATGACATCAGTTTTGGAACCGGTGGCATTCGCGGGCTGGCAGCTTTTGCCACGCCCGAATGGCAGGAAGAATTGCAACGGCTGGCTAACGAAGGAATCGGCGCGCCGATTTTAAAAGGGCCGAATACGATCAACGAAATCGTTCTGCTTTTGAAATCAGCCGGCGTGGCAAAATACGCCCGCGAGCGGAATTTGAAAAGCATCGTTATCGGTTACGACAGCCGCATTCGCGGCAGAGAATTTGCTGAAATCATTGCCAAAGCTTTTTTGGCCGAGGGGCTGAAGGTTTATCTTTTTGACGAGGCCTGCCCATTTCCCGAGCTGACTTTTGCCGTGCCCGATCTCGGCGCCGATCTCGGCATTCTGATTTCAGCCAGCCATAATGATAAACGTTATAACGGCTACAAGCTGACGGAGCGCACCGGCGCGCAATTTGAAAAAAAGGAGCGCGATTGGCTCTATTTTAACTTCATTGCAAAAGCCAGCACCAAAGACATTAAGTTGGTCGATTTTTCAGAGACACCATCGGATAAGCTGGTCTTTCTTGGCGGCGATAAGCCGCTGGAAGGGGGGAATTACTACGGCCGTGAGAAAAGCCTCGTCAATATGCACGAGCGCCACAGCAATCATATTAAAAATTTTATTCTCGATCGCGAGCTCATGCGCCGCTTTGCGCCAAGCCTTAACGTCGGCTATAGCGCTTATCACGGCGCCGGCCGAAAAGCCGTTCCCAAGCTTTTGCAGGATTTCTCGTTCAAGCCCGAGAATCTCAAAATCGTTCACGCTTTGCACGAGCTCAACGGCCTGTTCCCATGTTTCGTTCTCGAGCAGCAACCCGATCCAGGCGACACCGTCGCTGCTGAAATCGCGATTGAAGAGTTCAAGCGCGAATATGGCGAAAAAGTTTTTCAGGAGCTTGATTTCTTTATTGGCACCGACCCCGATGCCGATCGTACCGGCCTTATGGTTAAAGTCCCGGAAAAGCAGCGGCCGCACTATACAAAACTCATGCAGAAGCCGCCTTTTCTGCTCAAGCTCCTCAAAGAACGGATTCCGAATTACAAGGATCGCACTGATTTCAGTTGGCATCTGCTGGATGCCGATAATGCCTGGACGATCCTGCTCTGGTACCGGTTGATGAAAGAAGCCGAGCAAAATGGCGGCGTTATTCCTGATGCCGGCAAAAAATTTCTCGTGCAATCTCATACCACGACGGATGCCATGGTGCGGCTAGTGCGCAAACACGGCTTAGGCGCGATCAAGACTTGGGTCGGCTTTGCCATGATTTCGACGGCCATTCGCAGAATCTGGGATGGCACGCAACTGGGTGCGGAGTTGGCGCAGTGGAATGCGCAGCAGGCGATAGTTGGAACGGGAAGCAGCGAGAAAGATCAAGGCAAGAAGATTTTTGCCGAGCAGAACCACCCGTTTCTTTACGAAGTTATTGACATGGATGGCAAGTCGCGCAGTTACAATTTTGCCGCGCTCGAACAGAGCAATGGATTTAGCATCCTTGGGCCAAAACCGGCCGCCGGCCAGATTTGGGCTCCTGGCGGCCACGTGCGCGATAAAGATGGAACGTTTGCGGCAATTCTGCTCGCGGAAGTGCAAACTTATGCGGAGTCCACTGGCAAGAAGTCTTTTGACAAGAAGTCTTTGATTGAGCTGATTGACGAAAAAATCTATCTCGATCCCGACATCGGCCTTTTCTTCGGGTATTACGAGCCGGAGCCTTATTGGGGGCAATTTGAAGGGCCGGCCGGCATGTCGAAAAAAATCAGCCTGCTGCTGGAAGTGGAAAATCTGCGCCAAGCTTTCGAGCAAGGCCAGACCGTGGAATTTGCCGGAATGAAAGTGAAATCATTGGAGAGTTACCGCACCGGCAAATACGACGCTCGGCACCGCTGGAAATTGCACGCTGATCTTGATTATTTCAACGGCTTCCCGGACGAGGGCATCCGATTTTTCTTCGATGACGCCAAGCTGAATCACCTCACCGTTCGCCCGTCGGGAACTTCGGAGTGCCTACGATTTCATTGCCAGATCAAGCCGGATGGCGTCACCGCGGATAATCTTTACGACAAAAAGGTCGAAGCTTACGAAACGGCGGTGGCGATGGTCAATGATGTTCGCGAAAAACTGGAAAAGGCATAGTGCAAAGTGGCAGTTGCAGTCGCAGTAGCACTCATGATAACCTCCTTATGTCGAATTTAGCGGCTTGACCGCGTGTTATTCTGTAATGTCATCAAGAAGAAAGTTGAATGTCAAAGGTGAAATCCGAATATCAGAAGGACGCGGAGGAGTACTACGGACTCCTCCGTCAAGTCCATTCTGCCGCGTTCACCACGCGTGCGCGACAAAACGCCGAAATGACTGAGGAGCGCTATTTGAGTGAAGAATATCCGGCCATCCGGAATTTGAATACGTTTATCGAAATGCTTCATTTTCTCCTGGGAGATGGACATCAAATTTCCGGTGTTGATTTCGGCTGTGGGTCGCATTTTTTTGTAGATATGGTTCGGCGAAAATACGGCTGGAACGCGAAGGGCTACGACCCCGACGAAACCGCCATTGCCGAAGCCAAAGAGAAGTATCCTGAAAGCCGCGACGCCTATTTCGTCAATGACCCTCTCCAGCAAGGTCTTCCCCTCCCCGATGCTTCGCAAGATTTCGTTTTTTGTAATGCCGTTCTGCAACACTTCAGCGATGAAGAGGCCAATCTCACCTTGCAGGAAATAGCTCGGGTGCTGAAAGCAGGAGGTGTTTGTCTGCTCATTTTCAAGAGAAATGTAGAGGATTGGCAGGCGTTGTCATCACAAAAGGGACTCAAAGTTGAAATCTTAGATCATGCCTTTGGTAAAGTTCTGATCGAGGACAAGACGATGAAAAAAGCCCTGGCCAACCTTGATGAACAAGCGAAGGCTAAGCTTCCTGAACACTATCGCAATGGCATGCGTCTTTTTCATGTATTTTGGGTTGATGACGTTTGGCGTATGGCTGCTAAATATGGTCTAAATATCATAGAATCAGTTCAGCTTCCAGACGAAAGCAAAGCGAGAGGTATCTTTCTTTACTTTAGTGGGAAGGGTATTCCTACTGCAGCGGTTTTTTTGATAAAAAAAGAAATGTCAGCGCATGACCTCGATATTCTGTGGGAATATAGAAATCACCAGGAAGATTTGTTATATCAGCGCATAAATGTGTTTTTAATAGCGCAATCCATGCTATTTGTCGCGTATACAACCGCGGCAGACAAAGTGGTACCCACTGGTGCCATTGCATATTTGGGTACCGTTACGACTATTCTTGGGTGGTTTAGCATAATACGCCAACGATTTGTATTTCAATTTGCCCGAGATTATGTCAAGGATAAAGTAACTGCGCTTGGAGAGCTTCAGAAGAAAAGAAAAGAGGAAGAGGACAAACGTTGGTTTCAACGGCATTTTGCAGGGCAGGAACTGCTATGTTTCAGCCTGCCATTACTTATGTTGCTTGTGTGGTTAGGGCTAATCATTAATTCAATTAGCTCAATTAGTCTGCCTCATACCTTGATTTATATCACTCTCGGGTTTGTGATACTTTTTGTTGTATTATTGCCGGCGTTCCGAGGAAAGTCTTTAAACAGCAAGAAACCCAAACAGAAAAACCAATAATGGCGTGTCAACTGCAATACAAGGCCGATGACAGGAGATACCTATTCTATAACTATGCAGCAAAGTGTTCGTAAAATTATCTTCATCGATCTTGACCACACTTTGTTGTACAATAATGATATTCGCCTGGCCGCGGCGCGGCATGCTTTAAAGGTCTTCTTCCCCGGACATGAAGTAGAGCAGGCGCTGTCTACTTATTGGACCATCATCGATCATACGTATGCGTTTGAGTCGCTCGGATTTCCCAGTTTTAGCCACTACTGGAACCCGCTTGAAATCTACCCAATTCTCGCTTTGCTGACCGACGACAACGAGTTTGCCAAAACCAACTCTGCTGCTTCGGTTATTGACAAAAAAGCCCTGTGGGCTGACCTTTTTAACCTGGACCGAATAGTTCGAGGTGCAAATCGAGCGAGCTTTTTTTCGGATGAGAGTTTCTACGAAGCGTACTTGGAGACTTTGGAAAACAAAGAACGCCTCAAAGCCTTCGCGCAGTTTGTCAGGGAGATTTCTTCCGAGTCTATTTTTTTAGAAGCACAGCGGACATACGATAGAAATCTTGAATGGAAACCGCTGAAGGATGCGCTTGGTTTTCTCAAACGTTTAAAAGAGAGTGATTTTTTGCTTTACTTGGTTACCGAAGGACTTACTCAAATCCAGCTTGCAAAAGTGGCGCTTTTAGGTTTGCAAGAGTTTTTCAATGGCCGTATACTGGTGACACAGGCCGCCGCGGAGCCGTTTGAGTTCGAAGAGATTTTCAAAGCCGCCAAAGATTCTGTTCCCGATCAAAAGCGCTGGCTTGGAGACGAACGGCGCTGCCTTGATTATTTGACCCTATCTTATTTTTCCAAATTAATAAGAAGATGGGCTGACAAATCCAACAAGCAGTTTTACGCTCGGATTTTGCACGCCGTACAAATCAACCCCACCTCCCCTCAACACAGTTTGAGCAAGGTTAAAGTGTTGGATCGGAATGAATGGCTGGCGCGGCCGCCAATAAAGTTGGCGATGATTGGCGACCGCTACGATAAAGATCTGCTGCCGGTTCTGGAGCTTTGTGGGAAGGAGAACTCGCTCACGATTCGAGTACGACAAGGAAGATATAAGGATATGCCTCACCCACAGCACCAAGAAACTTGGCGCAGCCCGACAAACTCGTTCGAATGTTTTTCCCAGGTTGAAGAATTTATTTTTGACCCCAAAAACTGGGAAGCCGTCGGTCCTATTCCCTGGCCCAAGATTTTTGACGAACCCCCGAGCGTTCAGTCCGCGATTTATATCGAACACGCGAAACGAATGGCAATCCCGGCGGTTCAAGAACTGGCGAGAATTTTGGAAGATGAGCAGAGATTATGTAGCTGAAGATCGTGAAAAAACGGCCGCTACAACTTAAATCTTGCGTCATTTTTTAACGGCTGTGATTGTTGTTTTGCTCAAAATGAACTAATCAAATGTGTGTTCTAGCAACTTGCACTTGCAACTTCGCCTCAAATGATGATAACCATTTTCAAATTGCATTTCCCACCTTTTTTGTTTATCTTTCCTATAAGGCAACTTCAACATGGGACGGCAATATAAGGAATTTGTTGTGCCTCAATTAACGATTAGCATCTCGGGTATATGTGACGTGGTTGACGGAGAAGCAACAGTAACAGAGGTGAAATATGCTCAACACCTATCAAGCTATCTTGCGAGATAATCGTTTGGAATGGGCTGAAAAAGTTCCGGAGCAAATAAAGGCGGGGCAAGCCATTCCAGTGCATGTCACGATTTTAGATCAAGCGTCCATTCCCCCGCCGGTTTCAGGCCAGGGGAAACGAATGGCTGAAATTTTAGAACGACTCGCCGCCATTAATGCCTTCGCCAGCATTGCCGACCCATTAGCGTGGGAACGTGAAATGCGAGAAGAGCGCCCACTTCCTGGTAGAGAATAAATTATGATGCTTCTTGATAGTAACATAATAATTTATGCTGCAAAGCCCGAGAACATTTTTCTGCGGCAGTTTATTGCTGAAAATGCACCTTTGGTTTCTGCGATCAGCTACGTCGAGGCGCTTGGTTATCATAAGTTGACACCGGACGAAAAGCAGAATCTTGAAATGTTTTTCAGTACTGCATCCACGATCATGATTTCTCAAGCCATTCTTGACCGTGCGGTGAAATTGCGACAATCAAGAAAAATGTCGCTCGGCGATTCGTTCGTGGCTGGAACCGCATTGGCACATGATCTCACGCTCGTTACACGTAATACCGAAGATTTCAAATGGATCTCTGATTTGAAGCTACTTAATCCGTTTGAACGAAGTGAGTCTACGCCTCATGAAGAAAAAAGCCAAAACTGAAATGAATGACGAGCTGCGCCCAGAGTATGATCTGCGGCGACTGCTCAAAGGCGCCGTGCGTGGCAAACACTACAAAGCCCTGCAAAAGGGATATACGATCAAAATTCACAAATCCGACGGCACAACGATTGTAAAACACGTTAAACCGGCTGACGGAACAGTGATTTTGGCACCGGACGTGCTCGAATATTTCCCCGATTCGGAAGCCGTCAACAAAGCGCTGCGCTCGTTAATCGCGCTTATTCCAAACAAATGATAATCCCCACTTTCAAATTGCTTTTCCCGCCGTTTTTGCTTATTTTCTAATAAGACAGATTCGTTTTTAGGACGGTAAAATAAAGGAGCTTCACTGACCTCAACAACTCATGATCAGCATCTCGGGCGTGCGCGGTGTAATCGGCGAAGGACTAATGCCGGAAGTCGTTCTCGCTTTTGCCCAAGCTTATGGAACTTATTGTCAAGGTGGGCGCGTCGTGCTCGGTCGCGACTCGCGCGTTTCCGGGCCGATGTTGCAATATGCGGTGACTGCGGGTCTCATGGCGGTCGGCTGTGAGGTGGTCGATATTGGTGTCGCGCCCACTCCTACCACGAAGATTGCAGTTGAGAAACTGCATGCCGCCGGCGGCTTGGTGATCACCGCCAGCCACAATCCGGTCATGTGGAATGGCTTGAAAATGCTGGCAGGTGAAGGCCTGTTTTTAGATGAGGAACAAGGAAAGCAAGTGCTGGCGATTCGCGATGCTGGCGCTGCGAACCTCCGCAATTGGGATGGACTCGGCAAAACGGCTGCTTACGACAAAGCCATCGACGACCATCTCGCAGCCATCTACGCGCTGCCGTTTATTGACATCGAAAAGATTCGCCGGGCGCGTTTCCGCGTCGTGGCCGATTGTGTGAATGGCGCAGGCGGCGCGATCTTGAAAAAGCTTTTGGAACATTTCGGCTGCGATTTTGTTCTTTTAAATGACGCTCCGACGGGCCGTTTCCCGCACAATCCGGAACCGCTGCCGGAAAATTTGGTTGATCTCTGTGAAGCGGTGAAAAAACATCGCGCGCACCTCGGGCTGGCGCTCGATCCGGACGCGGATCGTTTGGCCCTCATTTCGGAGAAGGGCATGCCACTCGGCGAAGAGTATACGCTGGCGCTCGTCGCCGCTTTTCTTTTGCCCAAGCGAAAAGGCAAAGTCGTCGTCAATCTTTCCACCTCGATGGTGATCGATGATATCGCGGCGAAACATAGCTGCACAGTCGAGCGACCAAAGTCGGAGAGATTCACGTGGCCAAACACATGCGCCATGTTGCCGCCGTCATCGGCGGCGAAGGTAATGGCGGCGTCATTCTGCCCGAAATTCATCTTGGCCGCGATGCGATGGTAGGCGTGGCGATGATTCTGCAACAGCTTACCGATTTCAGCGGCTCGTTAAGCGAGCTTCACGCATGGCTGCCGCAATACGTGATGCGCCGCCGCAAAGTCGAATTAGCCGGCGGACTTGATCCGAAGCAAGTTCTCCAAAAGATTGCCCAGAAATATCAGCATGAGATGCTCGACGCTAACGACGGCATCAAAATTCTGCGCGACAAATCGTGGGTGCAAGTGCGCGCTTCGAATACCGAACCGATTTTGCGGATCATGGCGGAGGCGCCGACTGCCGCGGTTGCGGAGAAATATTGTGAGGAATTGGCGGCAGTAGTGGAAGCGTAGGAAATTCAAAATATTTTTTCTTGCTCATACTCTTGCTCCTACTCGCTTTTCAAGATATTTCAAAGCGAGTAAAAGTATGAGAAAGAGTACGAGTTTTCACCTCATCATTTATTTATGTTCGAACTTACCGATCGCGTGCTGGAGCATTTGGCGCGCGAGCCCAATCGTCAATTTAAACCTAAAGAGCTGGCGCGGTCTCTCAAAGTGCCGCCGGGGCGATATCCGGAGTTTCGTGATTTCATCAAAGCGCTGGCGCTCGAGGGGAAGATTGCAAAACACAAGCGCAATCATTACGGACACGCGAAGCAGGCCTCGACGCTCACCGGCACGCTGCATGTCAAAACGCAAGGCTATGCTTTTCTCATCGTCGGCGAGGGGCAGGAAGACGTGTTCATCTCGCAAAAGAACATGAGCACCGCGCTCAATCGCGACGTGGTGCGAGTGCAGCTTTTCGCGCGGCCTTCGGGGCGCAAGGCGGAAGGCCGCGTCGTCGAAGTCATCAAGCGCGCGCGCCAAAATATCGTCGGTACGTTGCACAAGGGCAAGCATTTCTATTTCGTCAAGCCTGACGAGATGAAGCTGCTGCGCGACATTTACATTCCCGACGAATATCTTGATGGCGCTCAGCTCGGGCAAAAAGTCGCGGTATCCATTGAAAACTGGGATGACCCTTCGCTCAATCCCGAGGGACGTGTCGTCAAGGTGCTTGGCTTTCCGGACGAGGCCGGCGTCGATGTGCTCTCGGTGGCGTTCTCGTTCGATTTGCCGGCAAATTTTCCGGCGACAGTCGAGCATGCCGCGGAACAACTGGCGCTTGAGATTACACCGGATTTGCTGCAGCAGCGCCTCGATCTGCGCGATCTGCTGACGTTCACGATCGATCCGGCGGACGCGAAAGATTTTGACGATGCGGTGAACTTGCGCCGCCTCGACAATGGCAATTACGAGCTTGGCGTACACATCGCCGACGTCAGCCATTACGTGACGGAAGGCTCGCCCCTCGACAAAGAGGCGTTGGCGCGTGGCACTTCGGTTTATCTGGTGGATCGCGTCGTGCCGATGCTGCCGGAGCGACTGAGCAACGAGCTGTGCAGCTTGAAGCCGCACACCGACCGGCTCACGTATTCTTGCATCATGGAGGTGACGCCCAAAGGCGAGGTGGTCAATTACCGAATTGCCGAGACCATTATTCACAGCAAGCGGCGTTTCAATTACGAGGAGGTGCAGGAGATTCTCGACGGCAAAAAGAGCGCGGCAGATACCGCTGGCAGTGACGACGAAAGAAAGCTCGGTCCGGCGTTTGACGAAGCTTTGCGCGAGCTGAATGCGCTGGCGCACGTTTTGACCCGCCGGCGTTTGCGCAACGGCAGTCTCGATTTCGATACGCCGGAGGTGAAGATTATTCTCGACGCCGCCGGCTTGCCCATCGAGATTCGCCGCAAGATGCGGCAGGACTCGAATCGGATGATCGAAGAATTCATGCTGCTCGCCAACCAGACGATCACCAAGCACGTCGATCTGAAGCTGGCGCAGAAACGCAGCAAGCCGCCGTTCATCTATCGCATTCACGAGCCGCCGAATCCGGTGAAGATGGAGGAATTCGCGCTGTTTGTCAAAGCCTTCGGTTTTAATTTCGATCATCAGCAGACGATCACCAGCAAAGTGTTGAGCAAGTTTCTGCACGAGATCGCGGGCAAGCCGGAAGCCGACATCATCGAAAACGTCATGCTGCGCTCGCTGATGAAAGCGAAATACTCCATCGAAAATGCCGGCCATTTCGGTCTGGCGTTCAAGCATTATTCGCATTTCACTTCGCCGATCCGGCGCTATCCCGACCTCATCGTGCACCGGACGTTGAAAGCTTATGCGAACGGCTATCATTCCGAGATGCACGAAGCGTTTGCCCGCAAGTTGGGCTATGCCGCACAGCAGGCTTCTGAACGTGAGCTGGTGGCACTGGAAGCCGAGCGCGCGTCCGTTAAAATGAAACAAGCGCAATTCATGACGCGGCATCTCGGCGACGAGTTTGACGGCATTGTTTCCGGAGTGGTGGCGTTTGGAATTTTTGTCGAGATTCCCCAGTTTGTAGTAGAAGGGCTGGTTCATATCAGCGACCTCGAAGACGACTATTACATTTTTGAAGAAAGAGCGTACCGTTTAAAAGGCCAGAACTCCGGGCGGGTTTACCGCCTGGGTGACGAGGTGCGGGTGCGCGTCGTCCGCGTCGATCCCAACGAGCGCGTGCTGGATTTTGTGCTCGTGGAAGCCCCGACTAAAAACAAAAAAGGAAGATCGGGACGCCGCAAGCCGCATCGCATAAAGAAAGAAACTAAAACAAGCCGGAGGAAAAAATGAGCTGGTGGGAAAATCTTCTCGCGAAAGCCAGACAGAAAGAAACGGCCAGCCGGTCTGCACGAGAGGCGGACTGGGATGGCCAGGAAATGACGCCGGAGCTGGAGTTGCGACAACCCTTCTCCGATGGCACTGAAGAATTTTTCGGGGATTTCTTGCCGCACGACGATCAACGCTGGCGTCCGAACAAGCAAGTGTATATCGGGCTTGGCATCACCGCCGGTGTGCTGGCCGGCGTCGGCATCGCGGTTTGGCTGAAAAGAAGCAAACGCCGGAAAACTTGGCGCGATCTTTTGGCCAAAAAATAGTGCACTATCGCAAAACCGCTGTTGCTTTTGAGGCATGGCTATTTACCGTGTCCTCGCCTCAAAGCTTACAAGCGCAGCCGGCAAACGCGGAACCCTTTATTTTCCCCACGGATTTTTACCAATAAATCAGTGGGATTTTCAATTCGTTGGAAAAATTTGCAATGACAAAATAATTGTTTTGAAAAATATTGAATCATTTTGTCTTTAAATTATTTTGTCTAATGCTTTTGCTTTTCAGCCGTTGGAAAATTGTTTTTGTCATAAACCTGTTTGGTTGTGGCCCTGGCCTGCTTAGAGCATTGGCAGGGCAGGCTCGTCCACGTTGGGAAGTTACGGGAATTTTTATTGCCTGTTTGATGAAAATTTAATAGATTTATAAACGATGAATGAATTGATTCGCAACTTTTGCATTATCGCACATATCGACCATGGCAAGTCCACCTTAGCTGACCGGTTTCTGGAGTTGACTGGCGCGCTGCGCAAAGAAGAGATCGTCGATCAGACACTCGACAGCATGGATCTCGAACGCGAGCGGGGCATCACTATCAAGCTCCACGCCGTGACGATGTCCTATCACGCCAAAGACGGCAAGGAGTATGTGCTGAATCTCATCGACACGCCGGGCCACGTGGATTTCAGCTACGAAGTCTCCCGCAGCCTTGCCGCTTGCGAAGGCGCCATTCTCGTCGTCGATGCTTCGCAGGGCGTGGAGGCGCAAACGATCTCCAATCTCTATCTCGCGCTCGAGCACAACCTGACTATCATCCCCGTCATCAACAAAATTGATTTGAAGGGGGCGCAGATCGATCTCGTCAAAAAGCAAATCACCGATATTCTCGGCATTGACACGAATGAAATTATTTTGGCGAGCGCCAAGCAGGGCATTGGCATGGATGCCATCGTCGAGGCGGTGGTGCAGCGCATTCCGCCGCCGCAAGGCAATCCCGAGTCGTCGCTGCGCGCGCTGATTTTTGACTCGGTGTTTGACAGCTATCGTGGCGCTATCGCCTACATACGCGTTTTTGACGGCACGATCAAGCCGGGCATGCGGATCAAATTTTTTTTCACCGGCAAGGACTTCGAAGTCGCCGAAGTCGGCGTGATGTGCATGCAGAAATTTCCGCATCCACAATTGACGGTCGGCGAAGTCGGCTATTGCGTCGCCGGCGTGAAAGAGGTCAAAGACACCAAGGTCGGCGACACCATCACCGATGCCGCGAATCCGGCCGTGCAACCTTTGCCGGGCTATCGCGAGGTCAAGCCGATGGTGTTCAGCGGCGTTTTCCCGACGGTGAGCGAGCAATACGACGAGCTGCGCACGGCGCTGGAAAAATTCAAGCTCAATGACTCGTCGCTGATTTATGAGCCGGAAAGCTCGGTGGCGTTGGGCTTCGGTTTTCGCTGCGGTTTTCTCGGCCTGCTGCACATGGAAATCGTGCAAGAGCGACTGGCGCGCGAATATGATATGGATATCATCACCACCGTGCCGAACGTCGAGCTGTGGGTCTACAAAACGAACGGTGAAAAACTGGTGATCGACAATCCCGCCATGTTGCCGCCGGTCGGCGATATCGATCATGTCGAGGAGCCATACATTCGCGCGCAGATCATCACGCCGTCGGATTATATCGGCAACATCATGAAGCTCTGCCAGGATCGCCGCGGCATCTATAAAAACACCAGCTACATCGATGCGAGTCGCGTCGACATCACTTACGAATTTCCGCTCGGCGAGATTATTTTCGATTTTTACGACAAACTGAAGTCGCTCTCGAAAGGTTACGCTTCGCTGGATTACGAGTTCATCGGCTATCGCGACGGCGATTTGGTGAAACTCGATATTCTGATCAACGGCGAACCGGTGGACGCGCTGTCGCACATCGTCCATCGCGAGAAATCGCATGATTGGGGCCGCAAAGTTTGCGAAAAATTGCGCGAGCTGATTCCCCGCCAGCTCTTCGAGGTGGTGATTCAGGCGGCGATCGGCGCGAAAATTATCGCCCGCGAAACCGTGCGCGCGATGCGGAAAAATGTCACGGCGAAATGCTACGGCGGCGACATTACGCGCAAGCGCAAGCTGCTCGAGCGGCAAAAAGAAGGCAAAAAGCGGATGAAACAGCTCGGCCGCGTCGAGATTCCGCAGGAAGCCTTTTTAGCGGTTTTGAAAGTCGAACATTAATGTAGCCATGCCCCCTTGTGGGGCACTGTTTCTGCGACAGCCGCCCACAAGGGGCGGAGACTACTTGAAATTAGGAAAAGTATTCCATGCGTGAAAAAGTTTTGCAAATGAACAAGACCAAACCGGTTTCAGAGAAAAAAGGCAAAAGCCAGGTTCGTGAATATACCGAGGCGATACTGGTCGCGTTGTTGGCGGCGCTGGTGTTGCGCACGTTCGTGGTGCAGGCATTTCGCATCCCCACCGGCTCGATGAAAGACACCTTGCTCATCGGCGATTTTCTGCTCGTCAATAAATTCGTCTATGGCGCGCGCACGCCGGACAGCATTCCGTTTGTCGACATCGCGCTGCCGTTTTTTCGTTTGCCGGCGCTTAAACAGCCCGCGCCCGGTGATATTATCGTTTTCAAATTCCCGGAGGACCCCAAGCTTGACTACATCAAGCGGTGCATCGCGGCCGGCGGACAAACGGTGGAACTAAGGGACGGCGTCGTCTATATCGACGGCAAACCGGAGGGCAAACAAGAATTTGTCAAGAAAGAATATGATCCCGAAGAGGGGCATTACGTGCTGTATTATAAAATCACCACGCCACGCGACAAGACATATACGATCCGGCATTACGAAGGCCACAATTTAGCCGCCGAAAACTTCGGGCCTCGCACGGTTCCAGCCGGACACTATTTCATGATGGGCGACAACCGCGACAACAGCTCGGACAGCCGATATTGGGGTTTCTTGCCGGCCGAAAACGTGGTTGGAGAAGCCATGGTGATTTATTGGTCGTGGGACAAAACTGTGCCGCTTTATCGAGTTTTTGATAAAGTGCGCTGGCTGCGCATCGGCGATCTGATCAGATGAGACTCACACGGGATTTAAAAAACTACGGGCGTTGCCACGCGGATCATGCAAAAGATTTTCCGCGTGGTTTTTATTTTTAAAACAAATTTTCTGCTGCAATATCATCATGCCCACCGCCGCTCTTTACATTCACATACCCTTTTGCGAAAAGCGCTGCATTTACTGCGATTTTTACACGGTGGCCGGATCGAAGTCGCGCATTCCGGATTACCTAGGCGCGTTGAAAAAAGAAATCACGTTGCGCGCGGTGGAGCCATTCTGGCAGCGCCAACGCTTTGCGACGATTTTTTTCGGCGGCGGCACGCCGTCTTTGCTCTCGCCGCAGGAAATTGCCGAAATCCTCGAGGCAGCCTTTTTCTCTTTCAATTTTGAAAAACAACTCGAAGTGACGCTCGAAGCCAATCCCGGCACGATAACCGGTGAGCAATTGGCGAAGTATCGTTCCGTTGGCATCAACCGCATCAGCTTTGGCATTCAATCGTTGCACGCCGATGAATTGGCAAGGCTCGACCGGTTGCACTCGCCACAGCAGGCTATTGACGCGGTGTTGATGGCGCGGCACGCCGGGTTTGAAAATGTCAATATGGATTTCATGTTTGCGTTGCCGCAGCAAACCCTCGAGCGCTGGCAGCAAACCCTGGAGCAAGCCTTCGAGCTGGCGCCGCAGCACATCTCGGCTTATAATCTCACCATCGAAAACGGCACGCCGCTGGATGTCGCCATCCGCAAAGGCCAAATTCAACCTTTGAGCGAGGATGAAGAACGTGCGTTTTATCATTTCACGATTGATTTTCTCGAACGCCACGGTTACGCCCAGTACGAAGTTTCCAATTTTGCGCAACCCGGCTTTGAAGCACAGCACAATATCAAGTATTGGGACGGCAGTGCCTATCTCGGGCTGGGCGCTTCGGCGCACTCGTATGACGGCCGGTGCCGCTTTTGGAATGTGGCCAACTTGCGCAAATATCTCGAGGCGCTCGCCGATGGTCGTTTGCCCGAAGCCGGGTCGGAGCAACTTTCCCAACAGCAAAAAATTTTCGAGACGGCGTTTCTCGGCTTGCGGCAACGGCGCGGCGTCGATCTGGCTGATTTCGCCAAAAAATTCCGCCGCTCGTTTGACGAGACTTTCAACGGCGTTGCCCGGGAAATGGAACGAGGAGGATTTTTGATGCGGCGGGGCAACTCGTTGCAGTTGACGCGCGAGGGGTTGTATCTGTGTGACGAAATTTGTGCACGCCTGGAAGCGCAGCTCGGCGCCCCCTCAAAAGAATAGATTCCAGGCGACCATCCCAAACGCCGCGATCGTTAACCCGATCGCTCCCACCGCGGACATTTGCATCGCAAAAGTTTCCCGGCGTTTTTCAGTATAGCCCAACAGCATGGCGGTGAGATACCCTCCGACGAAGCCGCCGCCGTGCGCCCAGTTGTTGATTCCCGGCATAAAAAATCCAAACATAAAACCGATCAGCGTCCATTGTAGCGTTTGTTGAAAGATGGCGGTCCCAAACGCGCCGCCGCGGCTGCGGCCGTAATACACCACGGCGCCGAGCAAACCGAAAACCGAGCCGGAAGCGCCGATGGTAAACGGGATGCCCATAAAATTGGAAGCCACAAATCCGACCACTCCGGCGATCGTGAAAATGAGAACCAGGCGCGCGGTGCCGAAAAATTCTTCAACTGCCGGCGCCAGTTGCCGAATCCACATCAAATTGAAAAAAATGTGCAGCAAGCCGCCGTGCAAATAGATCGCCGTGATGAGCGTCCACCAGCGCCCGTGCGCCATCGGGTAAGTGCCCGTGGCGCCCAACGCATCGAGACTGCGCGGGCTTGGCCCCAAAATTGAGAAAAAACTGCGTGGCCGCAAAATCGTCGCCGGATCGATCAGCAGGCTGATCACGTACACGATGATGCAAAAGCCGGTGACGGCTTGGGTGAAGCCAATGTCACCCAAAAAGCGGCGCAGAAAAGGCGCCAGCCCAAACCTGCTGGGGTTGCGGCGTCCGCAATGAATGCACACTTCCGCGTTTACGCTGATGAGCTGCCCGCAATCCGGGCACAACATGGAGCCGGCGCCTTGATTTGCCATGATTTCTGAAAATTCTTTTAATTTGCTTCCAAATACAAAATTAAGGTACCCTAATTCAAGATCAGGATTTGCCAAGCTTGTCCAACAACCGGCGTGCTGCACGCTTATGTTGAGCATCGTCCCAGAAAAGTTCAGGAAGCTCGACACACCTTTCAAGCTGTTGGCGCGCTTCGGCAACACGACCCAGCTTGTGCAGCGTTCGGCCATATTCGAGATGATGCAGCGGCGCCTCGGGACGGTGCGCGACCGCTTGCTCGAAATACTGCGCGGCCTGCTCGTAACTCGCGCCGGTGGGGAGGCCGCCAAACACAATTTTGGCAATAGCGCGCTCGATGAAACTCAGCTCGGCCAGCTCGTAGTTCCAGAGGCCCAGCACGTGCATCGCGCCGTCGTGCTCGGGGTTGCACTGCAGCGTGCGCTCCGCCTCGGCTTTCACTTCTTTGGCAATTTGGATTTTGCGCTTGCCGCCTTGATGCAGCGCCGCTCTTCCCAACGCGACCGCCAGAAAGAAATGGCCTTCAGCGCTATCCGGATGCGAGGCGGCGCATCGCCGCGCCAGCTTTTCGCCGAAAATATAATATTGCAATTGCTGGTTCTTCGGCAGGCTCGTGCCCACGTCGACATGTGCGCGCGCCAGTTTCCACAAGGCTTCGCAATTGGATGAATCGATCTCTACGGCACGGCGATAGCTTGCCAAGGCGGTGGCGTTGTCGAAATTTTTATAAGCGATATCGCCTTCGCGAATGGTCAACGCGAATTTGGGGTCATTCGGCGCGGGAGCTTTGCCGAGAGCTATTCCAGCCACAAAGGTTGCTGCGCCGAGCAAATATCTCCATCTTTCCTGATGGTTGGTCATATTTCGCTTTTGGGTCCAATTGAGAAATAGGGATGAAGGTATCATTTATTCCGTCAGAATAAACTGCCTTTCCGCCGGTGTAAACGTAAGAATGCCGACAATTCGGTCAAGCTCTTTGTGCTTGAGAGTCTTTTCGAGCAACTGCCAAATACGCTGCTGACGCTCCATTTGGTTTTTCCCCTCAAACGAACGGGAAATAACGAATCCACCAACTTTACGGCTGGGAGTGGCCTCGAGCAGAACTTCATATTTGGAAAATTCGGGTGACAATGCTTGATAAATACGTTTTGTCAATGTCGGCAGTTTCACGGTAGAACTTGAACTATTCAAGCGTTTTGAGGGCGTTAATGAATTTGTTGTTTGTTTGTGTTGTTGTTTCATCTTCCAGTTCCTTTGCAAATTGATGCCACATTATGCATGCCATTGGCGAGTGCCAATGCGAACGACCGTTTCTGCTGCTTGGAGAACGATTCGGCTATTCTCCTTTAGAAAATCACCGCGAATGCCTCGATCCAATTTCTGTTTTTTGATATGACGACGCAAGCGATTTGCTGAGACAAACCGAAGGTCATTTTTCCAACGTGTAAAGATAGTGCCGGTTGCCTCGGTGATTTCGCGCCTGAATTTGACTGGAACAATCAACTCTAAATCACTCATTCCAAGCAATTTCGGAAGATCGTGCCGGGCGTCAAAATGTGGGTCTTTAAGAGCACGAAAGGCTCGGAGCATTGATTCGACGGCGAGTCCGGAAATGTAAAGCGAAAGCGCATATCTTTGCTTCTCATAGAGCAAACGTGCATCGACCAGTCTTTCCTGCGCCGCTTCAAAATAATCCATTGCTTCAATATGCATTGTCACTCCCCTCAAGTTGAAGAGATGAGTGCAGCATCAAAGTGAGAACGCCCCAACTGCCGGACAGGTTCATCTCTTTGAGTAACAGTTGCGGTTTCCAATTTGTTTCTTCCTAATTGTGTCACATACACAAGATAATAACTGGTAGGGGAAAAGTCAAATCTTCTTTGTCATTAAAATTACTTTTGACTTTTCGCAACGAATTAGCTAATTTGCTATGAGCGTATTTTCAGTGGAATTACCAAACCAAAATCAAAATGCCTATTCACAACGGCAAAATGCAAATCAGCCACACGGTTTATTACACCGTGCATGCGCCGGAAGGAAACGGCCCGCATCCGGTGTTGATCGTGTTGCACGGCTTCGGCCAGCGTGCCGACGAGTTCATCAAAGCCTTTGAGACGCTGCCGAGTCGTGGGATACTTGTGGCTGCGCCGCAAGCGCCGCACCATTTTTACCCTCAATTCCCGCGCCGCGACGTTGGCTTTTCTTGGCTCACGCGCTACGAGCGCGATCAGTCTATCGCGGATTTTATCGGCTATATGCGTCAGTTTGTCGAGCTTTTGCGCCGTGAGCATGCTGCGGATTTGGCGCGGCTTTACGTGCTCGGTTTTTCGCAAGGCGTGTCGATGGCGTATCGCTTTTGGGTGCATGGCGCAGCGCCGTTGCGCAGTGTGATTGCGTGCAGCAGCGATCTACCACCGGATGTGGCCGAGCGACTTGACACCGCACCAGCGGCAAAAATTTTGTTAGTGCATGGCCGCGACGATCAGCTCGTGCCGCTCACAAAATCTCGCGACGCCGAGATGATCTTGCGAGCGCATGCCATTCCTGTCGAATCGATTGAATTTGACGGCGGGCATTATGTGCCCTCGCTGGCGGTGGAGAAAATTGCAGAGATGATTATAGGGTCATGATAGAGGGTTTTTATTTTTTGGCAAAGTAAGTTTTTTCAATTTCTGACTTAGTATTATGCTAAAGCAATTTGACACAAATTTTAGTGATTTGCCGGCGGCTTTTTCGCCACTATGTTTACGCTTTTCGACATAAGTAAATTTTGTAAAATTTCCTTGCACTTTTGGTAGAATTTTGTTACCCTGTTGGTGCGAAGATTCAGCATATTCTTTATCCTCTCAAAGCATTCAAGTCGTTGGTATATCAAAGCTTATAAAATGACGGCTCACCAAGCTTATCAGCTTACCTTGCGGGAAGCGGGTTTTATTCTACCCGATCAACGCACTTGTTCACGTCTCATTCAACCTGAAGATGTTGAACGCGATTTTGAAACTTCATTGCGCTATAAAGAAGTTTTCAAAAAAATTCACATTGACGCTGTGTATGAGACATCGGGAGGCTTATCGGATATACCAGCCTCGCCTTGCATCTATTTCAAAAAACTCGACGATCCATCTCCTGAACGTTTTCGCGATCTGCAAAGAGAAGTTTGGTATGAAGGCCGAACGCCAACGCTGTGGATAATTACCCCTACTGAAGTAAGAATTTACAATACGTTTTCCAAACCTCGGCAGGATGATGATGAAAAAACACGCCTGCTTGATACTTTACGAATAACAGCAGATAAACTTGAAAAAGTCAATGAATTTCATCGGACGCTTCTTGATACCGGAGCATTTTGGGGCACGCCGAAAGGGAAAAAAATCGATAGGCGTGAGCGCATGGACGAAGCGCTGCTTGAAGATCTTCGTTATACCGAAACAATCTTGATAGAAAATGGTCTGGATGTTTCGGTTGCTCACGCTGTGCTCGGTCGTACTATTTTCGCTGCTTATCTTCAAGATCGTGAAATTCCTAATCGTCAAGAACGCGGGATTCTTAACCGCCATTTTTTTCAGCGCAGATATGGCTGTCAATCTCTTGTTGAATTGTTATATAATAGCAAAGAAAAAACTTATCTTTTCTTTACGTGGTTGCATGAAACATTTAACGGTGATCTGTTCCCAATTGATCAAGTTGAAAAAAACCAAGTCAAGCCGTTTCATTTGAAAGTGCTTGCCGATCTTCTTTCTGGCGCTGATATGAGCACCTACCCAAGTAAACCCGAAAAAAACGCAACCGGACCGCAACTTCAGTTCCTGTTTTTTCCATATCAATTTCAGTATATTCCTATCGAGCTGCTCAGCAGTGTTTACGAAATGTTTGCGCACTCTCGTGATTCAGCCGCTGCCCGTGCACAAAGCGTTCATTACACACGCCTCCAACTTGTGGAATTAGTTTTAAGTTTAGCTATGAAGAATTTAAAATCCGATGCTCGTGTCTTAGATCCTGCTTGTGGCTCGGGAGTATTTCTTGTCGAGGCCTTTCGGCGATTAGCCTTAATCAAAGCCAGAGAAAAGAAGCGTCCATTAGTTCGTGAAGAGTTGCATGAGCTACTAACTTCTCAAATTTTCGGAATTGATATAGAACGTGGCGCCGTTCAGGTCACTGCCTTCAGTCTCTATCTTGCGTTGCTTGAGCTTGATCCCGATCCTCAACCTCCCAGCGCCTTAAAGTTTCCAAAGTTGGTTAACCCTGATCTGAATGACAAACGTCCGCCCAATCTCTATGTGCAAGATGTTTTCAATAATGAGCATTTATTCAATCAGAACGAACCATTCTCCGAGCAAAAGTTTGATTTAATTGTAAGTAACCCACCGTGGACGGCTCTGACGAAAGAAGATGCGCCGCGTGATCCTGATAGCCCTGAAAGAGGAAAAAAATGGGGCTTGGAATATTGTGAGCAGCATCAAATTCCAGATCGTAAGCCCGATCAGGCTTTTATGCTGAGGGTTAAGGACTTCGCAAAGCCAAATACACAAATTGCGCTGATCCTTGCCAGCCGACTCTTCTATCAGCAGGCAGGGATCGAAGGAGAGACTTGGCTTGAGCTTTTTCTTAAACGTTTCACAGTACAGACAGTGATAAATCTTTCAGACTTGGTGGATGAAAACATATTGTTTGGAGAAAATCGAATCAAGGATTCAAAAGGCAAGTGGAAACGAAAGACAGTAAAGATGCCGGCGAGCGTGCTTCTTTATCGGCCAAGCGCTCCCACGGAAAATTTGTATATAACTTATATTTCCCCAAAATGGTATGAAGAGGCCAAAAGAAGAGGAGAAATTGTTGTATCACCCTCAGACATAAACACGATCTCGTCGAAATTTCTTTATGAGAACCAATTTCTTTGGAAGACGGCTTTTCGCGGATCACAAAGAGATTTTCGTTTGTTGCAACGGCTTGCGCTCCTTCCAAGTCTTGAACAAATTCTTGAAAAGATCGGAATTCGTGAAGATGAAAGGCGCGGTCAAGGATATATTGCCGGTCATGGCAAACAGCAGGATGCTTCTCACTATTTGGATAAGAAATGCATTAAAGCCGGAGTTAATTTTAGATATGGCGGCCCGGCTTCATTACTAACAAAATTTACAAATCCAACTTTGGAAAGAGTGAGAAATGAAAGTATTTTCGAATGCCCGCTTCTTATCGCCTTTCGCACTCTTCGAGAGGACAGAAATTGTGCGGCTATTGTAGATATGCCGGATTTAGATGTCTGTCTATATGATAACACCTACTATGGTATGTCGTTTCGCCTCGCGCCCAAGATCATGGCATATCGCCTCAATGCTGTATTGAATTCTCCTGTTGCATTTTATATGGCTTTTTTATCAAGCTCAGCGTTGGGCTGGGACAGACGCCTTATTATGCCGGAAGATTGGCTTCAAATTCGACTTCCCAATTCCATTAGTGATCTCGACGCAACTGAAGAATGGCAGAAAGTCATGATCGAAGAGAAATGGCTTCGCGAAAATTGGGGTCGCGCGCCAAAATCGGAGGTCAATGAGAATGAAGCAAAACTTTTCGATGAAGTTTATCGACTTTACGGTTTATCCGAGCAAGAACGTATTCTTGTCGAAGATACAATCCGTTACACTATCAATTTATATCGAAAACGGAATCAAAGAGGCGCGAAACCCGAGGCTTTGAAACCTACCGAAGGAACATGCCTTAGTGTCTACAGTTCACGTTTCTGTCGACAAATCAACGGAATTTTGGCCTATGGGGATATGAAACTCACAGCAACAATTTTTGAAACTGGCCCCAATTCCCCTTTGTGCATAGTAGGCTTTGCCCAACGCCCCATCAATGAACCCCGTCAAGAAATAAATGTAGAAAATCTTAACGGCATAGAAGGAATTCTTCATCGAATCTCTGAAAACTTGCGATCTCAAGTTGCCGATAACCTGTTTGTGCGTCGAGACCTGCGAATTTATGATGGAGACCATTTTTACATCATTAAACCCAATCAGAGACGCTTCTGGAGTGAATCGTCGGCGCTCAATGATGCCGATGTAGTCGTACAAGAACACATGGAGGCAAGGAATGCCAGCAACCGAATCGTCTGATTATGTAGGAAAACCGTCTCTTGCTATTCCCGTCCAGTATTTGAAAGCATCATTAGCCTTGCTCGTTGCAGGCGCAAAGAGACTGCAGCTAAAGAAAATTGTTCGCCCCAAAATGTTTGAAAACTCAATCACTTCATCTTTAGCAAGCGAAATGATCACAGAGCAAGGGGCTGCCGGCAGTGACATAGTTCGTTTTGATTTCAGAGTCCATCATTTAAGCGATCCTTCTGACCCTGCAAGTGTTTGCGAGATTGACTTCAAATTCTCTTGGAACAACTATGATTACGAAGCGTACCTTGCGGCAGAAGCCAAGCGATTGCGCGGTGTTGGAGATAGTCTCGCCGACAAATATGTAAACGAAGGCGTGATGGATTTTGTGCAGGGAAAGTATGGGCGTGGCCACAATTACGGTATAATGATTGGCTATGTTCTCGTCGCGTCACTCGAGAATGCTGTTGCCAAAGTTATATCTGCGATGAACACTCGTAAAGCTGTAACACATGAAAGTAGACGTTGTCAACCGGATGCTAGATTCTGTTCTCAGCCATACACTCATCTTAGTAGCCATCTTCAACTTGAGCAGATGAACCCCATCACATTAATTCATATATTTTTTGATTTTACTATTACATGAGTATCGGCTAAATACTATTTTCGAGAAATTTAAATGAAACCTTTTTCTTGCTTTTGGCTCGTGGCCGTCGTATATTGGCTCAACGACTAGGCTTATGAGAGGACGGTCAAATGGCTAAAGACAAAAGGCTATCATCAATTCTTAAGTTT